>Ga0193742_1000431_pt1 | contig 28651 bp, 28 predicted proteins | sample L2c1metaG_FD_165511 | JGI IMG/M metagenome (GOLD analysis project Ga0193742, IMG submission 165511) | Soil microbial communities from a riparian zone of the East river system, Colorado, United States - L2c1 | ecosystem: Environmental > Terrestrial > Soil > Riparian zone | place: USA: East River... | reverse complement strand
AGGAACAGCTCCGGCGCGATGGGCATGGACCTGTTCCTGCGGATCGCGCCGGAGCTGTTCCTCAAGCGGTGTGTGGTCGGCGGTATCGACAAGGTCTTCGAGATCAATCGCAACTTCCGCAACGAGGGCAGCGACTCGTCGCATTCGCCGGAGTTCGCGATGCTGGAGTACTACGCGGCCTACGAGACCTACGACACGGTCGCCGTGCTGACCCGCGAGCTCGTCCAGGAGGCCGCGGACGCCGTTTTCGGCACACGGGTCGTCCCGCTCGCCGACGGGTCGGAGTACGACCTTTCCGGCGAATGGACCACCCTGTCGATGTACCCGTCGCTGTCGGCGGCGCTGGGGGCGGAGGTCACGCCGCAGACCCCGGCCGACCTGCTGCACAAGCACGCGGCCGGCCTGGGACTCGAGGTGGACCCCAAGCTAACGCACGGCAAACTCGTCGAGGAACTGTGGGAGCACCTGGTCGGCGACCACCTCCACGCGCCGACGTTCGTGCGTGATTTCCCGGTCGAGACCTCGCCGCTCACCCGTCAGCACCGGACCATCCCCGGGATCGCCGAGAAATGGGATCTGTACGTCCGGGGATTCGAGCTGGCCACCGGGTACTCCGAGCTGGTCGATCCCGTGGTGGAACGGGAGCGACTCACCGAGCAGGCGAGTCTTCGCGACACCGGTGACGACGAGGCGATGCGCCTCGACGAGGACTTCCTGCGTGCGCTCGAGTACGGAATGCCGCCGAGCGGCGGTGTCGGAATGGGCGTGGATCGCCTGCTCATGGCACTCACGGGTCTCGGCATACGGGAGACGATCCTGTTTCCGCTGGTGCGCCCAGAATGAGGTAGTTGGGGCACGGGAACCGCTGACCTAAACACGCGATTTGCGTTAACCTGGTTAGTGGGAGTATTTATATCGTGCTGGGTGCACGTTTGCTCGGTCCCCGTGTTTCAAACCTGAGGAGGGCCCAGATGGCGCAGAAGGTCACGGTTAGCCTGGTCGACGACCTCGATGGTTCCACGGCAGGGGAGACCGTAGAGTTCGGATTGGACGGTGCGTTCTACGAGATCGACCTCTCGGAGGACAATGCGGAGCGGTTGCGGGACGCGCTCGCCGAATACGTCGAGCACGCGCGCCGGTCCGGTGGTCGTAAGCGCCCGGGTGGTCGGGTCGCGGTGGCCGGCAGAGCCCCGCGCACCGCTTCCGCCGATCGCGAACAGAACCAGGCAATTCGCGAGTGGGCCCGCAAGCAGGGCATGAACGTGTCGGATCGCGGTCGAATCCCGAAGGAAGTTTCCGAGGCCTACAACGCGCAGGCGTAGACCCTTCGCACCGTTTCTCGCACGGCCAAAGCGCCGGTTCCCGGTTATCGGAGTCAGCTCCGGTAACCGGCAACCGGCGTTTTCGCTTCGCTTGGCCGGAGTGTGACGGCGATCCATCCCGCGATGACCAGCGTCGCGACTCCGGCGAGCGCCATCGCCACCCCAACCGGGACGAGCTCGGTGAGTCCGCCGAGCACCACGGGCCCGACGCCCTGCAAGGTCATCAGGCCGGTCGACAGCAGGCCGAACCCCTGGCCGCTTGAGTCGTCCGGCAGCGCGTCCCGGAACCGGCCCTGCAGTCCGATGCCGTAGGTGAACCCGACGCCGACCACCACCAGCAACGCGCCGGCGGCCACGGCGGAGATGTCGAACGGGAACGCGAGGAGCGGCAGGGCCAGCACGACGACCAGCAGCGGGACCGCCCGTTCCCTGGTGCGTGGCGCGAGTGCCCTGGTGACCACCAGGTTGCCGCAGAACATGCCGACGGTGATGCACGCGAGGATCAGGCCAGCGGCGCCCTCGGGGAAGTGCCGCAGCGTGGCGTACGGGATCAGCAGGCTCTCCGCGCCGACCACGAACGCGGGCGGCAGCCAGGTCGCGAGCAGCAGGCGGCGGACCGCGCGGTCGGCCATGAGCACTCGGGTGCCGTGCCAGCTCTGCCGGACCAGTGAGCGCTCGCCCTGGCGGCCCGGCGCGGGCAGGTCGGGCAGCGCCAGCCGCGCCCAGACCGCGGACACCGCGTGGCACCCCGCGGTGACCAGCAGTGCGGCGTGCGGCCCGATGGTGGCGATCGCGATCCCGCCGCCCGCGAGCCCGAGCAGCTGCGCGGCGGAGGAGGCGAGCTGAAACAGGCTCCTGCCGACGACGAACGCGTCGCCGTGCAGCACCTCCGCGGTGAGCCGGCCCGAGGTGCCGTTGAACACCGGCGCGAGACAGCCGATGCCGGCGACCAGCAGCAGGCTCGCCCAGACCGGCAGCCCGCCGACCGCGAGCACCAGCGCGCCGGCCGCCTCCAGGGAGTAGCCGGTGACGATCAGCAGGCGTGGCCGGATCAGGTCGGGCAGCGCGCCGATCACCAGCCCGCCGAACACCTGCGGCAGGAACGAGATGCCGAACGTCAGCGCGCCGAGCAGGGCCGACCCGGTCGCGGCGAACACCAGCACCGAAAGGGCCACCGTGCGCAGCGTGTCCGCGCCGATCGCGAGCGCGCGGGTCAGGAACACGACGCGGTACACCGGCACGGCGAGCACCTGCCGGAACGTGGCTCTGTCCTCGGTCATGGCGGTAGCGTCCGCCGTGCGCTCGCGCGCCACCACAGTTTCGCCGGACGGCGTAAGGTCGCGGTCGTGCTGAAGTTCGTGGTCGGCCGGGACGACCTGCTGAACAGCCGTTTCGCGTTGTCGCCGATCGTCGAGCTGGAGAACCTGGTCCGCAAGCTGGCCGGGCGGAACAACCCGAGCCTGCCGCCGGAGTGGGCGGCGCGGGTGCGGCCGAGGTACCGGCAGCTGTGCCAGGAGACGGCGCTGCCCGCGGTCGCCGCGCTGCAGTCGGCGCGGTACGGGCCAGCGTTCATCGCGCAGCCTCCGGCCAGCATGGCGCAGACCATCGAGGACGACCTGGCCGCGATCCGCGCGACGCCCCTGCCACAGGCCCGGCTCGAGATCAAGGAGTGCCTCGCCCGCCAGCCGGTCACCGACGAGCGGGTGCTCGCGGTCCTGCGGGACCGCTCGGTGGCGACCCTGCTCGCCGACGCCATGGAGATCGCGTGGCACGAGTTGGTCGGCCCGGACTGGCCGGCGCTGCGCGCGGTGTGCGAACGCGACGTCGTGCACCGCGCGGACCTGCTGAGCCGGGCCGGCTGGGGCGCCGCGTTCGCGAACCTCCACAAGCGCCTGAGCTGGCGCGACGGCGTGGTCGAGCTGCGGAACTCGGCCACGTCCCAGACCGTGGAGCTGGGTGGCGCCGGGCTACTGCTGGTGCCGTCGGTGTTCGTGTGGCCGCAGGTCGCCGCCTACACCGAGCCGCCGTGGCCGAGGGCACTGCTGTACCCGGCGCGAGGCGTCGGCGCGCTGTGGGAACCGGGCGCCGACACGCCGGACGGCGCGCTGGCGGACCTGCTCGGCCGCTCCCGCGCGCGACTGCTCACCGCACTCGCGGAACCGGCGAGCACCACCCAACTGGCGAAGAGCCTCGGCCTGGCCCCGGGCGCCGTCGGCGACCACCTCGCGGTCCTGCGCAACGCGGGCCTCGTCAGCCGCGCCCGCTCCGGCCGCTCGGTCCTGTACCGCCGCACCCCACTCGGCGACGCGGTCACCGGCGGCGCAGGCAAGTAGCCGAGCCCTGTGGACAACTCGGCCCGCGTGCCGTGGACCACGGCCCGATGCCATGAAGGACCCCCTCAGGGCGTTGAGTGACATGAAGGGGTCCTTCATGGCGCTGGCTTCCGAACCAGGCATGACCAGGCCAACGGGGCCGCCGGGCCGGCGAGAGCCGAGCCCTGTGGACAACCCGGCCGTAGCGCCCGTTTTCTGTCGGTGACCCTGGCTAGCCTGGAAAACGGGGGCCGGAGGCCAAGCCGCGCGGTGAGCGCCGGATTCGAGGTGCGCGGCCTCAGCCCGGCGGCGCCGGCCACCGCAGGCGAGCCAGCACCGACTCCGCGGGAATCGGCGGCATCACCGCGAACTCCACCGTCGCCGTCGGGGTTCGCAGTGTGGTCACCTGGCAGTCCGGGTCCAGCCACAGCAGGGCGCTCCCGCGAATCCGCCGCGGCGGCCCGTCGATCCCCACGATCTGCATCGGGGGCGCCGGCCGCTGGTAGAACGACATGCCGGCGACGTACCGGGTGAAGTCGACCCGGCCCGGGGTCACCACCGCGGCGCCGCGGCGCCAACTGGTCGTCAACCCGTCCTGCCTGCCGGCGACGACCCGCACGCCCACGACGGCGCTCCCGCCGGCCCACACCTTCCTCGCCGCGCCGTACATCATGCGGTGCCGCAGCCGCCGTCCCGGCCCCGGTGTGTACAGCACGAGCAACAGCACTGCGGCGACGGCGGGCCCGAGCCAGATCGAGGTCATACCCGGATCCTGCTCGTCCGGCGGGCCGGCCGCTAACTTTTCGGGCACACCCGGGGGCAGGTCTCGCACACGCCCTGGCCCGCGTCCATCAGGTAGTGGAAGCAGCAGCTCTCGCGGCGGCGCGTCCAGCGGGTCCTGCCCTGCGCGTCGGCGACCGGGTGCAGCGTCGACGCCGACGTCAGCGGCTCGATCCGGTCGGGGAGCAGCAGGCCGGCGTCCAGCACCCCGGCCGCCTCGTCGCCGCCGTAGCGGCCGGCGAGCCACATGGCGTTGTCGAGCGCGTCGGTGGCGGCGGCCCACAGCGTGTGCCGGCCGAACCGGACCGTCTCGCCGAAGGCGGCGACGAACCGGGTCGCGTGTGCGGTGAAGCGGCCGCGGAGCACGGCGGCCAGCACCCGCTCGTCCGGCACGACGGTCGCGTCCGGGGTGCCGGCGGCGGGGTCGTCGGGGAGGCAGAAGAAGCCCGGATCCAGCACCGCGATTGAGTCCGGGTGGGGCCGCGGTCGAGCTTTGCGGAACGCGAGGTGCTCCGGCCGCAGCGACGGCACGCGTCGTTCATGGTGGAACAGCAGTGCAGCGAGGTACGCGGGTACCGACAGATACCACGACATGACGTAGCCCGCGGTGGTCCGTTCGGGTGCCTCGCCGTACCGGTCGTGCAGCCAACCGGCCAGCTCGAACCGCCAGCGATCGAACCCGGCGGGTGCGGAGAGTAGCGCCGCACAGTTCACCCAACCGGAGGAATCTTCCGGCAGGTCAACCCGGATCTCGGCCCTGACCTGGCGGGACCCGGCCCGCTCGACGGAGTCGACGAGCCGGTCCAGGCGCACGCCGGTCACGAGCCGTAGGCTCGGACTGGTCCGCATGGGCGTCTCCCTCGGCCAAAAGTAGGTGAGGCTGGCCTAAGGTTAGCTCACCGCCATGATCATCGCGAGCTGGGGGAACGTCGTGTTCGCGCTTAGCGGACACCCCGGTTCAGCGGAATCCATCCTGGTTCTCGCACGTTGTCCACCGTGAAGCTCACCGATAGCCGCAAGTGGTACTGAGAGCGACAGGCTGGACGACTACAGTGGTCTTCACGGTGCTGAACCACCGCACGGGTACAGCGGTGGACAAGGGCCGCCGGCGCAGCAGTCAGGAGTGCAGATGTTTGAGAGGTTCACCGACCGCGCGAGGCGGGTGGTTGTGCTGGCCCAAGAAGAGGCCAGGATGCTCAACCACAACTACATCGGCACCGAGCACATCCTCCTGGGCTTGATCCACGAGGGTGAGGGTGTCGCCGCCAAGGCGTTGGAGTCTTTGGGGATCGCCCTGGAAGGCGTGCGGCAGCAGGTCGAGGAGATCATCGGCCAGGGCCAGCACGCGCCGAGCGGGCACATCCCCTTCACCCCACGGGCCAAGAAGGTCCTCGAGCTGTCGCTTCGGGAGGCGCTTCAGCTCGGCCACAACTACATCGGCACCGAGCACATCCTTCTCGGCCTGATCCGGGAGGGCGAAGGCGTCGCCGCACAGGTGCTCGTCAAGCTCGGCGCCGATCTCAACCGAGTGCGCCAGCAGGTGTTGCAGCTGCTGTCGGGCTACCAGGGCAAGGAGCCCGCGGAGACCGGCGGCCGCGGTGAGGGCACGCCATCGTCCTCGCTGGTGCTCGACCAGTTCGGTCGCAACCTCACGTCGTCCGCGCGTGAGGGCAAGCTGGACCCGGTGATCGGCCGGTCCAAGGAGATCGAGCGGGTCATGCAGGTGCTGTCCCGCCGCACCAAGAACAACCCGGTGCTCATCGGGGAGCCCGGCGTCGGCAAGACGGCCGTCGTCGAGGGCCTCGCGCAGATGGTCGTCAAGGGCGAGGTGCCGGAGACGCTGAAGGACAAGCAGCTCTACACGCTCGACCTCGGCTCCCTGGTCGCCGGTTCGCGCTACCGAGGTGACTTCGAGGAGCGCCTCAAGAAGGTGCTCAAGGAGATCCGCACGCGCGGCGACATCATCCTGTTCATCGACGAGATCCACACGCTCGTCGGTGCGGGCGCCGCGGAGGGCGCGATCGACGCGGCGTCGATCCTCAAGCCGATGCTCGCCCGAGGTGAGCTGCAGACGATCGGCGCGACCACGCTCGACGAGTACCGCAAGTACGTCGAGAAGGACCCGGCGCTGGAGCGCCGCTTCCAGCCGATCCAGGTCGGCGAGCCGACGCTCGAGCACACGATCGAGATCCTCAAGGGCCTGCGGGACCGCTACGAGGCGCACCACCGCGTGACGATCACCGACCCGGCGCTGGTTGCCGCGGCCACCCTGGCCGACCGGTACATCAACGACCGGTTCCTGCCGGACAAGGCGATCGACCTGATCGACGAGGCCGGCGCCCGGATGCGCATCCGCCGGATGACCGCGCCGCCGGACCTGCGTGAGTTCGACGAGAAGATCGCCGACGTGCGCCGTGAGAAGGAGAGCGCCATAGACGCTCAGGACTTCGAGCGGGCCGCGAAGCTGCGTGACTCCGAGAAGACGCTGCTCGGGCAGAAGGCCGAGCGGGAGAAGCAGTGGAAGGACGGTGACCTGGACGTCGTCGCGGAGGTCGACGACGAGCAGATCGCCGAGGTCCTGGCCAACTGGACCGGTATCCCGGTGTTCAAGCTCACCGAGGAGGAGACCACGCGTCTGCTCCGCATGGAGGACGAGCTGCACAAGCGGATCATCGGCCAGGAGGACGCGGTCAAGGCCGTGTCGCAGGCCATCCGCCGTACCCGCGCCGGTCTGAAGGACCCGCGCCGGCCGTCCGGCTCGTTCATCTTCGCCGGCCCGTCCGGTGTCGGTAAGACCGAGCTTTCCAAGGCGCTGGCGCAGTTCCTGTTCGGCGAGGACGACGCGCTCATCCAGATCGACATGGGTGAGTTCCACGACCGGTACACCGCCTCGCGGCTGTTCGGCGCGCCCCCCGGGTACGTCGGCTACGAGGAGGGTGGCCAGCTGACCGAGAAGGTGCGGCGCAAGCCGTTCTCGGTGGTGCTGTTCGACGAGATCGAGAAGGCGCACCAGGAGATCTACAACACGCTCCTGCAGGTTCTGGAAGACGGTCGTCTCACCGACGGCCAGGGCCGCACGGTCGACTTCAAGAACACCGTCATCATCTTCACGTCGAACCTGGGCACGCAGGACATCTCGAAGGCCGTCAACCTCGGCTTCTCCTCGGGTGGCGAGGGCCAGACCTACGACCGGATGAAGCAGCGCGTCGACGACGAGCTGAAGAAGCACTTCCGGCCGGAGTTCCTCAACCGTATCGACGACATCATCGTGTTCCACCAGCTCACCGCAGAGCAGATCGTCAAGATGGTGGACCTGATGATCACCCGCGTCGAGACGCAGCTGAAGAACAAGGACATGGCGCTCGAGCTGACCCCGGCGGCGAAGAAGCTGCTGGCCACGCGCGGGTTCGACAAGGTGCTGGGTGCTCGCCCGCTGCGCCGCACGATCCAGCGCGAGATCGAGGACCAGCTGTCGGAGAAGATCCTGTTCGGCGAGATCCAGCCGGGCCAGATCATCATCTGCGACGTCGATGGCTGGGACGGCGAGGAGGGCACGTCGACCGACAAGGCGACGTTCACCTTCCGCGGCGAGCCCAAGCCGGGCAACGTCCCGGACGCCCCGCCGGTGGACATGGCAGCCTCGAGCGGCGGCGACGTCGAGGGCGTTGCCGAGGCCGAGTAACCACGTAGACCGCGAAGGCCGCACCTCCCCGATCGGGGAGGTGCGGCCTTTGTCGTGGGCGGGGTTGGCCTCCGGCCCCCGATTTCCAGCGTACGGCGGGGGTCCGACAGTTCGGGGCTGTCGTGGGCGGGGCCTGTGGACAACGTCGGGGAACGAGCCAGGGACGTCTCGATGGGGGCACAGGCGGCGGCTGTCGCATGTCGCTGGCACCGCGGCTCAGACTCACGGGCGGAGGCGCGGACGACCGCACCGTTCACGAACGCCTCGCGCGCGATGCAGCCCCACGCGATGCAGCCCCCACCCGATCCCGGGGGCGGCCCAATGCCCAGTCTACCGGCTGGGTACGACAATCCACGGTTGTGGATCTTGCCTGTGGATAACTTGGGGGTCGACTTGAGGGTGCGTTGGTGTGGCGGGCCTCGAGCTGTTCGTTGGCGACAGACGAGCACGCACCGACCATCCGACTCGCCGGTAAAGGGTGCGACGCGCGGCCGCCGGTTCGGGCAAGCTGATGGGTATGGGGCTCGAGGACGATCCGTTCGACTGGCGGGTCACGAAGGACGGGCAGCTGCTCGTCTCGCGTGGCAGCCGCGTGGTCACGACCGTCCGCGGCCCGGCGGCGGCGAAGCTCCTCGGCAAGCTCGAACGCGCCGGCGACGACGAGGCCCAACAGCTCCTCGCACGCGCCACCGGCAACTACAAACGCGGCAACGAGCGCCATGGTTAGGTGGTCCGAGGCGACCGAGGAGTTCGTCGAGCCCGCTGTGGACGTCGATGAGCCACTGCCGCGGCGTCGGCGTGGCGGGCGCAAGCTCGGCTTCCTGCTGTGGGTGCTCGCGCTGGCGTACGTGGCGTACGCCGTGGTGCGGGTCCTCAGTCTCGAGACCACCGCGTTCCTCATCGGCGCGATGGCGGTCACGCCGTACGCGGCCGCGGCCGGCCTGCTGCTCACACTGATCACCGTCGGCGTCGGGCGCAGGCTGCTCGCGGTCGTCCTGCTCGTGGTGACGTTCTCGCTCGGCGCGCTGATGACCCCGCGCATCCTGTCCGAGGAGCAGCCACAGGCGACGGGCGACCACGTGCGGATCATGGCCGCGAACCTGCGCCTCGGTCACGGCGACGCCAGGACGATCGTCGACCTCGTGCGTAGCCAACAGGTCGACGTGCTCGCGTTGCCTGAGCTGACGCCGGCCGCGGTGTCCGCCCTGGACCGCGCGGGGCTCGCGGATGCCTTGCCCTACCGCGTGTTCAACGCGCGGCCCGGCGGCGACGGCTCCGGCATCGCGGCGAACGTCCCGCTGCGACAGATCGTCCTCATCGAGTCGAGCATCCTGTCGCAGCCGAGTGTGGTCGTCGACCGGCCGGGCAACGACGACTTCGAGCTGACCGCGGTGCACATCCAGCCGCCGCTGGAGGCGGAGGACGTCAACACGTGGCGGCGCGAGCTGGCGCAGCTGCCGCCACCGACCCCACTCGAACGGGTGCGGATCCTCGCCGGCGACTTCAACGCGTCACTCGACCACGCCGCGTTCCGCACCATCGTGGACCACGGCTACTCCGACGCGGGCGAGGAGACCGGCGAGGGCATGACCCCCACCTGGGCCGACTGGCCGCTCGGCCCGCCGCTGACGATCGACCACATCCTCGCCGAGGCCCGCTGCGCGATAAGCAGCTACGCGGTGTTCGACCTGCCGGGCAGCGACCACAACGCGATCATGGCCGAGATCGTCCTGCCGTAGGGCTCACTTCCGCAGCGGGCCCGGGTACAGGTACTCGTCCGAGGGCTGGGTGTCGTCGTGGAACCAGGCCTTGAAGAAGCCGGTCAGGTCCTGCCCCGCGGTGTCCGCGACGAACTTCTCGAACTCCGGCCAGGACGCGTTGCCGTCCTTGTGCTTCGTCGGCCATTCCTTCAGCACCTGGTTGAACTTGTCGTCGCCGATCTGGCGGCGCAGCGCGTGCAGCGCGAGCGGGCCCTTGTCGTACACGGAGCTGAACTCGTTGCCGGCGCCCATGTCGTACAGCTTCCCGGACCAGAACCGGTCCGTGCTGCGCGCGACCTCCGTGCGGTACTGGTCGTCGAGGTCCACACCCTCCTTGGCCTCGTCCCACAGCCACTGCGCGTAGCTCGCGAAGCACTCGTTCAGGCAGATGTCGCGCCATTCGTTCACCGACACCGAGTTCCCGTACCACTGGTGCGCGTTCTCGTGCACCACAACGGGAAGCTCCGCCCAGTCGGCGTAGATCGGCCGGCCCTGGGTCTCCAGCGAGAAGCCGATGCTCTCGTTGATGTAGATGCCGCCCGCGGCGCTCTGCGGGTACGGGCCGAACTTCTCGCTCAGGAACTCGAGGATCTCCGGCAGCCGCGACTCGACGTTCTTCTTGTCCTCCGCGCCCGGCGCGTACGCGCTCACGATCGGTGTGCCGTCCGACATGGTCGACCGCTCGAACGTCCACTTGTCGATGCCGACGGTCGTCAGGTACGTGGCGATCCGGTTCGGCTCGGTCCAGTGGTAGGTGGTCCAGCCGTCGGCGCCCGCGGTCGGCGCCTCCTCGCGGCCGTTGGAGATCACGCTCCACCCGGCCGGCACCCGCGCGTCCAGCTTGAACGCCGCCTTGTCCTTCGGGGTGTCGTTCGCCGGGTACCAGCTGGTCGCCGAGTGCGGCTCGCCGGCCGCGAACGCGCCGCCGGACGTGGCGATCTGCCAGCCGTTCTCGCCGAGTGAGCCTTCCTCGGCCATCTCGGGCACGCCGGAGTACTTCACGCGGGTCTCGAACGTCTCGCCGTCCGACAGCACGGACTCCGACGTGATCGCCAGCTCGTGGTCGCCGGACCGGGTGAACCGCGCCGGTTTGCCGTCCACCTGGACGTCCGAGACCTCGAGGCCCTGCAGGTCGAGGTTGAACGTGGTCAGGTCCTCGTCGGCCTTCGCGGTGATCAGCGTGTCACCGGTCAGCTCCTTCGCCGCCGGGTCGTAGCTGATCGACACGTGGTAGGAGTCCACGTCGTAGCCGCCGTTGCCGTCCTTCGGGTAGTACGGGTCTCCCGCGCCGTCGGCGCTGGGTGCGGCGTCCGCCGCGGCCCCGCCGCTGTCGTCGCCGGTCGGCCGCGTGTCGCCCGACCGCGAGACCGAACAGGCCGCGAGGCTCACCGCGGCGATGGCGAGGCAGACGGCGCGCACGGCCGTGCGGTGGTGCATGGTGAACAGCTCCTGTGGCTCGACGACCCGGACATCATGGCCGACCAGGTGTGATGCGTGAGTGGGATCTGTGTATTACTTGCCGGGTGGCGACGCGAGCGGGTGTGGTCGAGTTCGGCGGGGATGGCCCCGGCATCCTGCTGCTGCACGGGCTGATGGGACGGGCCCGCACGTGGTGGCCGGTGGCGCGCTGGCTGACCGGCTACGGCCGGGTGGTCGGGCTGGACGCGCGGGGGCACGGGCGCAGCCCGCACCGGGGCGGCGGCTGGCGCACGGAGGACTTCGTCGCGGACGCGGCCGAGGTGCTCGCCGACCTGGGGCCGTCGGTGGTCATCGGGCACTCGATGGGCGGGCTGCACGCGTGGTGCCTCGCCGCGACCCACCCCGCGCTCGTGCGTGCGGTCGTCGTCGAAGACATCGCCCCTGACCAGCGAGGCAAGACGGTCGACCCGTGGCGGTCCTACTTCGAGTCGTGGCCGGTGCCGTTCGCCTCGCTCGCGCACGTCCGGGAGTTCTTCGACCCGCTCGGCGACTACTTCGTCGAGTGCGTGACCGAACGCGAAGACGGCTACCACCTGATCTCGGACTTGGCGGAGCTGTACGAGATCGCGAACGAGTGGGGCCGGCGCGACTACTGGCCGTTCGTGGCGAAGGTGGCTTGCCCGATGCTGGCGATCGAGGCCGAGCACAGCGCGATGCCGCCCGGGCAGATGGCCGATCTGCCGAAACGGGCTCAGGGACCGGTGCGGCACCTCGTCGTGGCGGGCGCGGGACACGTCGTGCACCACGACGCCCCGGCGGTCTACCGGGGCGCGGTGGAGGCGTTCCTGTCGTCGGTGCTGGGGCGTTAGCGCCTGCGGTCGCGGACGGAGCGGCGCGACCGCGGGCGGCACCTGCGGGCCGGGCCGCCTCGGCCGCCTCCTCCTCCGCGGGCCCGCCCCTGCTCGGCGAGCGCCTCCTTCTCGGCGTCCGACATGGCCGTGTACTTGGCGATGGTCTCCTTGCCGGCGCTCATCAGCGCGTCCGAGTACGCGTTCGACGACATCACCTCGCGTGGCGTGAGGTTGCCGGCGAGCAGCTCACAGGCCACCGAGAATCCCACGGCTCGGTACGGTAGAGACCGACTCTTTCACGCCACTTGCATGAGCGTCAGCGGCGGCGGTCCCGGATCGAGCGGGGGAGGTCGGTCGGGTTCTCGCGGTAGCCGGGGATGTTCGGCTGGGTGGCGGACCGGACCATGAACGAGCCGCCGAACTCCTCGTCCTCCTCGACGGGGGCCCGCTGTGACCGGGCGGGCGCCGGCGGCGGGGCCGGCGCGTCCGTGGCGGGCGCGTCCGGCGGCGCGTCGGGCTGGCCGCCCTCGCACATCGCCGCGTACCTGGCGTACAGCGCGCGTCCGGCGACGGTCAGCGTCTCCGTCTTGCGCAGCTCCTCTATCAGGGTGTCCCGCACCCGGCGCAGCTCTTCACTCATCTCGCGTCCTCCAGATCGCGCAGGACGTCTGTCTCGCCCGTATGGGTGTCGACGACCGCGATCTCCGTGATCCGTGCCTTGATCGACCCTACCGGGTACAGCGCCGCGAAGCCCGCTGTCATCTGCGCCGGCTCGAGGCCCCGCGCGAGCACGCAGTGCGGCACCCACGACCCGGGCAGGTAGTACGCGGCCGGCTGCCGGACCCGCTTCGCGAGCACGTCGTGCACCGCCGAGTGGACGGCGAGCAGTTCGGTGTCGACCACGGCGGCGAGCGTCAGCGCGCCGTCGGCGGCCGACAGCGTGGCCAGCCACAACCGGGGGATGGACAGCAGCCGCAGGTCGTCGCGCAGGTCGGCACGGGTTTTCGCCGGGATCGTGCCGGCCTGCGCGAACGTGACGTGTGGGCGGGTGGCGAGGCTCGGGACCCCGACGTCGTCGAGCCTGCGCCCCAACCCGCGCACGGCGGCGTCCGCGTCGCCGTCGAAGAAGAACTCCAGCGCCTGCGCCATGAGCGCAGGGTGCCAGGCGTCAGGCGAGGAGTCGTTGCCAGGTCGGCGTGTCGATGACCCGGTCGGCGCCGCGGCCGGACAGCAACGCCCGCGCCGCGAGCGCGGCCTCACCGGTGTCGCCCGGCCGCACCGTGCGGACCAGCAGCGGCCACGTGGTCACGCCGACGAACCCGCTCTCGTCGGCCGTGCGGCTCGCGTAGCACGGCTCGTAGGCGACCCCGTTGTCCGCCGCCAGCGTGCGGATCGCCGCGAACGTCGACGCGCCGAACTCGCCGTCGGCCTTGACGTCCACTCCGCGGGCGCGCAGGAGGTGTTGTGCCGCAAGGACTTTCGCCCCGGTCGCGCCCGGCTTCAGCAGCGGCCACGTGCGCAGGGGCGCGGTCGGTGCGGTGCCGAGCGCGGCGCCGACCGCCTCCTTCAGCTCCGGCAACCGTCCATAGAGGACCTGGCCGGGGCACTCGGTCGCGTTGAAGTCGCGGTGGCCGCGGATCATGTCCGGCGAGATGCCGTAGGACTGCGCGATGTACGCGACCAGCTGCACCAAGGAGTCCCACAGCTTCTGTGTGACGTCCACAGTGGAGTAGAGGCCCTCGTTCTCGATGCCGATGATCTCGCTGTTGTGGTTGCCGACGTTCGCGCCCTGCACGTGCCGGGTGCCGCCGTCCAGGATCTCGAGACTGCGGTGCCGGCCCTCGGTGACGTAACCGCCTCGGCTGTTCGTGAGCTGCTGCCCGGTGTCGATCCAGCCGCGGCCGTCCATGTGGAAGTCCTGGATACTGCGCGAGATCGCGAACGCGTGCTGGAGCGAGTAGTCGGTTGAGTTACCGCCGGCCGTGTGGTGCACGACGATGTAGGTGGGCTTGTGGTTCTCCACGGTGATCGTGCCGTTCGGCGGGCGGGCGCCCCATTCGGCACAGGTGTACATCCGTGGCCGGGCGACTGCGACCTCGCCCACCGCTAGCGGAGCGGTGGCGGCGCCGAGCGCGCCCATTGCCGTGACAGTGAAGCCGCCCCTTAACAGGGCGCGGCGGGATACGGCCATCTCGATCTCCCTCGACTGGGGGCCATTCGGCCCAGATCGGTGACTGGCATTTCCGAACGTAGTGCGGTCATTACCCGATGACAAGAGTTCCCCAATTGCCAGAAGATTGTGTTGCCGAATTTCAGCGTTCGCCGGGTAACGCGAACATCCCGTCGGCGGTCTGCTCGACCAGGCCGTCGACCAGCAGCGAGTCGAGGCATCGGTCCCGCTGGCCCGCGTCGGACCACACGAGGTCGAGCTTGGTCTTCGTGACCGGCGTCGACGTGTCCCGCAGGACGTCGAGCAGCAGCCCGCGCACCTGCCGGTCCGTGCCGGCGAACCTCTGCACCGGCTTGGCGGGGCCCGCGTAGGCCGGGCGGCCGTTGTGCTGCCACGCGCACGCGTCGAACACCGGACAGTCCGCGCAGCGCGGGTTCCGTGCCACACACACGGTCGCGCCCAGCTCCATCAGCGCGGCCGACATCCGCACGGCCAGCTCGTCGTCGGCCGGCAGCAGCGCGTCCGCGTCGGCGAGGTCGCGGGTGGTCGACGCGGGGCCCGCGTCGCCGGCGCCGTGCACCGCTCTGGCGATCACCCGCCGGACGTTCGTGTCCACGACCGGGCACCGCTTGCGGTACGCGAACGCCGCGACCGCGCGCGCGGTGTACGCGCCGATGCCCGGCAGCACGAGCAGAGTGTCCACATCGGACGGCACGGCGTCGCCGTGCTCGGCGGCGATCACCGTGGCGGCGTCCCGCAGCCGCAGCGCGCGGCGCGGGTAGCCGAGCTTGCCCCACGCCCGGAGCACCTCGGCGGGGGTCGCGGCGGCCAGCGCGGCGGGCGTCGGCCAGCGCGCCATCCAGTCGTGCCACGACGGTTCCACGCGTGCGACCGGGGTTTGCTGCAGCATGATCTCGCTGACCAGCACACCCCACGCCGAACAGTCCGGGTCCCGCCACGGCAGGTCCCGGGCCTTCTCGGCGAACCAGTCGGTCAGCACACGCGCGTCGGCGCTCTCCAAGCTCATCGCCGACCGATGCTAGTGCCTGTCGCCGGGATCTTTCATGTGAAGTCCGTGCCGACGAACAGATACCTCAGGGGACCGTGACGGCACCCAGCCACTATCCCCCTGGGCAGCCGAACTTGCGCCGGAACGCGACCCACACTCAAAAATGCGGGGAGGCGGATTAGTACACCTCGGTCAGCTCGGCGGTCCGCACGTCGTAGACGAACCCGCGCACCTGGTCGCGGTGCGGCACGAACGGGCTGCGCCGCACGCGTTCGACGGACTGGCGCACGCTGTCCTTGACCTCGCGGAACGCCTCGATCGCCCACGGCGGGCGCAGTTTCGTGTCCCGCTCGACCTCGTCCTTGAACTCGTCCTCGGTGATCATCGACAGGCCGCACGAGGTGTGCTGCATGACGATGACCTCGCGCGTCTCGAGCTTGCGCTGGCTGATCGCGAGCGAACGGATGATGTCGTCGGTCACCACGCCGCCCGCGTTGCGCAGGATGTGGGCCTCGCCGTGGCGCAGACCGAACACGTCGAACACCTTGATGCGGGCGTCCATGCAGGTCACGACGGACAGGTGAAGTGAGGGCACCGGCGTCGGCACTTCCGGTGCACCGTGGTCGACGCCGATGACGTGGCGGTGGAGCAGCTCGTCGATAGCGGTCATGGTCAGCTCCCGGCCCCGCGGGCTTCGTTGTCTCAGCATGCCGCGACACTGCGGTCGAGCACTGGATTTCTGCTCGATCACCCATTGGAACAAGCTTCCCGCCTCGTGGGCAAGGTGGTGTCGGCAACAACTCTGAGTGTCCTCGACCTGCGTAAATAACCCCCGATCGAGGGACTGGAACGTCCAAGCGAATGCGGTAGTGCGGAGTTACGGTCGGCTCATGATCGAACCGAGCGGTCCGCTGCCCCAGTCGGTGTACTGGCGTCGCCGTGCCTTCGCGGCCGGCGTCTCGGTGCTCGCGGTGGTGCTGCTGGCCTGGATCATCGGCGGCCTCGTCGAGGCCGACGACCAGAACCCGGTGCAGGGCACGGCCGGCGCGACCAACCTGTCCTCGGTCGGCTCGTCGGCCAAGGCAACGTCCGGCGGCGGGTCCGGCCGTGCGTCCGCGCCGCCGTCGAGCCCGGGGCCGAACGACCCCCGCGGCTCGGTGACGGCGAGCCCGCGCACGTCCGAGGCGGCCAAGCCGACGGCGAAGCCGGGTCAGCCCGCGCCCGCCGCGACCCCGCCGGTCACCACGACGACCACGACCGCCGCCCCGCCGCCCGGCCCGCCGCAGCCGTGCCCCGACGCGGTCATGAAGGTCACGGCGACGCCTGACCAGCCGTCCTACCCGGTCGGCGCGAAGCCGTTGCTGCGGCTGGAGATCACCAACGTCGGACCGGCGCCGTGCGCGCGGGACGTCAGCCGCAAGCTGCGCGAGATCCTGGTCCTCGCCGCGGACGGCACCCGGCTGTGGTCGAGCAACGACTGCTACGGCCCGCCGGAGCAGGACGTTCGGGTGCTCGCGCCGAACCAGCCGCTGGCGTTCTCGCTGAACTGGGCCGGCCGGACCTCCGCCCCCGGCTGTCCCGTCGATCGCGCCGCCGTGCCGGCCGGCACGTACCAGGTGGTCGGCAAACTGGGTGGGCTCGTCGGCGCCCCGACGCCGATCAGCCTGACCTGATGCGTCGCGGGACGCCGCTCGCCACCTTGGGCGCGGCGTCCCGTTGCGCGCTACGGCCCGAACCAGCGTTCCTCTGTGGTCCTCGGCGGCGCGGACGTCGTCCCGACCACCAGCTCCGTGTCCAGCGTGATGTGCCTCGGGCGGCTGTGCTCCGCGGCCGCGAGCAGCAGCTTCCCGGCCGCCCGCCCCTTCTCCAGCACCGGCTGCCGGATCGTCGTGAGGCCCACCCGCTCGGCCTCCGCGATCCCGTCGAAGCCGGTCACCGTCAGGTCCTGCGGCACCCGCAGCCCACGGCGCTTCGCCTCGTTCAACGCGCCGAGCGCGAGAATGTCCGACGTGCAGATGAGGGCGGTGACCTCGGGGTTCGTGTCCAGCAGTTGCGCGGCGGCCGACTCGCCGTTCCCGATCGAGTGGTCGAACCGCTCCACCACCGGCACCGTCGCCCAGTCGACGCCGGCCGTCCCGAACGAGTTCGCGAGCGCCGTGAGCCGGGCCCGCTGCACGTGGAAGTGCGCGGTCCGCTGCCGCGCGATCGACGCGAACCCGTCGCTGCGGTCCCGCGCGAGCCGCATGCACAGCACGCCGATGTTGCGGTGTCCGATGCTGATCAGCCGGCCCGCGAGCTGCGCGATCGCCGCGTGGTCGTCGATGCCGACCAGGTCGACGCCCTCGACGCGCGGCTGGTCGCACACCACGGTCGGCACCGGGCGGGACAGCACGGCCGCGAGGTGCGGGTCGTCGTCGGGCACCGAGTACACGACGAAGCCGTCGACGCCCGCGCTGTGCACGGCGGTGACGTCCTCGCGCTCGGGGTTCACCGGCACCAGGTGCAGGCCCTGGCCCGCGCCCTCGCACGCCAGCGCCAGTCCCTCGAGGAAGCCGAGCGCGGCGGGGTCGCGGAAGGCGTAGGACAGGTTCTCGGTGAGCAGCAGCCCGACCGCGCCCGCCTTCCTGGTGCGCAGCGATCGGGCGACCGGGTCCGGGCCGGGATAGCCCAACCGGCGCGCGGTCTCCAGCACCCGCCTGCGCAGCTCTGGGGAGAGCTGGTCAGGCCGGTTGTAGGCGTTGGACACGGTGGTCCGAGAAACGCCGAGCTCCGCGGCCAGCGACGCCAGTGTCGCCGGCCGGCGAACGTGCATAGGCCGCGCCATGTGCTGACCGTAACGGTTCAGAAGCACAATCAGAAGTCTGGCGGCGCACGTCAGCTTCACCACATTCGGTGGGACGTCTCACCCGGTCCGGTGACAAACCTCGGTTCTCGAGTCGTATAGTCGACCAGCAGTAGTCGAAAACGGTTTCCATTACCTATAGCGTGACACGCATATGTTGTTCGGAGGATCGCCATGCGCCCGTCCAAACTCGTTCCGCTCGTCGTCACCACGGCCGCGGTCGCGCTCGTCGCGGCCGGTTGCGGCGGTGGCGGCACTGACGCCGCGGCGGACGGCAAGATCGCCGTGGTCGCGTCCACGAACGTGTGGGGGAGCGTCGTCACGGCCGTCGGTGGCACGGACGTCAGCGTCAAGTCGCTGATCGACGACCCGTCCGCGGACCCGCACTCCTACTCTGACAAGCCGGAGGACGCGACGCTGATGACGAACGCGGACCTGGTCGTCTACAACGGTGGCGGCTACGACGACTTCTTCACCAAGCTCGTCGACGCGGCGGGCGCGGACGCCAAGCGGATCGTGGCGTTCGACCTGTCCGGTCACGCCGAGGGCGAGAACGAGCACGTCTGGTACGACCTGCCGACCGTGCGGAAGGTGGCGGACAAGGTCGCCGCCGAGCTCGGCGCGGTGGCGCCCGACAAGAAGGCGACGTTCACCGACAACGCGAAGGCGTTCGGCGACAAGCTGGCGGCACTGACCACCAAGGCCGAGTCGATCGGCGCCGCGAGCCCCGGCGCCAAGGTCGTCGCGACCGAGCCGGTGGCCAAGTACCTGCTCGACGCCGCCGGCCTGACCGACGCGACGCCGCCCGCGTTCTCCGAGGCGGTCGAGGAGGAGACCGACCCGCCGATCGTCGCGGTCGCCGACACCACCGATCTCATCACCAACAAGCAGGTGGTCGCGCTGCTCAACAACGACCAGACCGAGACGGCCGTGACCAACCAGCTCGTGGACGCGGCGAACGCCGCCGGGGTGCCGATCGTGGACGTGAGCGAGACGCTGCCACCGGGCGTGACCGACTACGTTGACTGGATGACCAAGGAATTGGACGCGCTGTCGGGGGCGTTGTCAGGGGCATGAGCACGGATCTGACGCCGGCGGTGTCGCTGCGGGACGCGACACTCGGCTACGGCGACCGGATCCTGTGGTCCGGACTGAACCTCGACATCGAGCGGGGCGAGTTCGTCGCGGTGCTCGGCCCCAACGGTTCCGGCAAGACGAGCCTGCTGCGGGTGTTGCTCGGCTTGCGGGCGCTGTCGTCGGGCACCGCGCGGATCGTCGACGAGCCGCCGGGCCGGGGCAACCGGCGGATCGGCTACATCCCGCAGCAGCGTGCGATCGACGCGCCGCTGCGCGGGCGGGACCTCGTCGGTCTCGGGCTGGACGGGCACCGCTGGGGCACCGGGGTCTCCCGCGTGCGCCAGCGGCGCGAGCGCGTGAACCAGGCACTTGCCGAGGTGGGCGCGACGGAGTTCGCGAAGGCGCCGGTGTCGCAGCTGTCCGGCGGGGAGCAGCAGCGGCTGCGGGTGGCGCAGGCCCTGGTCAGCGACCCCGAGGTGCTGCTGTGCGACGAGCCGCTGCTGTCGCTCGACCTCGCGAACCAGCGGGTGGTCAGCTCGCTGATCGACAGGCGGCGCCGGTCCGCGAACACCGCCGTGCTGTTCGTGACGCACGAGATCAACCCGGTCCTGCCGCTGGTCGACCGCGTGCTCTACCTCGTCGACGGCCGGTTCCAGATCGGGCGGCCGGACGAGGTGATGAACTCGGAGACACTGTCCGAGCTGTACCGAGCGAAGATCGACGTGGTGCGGGTCCAGGGGCAGATCCACGTGGTCGGCGCGCAGAGCGGCCTGTGCGAGGACACGTCGCACCACATGCACGAGGAGCCGGCATAGGCATGGAGCGCGTCTAGCGGAGCGAGGCAGGTGTTACAGCGTGGACAAGTTCTTCGACTTCGAGCTGATCGGCCGGCTGCTCGCGCTGCCGTACGTGCAGGCGGCGCTGGTCGCGGCCGCGATCCTGGGGTTGCTGGCCGGCGTGCTCGGGCCGTTGATCGTGAGCAGGAACATGGCGTTCGCGGTGCACGGCACCAGCGAGCTGTCGTTCACCGGTGGCGCCGCGGCGCTGCTGCTCGGCGTGAACGTCGGGCACGGCGCGCTGGCCGGCGCGGTCGTGGCGGCGCTCGTGCTCGGGCTGCTGTCGCGGCGCAGCTCCGACCACGACTCGGTGATCGGCGCGGTGCTGTCGTTCGGGCTCGGGGTCGGCGTGCTGCTGCTGTGGTTCTACCCGGGGGGCGCGTCGAACAAGTTCGGCCTGCTCGTCGGGCAGATCGTGGGGGTGGACTTCGCGTCGATCGCGTTGCTGTCGATCTGCGGGATCGCCGTGTTGGCCGTGCTGCTGGTGATCTACCGGCCGCTGCTGTTCGCGTCGGTCGACCCGGACGTGGCGCGGGCGCGCGGTGTGCCGGTCGGGGGTCTTTCCGTGGTGTTCGCCGTGCTCGTCGGCGTCGCGACCGCGCTTGGCGTGCAGACCGTCGGCGCGCTGCTGGTGCTGGCGCTGATGATCACCCCGGCGGCCGCGGCGGCGCGGGTGACCGCGAGTCCGCTGCGTGCGACGGTGTTGGCGGTGGTGTTCGCGGAGACGGCCGCGCTCGGCGGGTTCGTGCTGTCGCTGGCGCCGGGCGCGCCGGTGAGCGCGTTCGTCACCGCGATCTCGTTCATCATCTACCTGGTGTGCTGGACGATCGGCGCGCTGCGTGGCCGCTCGGCCCGCGGCGTCATGGTCACCGCGCGGTTCAGTGGAGAAACAGCAGGACCTGCAGCTCCCCGATGACCGCCCCGATGACCGCGCCGACGGCGATGAGCTTCCACTCGTCCTGCCGGAACGCCGGTCGCAGCAGGGCTTCGTACTCGACGCGGGTGAGCCGGCGCATCTTCGTGGCGATGGTGTCGCGGATGTCGAGCGCCTCGGTGGCGTACCGCTCGGCGGTCAGGATCGTGGTCGGCAGGTAGCGGACGGCCCGGTCGGCGGCGGCCTTGCGCAGGTCGGCGAACCGGCTGGCGCCGACGATGGGCCGCGCGAGCCCGGCCTGCTCGTCGATGGCCTGCTCGACGGCCTGGTGGACGAGCTCGAGGAGCCGGTCGGAGCGCGGCCCGCGCAGCACGCCGTCGACGAGGTTGGGCACGGTCATGACCTCACGCGCGACCAGCGCGCCGTACTGTTTCGCCACCTCGTCGCGGCGGCGCTGGAAGACGCCCTGGAAGGTGAAGACGCCGAACTTCTTGCGCTCACGGGGAAAGAAGACGAGCTTGATGGCGAGCCAGTCGGTGAACCACCCGATGGCGGCCCCGAACAACGGCAGTACGAGCGGCGCCTTCGTCAGCGCCCACACCACGGTCTGCACCAGGCCGAGAACGAGTCCGAAGTAGACGCCGCACCGCGCGATGAAGGCCATCTCCGGCCGCGAGATGTCGCGGATGAGCTTGACCAGCAGTCGTTTGTCCCGGTGCATCGCGGAGATCGCGACCTGCTTGATGTCGAGGACGTCGTCGATGTTGTCTTGCAGCTCCGCCATGATCCGACGCACGAGGTCCGGAAGGCCGGCCTGGACCTGCTTGATCACCATCTCCTGCGCGAGCGGCGGCAACGCCTGCCACAGGCCGTGGCGCGCCATGACCTCCCGCGTGATCTCGTCAGCGGCGAGCAGCAGGGGAAGCTCGAGCTCCTTCGCGAGCTTGTCGGGGTCGAGCCGCTGAAAGATCTCCTTGGGATCAACGAGCTTGGCGGTGAGCAACTCGGCCGCGACGGCGATCATCCGCTCCGAGTTCCTCGGCACCACCCCCTGCCACCCGAGCAGCGGCGGCACCCCGACGAAGTCAACGGGCCGGAACATCATCTCGATGGCCGCGCGCTTGGTGAGATACCCGATGACCGCCGCGATCACCGGCATGGACAGGTAGACCTGCCAGTGCGCGATGAAGTCGTCGAGGATCGCCATAGGCCCGCCAGTATCGCCGAAATCACCTGGTGGGGTGCGGTGGGTCAGTGGACGACGTCGTAGACCAGCTTCTGGATGCCGTTGGAGTAGGACTCGCTCTCGACCACCTTGAGCATGTTCTTGTCGACGTCGGCGTCGCTGAACAGCCGCTTGCCCGCGCCGAGCAGGATCGGGAAGACCAGCAGGTGGTAGCGGTCGATCAGGCCCGCGCCGGACAGGTTGTGGTTCAACGTGGCGCTGCCGTTGACGATGATCGGCCCGCCTTCGGTCTCCTTCAGGGCTGCCACGTCGTCCAGTGAGCGCAGGATGGTCGTCTCGCCCCAGTTGTCCACGAGGTCGTCGTCGCTCAGCGTCGAGGACACGACGTACTTGGGCATCGCGTTGTACCCGGCGAAGTCCTCGGTCATCGTCGGCCAGACCGGGCTGAACGCCTGGTAGCTGACCCGGCCCATCATCATCGCGGTGGCCTCATCCTGCTCGCGGCCCTTGAGTTCGTAGGCCTCGGGCACGAACTCGATGTCCTTGAACGTCCAGCCGGAGTTGCGGTAGCCCGCCTCCCCGCCGGGGCCCTCGATGACGCCGTCCAGGGAGACGAAGGCGGTAGTGATCAGAGTGCGCATGTTTTCTCCTCGTAGCTGGGTTGATCTCCATCTTCACCTGTACGTCGAAGACCGGCACGCCAGTTCGACACGGCCGACGGAATCTTTTCAGTCCGCACGGGACAGTCCCCTCGGGAAGGTGCCAGAGCGTCAGAACTGGTAGTTCAGCACATGCGCACCGTCATGACCAGCGGGTATGTAGATCAACATGACCGCCAGGCCGTGATCAGGCCGTCAGGGGCTCCAGGCTGTCGCCGAACACTCCATCGACCGCTGTGCGTGTGCGCTGTTTACTGGACGGCATCAGATGCGTGTAGACCTTCAACGTGAACCCGGGATCCGCGTGCCCGAGGTAGCTCGACAGGGCCGTGATCGTCTCTCCGGCATCGAGCAGCGTCGAGGCGTAGAAGTGCCGCAGTGCGTGGAAGCCGTCCACTCGCAACTGCCGGTCAACGCCGGCCTTCTTTAGCGCTGGTAGCCAGGTCCACTGGTTGTAGACCGGCCGCCAAGCCGCAGTGCGGTCACGGCTCGTCGTGATCAGTCGAGCTGTCGTCGGTTCGCCGTCCGGCTTTTGCCACGGCAGAGTGATCGACACCGGAGGATGAGTGGACATGTGCGCCCGGATCGCCGATGCCACCGAATCGGGCAGCGGCACTTCACGTGTCTTGCCGCCCTTGGGCGGTCCGAAGCACGGCTTGCCGCCGACGATCTTCACCTGACGGAGGACATGCACCACCTGGTCGTCGAAGTCCACGTCCTCGACGGCCAGGCCGAACACCTCACCTTGCCGCAGGCCAAGGCCGGCACCGAGCAGAACTGTCAGCCGGTATCGAACGTTCATTGCCTTGCGAACCGCGTGCACCCGCTCAGCCGACCATGGCACCACCTTGCGGAGCGGTATCTGTGGCTTCTGCACCGACGAGGCATTGCACGGGTTCTTCCGCACCCGCTCGTCATCGATCGCCGCGTTGAAGATGGTCTGTACATGGATGAAGATCACCTGCCGGTAGCTAGCGGCAAGGTTCTTCTCTTGCAGTGCACGAAGTAGCTCCCGCACGTCCGATGGCCGGATCGCATCGAGGTTCCGTGACCCGAGATCGGGGAAGACGTGCAGTCTCAGCCGTACACCCGTGATCTCGCGAGTGGACTCGTCAAATGACTGGGACCGCAGCCAGCGCGTGCCGTACTCCTCGAACGTGATCTTCCCGGCCGACGGGTCGATGTAGGTGCCACGCCTGAGTTCTCCCTCGACTTCGCTCAGGTAGTCGTCAGCTTGCTTCTTCTGCCGGTCCGGGAAGGTCTTCGAACGTTCGCGCCCTGAGTGGTCGACGTACCGCACCTTGTACCGATCGCCGACGCCGTAGACGCTCGTCTTCTCACGGGTGACTTTCTTGGTCACCGTGTCGACGACTCGCTTGTACCAGCGGTCCTGGACATGTCCCATGGCTACGCCGCCTCCGTCGCCCAGGACTGCACGGTGCGCGGGTCGTAGCGCAGGTGGCGGCCGATCTTGCGGACCGGTGGTCCTTCACCGCGCCACTTCCACTGGTAGAGCGTCTTGACCGGGACGCCGAGGTAGGCGGACACGTCCTCGACGGTCCACAGCCGGTCGATCGAGTTCCCCTTGTCCATCTGTTCCCCCTGGTCAGGCAGCTTGTGACGGAGTTGCTGAAAGATCGGGCGGTGACTCGCCGGCCGCGAGTAGCGCTCTGTCGTACTCGGCGCGCCACCGGATTCGTTCGGCTATGGCGTGCATGAGCAAGTGCGCACGAGGTGGGACGTGGGGGTCTCCGGGCTGGACCTTCTGCCAGACCAGCCGCTTGGGTTCCTCGACCGGCTTCTCGACCCCGACATCGGCAAGCGTCTGGAGCACGAAGGCCCGCCGGTCGGCGCGATGGTCGGCGAGCGTCTTGCCCGACCACTTCCGTGAAACGAGTACCCGCCGACCAGGCAGACCGAGCGTGGTGCGCCGATGCGCCCGCCCCTTGCAGTGCCCAGGGGTCGTCCGTGAGGTCACGCCGAGCGGCTGGACTCCGTAGAGCAACCACACCGCGCACCGGGGCGAGCAGGGCGTGAGAGCCAGTGCGTCATGGAGACGGTCGTGGTGGCGTCGCTGCCGCTCACTATTGGCCTCGACGACCTCCCCGAGGGACTTCGTGAGGTACTTGGTCAGGTAGCCGATGTGTCTGCCGGCTTCCTCCGAGCCGCCGAGGATGCCTTTCGAGTGGACCTGCTGTCCGAAGGTGGCGACGTGCGCCGGCTCTGCCACGTCCTCGAGCGCGTCGGCCCAAGTCGTGAGTGGACGCCGAGTGGCGGGGTCGACGAACTGGTCACCGTTCCACGCGGGCAGGTGGTCCCCGTCGTAGACCAGCTCGTCGTGGGCGGGCCACCAGACCTGGAGGTAGGTCGCTTCGGTGACCTGTCGGAGCAGGTCGTGGGGGATGGAACCGCGGATTGCGGCATGGAGATGGGGCGCCACCCGTTTCTGTGGTTCGACGGTCGCGAAGTACTGGACGTCCCAGCCGACGCAGCGGCGGAGGTTCTGCCACCACCGGTCGACGAGCGAGGCGAAGTGCACCGCGTCCCGAGCGGCCCGCCGGTAGTCGTAGGTGGACGGATCACGCGGCGTCCCGTCGTCCCGCACGGGCCCGTAGCTGTCGCAGGTGAGCGTGACGAACATGGATGGTCGGAACCGTCCGGCGAACTCACGGCCGAGGGTGCGCTTCTCGACTCGTCGCCGAGGCAGGTTCGGCGCGTCCTGCCGCCGCTTGGTCGACCGCTTCGGCGCTGACTTGCCCTCCTGCTCAGGTGAGGGCAGCCGGCCCCGCATCCCGAGCTGGCGAAGCTCGTCGTCGACCGAGCGGATCTCGTCGCGCAGCTCGTCCGCGTCGGACCCGTCGGCGTCCCTGTAGGCGGCGACGAGATCAGCCCGCAACGTCAACAGGGCCGTGTGGTCCTCACTCGGCTGCTCCGGGGTGAAGTCGGGCTCGTCGACCAGATGCCAGCCTTCACGGCACTGGACGATCCGCAACGCCCGAGCCTTCCGGGCGCACGGCCCGCAAACGGATTCCACAGTGGAGCCGCACGGCACCGCGACATGCCGTAGTTCTCCGGTGTCGAGGTCGCCGACCTCCATAGTGAATGGTCGGATGCAGACGCCGTGTTTCTCGGCGGTTGCGGTGACGACGTCGATGGCGAGGGGTTGGCGCATCCGTTCAGCGCGGGTCTGGTTGCCGCTCATGCCGCCACCGCCGCACCAGAAGCCCAGCTGCGCAACACAGACAGTCCAAGGCTTTGTCGGCCATCAGGTTGGAGATCAGCGCTGAACACGTCGACCGAGTAGGGGACGCCGCCGTAGATCTCGACGAGTGTGGAGTCAGGCAGCCGGCCGGTGACGGTCAGGTGCACCGACGTGCCAGTCGCCGGACGCCACACTTCAGCGCTGACTCCGATGATGGAGTCGGCCCACTCCAGCAGTCCGGCCGCGAGGGCAGGTAGTTCGAGAGCGTGCAACTGGACGACGGCGTGTTCACCGCTGATCGAGTCGCTACCGATCCGAACGGAGGCGATCGCCGGACCATCCGGGAAGGCGGCCAGGTGCTCACGGACCGAGCCGAGGAGCCGCACGAACACGTCGGGGTTGTTCATGCCGCACCTCCACGATGAGAGTCCGCGCGGTCGCCGGCAGGGAAGTCGACCACCTCCGCCGGAGAAGCCGACAACGCGGCACGTCCCGTCAGGTAGGCGACGAGCTGGGCCAGGTGGTCGTCGGTGACGTGGAAGGCCCGAGCCCGCACCGGTTCGCGCTTGCCGTCCTCTTTCACCCAGGCGACACCGGGAGTCGACTCGGGGATCTCGTGGGCAGCCGCGCCACGCTTGCGGGCGCCGTCGCCGAGGACCATGTCGACCTGTGCGGGCTCGTCGAGCCGCATCGCGATGCGGGTCGAGAAGAGGTGCCGGAAGGCGATGATCTCCTTGCGTGGGTCCTGCAACAGGCCGAGCACGCAGACACCCGGCGCGCGCCCCTGTGAGGTGATCGCTTGCACAGCGCGGGTTGCGCGGTCGCGGAGGTTGCGGTCGGTTTGGTAGGCGATGACGTCGGCCAACTCGTCGACGACGAGGAGGATGAACGGGTCGCCGGTCTCGGATGTCCACATGCGACGCCGGCCACGGTAGGACTCCGCTCGACGCTTCACTTCCTGCGCAAGCCACTCCAGCAGGGTGACGGCGCGGGAACCGTTGTCGTAGACGACTTGTTCGAACACCTCCGGTGCCTGGCCGAGTTCCATGCCGCCCTTTGGGTCGATGCCGTAGAGCTTCACCCGACCCGCCTTGATCGCAGGCGCGAGCGCGCAGGCGACTGACCACAGCAACGAACCCTTGCCCGCACCGGAGACACCGACGGTCAGGACGTGAGTGCCGAGGAGCTGGAGCCGCAACGGTTTCCCGGTCTCCGTCCGACCCACGACGACGCGCCGCAGATCCACGGAAGCAGGGTCCTCGGAGAGAACCAGCGCAGGAATGGCACGGGCGAGCGGGTTGGAATGGATGAAGTCGAGTTCGAGCCGACCCGGCTTGATCACTCGTACCCGACAAGATTTGGCGAGAAACGAGTGAGCCAAGCCGGAGGCGTGTAGCTCCCACTGTTCCGGGGCCTGGCCCTTGACCATCTTTACGCGCACCAAGTCGCGCCAGCCCTCGGCACGGACACGGCCGAGCTTGGGTCGGTACTCGCGACCGCGCTTGTCCTTGGTCAGCTCCGACAGGCGCATGACGGAGCGCCAGTCGTAGGCGTAGACGACGAGTCGGCGGAACTCGGTGCGGATACGGCGAAGCGCGAACCGTTCGAAGGACTCGCGCCAGCGCCACCACCACAGCACGAGCACGCCCAGCAGAACGGCGACCAATGCCGCGAACCACCACGGTCCGAGCCCGGAGTAGGACCACCACCCGAGCGCGAGCAGCAGCAGGGAAAGCGGGTACCGGTACGCGGCACGGCCGCACTGAAAGCCGATCCAGCACAGCAATACCACGGCCGCGACCGGGGAGAGAACGACCTTCACCCAGCCCGGGAGGAGCGTCCACCAGGGCAGCCGCGGACGCGAAACCTCCAACGGAGCCGGGTCAACCCAGCGGGAATCCTTGTGCCCCATCACTGTTCACCCCGCTTGCCGAAGTCGAGCGGGAGAACGCCAGCGCACCCGTTGCACAGGGTTTCGCCGGGCAACAGTCGTGCGAATCGGCGGCACCACGAGCAGCGCGTTCGGGTGACCCCCTCTGGCGCGGGCACAGGAGATGGCTCTAGCCTTGTCATTGCTTACCTTCCGGGGTGAGCAGCGCAGGAGCGGGCAAGGTTGGTAGCCGGGTTCCGCTCCTGCGCCTAATGAACTTGTGTTGCTGTATAAGGACGTGCGAGATCGCCACGCGAGTAGTGCGCGTGGATTCATCAATTTTGTGACGCTGGCGTCAACCAGCCTGTTGGTTGCGCGTGTGGCGTGGCTCCTGCGACGGTGTCTAGGCGGCCTCCTCGGACTCGGGTTCTGTGGGCATGAACTTCGCGAGATAGCGGGCCAGTTCTGTCGGGGTCCTGCCGATGAACGCCGCCAACTCCCGCAGCCCTGACGGTGTCACCTCGATCACCCCGTTCTCGGTGTCGTTCAATCGGTTGCGGGCCCACTGAACCATCGGCCGATAGTTGACGTTGGTGCTGGCCAACAACTGCCGCAGGTCCACCCGCAACACCAGATTCTGCAGATACAGGCGAGCGCGTTGAAGCGCCTGGCCGAGGATGTCCGTAGCCGGCACGTCCAACGCTTCGGACAGCTCCAGCAGTCGCAGGATCGTGAGATGCCGCAACCCGTGTTCGTAAGCCAGTAGCGTGCGGTCACCGATCCCGGAGGGCAACAACTTC
>Ga0193742_1000430_pt1 | contig 28656 bp, 22 predicted proteins | sample L2c1metaG_FD_165511 | JGI IMG/M metagenome (GOLD analysis project Ga0193742, IMG submission 165511) | Soil microbial communities from a riparian zone of the East river system, Colorado, United States - L2c1 | ecosystem: Environmental > Terrestrial > Soil > Riparian zone | place: USA: East River... | reverse complement strand
GTGGTCGAGGTGGCGGGCCGCCTCGACCACGTCGAGCTCGCAGTTGGAGCCCGGGAAGACGACGACGCCGATCGTCGCGGTCATCCGGGCACCGCCGCGCCGTCGAGCGCCTGCACCGAGAACTCGACGTCCTCGATGACGGGGTTGGTGAGGAAGCGCTGGCACATGTCGTCGACCTCCGCCCGGGCGGCGTCGGCGTCGGTGGCCTCGACCGTGAAGCGGAACACCTTGCCGACCCGCACGCCCGACACGCCGCTGAAGCCGAGCGCCGGCAGCGACCGTTCGATGGTCGCGCCCTCCGGATCGGCGACGCCGGCACGGGGACGGGTTTCGACCATGACCGAGAAATCCATGCTCCGAAGAGTAATTGCCTCGGCGGACGCCGAGACCGATGGGGGCGGCGGCGGGGTGGTTGGCACGGGCTACGCGCCGGTGGCGGTCGCGCCGGGCCAACCGGCGAACGACCGGCCGATGACCCGCTCGTACGCCTCGACGTAGCGTGCGCTGGTCGCCTGCACCACGTCGTCGGGCAACGGCGGAGCCGGGGGCTTCTTGTCCCAGCTGAGCCGGTCGAGGAAGTCGCGCACCGGCTGCTTGTCGAACGACGGCGGGGTTCCACCCGGCGCGTAGCCGTCGACCGGCCAGAAGCGCGACGAGTCGGGCGTCAGCACCTCGTCGCACAGCACGAGGTCGCCGTCGACCAGGCCCAGCTCGAACTTGGTGTCGGCGATGATGATGCCGCGCTCCCGCGCCCAGGCCGCGCCCCGCCGGTACAGCTCGACGCTGACGTCGCGCACCTGCGCCGCCAGTTCGGCGCCACGGCCGGGCAGCTCCGCTTCGAGAACGTTGACCGCCTCGGGGAACGAGATGTTCACGTCGTGGCCCTCGACGGCCTTGGTCGACGGGGTGAACACCGGCTCGGGCAGCTGCTCGGACTCCTCCAGCCCCTCGGGCAGCCGCGTGCCGTGCATCGTGCCGGAGGCCCGGTACTCCCGCCAGGCCGAGCCCGACAGGTAGCCGCGCACGATGCACTCGATCGGCAGCATCACGGCGTTGCGGGTGAGCATGACGCGACCGTGCAGGTCCTCGCGGTCGGCGACCGCCCGCACCTCGGCCGGCAGGTCGTCCACCTCGGCGGACAGCAGGTGACCCTTCACGACGTCGGCCGTCTCGCCGAACCAGAACGCCGACATCGCCGTGAGCACACGGCCCTTCTGCGGGATCGGCTCGTCCATCACCACGTCGAACGCCGACAGGCGGTCGCTGGTCACCATCAACAGTCGGTCGTCGTCGACGCCGAAGATGTCGCGCACCTTGCCGGACTGCAGGTGCGGGAGCGGGAACTGGGACATTGGGATCCTCTCGACGTGCGTCGTTGGAAGTCGGTAGGAGTCGTTCGGTGTCGGAGTCGGGTTCGGGTCAGAGGACGGGCTCGGGCCGGTAGGCGGCCGCGTCGGGATGGCGGGCGACGAGCCCGGCCACCTGGGCGCAGAAGGCCTCCACCTGCTGCGGGGCGGCACCCACGAAGCCCGCCCGGTCGGACAGCAGCGCCGCCAGGGCACCGCGGTCGAGGCCCAGCCGGGGGTCGCCGGCGAGCCGGTCGACCAGGTCGTTGTCGGCCGCACCCTCGCGCAGCGCCAGGGCCGCGGCGACGGCGTGCTCCTTGATCGCCTCGTGTGCCTGCTCGCGGCCGACCCCTTGGCGCAGCGCCGCCACCAGCACCTTGGTGGTGGCGAGGAACGGCAGGTAGCGGGCCAGCTCCCGCTCGATCACCGCGGGGTAGGCGCCGAAGCCGGCGAGCACCGACAGGAACGTCTCGAACAGGCCGTCGGTCGCCAGGAACGCCCCGGGCAGCGCCACCCGACGGACCACCGAGCAGGACACGTCGCCCTCGTTCCACTGGTCGCCGGCCAGCTCGGACACCATCGACAGGTGCCCCCGGAGCACCACGGCCAGGCCGTTGACCCGCTCGCAGGAGCGGGTGTTCATCTTGTGCGGCATGGCGGAGCTGCCGACCTGGCCGGGTGCGAAGCCCTCGGTGACCAGCTCGTGGCCGGCCATCAGGCGGATGGTGGTGGCGAGCGACGACGGCCCGGCGACGGCCTGGACCAGCGCGGCGACCACGTCGAAGTCGAGCGACCGGGGATACACCTGGCCCACGTTGGTGAGCCGCCGGCCGAAGCCGAGGTGCCGCTGCACCGCTTCTTCGAGCTGCTCGACCTTGGCGGGGTCGCCGAGGAGGTCGACCTGGTCCTGCTGGGTGCCGACCGGGCCCTTGATGCCCCGCAGCGGGTAGCGGGCCAGCAGCTCGTCGACCCGGGCGTAGGACTGCAGCAGCTCCTCGCCGGCGTTGGCGAAGCGCTTGCCGAGGGTGGTCGCCTGGGCGGCGACGTTGTGGCTGCGACCGGCCATCACCTGTGCCGAGTGCTCGGCCGCCAGCTCGGCCAGCCGGGCCAGCGTGGTGACCATCCGGTCGCGCACCAGCTCCAGCGCCCGGCGGACCTGCAGCTGCTCGACGTTCTCGGTGAGGTCGCGCGACGTCATCCCGGCGTGGGCGTACTCGTGGCCCGCGAGCGACGAGAACTCCTCGAGCCGGGCCTTCACGTCGTGACGGGTCACCCGCTCGCGGGCGTCGATCGACGCCAGGTCGACCTTCTCGACGACCGCCCGGTAGTCGTCGATCACCGCGGCGGGGATGTCGACGCCGAGCTCACGCTGCGCGGCCATCACCGCGATCCACAGCTGCCGCTCCAGCACCACCTTGCGCTCGGGCGACCACAGCTCGACCATCGGCGTGCTCGCGTACCGAGCCGCCAGTACATCCGGTAAGGCGCGCGGACTGGTCACGTCTGCGAGTCCTCGGCGCTTCGCGGCCGAGAGGTCGAACCATGCGCGAGCTTCCCGCTCTCCGCGCCTACGGCGCCGGGCCGCTCGGGCTGCGCGCCTGTGCTCCCCGCTCCCGTGGCCGCTTGGGCCGGGGCCTCGCCTGTCGGCTCGGCTCGCAGTGCCGGCTTCACCGCCCCAGTCTCACTGAGGTGGCACCATTTCTGCGCGATGGTCGGCCAGCTGCTTGGCGAGGACCTCGTCGTCGACGGCGAGGATCTGCACCGCCAGCAGCGCCGCGTTCATGGCGCCGTCGATCGCGACGGTGGCCACGGGGATGCCCTTCGGCATCTGCACGGTGGCGTACAGCGCGTCGACGCCGTTGAGCGCCCCGCTCGCCAGCGGCACGCCGATCACGGGGAGCGTCGTGTGCGCGGCGACCACGCCGGCCAGGTGGGCGGCCATCCCGGCGCCGCAGATGAAGGCCGAGTAGCCCTGCTCGCGGGCGGTCGAGGCCAGCTCCGCCACCAGGGCGGGGCTGCGGTGGGCCGACATGACCCGCACGTCGGCGTCGATGCCGAAGCGGGCCAGCGTGTCGGCGGCCGGTGCCATCTTGTCCTTGTCGCTCGCCGAGCCCATGAGCACGGCGATCTTCCTGGTCGTCACTGACTCAACCCTCCTCTAGGTGTATCGGTCTCGCAGCGTCAGCTGCCGAGGCCTCTTGGGGCGGTGGCGGGGTGGTTGGACGGGTTGTGGGCGATGTCGGAGCGGTGCTGCTCGCCCGGCCAGTCGACCATGTTGACCGCGTCGTAGGCACGGTTCCGGGCTTCGGGCAGGTTTTCTCCGAATCCGGTCACGTTCAGCACCCGGCCACCCGCAGTGACCAGCCGGCCCTCCTCGTCGGACGCCACGCCGGCGCAGAACACGGTGGCGCCGGTCGCCTCGGCCTCGGCGATGCCCCGGATCACGTCGCCGGTCCGAGGGCTCTCGGGGTAGCCCGGCGACGCCATCACCACGGTGACCGCGGCCTCGTCGACGAACGTCGGCTCGCCGCGGATGTGCCCCGCGGCGGCCTCGCCCAGCAGGTCGACCAGGTCGGACTCGATGCGGGGCAGTACCACCTGCGCCTCGGGATCGCCGAAGCGGACGTTGTACTCCAGCAGCTTCGGGCCCTCGGGCGTGAGCATCAGGCCGGCGTAGAGCACGCCCCGGTAGTCGATGCCGCGGCGCCGCAGCTCGGCCAGGCTCGGCTCGACGAAGCGGTCCATCACCTCGCCGACCACGTCCTTCCCGGCGAACGGCACCGGCGAGTAGGCGCCCATGCCGCCGGTGTTGGGGCCTTCGTCGCCGTCGCCGAGGCGCTTGAAGTCCTGCGCCGGGGCGAGCGGGACGGCGCGGGTGCCGTCACAGATGGCGAGCAGCGACAGCTCCGGCCCGCTCAGGCCCTCCTCGATCACCACCCGGCGGCCAGCGGCGCCGAACCCCGACGTCCCCGAGAGCTTGGCCCGCACGTCGGCGGCCGCGGCGTCGAACGACTCGGCCACCAGCACGCCCTTGCCGGCGGCGAGCCCGTCGGTCTTCACCACCCACGGGCCGGGCAGGCTGCGCAGGAACTCGATCGCCGGCTCCTCCTCGGTGAAGGCGCCGTAGCGGGCGGTGGGCACGCCGGCCGACCGGAGCAGGTCCTTCATCCAGGCCTTCGAGCCCTCCAGCTGCGCGCCCGCCCCGCCGGGGCCGAACACCAGGCGCCCGTCGCCGCGCAGGGCGTCGGCCAGGCCCTCGACCAGCGGCGCCTCGGGCCCCACCACGAACAGGTCGGCCTGCACCTCGCGGGGCGGCACGTCGACCGACCCCGGGATGCCCGGGTTCCCCGGGGTGACGACGACCTCGGCGCTGCGGCCCAGCACGTGGGCCAACGCATGCTCTCGCCCGCCCGATCCGATCACGCAGACGCGCATGTCTCTCCGCTCTTCTTCGGGTTGTTCCGGTTCTTCGGGTTCTGGTTGCTCAAGAGGTCCGGTGGACGAACTGGTCGCGGCCCGGCCCCACGCCGACCAGCGACACCGGCACCTGCACCTGCTCCTCGAGGAAGTCGAGGTACTTCTGGGCCGCGGCCGGCAGCTGGTGCAGCTCGGTGGACCCGGACAGGTCGGTCGACCAGCCGGGCAGCTCCTCGTACACCGGGGTCACCGCGTGCAGCAGCGACTGGTCGTCGGGGAAGCGCTCGTAGCGCCGCCCGTCGGCCTCGTAGGCCACGCACACCTTCACGGTGTCGAAGGTGTCGAGCACGTCGAGCTTGGTGATGGCCAGCTCCGACAGCGAGTTGAGCCGCACCGCGTGGCGCAGCATCACCGCGTCGAACCAGCCGGGCCGCCGCCGCCGGCCGGTGTTGGTGCCGAACTCGTGGCCCCGGTCGACCAGCACGTCGCCGGCCTCGTCGAACAGCTCCGTCGGGAACGGCCCCGCCCCCACCCGGGTGACGTAGGCCTTGGCGACGCCGACCACCCGGTCGATGTAGCGGGGGCCGACCCCGGCGCCGGTGCAGACGCCGCCCGCCACCGGGTTCGACGAGGTGACGTAGGGATAGGTGCCGTGGTCGAGGTCGAGGAAGGTGGCCTGCGCGCCCTCGAACAGGATGTGCTGGCCGGCCTCGAGCCCGTCGTGCACCAGGTTGACCGTGTCGGCCACGTACTCCTTCAACCGGGGCGCGATCTCACCCAGGTACTTCTCCGCGATCTCGTCGGCGCTCGGGGGGAGCTGGTTGTAGACCTTGGCCAGCAGCTGGCCCTTCTCCCGCAGCACCAGGTCGAGCTTCTGGCGGAAGATCTTGGCGTCGTAGAGGTCCTGCACCCGCAGGCCGACGCGGGCGGCCTTGTCGGCGTAGGTGGGACCGATGCCGCGGCGCGTGGTGCCCAGCTTGTTCTTGCCCAGGTGCCGCTCGGTGACCCGGTCGAGGAGCTGGTGGTAGGGCAGGATCAGGTGGGCGTTCGAGCTCACCCGGAGGCGGGAGCAGTCGATGCCGCGGCGGGTGAGCATGTCCATCTCGTCGAACAGCACCACCGGGTCGATCACCACGCCGTTGCCGATCACCGGCACGATGTGGTCGTACAGCACCCCGCTGGGCATCAGCTGGAGGGCGTAGCTCTCACCGTCGACGACCAGGGTGTGGCCCGCGTTGTGGCCGCCCTGGTAGCGGACGACCATGTGGCTCTCCTTGGCCAGGAGGTCGGTGAACCTGCCCTTGCCCTCGTCACCCCATTGGGTTCCGACCATGATCGTCGCCGGCACTTACCCGAGCCTAACCCCCCACCCTCCGCAGCCTCACACCACGTTCCCTCAGGGTGCGGTCGTCGTGTGGGTCCAGGTGACGCTCGTGCCAATGAGCGGCATGGACCGGTAGCGCATGGTGCCGGCGTCATTGAACGCCACGACCAACTTGTCGCCCTTGACATAGACGACCGCTTCGTCCCCCGCCGACGGGTTCGCCGGCGTCGCCCCCATCTCGTGGAGGTTCAGCCCACCGTCGATGCGCACCTTCTGCGGCGTGTGCCACCCGCCCCCGAGCAACTTCCACAACGCCTTCGGGGTGAACGACGTCCCGTCGCTGACGCTGATCTGACCGTCGCGCTCGAGCTGGACCCGGTAGCCGTTGCCTTCTTCTGAGCGGAGCGCGGTCCGCAACGCAAACGTGGCGTCGCTCTCGAGAAGCAGGAGATGAGGCCGGTCGGTCTCGAACGACAACTGCTGGTACGACCCGGAGCCACCCCACCGGGGCCCAGGGCAGGTACCGAAGTCGATCCGGCCGGCGACGTTGCCGAAGCCCGGGTTGTTCCACTGGATCGCGGGCCGAGGCCCCGGCGAGACGTCGTTGTGCTCGGCGATGAAGTGGTTGCGCCCGGAGAAGAGCACGCCGGCGCCCTGGTTGGACAGGCACCCGGCACCTGCGATGTCGGTGGTGAAGTTGCAGCTGTCGAACTCGGCGTCGCCCCCCTCGACGATGACCACGTAGCCGGACGTCGTCGTGTTGGGCGTCCGCACCGCGAAGATGCAGTTATCGAACTTGTTGGTGGACCCGCCCTCGACAAGGAGAGCCGTGTTGCTGGGCCCGTCGAAGTCGCCCGTCCCCCAGTGGCCCCGTTCGAGGATGCACTGGAGGAACAGGTTGTCCCTCACGTCATGGACGGTCTCCTTGATCCTCACGTCGTTGCCGGCACAGCCGGTGAACTCACAGCGGAGGAACAGGTGCGACCACGAGTCATCGTCCATCACCAGGCCGTCGCCGAGGCAGTGGCCCACGTAGAGCTGGACGAACGAGCAGTTCTGCGCACCCTCGAGTACCAACCCGTCGGTGGTGCTGTGCCCCACCCGCATTGCGGTGAAGACGCGCTCGATCGTCACTTCGATCCGGACCAGGCCGTCGGCTGGGCTGTCGGTCTGCTCACTCCCGTCGACGATGAAGTTGCCGCTCTGGTTGCCTCCACCGCGGAAGATCAGCTGGCCCCCGTCGAGCGCCTTCAACACCGAGCCGGACGTGCCGCTGACCTGGTTGGTGCCGCCGCAGCCCCAGAGATCCACGTGGTCGGGGACGACGATCGTGCCGGCGAACTCGAAGACCCCGGAGGGGATGAGGACCGTTCCGCCGCCCGAGCCGGCCACGAGGCTCAGCGCGTTGTTGATGGCCGTCGTGTTGTCGGTCACTCCTGTCGACGCGTTGGCCATGCGGATGTCGAAGGCTGCGGCCGGCGCCTTGTTGGCCTGCAGCTCGGCAAAGGCGGCCTGGGCGTTGGTGGCGACCAGACCGGGGATCGCCGGGGAGATGGTCACGGAGTTGGCCGGATCGGCACCCGCCGGCCGGGCGCCAGGGCCGACCAGGGCGCCCGCTGCGCCGGCAGCGACCAGCCCGCTCGTCCGCAGCAGTCCCCGCCGGGACAGCGGCCCGGTGTGTTCCCCCGGGTCACCCACTTGGTGCAAGTCGTCTTTGAGCTCCGCGAGCTCGGCTTCCAGGCGCGCGATGCGCGCGCTGACGTCGTCCTGCATTGGTATCCCCCACCTGCTCATGCGGACCGCCTCGGTCCCCGACGGCTGACAGAGTAGGCGGCGGAGCACGCATTAGCCTTCGTCGTGTCGGCGTCGTGCCGAAGAGGCGACAGAGGCGGCGGGGTGGTGCGGGACTGGGCGGACGGCAACGCGCAGCGATGGGTGGTGGGAGGGCTCCTGGCCCTGGTCCCGCCGGTCACCTTCCTGGTGAAGGTGCTCCGGACGGAGCCCCGCTGGCGCTACCAGATCTTCGAGGACGACGCCTTCTACTACCTCGGGGTGGCTCGGAACCTGGCGCACGGCCACGGCTCGACGTTCACCGGCCTGGTCGAGACCAACGGCTACCACCCGCTGTGGATGCTGCTGCTCATCCCGCTGGCGTGGCTGTTCGACCGGCCCGGTGAGTTGCTCCTGGCGGTCGGCGTCCTGCAGTGCCTGCTGTGGACGGCGGCGGTGCACCAGGCGCTGCAGATCGGTCGGCTGGTCGGCAGGTGGGTCAGCGCCGCAGGCGCGCTGGCGGCCTACGCCGTGCTGGCGGTGCTGACCGGGCACCTGGCCTTCGATGGCATGGAGTCGGCCGTGCTGCTCCCGTTGCTCCTACTGGCGGTGCGGCTGGTGGTGAGCGCCGACGCCCGGCCGGGCAGCGACCTGCGGGTGGGCCTGGTGCTGGCGGCGGTGTGCCTGGCCCGGCTCGACGCGATCGCCGCCGCAGTGCCGCTGGGTCTCGTCTGCGTGGGGCGCGACCGTCCCGACCGCTCGGTCGCGCTGAGGCGGACCGGTCTCGTCGCGGCGCCTCCCGCGCTCGCGCTCGGGCTGTACGCGATCGTCGACGTCGTGGTGTTCGGCGTGGCACTGCCGGTGTCGGGCGCCGCCAAGTTGCTGGGCGCGCCGTTCGTGAACACCGCACCCGTCCGGCAGTTCCTCCAGGCCGGCGACTTCGACGGTCGACCCCTGTGGTTCGGCGCCGTCGCCCTGGCCCTCGTCGCCGGGGCGGTGGTGGCGACGACCCGGGGGCCGCCGGTGGACGACGCCCGGCGACGTCTGCTCGCCTGCACGTTGGCGCTGGTCGGCGGCGAGGCGATCCTGCTGATCCAGCTGACCTTCGCCACCTCGTACCGCGTCTGGCCCTGGTACCACTACCAGCTGGTCGTGTTCTCGTTCGGCGCGCTGCTCCTCGTCCTGCGCGCGGCCGCCGACCACTCGGAGCTCCTGGCCCGCCGGACCTGTCAGGTACTCGTGGTCGGCCTGCTGGTGGTGACCTGCCTCGTCACCCTGCGCTCCGAGGCGCCCGACTACGCAGCCAGCCCGCCGGCAGCCGAGTTCGTGCGCCGGGAGCTGCCCGAGGACACGGTGCTGGCGATGGGCGACCGGGCGGGCATCTTCGGCTTCCTCGCCGACCGCCGCCTGCTGCACGTCGAGGGCCTGACGGGTGACGTCGACCTGCTCCGGGCCATCGCGGACCACCGGATCGTCGACGCGATGACGGACGCGGGCGTCGACTACTACGTCCACTACGGCCGGCGGGGCAAGGCCGTCGTGGTCGACGGCCGGTCCTGCCGACGGTTCGAGGAGCCGGTCCAGGGCGACGGCCCCAAGTCGGCGGTGGTCGTATGCGAGGACGACATGGTGTTCAGCCACGGGCCGGCCGACGACCAGCTGACGATCTGGCGCTACCGGCCCGAGCGGAACGAGCCGTGAGGACCTAGCGGAGGACGATCTCGCCGTCGGTGACGTCGACGGTGACCGCGTTGCCCTCGGCGACCTTGCCCTCGAGGACGGACATGGCCAGCGGGTCGGCGACGTGGCGCTGGATGACCCGCTTGAGCGGCCGGGCGCCGAACGCCGGGTCGTAGCCCTTGGCCGCCAGCGCCACCTTGGCCGCGTCGGTGACCTCGAGCGTGATGCGCCGCTGGGCCAGCCGGTCACGCAGGTGCTGCAGCTGGATGTCGACGATCTCGTTGAGGTCGTCCTGGGTGAGCTGACGGAACTCGACGATCTCGTCGATCCGGTTGACGAACTCGGGCTTGAAGAAGTCCCGAGGGTCGCCGGGCAGGTTCGACGTCATGATCAGCACGGTGTTGGTGAAGTCGACCGTGCGACCCTGGCCGTCGGTGAGCCGCCCGTCGTCGAGCAGCTGCAGCAGCACGTTGAACACGTCGGGGTGCGCCTTCTCGATCTCGTCGAGCAGCACCACCGAGTAGGGACGGCGTCGGACGGCCTCGGTGAGCTGGCCGCCCTCGTCGTAGCCCACGTAGCCCGGAGGGGCCCCGATGAGCCGGCTGACCGAGTGCTTCTCCATGTACTCGCTCATGTCGATGCGGACGATGGCCCGCTCGTCGTCGAACATGAAGTCGGCCAGCGACCGGGCCAGCTCGGTCTTGCCGACGCCGGTGGGGCCCAGGAACAGGAACGAGCCGATCGGCTTGTTCGGATCCGACAGGCCCGCCCGGGAGCGGCGGATGGCGTTGGCCACCACGTGGACGGCCTGCTCCTGACCGATGACCCGCCGGTGCAGCTCGTCCTCCATGCGGACGAGCTTCTGCACCTCGCCCTGCATGAGGCGGCTCACCGGCACGCCCGTCCAGCGGGAGACGACGTCGGCGATGTCCTCCTCGTCGACCTCTTCCTTGAGCATGGCGTGGCCCTCGCGCTGCAGCTCGGCCAGGGCCGTGGAGGCCTCCTCGAGCTGGTGCTCCAGAGCCGGGATGGTGCCGTGCTTGATCTCCGCCGCCTTGGCCAGGTCGGTCTCCCGCTCGAGGTCGGCCCCCGCCGCCTCCAGCTGCTCCTTGAGCTCGCGGATGCGGGAGATCGCCTCCTTCTCGTTGTTCCAGTGGGCGAGCATGGCGTCGAGCTGCTCCTGCAGGTTCGCCAGCTCCTCCTCCAGGGCCGCGAGCCGCTCCTTCGACGCGGCGTCGGTCTCCTTGGCCAGCGCCACCTGCTCGATCTCCAGCTGGCGGATGCGCCGCTCCACGACGTCGACCTCGGTGGGCACCGAGTCGATCTCGATGCGCAGCCGGGACGCGGCCTCGTCGACCAGGTCGATGGCCTTGTCGGGCAGGAAGCGACCGGTGAGGTAGCGGTCGGACAGCACCGCCGCCGCGACCAGCGCCGCGTCCTGGATGCGGACGCCGTGGTGCACCTCGTAGCGCTCCTTGAGCCCGCGCAGGATGGCGATGGTGTCCTCCACCGACGGCTGACCCACGTGCACCGGCTGGAAGCGCCGCTCCAGCGCGGCGTCCTTCTCGATGTGCTTGCGGTACTCGTCGAGCGTGGTGGCGCCGATCATGCGCAGCTGACCCCGGGCCAGCAGCGGCTTGAGCATGTTGCCGGCGTCCATGGAGCCCTCGGCCGCACCGGCGCCGACGACCGTGTGCAGCTCGTCGATGAAGGTGATCACCTCGCCCTCGGCGTCGGTGATCTCCTTCAGGACGGCCTTCAGCCGCTCCTCGAACTCACCCCGGTACTTGGCCCCCGCCACCATCGAGCTCAGGTCGAGCGCGATGAGCCGCTTGTTCTTGAGGCCCTCGGGCACGTCGCCCTCGGCGATGCGGCGGGCCAGGCCCTCGACGATGGCGGTCTTGCCGACGCCGGGCTCACCGATGAGCACCGGGTTGTTCTTGGTGCGGCGGGACAGCACCTGAATGACCCGGCGGATCTCCTCGTCGCGCCCGATGACCGGGTCGAGCTTGCCCTCACGGGCGACCGCGGTGAGGTCGCGCCCGTAGCGCTCCAGCGCCTGGTAGCTCTCCTCCGGGTTCTGCGACGTGACGCGGTGGCTGCCGCGGACGGTCTGCATCGCGGCGAGCACGTCGTCTCGGCTCACGCCCAGCCGGTCGGCCAGGGCCAGCAGCAGGTGCTCGGTGGACAGGTACTCGTCGGTCAGCTCGGCGCGGGCCTTGTCGGCCTCGTCGAAGACCTGGCTGGTCTCGCGGGACAGGCGGGCGTCGCTGCCGTAGGCCTTGGGCAGGCGCGCCAGTGCCTCGTCGGTGGCGTTGCGGAGGGCGAGCACCTCCTTGCCGAGCCGCTGCAGGATCGGCAGCACCACCCCCTCCCCCTGACGGAGCAGGGCGGCCAGCAAGTGGTCGGGCGTGACCTCGGGGTTGGAGGCCTGCTTCGCCGATTCGACCGCCGCGCTGAAGGCTTCCTGGACTTTCAGGGTCCAACGGTTCGGATCGAGTGCCATACGAACAATCTACCCTCCACTGAGGAAAGTTGATAGTCCTATGCTCAAGTCTTGGGGGTCAGTTGCGGGTCGGCAGGTCGGGCTGCCAGCCGTCGCCGTCGCCCGTCAGCGGGCCCGACTGCTGCTGTTGCGGGGCCGGCGGCCCGATCGCCGGCCGCTCCGACGTCGTGCGGTTCATCGGGCCCGTGTCGGCGAGGTTGCCGTACCCGGAGATCCCCGACTGGTAGCCCTGGCGCGGCCCGCCGCCGCTCTCGTAGCCGTACGTCTCACCGGCGTAGGTGGCGTTCTTCGCCAGGCTCGTGAGCACCGTCCCCACGAGCGGGGCGCCCACCTGGTTGAGCAGCTCCACGGCCCGGTCGAGATCACGGCGTGACGTCTTGTTGGCCGACGTGACCAGCAGCGTGGTGTCGGCCATGCGGGCCAGCACCAGCGCGTCGGTCACCGGCAGCACCGGCGGGCAGTCGATGATCACCAGGTCGTAGGTCTGCGCCAGCACGTCGATCAGGCGCCGGGCCCGCTCGCCGCTCAGCAGCTCCGACGGGTTCGGCGGCGGGTACCCGGCCGGGAGCACCGACAGGTTGGCCAGGCCGTCGACCGGCCGGATCGCCTGCGGCAGCGACACGTCGCCGATCAGCACACCGGTGAGGCCCGGCGTGAGCGACACGCCCAGCAGCTCCTCGGCCCGCGGCCGGCGCAGGTCGCCGCTCACCAGCACCACCCGGTCGCCCGCCTGGGCGAACACCGTCGCCAGGTTGGCGGCGACCACCGTCTTGCCCTCGCCCGGCGACGGGCTGGTGATCTGCACCACCCGCACGTCGCGATCGACGCTGAGGAACTTCACCGACGTGCGCAGCGAGCGGAACGCCTCGGCCGCGGCCGCGGTCGGGTAGGCGGCGGTGACCAGCTCGGAGTCGGCGGTGTCGAACCGCGGGATGAGGCCCAGCGCCGGCACGCCGGTGGCCCGCTCGACCGCCTCCTTCGACTTCAGCGAGTCGTCGAAGTAGTCCCGCAGGAAGGCCATCGCCACGCCGAGGAACAGCCCGAAGACCAAGCCGATGGCCAGGTTCAGCGGGATGTCGGGGCTGACCGGCGACTCGGTCGAGCGCGCGTCCGAGAGCACGCTCGCCCCCGTGGCGTCGGTGACCCCGACGCCGAAGGACAGCTCGTTGAGGATGCTCTCGAGGTGGCTGATCCGGCCACCCTTGATGGAGATTGTCGGCTGCACCTGCTGGCTCAGCGCCTCGTAGTCGCGCCGCCTCGCCTCGGCGGCGGCGGAATCGCCGTTGTTCTCTGCGTCGAGGATCCGATCGTTCGCCTCGTTGAGCTGCGCCTGCTGCTCGTCGATCTCGCCCTGCAGCTTCTCGATCTCGGCGTTGATGCCCTCGCTCACCTCGATGAGCCGGGTGGTCGACTCCTCGGTGCGCTGGGCCACGTAGGTCGAGGCGAAGAGGCTGAGCAGCTGCTGGGCCTCGTCGGGATCCGGCCCCACCAGCGTGAGCTCGACCACGCTGCTCGTCATGTTGGTGTCGGTGTTCAGCACCGGGTTCGCCCGGATCTGCACCATCAGCGCCGCGTCGAGCGACGTGCTGTCGGGCACGGCGTCGATCGCCGCGAACCGCAGCGTCGAGCCCCGGAGGTAGGCCAGCTCGCCCTGGGCGATCCGGTTGCCGTCGGGGCCGCTGCGCTCTTGGTCGGTGGCGACCGCCACCGGATCGTTGAGGCCCAGGGTCTGCACCGTGGTCTTCGCCCGGTACATGGGCTCCGATATGAAGGAGATGGCGGCGGCGATCGCGAAGAACACGGCCGCGACGCCGACGACCCACCATTTACGCCTGTTGAGAACCCCCAGGTAGGACCGGAGATCAGGCTCGTTGAGCTCAGGGTCCATGCGAAAAGTCAGCTTACAGGTGGCCTGTCGGGCCGGCCATCGCGTCGGGCTGGCGCCGGCGGTGCCCGGTCACGCCGCGATAGCTAGTGTTGTCGGGTCATGCTGGCGACGCATGGGGTGGGGACGGACGTGGTCGCGGAGCGGCCGGCAGAACGGCGCGTGCCCCGCGCCCTGGTCGTCGCGCTGGCCCTGACGCCGCCGCTCACGCAGTTCCTGTTCCTCCTGCTCAAGGATCGGGCGGAGTGGTTCCAGCTCTTCTCCGACGACACCTTCTACTACTTCGGGGTGGCCCGGAACATCGGCACGGGCCACGGCTCCACGTTCACCGGCCTGGTGGACACCAACGGGTACCACCCCCTGTGGACCCTGGGCCTGGCGGGCCTGGCGTCGGTCCTCCGGTCGACGTCGTCGTTCGTCGTCGCCGTCGTCGCCCTGCAGAGCGTCATCTGGGTGGGCGTCGTGCGCGAGTGCCTGCGGATCGGCCGGGCCCTCGGGTCGGAGGCGTGCGCGGTGGCCGGCCTCGTGGCGCTGGGCACGCTGGCGGTGCTCACCGGGCAGCTGTCGTTCAGCGGGATGGAGTCCGCGCCTCTGCTCCTCTTCCTGCTCCTGGCGGTGCGGCTGTTCGTCGAGCGGACCGACGGGAACGACGCCCGCCGCGACTGGCTCGTGGGGCTCGCCCTCGCGCTGGCGTTCCTCAGCCGTCTCGACGCCCTGCTGACGATCGGGCCGCTGATGGCGGCGATGGCCCTCACCGGCCGGCCGCGGCCCGCGGCCCTCGCCCGCCGGCTCGCCGCGATCGCCGGCCCCACGGTCCTGGCGCTGCTGGTCTACGTCGCGGTCAACCTGTGGCTCTTCGACACGCCGACCCCCGTGTCGGGGCAGGCCAAGACGCTGGGCTCGTCCGGGCTCAACACGGAGCCGCTGACGCAGGCGCTCCAGGCCGGGATGGCGAGCGGCCGGCCGCTCTGGCTGGGAGCGTTGACGCTGGTGCTGCTCGCCGCGGTGACGATCGTCGGTGCGTGGCGCCAGGCGGAGGGGACCCGGCGGCTCCTCCACGCCGCGCTGGCCTTCGTCGCCGGCCAGTGCCTGCTCACGGCCTACCTGGTGGTTGCGACGACCTACCCGATCTGGCCCTGGTACCACTACAACCTCGCGCTCGTGGCCTTCTGCGCCACGACGCTCGGAGCACTGTGGCTGCTGCAGCGCTGGGGACGACGGGCGGCGTCGGCCGCCGAGCTCGTCGGCCTCGCCTTCTGCCTGACCGTGGTGCCGGCGACGTTCCTGAGCAACTTCACCAACTCGCCGGTGTCGGCCGAGGCGGCCGCCTTCGTCGACCGGGAGCTCCCCGCCGACGCCACGCTGGCGATGGGCGACCGCGCCGGCTTGTTCGGCTACCTGGCCGACCGGCCGCTGCTCCACCTCGAAGGCCTGGTGGGTGACGCCGCCTGGCTCGACGACCTGCGCGCCGGCACCGAGCTCGAGCGGATGGATGCCGAGGGCGTCGACTACTACGTCTGGTACGGCCCCGACGAGAGCGACCCCGTCACACTCGAGAACGGCCGGCCGTGCCGGGTCTTCCACGAGCCGCGCAACGCCGCGCAGCCGCTGTTCGACGTGACCGTGTGCGATGCCGACCTCGTCTACACCGACGAGGCGGACGAGCACTGGATCGCGATCTGGCGCTACCGGCCGGAGCTCAACCGACCGTGACCGCCGTCGACGCCCCGACCGACCTCGGGGAGCCGGAACGGGCCGCCGCACCGGCAACTCCGGACACCGAAGCGGAGCAGTCGACGGGCTGGCCGCTGCGGCTGAGCCTCCTCGGCCTGTTCACCATCTCCTTCAACTCCACCCGCATCGCCGGCTGGGCGATCTCCGATCTCCTCTTCGTCCTGGCGGCGTTCGTCATCGTGTTGAAGATCGTCGCCGGCGAGAGCCGCGACCTGGCCCCGGCGGCGAGCCGGCGCAGCCCCCGCATGGTGCTGGTCGGCACCCTCGTGCTGCTCACCGGGGGCACCATCTCGAGCCTCCTCGCGCCGGCGCCGGCCTCGTCGATGCTGGTCATGGCGCGCTTCGCCTGGCTGACGATCGTCTGGTTCTGGATCCTCCGCAGCGTGTGCCGATCCCGGGGCGACCTGTTCCGGATGGTGGCCGCCTGGCGCAACGGGCTCATCGTGAGCTCGATCGCCGCCCTGCTCGGCAGCATCGGCGTCCCGATGTTCGCCACCGACTACAACTACGGGCGCCAGGCGGCCTTCACGTTCCACCCCGGCGAGCTGATGAACTTCCTGCTGCCCGGGCTCCAGGTGGCCATCGCGGTGGCGTTGGTGCTGCCGGCCAGCCCGCGCAGCACGCGCACCGCCCGGTGGAGCTTCGCCGTCGCCGGCATGTTGAGCTACGCCCTCTTCACCACCGGATCGACGTCGGGCCTCGTCGCCACCGGTGGCGGCCTGGTGGGGATGGTCTGGGTGGCGGTCGCCGCCCGGATGCTCGCCCGACCGACCGCCGACGGCCGGCGCCAGCGACGGCGGAGCCGCTCACCGCTGACGATCATGGTCGGGGTCCTCATGATCCTGCTGGGGGTCAGCCTGCTCTACAACAGCAACCTGCCGATCCGCGAACGACTCGACCTCCTGCGCGAGGGCGACGCGGGGCTCGAGTCGAGCGTGGCGAGTCGGGAGCGGGCCAACGAGGACATCCTCAACGACCTGGACCACTACCTCCTGATCGGCCTCGGGCCGAACCTCCAGCTCGGCGCCACCGGTGCTTCCCGACCCGAGCAGCTCATGGTCACCATCCAGGGCGACCTGCACAACGGCGTCCACAACATGTGGCTGAAGATGGTCTACGAGGAGGGCATCCCGGCGCTGGTCGGCCTGTGGCTCATCCTGGGGGCCGTCACCCGGGCGGCCTACCGGCTGGTGCTGCGCACCCGGGGGACCGATCTCCACCCCCTCGCCATCGGCCTCTTCGGTGGCTTCGTGGCCGTCAACGTGTCGTCGATGTTCGGCCCGGTCGCGTTCAGCCGGCACTTCTGGCTCCCCATCGCGCTCATCGGCTGCCTCTGGGAGGTGCGCCGCCGCGAGCTGCGCTCCGAGCCGCCGGCGCCCGCGCGATCCGTGGGCTCACCTGCGGATCGACCAGTACAGTAGGACGATCGAGCAAGCCGGGGAGAGCGGTGCCAGCAGCCACGGGGCGACGCGGTCGAGCACGGGCGGGCCTGCGCGCGCGCGGCCTCTCGCGCCACCGCGTCTACGTCCTGGGCGACCAGGCGGCGTCGAGCCTCAGCAACGTGGCGGTGACGATCCTCGTCGCCAACGGCAGCTCCCAGGGCACCTTCGGCGCCTTCGCCCTGGCCATGGTGGCCTACCAGCTGGTCACCGGGGGCACGCGCGCGGTCGCCGGTGAGCCGCTGCTGTCCCTCTACGCCGACCAGGGGCCGCGGGCCCGTCGCGGCATCGTGTCCGACATCCACGGCACCGCCCTGTTCCTCGCGGTCGGCTGCTCGGTGGTGCTCGGCGGCGTCTCGCCGGTGCTCGGCGGCGAGTCCGGCTCCGCGCTGCTGGTCCTGGCGGCGGTGCTGCCGTTGGTCGTGCTCCAGGACACCTGGCGCTACCTGTTCGTGATCGACCGGCCCGCCGCGGCGCTGGCCATCGACCTCGTGTGGCTCGGCGGCCTGGGCCTGGCCCTCCCGCTCATCCCGGCCGGGGCGCCGGTGGGCCACTACGTGTGGGCCTGGGGCCTCGGCGGTGCCGCCGGAGCGGCCGCGGGCACGCTGCTGGGCTGGGGGCTGCCGGGGTGGCCGCACCCCTGGCGGTGGCTGGTGCAGCACCGCGACGTGTGCGCCCGCTACTTCGCCGAGTTCGTGACCGCGACAGGCGTGAGCCAGGCGGCGTTCGCCGGGTTGGCGGCGATCTCGGGGGCGGCGGCGCTCGGCGCGACGCGGGCGGCGTGGGTGGTCTTCGGTCCGCTGGCGGTGATCCACTCCGCGCTCTACATGCTGCTGGTGCCCGAAGGGGCCCGCCAGCGTCACGACCGGGCCCGGCTCCAGCGGAAGTTCCTGCTGGCATCGGCGGCGTCGATGGCAGTGGCGACCGTGTGGACGCTGGTCGCGCTGGGCCTGCCGACGGCGTGGGGCGTGAAGCTCTTCAGCGACACCTGGGCGGAGACGGACTCCCTGCTGGTGCCCATGGGGCTGGTGACGATCGCCGGTGGGGCGCTGAGCGGCGGGCTGCTGGGCCTGCGGGCCCTGGGCGACGCCCGGCGCAGCCTGCGGGCGCGGCTGTGGTCGACGCCCCTGTTGGCCGGGCTGCCGCTCGCCGGTGCGGTGCTCGCCGACGCGACGGGCTTCGTGCTGGGCTGGGCGCTCGGCAACGCCGTCGCCGCCGGCATCTGGTGGACCCTGTTCCGTGAGGTACCGACCGCCGCACCGGAACCAGACGACCCCGCGCCCGGCGAACCCGGCCGGAACAACGGGCGCGGCACGCCGACGTCGGCGAAGCAGGAGGTAGGAGCACGACCATGACCGTCCGGCGACGTCCCCGTGTCGCGGTGCTCTGGGCGCGGCTCAGCGGCTACTTCCACGCCTGCCTGCGCGCCCTCGACAGCGAAGCCGATCTGCTCGTCGTCCACAAGCAGGGCGAGCCCGACGCGCCCTTCGACCCCGGCGCCGTGACCGCCGGCCTGCGTACCCAAGACTGGGGCGGCGACGGTCCCGACGCCGACGCCCTCGAACGCCTGCTGGCCGACTTCGACCCCGACGCCATCGTGGTCTGCTCGTGGAACGTCGCCGCCTACCGCCAGGTGTGTCGCACCCGCCAGGGCCGGACGCTGCGCATCGTCGCCATGGACAACCAGTGGCGCGGCACCCCCAAGCAGTGGGCCGGGGTTGCGTCGTCGCGGTTCCTGCTCGAGCCCACCTACGACGCCGCCTGGGTGTGCGACGAGCGGCAGGCCGACTTCGCGGGCCGGCTCGGCTACCCGGTCGAGCGCCTGCTCTGGGGCCTCTACAGCGGCGACCACCCCCGGTTCGCCGCGGTCGCCCGGGCGCGGGGCACCGCGCTACCGCCGCCCGCGTTCCTGTTCGTCGGGCGGCTGGTCCCCGAGAAGGGCGTCGACGTGCTCGCCGCGGCCTACCGCCGCTACCGCGGCCTGGTGGACGACCCGTGGCCGCTCATGATCTCCGGCTCCGGCCCCGACCAGCACCTCCTCGACGAGGTCGACGGGGTGAAGCAGCTCGGCTTCGTGCAGCCCGCCGACGTGCCCGACGTGTTCGCCGCCGCCGGCTGCCTGGTGCTGCCCAGCCGCTTCGAGCCGTGGGCGGTGGTGATCCACGAGGCCGCGGCCGCCGGGCTGCCGATCGTGTGCAGCAAGGCCTGCGGCGCGTCCGCCCGCCTGGTGCTCGACAGCTACAACGGCGTCGTGGTCACCGAGGGCGATGCCGAGGCGCTGGCCCGCGCGCTGTTGCGCATCCACCGGACCGACGACGACGAGCGCCGGGCCATGGGCGTGGCCAGCGAGTCGCTCGCGGCGCAGTACAGCCCGGAGCAGTGGTCCGGGCGGCTGCTCCGGCGCATCCCGGAGCTGCGCGAGCTGGTCGGCCTGCCGCCCACGCCCTGGGCCGGGTGACCCCGGCGTTCAGGGGGACTCAGACGGTCAGGTCGATGGTCCGGGCCGACCCGAGGGCTTGCCCGATGACGTCGACGAAGCGGTCGGTCACCACGTCGGTGTCGAACGTCGCCTCGGCGTAGGACCGGGCGCAGCGGCCGGCCACCTGGCGCAGGCGGCTGTCGTTGCGCAGCTGCTTGGCAGCCAGGAGGAACGCCTCGACGTCGGTGGGCGGCACCACCAGGCCTGCACCCGACCGCTCGACGGTGCGCGCCGCCAGGTTCTCCGACGGGATCGCCCCGAGGATCGGCCGGCCCGCGCACAGGTACGACAACACCTTCGACGGCACCGAGAAGGTCCCGGCGCTCGGCTCCAGCAGCGCCACCAGCGTGTCGGCGGCACCGAGGATGTCGGGGAACTGCTCGAACGGCTGGAACGGCAGCAGCCGGAGGTTCGGCAGCGGCCGCTCGGCCAGCATCGCCCGGAGCCGCTGCTCCCCCATGCCCTCGGAGATCACCACGACGTCGGCGTCGTCGGTGTGCTGCGCCGCCAGCTCGAAGAGCAGCTCGGGGCGGTGCTTCAGCCCCAGCGTGCCCGAGTAGAGGAACACGAAGCGGTCGTCCGCGATGCCCTGCTCCCGGCGCCACGCGTTCTCCCGCGCCCGCTCGGGCAGGTCGGCGAGCGGCGCCCAGTTCTCGATCACCGTGCAGCGCTCGCGCTCGACGCCCCAACGGTCGAGCAGGGGCTGGAAGTCCTCGGTGATCGGCACGACGGCGGCCGCCTGCCGGACCAGCGAGCGCTCCAGCGACTCCGACCCGTAGCCCGCGAGCTTGCCGGCGGTGCCGCCGAGGCGCTGCGCCGCCGCGGCCCTGATCGCCACGCTGTAGAGGTCCTGCAGCCAGAACACCCAGGGCACGCCCTGCTGGCGGCACCACGAGGCGACCACGCGCTGCACCACGATCGGCATGTTGCACACCACGACCACGTCGGGCCCGAACTCCTCGGCCAGCGCCGTGAAGCGGCGGCCGTAGGCGATCTCCTGACTGACGCGCCGCAGCGGCGAGTACTTCGCGAACGTGGCGCCCATGCTCAGGCTGACGACGGAGACGTCACCGTCGTCCGCATCCACGTCGAAGCGGCCCTTGCCGCCCCGGTAGCTCTCGCAGTAGGTGTGCAGCACCGTGTGGCCGCGCCGGCCGAGCGCCCGCGTGAGATCCATGGGGAAGGCGTGCCCGGCGAAGTCGTGCAACAGCACGCGTGTCGCCTTCGTTCCGGCGGAGATCTTCCCCTTGTCCCCTGCCAGACCGAACCCAGTTCCTCGGAGCGACATCGAGGTGTTCCCTCCCCAAACCTGCTGATGCTCCCAGCGTTTCCCAGCACTCTCCGACGGTCAGGTCCCCCAGTGATCGGACCTCACGATCAGTTAGCTACCACAGAGTAAGTTAGTGAGGCTGCGGCGTCCACCAGTGTTGCATGCGTCGCCGGGCGCCCGATGGGGACAGCGTGAACACTGCGGGTCTTCCGATTAACGTCGGCCGCCTTGCGGGTGCTGGTCGTCCACAACGGCTACTCGTCGCGGGTCCCGTCCGGCGAGAACCTGGCGGTGCACGACGAGATGGCCTGGCTCGCCGATGCCGGCGTCGACGTCGTGACCCACGAGGCGAGCAACGACGACGTGTTCGGCACTGGGTCGGCGCAGCGGGCGCGCCAGGCGGTCGAGGCCGTGTGGTCGGTGTCGCAGCAGCGCCGCCTCGACCGGGCCGTCACCGAGCACCGGCCCGACGTGGTCCACGTGCACAACCTGTTCCCGCTGCTGTCGGCGAGCGTGCCGTGGCGGGCCCTGCGCCGTGACCTCCCGGTGGTGTGGACCGTGCACAACCGGCGGGTGCGCTGCGTGGGCGGCACCAACTTCCGCGCCGGCGAGGCCTGCGAGCTGTGCACCACCGGATGGCGCCTGCCCGGCATCCGCCACGCCTGCTACGGCGAATCGAAGGTGGCGAGCGCACTGGTCACGGCGTCGTCGTCGCTGTTCGCCGCCCTGGCCCGGCGCCGCGTCACCGCGGTCGCCATCAGCGGGGCCGTGCGGCAGTGGCTCGTCGACGACGCCGGCTTCCGGCCCGAGCGGGTGACGGTGAAGTACAACGGCGTCGCTCCCCCGGCAGTCGACGCCGGCGTCGTGCCCCCCGCGTCGAGCCGGGCCTTCGTGTTCGTGGGCTCGCTCGGCGCCCACAAGGGCGTGCGGCACCTGCTCGAAGCCTGGCAGCACGACGCCGTACCCGCCGACGCCACGCTGCACATCGCCGGCGCCGGGCCGCTGGACGACGAGGTGCAACAGGCCGCCGCTGCCGACCCGCGCATCACCTGGCACGGCCGCCTCCCCGTCGACGAGGTGCAGAAGCTCATGGCCACGGCCCGGGCGGTGGTGGTCCCGTCGCTGTGGCAGGAGCCGTTCGGCCGGGTCGCCGCGGAGGCGCTGGCCTGCGGGCGGCCGGTGATCACCACCGGCTTCGCCGGCCTTTCGGAGATCGTCGACGAGGAGTGCGGCTGGATCACCGGCGGCGCCGTCGAGACCCTCGCCGCCGCGATCGCCACCGCGGCCGGCGCCGACGACGAGGTGGCGCGACGGGGGGCCGCGGCCGCCGCGCGCTACCGGGAACGCTTCAGCCCCGCCGCGACGACCCGGGCGCTGCTGGACATCTACGAGAGCTGCACCAGGAAACGAACCGCGGGTAAGTCGCCCGGGCCAATACGGGCGAGGAGGCAGTAGGGTCACCACAGGTCCGTGCTGGGGTGCCGGACGGTTGGGGGAAGGCGATCGTGGATTCGATTGTCGGACAGATCGGCCGAGACGAGAGCGACGCGGGGTCGCGCGCTCCGGAGGCCACCACCCCCGATCACCCGATCACCCGGCCGGGCCCGACGTGGCTCCGCCGGCACGTGCAGCTCCTCGTGCTGCTGGACATCCTGTCGGTGGCGATCGCGACCCTGTCGGCGAAGATCCTGTCGTTCGGGCCCGGTCCGTCGGGCCTGACCGTGCGCAACACGGAGATCCCCTACAACGCGATCACGCTGATCACCGTCCCGGCATGGCTGGTGGTGCTCGGCACCAGCCGCACCTACGACGTCGGCCCCTTCGGCACCGGGAGCAGGGAGATGCGGCGGGTGGTGAGCGCCGCGGCCCACTTCCTGGCGCTGCTCGCCGTCGCCTACTACGTGGTGCACCTGGAGCGCCTCGGCCGCGGCTTCCTGATCATGATCGTGCCGCTGGCGACGGCCCTCACGCTGACCGGCCGCTTCGGCGCCCGGGGCTGGCTGCGCGTGCAGCGCTCGCGGGGCCAGGCGATGCGGCGCGCCGTCGTGCTGGGGCCCCGGCGTCAGGCCCGGCTGCTCGCCGACCACCTCCTGGACCACCCCGGCGCCGGCGTCGTGCCCGTGGCCGCCCTGGTGCCCGGCGACACCGTCGGGCTTGCCACCGACACCGGGGAGGTACCCGTGGTCGGCACGCCCGACGACGTGCTCGGCGCCCTCGGCGACGTCCAGGCCGACCTGCTGCTGATCACCGGCAGCCTGGCGCCCGGCGAGCTGCGCAAGCTCACCTGGCAGCTGGAGGGCACCGGGATCGACGTGCTCGTGGCGCCCACCGTGGGGCGCATCACCATCCCGCAGCTCGACGTGCGGCCGATCGCCGGCCTGCCGCTGCTCTACGTCGACCGGTCGTATCTGGCCCCGGCGGCCCTGGTCACGGCCCCCGCCGCCTCGCCGCCGGCCCCGACCCCCGTCGTCGAGCCGCTCAGCGCCGGCCGGGCGGAGCCGGTGGAGGAGTGACCCGCACGAGCGCCTGGCGCAGGGGCACCAGGTCGCGCCGGTACTGGCGGTGCGTGGCCGCGACCGCCGCGGCCGCGTCGGTGCGCAGGCGTTCCAGTTCGGCGCGCAGGTGCACCACCTGGGTCTCGAGCTCCAGCACCCGCTGCACGCCGGCCAGGTTCAGGCCGTCGTTGGTGAGGTCCTGGATGCGGCGCAGCATGGCGATGTCGTCGTCGCTGTAGCGGCGGCTGCCCCCGGCGGTGCGCGCCGGGTCGACCAGGCCCTTCCGCTCGTAGATGCGCAGTGTCTGCGGGTGCACCCCAGCCAGCTCGGCTGCGACCGAGATCACGTAGACCGCTCGGGTGCGTTCACCACCTCGGCTGGCCATCGCGGATCACCTCCTGTCCGGCTTCCTGCTCATACCCCGAGATGGGCCCGGGGTGACGTGCCGTCGGACGCCGCGGCCAGGGCCTCGACGGCCTTGCGCTGGGCGGCCGTCAGCTTCTGCGGCACGGCGACCTCGACCGTGACGAGCAGGTCGCCCGCCTCCTTCTTCGACTTCACGCCCCGGCCCTTCACCCGGAACGTGCGACCCGACCGCGTGCCCGGCGGCACCCGCAGCCGCACGGTGGAGCCCTCCAGGGTCGGCACGGTCACCTCGGTGCCCAGCGCCAGCTCGGGGAACGTGACCGGCACGACCAGCGTGAGGTCGTCGCCCCGACGGCCGAACAGGCTGTGCGGGTTGATGCGGCAGGTGACGTACAGGTCGCCCGGCGGGCCGCCGTTGCGACCCGGGCCACCCCGGCCCCGCAGGCGGATGCGCTGGCCGTCCTGGACACCGGCGGGGATGCGCACCTTCACCTCGCGGGGCCGATGCTCGATCCCGGTGCCGGCGCAGGTGGGGCACGGGTCGTCGATCGTGTAGCCGCGCCCGGCGCAGACGGGGCACGGCGTGGAGAAGCTGAAGAAACCCTGGTTCTCGTCGAGCACGCCGCGGCCGCCGCAGTTGGTGCACTGGCGCGGCGACGTGCCGGGCCGGGCCCCCGAACCGTGGCAGGTTTCGCAGGTGGCCTCGCTGGTGAGGTGCAGCGTGGTGGTCAGGCCACCGACGGCGTCCTCGAAGTCGAGGTGGAGCTCGGCCTCCAGGTCCTGCCCGCGGTGGGGCCCGGTGCCCCGCGCCGTGGTGGTCGCTCCGCCGTCGCCGGCGCGGCCGCGGTTGAACAGGCCGCCGAACAGGTCGCTGATGTTGTCGAACCGGAAGCTGGCGCCTGCACCTCCCCCGCCGCCCATGCCACCACCCATGCCGCCGGCCATCGGGCCGAGGCGGCGCACCTCGTCGTACTCCTTGCGCTTGGTCTCGTCGCCGATCACGTCGTACGCGGCGGAGATCTCCTTGAAGCGCTCCTCGGCGCTGGCGTCACCGGGGTTGGCGTCGGGGTGGTACTGGCGCGAGAGCTTTCGGTACGCGCTCTTGATCTCCTTGGTGGTCGCAGTATCGGACACACCGAGGATCCGGTAGTAGTCCTTCTCGAACCACTCGCGCTGTGGAGCCATCGCCGGTCTCCTAGTCGGTGACCTTCACCATCGCCGGACGCAGCAGACGGCCCTGCCAGCGGTAGCCCGTGCGCAGCACGTCGGACACCACCTGGGGGCCACCATCGCCCGGCTCGAGCACCACGGCCTCGGCGACGGCGGGGTCGAACGGCTCGCCCTTCGGGTCGATGCGCTCCAGGCCCTCCTTCTCGAGCGCGCCGAACAGCGCTGTCACGATCGGCTCGACGGCCTGGGACGCACCCTGAGCCGCCGCGGCGTCGCAGGCGTCGAGCACCGGGAGCAGCCGCTCCACGAGCGCACCGAGCTGACGGGCCACGGCGTCGTCCTGACGCTTCTGGGCCTGCTTGCGGTAGTTCTCGAAGTCGGCCTGGGCCCGGCGGTACGCGTCGAGGAACTGCTCGCGCTCGGCGGCGAGCACGGCCAGATCGCCCTCGACGGCCTGCGCAGCCGCGTCCAGATCGTCGTCGTCGTTGGGCTGCGAGGCCGGGATGTCGCCCCCGGACCCGCCGCCCTCGTCGTTCACGGGAGGAGTGGGTTCGTCAGGCACGTCACGACTCCGGCGTCTCGTCGTCGACGATCTCGGCGTCGACCACATCGTCGTCGTTGGGCTGCGTGGCTGCGGCGCCGGCGCTCGGGCCGGTGGTCGCACCGGCCGCGTTCTCCTGCGACGCCGCCTCGTACAGCTTCTGGGTGAAGGTCTGGCTGGCCGTCATGAGGGCCTCGGTCGCCGTCTTGATGGCCTCGACCTCGGACCCGCCCAGGGCGGTCTTGAGGTCTCCGAGGCGCTGCTCGACGGTGGTCTTCTCGTCGCCGGACAGCTTGTCGCCCTGCTCCTTGAGCAGCTTCTCGGTCTGGTAGACGAGCGTGTCGGCCTGGTTGCGGACCTCGGCCTCCTCCTTGCGCCGCCGATCCTCCTCGGCGTGCTGCTCGGCGTCGCGCACCATCTGGGAGATGTCGTCCTTGGCGAGCGACGACTGCCCGGTGATGGTCATCGACTGCTCCTTGTTCGTGGCGCGGTCCTTGGCGGACACGTGCACGATGCCGTTGGCGTCGATGTCGAAGGTGACCTCGATCTGCGGCACACCGCGGGGCGCGGGCGGCAGGTCGACCAGCTGGAACTTGCCCAGCGTCTTGTTGAACTGCGCCATCTCGCGCTCGCCCTGCAGCACGTGGATCTCCACCGACGGCTGCATGTCGTCGGCCGTGGTGAACACCTCGGTGCGCTTGGTGGGGATCGTGGTGTTGCGCTCGATGAGCTTGGTCATCACGCCGCCCTTGGTCTCGATGCCGAGCGACAGCGGGGTGACGTCGAGCAGGAGGACGTCCTTGACCTCGCCCTTGAGCACGCCGGCCTGGACCGCGGCACCGACCGCGACGACCTCGTCGGGGTTCACGCCCTTGTGGGCGTCCTTGCCGGTGAGCTCGCGCACCACGTCCTGCACGGCGGGCATCCGGGTGGAGCCGCCGACCAGGATCACGTGGTCGATCTGGTCCTTGGTGAGACCGGCGTCCTTGATGGCGAAGTCGAACGGGCCCTTGCAGCGCTCCAGCAGGTCGGCGGTCAGCTCCTGGAACTTGGCCCGGGAGAGCTGCTCGTCGAGGTGGAGGGGGCCCTCGTTGGTGGCGGTGATGAACGGCAGGTTGATCTGCGTCTGCTGCACCTGCGACAGCTCGATCTTGGCCTTCTCCGCGGCCTCCTTGAGGCGCTGCAGGGCCATGTTGTCGGCGCCCAGGTCGACGCCGTGGGCCGCCTTGAACTGGTTCACCAGCCAGTCGATGACGCGCTGGTCCCAGTCGTCGCCACCCAGCTGGGTGTCGCCGTGGGTGGCCTTCACCTCGAACACGCCGTCGCCGATCTCGAGGATCGACACGTCGAACGTGCCGCCGCCGAGGTCGAACACGAGGACGGTCTGCTCGGCGTCGCCCTCCTTGTCGAGCCCGTAGGCGAGGGCGGCCGCGGTGGGCTCGTTGATGATGCGCAGCACCTCGAGGCCGGCGATCTGGCCCGCCTCCTTGGTGGCGGTGCGCTGGGCGTCGTCGAAGTACGCGGGCACGGTGATGACGGCCTGGTTGACCGTGTCGCCCAGGTACGCCTCGGCGTCTCGCTTGAGCTTCTGCAGCGTGCGGGCCGAGATCTCCTGCGACGTGTAGCCCTTGCCGTCGATGTCGATCTTCCAGCTCGTGCCCATGTGCCGCTTGACCGAGCGGATCGTGCGATCGGGGTTGGTGATGGCCTGGCGCTTCGCCACCTCACCCACCAGGACCTCGCCGTTCTTGGCGAAGGCGACGACCGACGGGGTGGTGCGCGAACCCTCGGCGTTGGGGATCACCACGGGGTCACCGGCCTCGAGGACCGCGACGACGGAGTTGGTGGTGCCGAGGTCGATGCCGACTGCCTTGGGCATGTGAACTGCCTCCGATGAGAAACCTGCTTGAACGGCAGTCAGTGTAGAAAGTTGAGTGTCACGCTTGCAACTTTGCCGGCGCCCTTTTCATGCGGGCGAGGAAGTTGCGGAGCAGGTCGTGACCGGCGCTGGTGAGGATCGACTCGGGGTGGAACTGGACGCCCTCGACGTCGTGGGTGCGATGGCGCAGACCCATCACGATGTCGTCGTCGGTCCACGCCGTGACCTGCAGCTCGTCGGGCACCGACGACCGCTCGACGATCAGGCTGTGGTAGCGGGTGGCCTCGAACGGGCTCGGCAGGCCGGCGAACACCCCCGTGCCGTCGTGGTGCACCAGGGACGTCTTGCCGTGCATGATCTGCGGCGCCCGCACCACGTCGCCGCCGTAGATCTGGCCGATGCACTGGTGGCCCAGGCACACCCCCAGCACCGGCAGCTCGCCGGCGAAGCGGCGGATCACGTCGTTGGACAGGCCCGCGTCCTCGGGGCGACCCGGCCCCGGCGAGATCAGCACCCCGTCGACGCCGAGCGCGGCCGCCTCGTCGATCGTCAGCTCGTCGTGGCGGAAGACCAGCGGCTCGGCCCCCAGCTCCCCCAGGTACTGGACGAGGTTGTAGACGAAGCTGTCGTAGTTGTCGATCACCAGGATCCGGGGCGCGACCATGGGCCGCGAGGCTATGCCCTCGGTGCGTCAGTACGGCTTGGAGATAAGGCGCCGGACGTTGCGCAGGCTCACCCGCTGGCCCAGGCGCCAGGCGTTGCGCACGACGTCCCGCCGGTTCCGACCGACCGTGAGTGCCCGCAGCGCCGCGGTGTCGCCGTCGCTGCCGTGGGCCTTCTCGCACGCCGCCACCACGTCGAGGGCGTAAGGGTGGTTCCCCGACGCGAAGGCGCAGGCCCACAGCCGCAGGTAGTCCTCGCGGGAGGCGTCGGACCGCTCCAGCGACTCCACGGTCCGCAGGTACCGCGGCCCGGCGGCGGTGGGGCTGCCCTTCAGGTTGAACTCGTAGGCCAGGCGGGCCGGTCGGCGCCGGGCCCGGAAGCTCTCGTCGAACACCTCGGGCCGAAGCCGCACCCCCTGGGTCAGCACCAGGTCGGCCAGCCAGTACCCCCGGTCGAGCATCTCGCGGTGCAGGTCGCCGAAGGTGTCCTCGCCCTCGTAGTGCTGGTCGAAGCCCGGCTCGGCGTCGACCGCCATCAGCGTGGCCCACCGCGCTGCGCCGAGGCTGCGCAGGAGCCGCAGGTCGGTGCCCTGGGTGTCGAGCTTGATCCAGTCGATGCGCTCGACCCCCACCGAGTCCATCGCCGCGTCGAGGGTGGTCGCCTCGACCTCCTCGGTGCCGACGACCTCGAAG
>Ga0193742_1000429_pt1 | contig 28728 bp, 34 predicted proteins | sample L2c1metaG_FD_165511 | JGI IMG/M metagenome (GOLD analysis project Ga0193742, IMG submission 165511) | Soil microbial communities from a riparian zone of the East river system, Colorado, United States - L2c1 | ecosystem: Environmental > Terrestrial > Soil > Riparian zone | place: USA: East River... | reverse complement strand
GTCCGATATCGTATGCCTCATCAACCATGACGATAATGCTCCCGCAGGACGCCTATCGGCGAAAACACTTCGCCTCCAGGTGGACGATACCGGCCTCCAGTTCGAAGTCGATCTCCCCGCCACCACCCGAGCCAATGATCTGAAGGTCTCGATTGAGCGCAAAGACGTCGCCGGTTGTTCGTTCGGCTTCATCTGCCGCGACGATCAGTGGATCTCGAACGAGGATGGTTCGGTACTACGGATCATCAAGGACGTTGACCTGATCGAGGTATCGGTCGGTGTGACGTTTCCTGCTTACTCGGACACATCATCGCAGCTTCGGTCGCTGCCTGAAACGATACCTGTCGAGATCCGGTCGCGTATCGAACGCGGACCTGAACCGGCCCAGCCTGATACCTGGGCAGCCGACACCGAACTCCGGCTCCGCATCGCCGAAACTCTGTAAATCCCTTCAAACCTTTCCACCCGGACGAGACGGTCAGCGTTCTCGCTCTCTTGCACCCGTCCGTCTCCATCCCACACACCACCTCAAAGGAACCTCACACCATGCTCAAGAACCTCATCGAGCAGCGCAACAAGCTGCTGGCGGACGCACGTCTCATTATGAACGGCCAGAACGTGACCGAGGAGCAGCGCTCCCAGGTCGACAAGATGCTCACTGATGCCAACGGGCTCAAAGCCGACATCGAGCGGCTCGAATCCTGCGCCGAAACCGAGGAGCGTTCGCTCCCCGAGCACCGCGATGCACCGCCGCGTGGCGCGGTTGAGCAGCGCAATCTTGACAGTCGCTCTTTTGAGGAGCGTCGTGCTGCGACGAACATCGCTCTGCGTGCCTATATTAGCGGCGAGCAGTTTGAGCAGCGCGATCTGACCGTCGCCGCCAACGGCGGGGTCATGATCCCGGTAGCCGCTCTGGAGCCTGTCCAGGCCCAGCGTAGCGCTGGTTCGATCTACGACATCGTCCGCAAGCTGCGCACCAACACCGGCGAGGACGTCAAGGTCCCGCTGTGGGATGACACCTCCAACGGCTTCGTCCTGGAGTCGGCGGCCATCGCAACGAACGATCCCGCGATTAGCGGCATCACGGTGAAGGTCGATGGTCTTCGCTCGAACCCGATCCTACTGGATAACAAGCTCGTGCAGGACGTTGCGTATGACCTCGTCGCCGATGTGAATGCGGCCATCCAGCAGCGTTACATGCGCTCGATTTCTCAGGCGATCACCATTGGCAACACGTCCAACTTCATCGGCCTCCAGGGCAATGTTCCGTCCGCTCTGACGACCGCAACCGTCGCTGCTGTTGGGTACGACGATCTCGTTGGTCTCATGACCGCGCTCGATCCGGCATATGGGAACGGTGCGGCCTTTGCATTCTCGAACACGGTTCTGGGGAGCATCCTGAAGGTTAAGGACGGTCAGCAGCGCCCGATCTTCATCCCGTTCAACGACGGTGCGACCTCGGGCTTCGCCGGGACGCTCTTCGGATATCCGGTGAAGATTAACCAGTATGGATCGATCGTCGCTACTGGCAACACGCCGATCATGTTCGGAAACTTCTCTGCCGGATACGTCCTGCGCGAGGTCACCCCGGGCATCGTCATCAAGCGTTCCACCGAGCGCTGGATTGAGATGAACCGTCTCGGCGTGGTTGCGTTCGCCCGAGCTGGTGGAGCTCCGACCATCGCGAGCACGGCCTTCAGCCCCATCCTCTCGCTGACGATCAAGTAAACCCAACCGAGCCAGGAGCATGAACTCCTGGCTCGCCAACTCCTCTGGAACACCGATGCCCCTCTCCTATCGCGAGCTATCGCAGCCCGACACCGAACCCGTTACGCTCGCCCAGGCGAAGCAGCATCTTCGGGTGGACTTCGATGATGACGACGATTACATCCTCGCGCTCATCACGGCTGCTCGACAGTACGTGGAGAAGTACATCAATCGATCCATCTATCCGAGGAAGATGCGGCTTACGATGGACTCGTTTCCATGGCAGTGCGGCGACTCTACGATCGGTTCGACATCGGGTGACTCATATCTTGATTGGTACTGGCGAGGACTAGTCATTCGGCTTCCGAAGCCGTCGACGGTTAGCGTTGAATCGATCTCGTATGTCGATGACGGTGGAACCGCTCGAACGGTCGATCCTCACAGCTACGTCGTGGATTTGAATTCAGAGCCCGCGCGGATCGCGCCTTCCCCAGGCTTCAACTGGCCGTATCCGAACAACTACCGGCCCGGTTCGGTGAGCGTGGACTATACGTCTGGGACATACGAGGAAGGCAGCTGCCCGTTCACCATCTACGCGGCGATGCTGCTGATTATTGGCCATCTCTACTCGAACCGCGAAGCCTCGACCACCGACAACCTGAAGACTCTCCCGCTCGGCGTCAATGAACTCTTGGCTGGCGAAGTCCACGAAAGCATCTACTGAGGTCTTCATGGCCCCCGCATCAGGCAAGCTCAACCGCAAGATCACAATTCAGCAGCCAGCCACCGCGCAGGACGAATACGGCCAGCCGACTCAAACGTGGTCATTCCTCCTCGGCACCTGGGCATCCATCCGCGCTGCCACTTCGAAAGAGGTCTACGCGGCATCCGGCTTCATATCGCAGGTGTCGCACACCGCCACCATCAGGTGGAGACCCGGTGTTTCGATCCGATCCTCGCAGCGAATCCTCTACCGAGACCGGATCTTCCAGATTCAAGCGGTGAGTGATCCCGACGAGTCGCGAGCAGAACTCAATCTGCTCTGCCTTGAACTGAACGAGGGCAAACCATGATCGAAACGCTGTTCCTCAATGTTCTAAAGTCGCAGGCTCCGGTCACCGCCTTAGTCGCGGATCGCATCTGGCCAATAGAACTGCCCGATGAATGTCCCCTCCCCGCCATCGAGTACATGTTCGTCGGCGGATCACCCGACCCAACCTTCGACACAAACGGCTCCCGCCGCCTCCGCGTAGAAGTCAATTGCTGGGGAACCTCATACGGAGCCGCAACCCATCTTCGCGAGGTTGTTCGACTCGCGCTCGACGGATACCAGGACGACAGCATGACAATCTTTGGCATCCAGCCGCTCGATTTCTTTGATAAGGATTCCCGGCAGTATCGAGCGACATACGAGTTCTACGTCTTCACCACTCTCTAAGCACCATCATCCTCACCCATACCCTCACCGCCGACATCGGCGGTTTCGCATTTAAGGAGCCTCTATCATGGCCAGCAAAGCACAAGTCGGTCGCAGTTCCGTATTTTCCATTGGCACTCCCGGTGGATCGCCCACATACACGCCAGTCGGCGAGGTCAAATCGTCCGGCATCACCGGGGCGCAGTGGGGAACCACCGACGTGACCAACTATGACTCCGGTGTCGACCAGGAGTTCATCACCACGGTCCGCAATAACGGCAGCCTTAAGCTCGACGGCAATCGCGTCTCCTCGGACGCGGGACAGATCATGGTCGAGACGGCCTTCAGTACCGGAGCGATCACTCCCTTCGAGCTCAAGCTGCCGAAATCTTCCGGTCAGACTTCGGCGGGAGACACGTTCACCTTCAATGCTCTGGTGGAGTCTCGCGACTTCACCGTGGGCGTCAGCGAGGTGATCAACTACAGCGTCACCCTTAAGATCAGCGGCCCTGTCACCTTCACGGCAGGTAGCTAATGGCAAAGAAGATCGCCAAGAATCCCGAAGTCGACCCGACTTTTCCGAAGGTGCCGCTCACTCTCGGCAACCAGACGTACTATCTCTGCTTCACCTTCGGCGCTCTCGCGCTGGCGGAAGCTCGCCTCCGAGCCGACGGCGTCTCCGTGAACCTACTCCATTCGCTGCAACTGGATCAGGTCGACGCCACCCGTCTGCCCGCCCTTCTGTATGCGGCGGTACTGGCGCACCAGCCGGACGCGACGTTCGGTGAAGTTGCCTTTCTGGTGACCCTGAAAACGCTCGGGCCAATCTTTGATGCCATCGTGGAGGCGTATCGTCTGTCTCTCTCCGATCCAAGCGAAGAGGAGAAGGGAAACCCTACCCTGCCGGGGCTAGAGAGCTAACCCCGGAATATCTCTGGATGCAGATGTGGGCAACCGCGCGATACGATCTACATCTTTCCGACGACGACTTCTACGCACTCACCCCGCGCCAGTTTGATGCGCTGCTGAAACGGTATAAGCGGGCAACGGAATCGAACGAACTCCTCTTCGCCCAACTTACAAGTTGGATCGCCAACACTGGATTCCGGTCTACCGAAAAGCCAACGACCACGGAGGACTTCATGCCTTCACGGTGGTCGCGGATGAAGCCTACGAAGAAGAAACGGAAACGATCCTCCATCGCATTCGAACTCCGCACCACAATGGCGTGTTTCATGGGGTCCCAAGATGCCTGACGGTATAGACATCCGAATAGAAGGCCTCGCCGACACAAAGGCAATGCTCGAAAACCTGAGCACACAGGCCGCCGAGCGAGCCATCCGCAAGGCTCTCAGGGCTGGCTCTTCCATTGAAGAAGAGGCTATTCGGGAGCGGGCTCCGGTTCGTCCTGATCTCCCGTCCGGCACAGCCTTGCCCCCTGGTGCGCTGGCGAACGATATCAGTTCTACCATTCGCAAGGTCGATGACGACAACTTCGTCTCGATCACGCAGCCCGGTAAGCTGACACGCCACGTCGCCAACTGGGTCGAGTATGGGCACCGGCTGGTTCGGGGTGGCCGATCCAGCGTTATCAAATCCGGCAAGAATGCGGGCAAGACACGCGGTCCCGGCTCCCATGTCGGTGAAGTGAAGGAACACCCGTTCATCCGGCCAGCCTATGAGGCTACTGCGGAACAAGTGGCCCAGGCGATAGCCACAACCCTCCAGGAAGAAGTAACGAAAGCGAGCAGCAAGTAATGCCAGCAGGCCAAGTACAAGTCGTTCTGAGCGTCAACAAGGCCACATATTCGGCTGCGATGGCTGACGCCCAGCGCCAACTGGACACTTTTGCTGGTAAGGCACGCGGGGCCGGTCATTCGACCATCACCTCCATGCAGTCTGCATCAGCCGCTATCCGACTACTGGATAACCCGATGGGAGCGAACATCCGCGCCCTGGAGCGTTTCGCCACGCAGTCCCAGCTGGTCGGCAAGATCTTCGCCGCCGCCTTCCCGATTGTGGGCCTGATCAGTGCAGGTCGACTGCTGTTCTCGCTTGGTGACGAGGTGGCAAAGTTCGTGGAGCAGGTCCGCAAGATGCCTGCTGTCATCGATGCGGGATTCAACTCGCTACACCTGTCCGCAGCCTCCTCCACGGATGCGCTACGGCTGACGAATGACGAACTAGCCAACTCAATCGCCAAGCTCCAGGGCCGTCCACAGAATGGGCTCGCAATCGTCCTTGATGAAGCGCGTGTCAAAGCGGATGCTCTGGCCAAGTCTCTCGAAGACGACAACACAAAGATTAAGCAGCTGCTCGAACAGAGCAAGGTAAGCGGGTGGTCTGTCCTGATCGGTAGCGCAGGGACTGCTTCAGTATCCGGTTCGGTCACGTCCTACAGTGACCAACTCGCCGATCTTGGCCGCCGCCGCGCCGACGCTGTCCGGTCGGGCAATACCGATACAGCCGACGACCTGGGCAGGCAGATCACTGCAAAGCAGCAGTCCGCGCTCGACTGGACCAAGCACCAGACCTTCGTGCGGCAGAATCCCGGTATGGTCGGCGAGGAGAACGTCGGCAATCTCGCGGGCGATCAATCGAGCAACCTCTCGATCCTCCGTGGGTTCCGTCAGTCGATTGTGGATCGGCAGGACGCGCAGGCAGCTCAGGAAACGAACGGCAAGCTGGTCGCCCAGCAGAAGTCTCTTCAGGCGGCCAAGGAATATCAGGAGTCGCTGAAGAAGGCCGCCGCCGAGCAGCTTCAGCAGATGGAGCAGGCTAACTCCGATTGGAAGGCAGCAGAGGATCGCACCCTGCTTGAAGATGCGAACTGGTGGAAGGCCCGCCAGGAGACGCTGACTCGTGGCTCAGATAACTACAAAGCCATTCAAAAGAAGATCAACCAGGATGTGATCGAACAGAACCGGCAGGATGCATCTGCCCTCGCTAAGTTCACGACCGAGTATCTGAACGATTTCAACAAGTCTTCCGGCGTATCGGGTACCGATCAGGAATCTATCAAGGTTCAGGGTAGCTCCGCACTCCAATACGTGCAGGCTCTGCGCGAATCCATAGAGTTACAGAAGCAGAATGCATCCGCAATCGCCGAGTCCTCGCTCGAGATGGCGGTCGCCACCGGGCAAATGACACGTCTGGACGCCGCTCAGGTGGCTGCGAATCTCCACACGCAGGAATACAACGCTGCCCTCAAGGAATTGAAGGATCAGCGGGACGCTATCTCGTCGTCTCCCGAGTTCAGCAACGATCCGACCGGCAGAGCAGCTGCTCTTCAGAAAAACCAGAATCAGATCGACTCGCTGAACGCGAACCGTCAGATACAGGCCCAGCACGACAACGCAGCCGTCAATCCGCAGGGATCACTCGGCTCTGTTGGGTTCCGAGACGCGCTCGATGAATTCGTCACCGCATCTCGCGACGCAGCAACGCAGATGCGCGACCTTACCCAGAATGTTCTGGGAAGCCTCAACGAAAATATCACTTCTGCGATGACCGGAGGCCGGACCAACTGGGCTGGCACATTCCAGGGGATCGGGAAAAACATCGCTGGCGTCGGCCTGAATCGACTTGAAGGAAGCATTCTCGGCGGCCTCGGCTTTGGTAAACCGTCGCAGCTTGGTACGAAGGACAACCCGATCTATACGAGGCCTGCAGACCTTGCTTCAACTGTGGCTTCGGTAGCGAGTCCGGCAAGCTGGCTCGGTCGCTTCATCGGCGGCCAGAATAACGACGATCACAGCGGTTCGGGTATCGGATCGGTGTTCAGTTCGGTAATTGGATCGCTGCCCGGATTCGCGAATGGTGGCGCTATCTCGGCGAACAGCCTATCGATCATCGGGGAGCGCGGACCAGAACTCTTCTCTCCATCTGTAAGCGGTCGCGTCATCCCGAACAATCAGCTATCCCAACTCGGCGGTGGCGACACCCATCACTGGAACATCGATGCCAGAGGGTCTAGTGATCCGGCTGCTGTAGAGGTCGCCGTGCAGCGGGGAATTGCCGCCGCTCGCCCGGGCATCGTCGCGCAATCAGTCGCAGCCAATCGCGACTATGGCCGTCGCACACCACAAACGAGAAGGTTTTGATTTTGGAAAATGACCTGCAAGCACTGATCCTAGCGGAGATAAAAAGTCTCCGAGATGACCTCTATAACTACTCGCGTGAGTCGGGAGAACGAATCACGTCCCTCGAGATCCACGTGAAAACCGGAATAACCGGCAACGGAACACCCTCTCGGCTCTCGGTCGTAGAACGCACCGTCGAGTCGCTGCAACGATGGCGCTGGATGATCCTCGGCGGTGCCTCGGCGATCTCCGCGCTGATCTCCGCGCTGGCGACATATGCGGTTCATCTTCTCTCCCTGACTAAGTAACCCGATTAAAGGACTTCCATGCCAACCGGATACACGACGGTAAGCGCAACCGCGCTCAAAGACGCTACTGGCGCTCTCATCAGCTCGGCGACTATTCATTTTCAGCCGGTCACAAGCAAGGGCCAAGCTACGTCCTTCCGCGCAGGAAACGGCGGTCAGACGAGCTCCCGCGCTGTGACGACTCAGGTGGTCAACGGTGCGTTCTCGATCCAGCTCGCGGACACATTTTTAACGGTGCCTCAGTACATTGCTTATTCGGTAACCGTCACAGACGATGCTACGGGCGCGACCCTGCTGGGCTCGGGATATTCGGCCTTCCAGCCCACGGGATCGACGTTCAGCTTCGACACATTCACTCCGAACCTGCAACCAGGCGTCACCGTGCAGCCGGGTCCGCAAGGGCCGCAGGGTGATCAAGGCATTCAGGGTGCTACGGGAGCGACCGGACAAACTGGCATTCAGGGTGCTACGGGAGCGACCGGACCACAGGGGGACGTTTCCGTCGCCACCCTCGGTGCCATGACAACAAAGGCCGTCGCAGCCGTGACGCCCGCAGGGGTAAACCTCTTCGACAAAACCCGAGTTGTTACGGGAGCGCTAAAGGCTGACGGCACGGTGCAAGCTCTGACCGGGTTTCAGACTTCGGCTTTCATCCCGGTTGGAAGCGCAACGAACATTCTCGTCAACGTCATCTTGCATGGAAGTCCTTCGCCTGCCCCCGGATATGGCCTCTGCTTTTATAAAGGCGACCAAACCTTCCTGAGTGTTTACTCGACGGCGGACACCGCAGCGAACACCCCTATCCCCGTGCCTGCGGGTGCTGCCTGGATTCGTTTCTACATGCCTGTTACGTCGGCGTCGGGAATCACCCCGCTCGTCGATATCAACACGGTCATGGTTGCGTACGAGGCTCTGCCGGGGACGTATCAGACTTTCGGGTACGTCAACTCAACAGCCCTAACCGCTGCCATCGCGCCCGTGTCGGCAAGCATCGGCGTGGCGCAGAGTGCGGCTATCAGTACATCGTCCGCACTGGCTATTGCGACGAAGCCTGCGATTATCAATCTGTTCGATTCGTCAAGCACACAAACGGGATACTTGAAGTTCGATAACACTATCGTGAACATTGCGAACTTTGTGACGTCGCCGTATATCAACGTTCAAGGGTTGTCGTTCATCACGTCGAACATCATTGTTGACGCGATCTCCGGCAGCGCGTCAGCGATCTTTTACAACGCTGATAGGACCGTGCTGTCGTCTATCACCTCGCCTGTCGCTGCCGGAACGCCTATCGCGGTGCCTGCCGGGGCTGTATGGTTCCGCTTCTGGATTGCGACTGCTTCGGGGTCTACGCGCCCGCAATGGTACAGCCCAGCAACGGTCATGCTTGTCAATGGCTCGACGGTCCCCGGCAGCTATAAGGCATTCGGGTATTTGACGGCGGACGCGCTCACAACATACATGCAGCGCCAGCTCGTCGGCAAGAACTGGATGCCGTGGGGCGATTCGATCACGGCCAAGATGACGGGGCTCTACCAAGCCGACATCGTCGCGGCAACCGGCGTCACCATCCCGAGCCAAGACGCACGCGGAGGCCGTCGCACCGATCAAATCTTCGAGATGTTCCAAGTTACTGGAAGCCCTGTTGCTACCGGCGACCCCGTCAATGGCTTATCGAGTGGTGGCATTATCGACTCGACACTACCCCAAGCTGCCGGGGACGGCTCGGTCGCGGTCGGTGCCGTGCAGATCAATGCACCGGGGCCGTGGCCGACCGCCGGGCAGACGCTTGCAACTGTGCTCACAAACGTTGATATCGTGACAATCTTCCTAGGCACGAACGACACGACGTTGCTCTCGAACCTTGGAGCGATCACCGATACGGCGACGGCAACGACGTACTACGGATACCTTCGGGCAGCGGTCGAGGGATTCCTCAAAGCGAAGCCCTCCATTCGCCTTGTGTGGGTCATCCCGTACAAGAACAATGGCCTGAGCATAACGAATCACCCTATCGTGGTTGCAGCCATCAAAGCTGTCTGTGCTTCGTATGCGGTTCCGGTGGTGGATCTATCCACGGTCAGCAACGTGAACTCTTTGACGGCTGCGACGCTGCTGGGTGACGGCGTTCACCCGTCGACAATCGGATCGCATAAGATGCTCGCTCCCTGTATCAAGGCTGGCCTCCTCTCGCAGATGTAAGTCTGTAACTCATTCCTCTCCACCAAAGGCGAGCCCCGAGCTCGCCTTCCTCTTTTAAGGTCCAATGCCGACACAACCCATAGTCATCAACGGAAACACGATTACTCTCGTGTCTTTGCCGACCTCACCCGGCCTGCGTTCCGTCGAGTGGAAGTTCCTGACCACATCTGCCGTTGTGACCTCGATCTTCACCGGTGAGCAGCAGGCACAAAAGTGGCCAGGTGGCGACTTCTGGTCGGGGACGGTCACGCTACCTCCGCTTACCCAGGATCAGGCCGATGCATGGCTGTCCGCGCTCATGCAGTGCCAGGGTGTCGTCAATGCGATTCAGGTCGGCGACCCGATGAAGCAGAGGCCGAAGGGGTTGCTGCTGGGGACTCCAGCCGTCGATGGCTCCGTTGCAGTGACTGCTGGCACAAACATCCTCGCGACCAAGGGCTGGCAGGTCTCACGATCACGACAACTGATCGCTGGTGACTTCATCCAAGTTGGGTTTCGGCTCCATCGAGTCCTTGACGTTGTGAACTCGGACGCCAACGGCAAGGCACTGATTAACGTTTGGCCGTCCCTTCGCGAAGTCCCCCCGGATGGGCAGCCACTTGTAACGCAATCTCCTAAAGGCCTGTTCCGCCTGGCGAACCAGCAGAACGGCTGGTCCTCCGACTACACCCGCCTTACAGCCCTTTCCTTCCAGATCAGCGAATATCGATGAGAAATATAGATACAAATCTCGCAGCGGGCCTCGCTGCGCCTAGCATCGCGCCGTTCTTCGCCGCCGAGCTCCAATTCAAGTCCTCGATTCAGCGGGTATGGACCGGGACCGGCACCATCACGTTCAACGGCCATGACTTCGCTGGCATCGGATCTCTCGCCGGAGTCGGCACGATCAGCGAAGGTTCTGATGTTTCGGCTATGGGAACTTCCGTGGTCTTATCAGGCATCGATCCCGCGCTACTCGGCGAATCGTTGAACGATATTCAACCGGGACTCCAGGCTATTGTCTGGCTCGGTCTTCTTCAGAACGGAATTGTGCTGAGCGTCTATTCCTGCTTTTCCGGGATCATCGACGCGCCCTCGATCCACGTCGGCACGGACACGATCTCCATCACGCTAAACCTCGAATCCCGCATGATCGATTTCCAACGGGCGTCAGGGCGACGTCTGACCTCTGCCGATCAGCGGTCTCGATTCCCCCATGACTCCGGTTTCGACTGGGTCGAAACCCTCAACGACTTCACGGGGATTTGGAAGTGATGCTTACGAAGAAAGAACATCATCTCGAGCTGCATCTCGATCAGTTCCTCATGGATCGGGAGAGTACCGCGTTCTCCTGGGGATCCAACGACTGCGCTCTATTCGCTGCCGACGCGATCCAAGCCCAGACCGGAGTCGACATCGCCGAGAAGTTTCGGGGCCGCTACAGAACCGAACTCGGCGCGATGAAGACGATCAAGAAGATCACAGGTGGCTCAACCGTAGCCGATGCAGCCGCCTACTGCGCTACCAAGCACGGCATGACCGAGTACGAGCACCCGAAGATGGCGAAGCGGGGCGAGCTAGTCATCGTCCGTAATGCCGATGGAAACGAAATCGCGGGCATCGTTGCGCTGAATGGACGTCACGTTCTATCCCCCGGCGAGACCGGGTTGGTTCGATTCTCCATCCTCGACGTCACCCGCGCATGGTCGATCTCGGTCGTTCACGACTGGATTCCTCCTAAATGGCATGGCGACCACGATCCGGCCATTCACACGCACAAGTTGTTTCAAGGATTTACGCGATGAGCAAAGCACTAACAGCGACTGTTGAACTCGTCGGCGCAGTCGGCATGGGTGTCGCTGCTGCCTTCGACCCGGCCCTTATCGCGAGCCCATGGTTCGACAAGATTTTGGCTGGTCTCGTTATGAGCGGGATCGGGAATGCAATCGGAGCCGTGGGAGATGCTCTGGTCCAGAACCGGGGGATGCAGATCTCCACCCGCCAGCCTGCTTCGCCGCGCACCATCGTGTACGGCACTCAGATGGTCGGCGGTGTCGTGATCTATGAGTCGTTCACTGGACACCAGTGGAATCAGGTCATTGTCCTCGCCGGACACCGGACGAAGGGGCCGCAGCAGATATTCCTCGACGGGCGGCAAGTGTTTTTTGCAAACGGCGGCTTCGGCGATGCCGATCACAACGATCACCTTGGGCCAGATGGGATCACCAAGTACAACTTCGGCGGAAAGGTATCCGTCTTCTTCAGAAACGGGACCCAGCAGGCCGGGGACTACATGCACGAACTCCAGGGCAATGATCCCACCTGGGGGCCGAACGCAAATGCGGATGTGCCGTCGCTCATGGGCTGCACGTACATCTATTTGAAGCTGACTCAGTCGGACAGCCAGTTTCCATCTCGCCCGGAGGTGAAAGTTGTCCTGGACGGCAAAGATGATATCTACGATCCGCGCACGAACTCGCGCAGTTTCACGAACAACGCAGCTCTCGTGCTTGCAGACGTAATCGGCGATCCGGAGTTCGGCCTCGGCGACTCCAATATCAATCTGGCGCAGCTCATCGCCGCAGCGAACCTCTGTGACGAGCAGGTCGCCGTCGCCGCGCTCAATGGCCAGACAGAATCTCGCTACTGCTGCGACTGGGCCTACGATACGACCACTCCTGTCGCCGATGTGATGCAAACGATGTTAACCGGCATGGCGGGCCGCTACTCGTTCACCGGCGGGGAGCACTTCATCTTTCCGGGGGCGTATACAGGCCCATCCGCATCGCTCGACGTGTCAGATATCACCGCTGCGTTCGATTGGAACCCAAACCGCTCCGTGCGGGATCTTCCCAACCGAGTTACGGCGACTCACGTCTCCCCACAATACCCATATTCGGTCTCGGGCAACTACTACCGCGTCGTTGGGGGCGTTCAGAACAACTTCGATCTCAAGTTTACGAACACAAGCGTCCCCGACTACGCGGTCGATCCTGCCCACGGATATCCATCCGACGAATACCTGACCGAAGATGGCGGCCATCAGCGTCCGCTATCGATGAACTTCCCGACTGTGCTGTCGATGACGCAATGTCAGCGCTTGATGAAGATCAATCTGCTCCGTGCTCGCAAATACCAGGGCAACGGCACACTGGAACTTCGGCTGGGCAACTACAAACTCCAGACCTGCGATGCGCTTCAATTCACGTTCAGTCTCATGAACTGGCAGAACCGGGTCATGGAGGTCGGCGGGACATCTCTGCGCATAGCCAACGGAGATGATAGTTCGGGTCCGACGGTTCGATACTCGATGAGTCTTAAGGAGACCGGGTCGGACATCTACTCCTGGTCGACGCTCGAAGAGCTAACCATCCTCGCCGCGCCTGCCGCGCCGACACAGACGCCGTACGTGCCGAACCCGCCGACGAACATGCACCTGTTCAGCGGGCCGAACACCGCGATTGTTGCTGAGGACGGCTCGGTCGTCGCCGTTATCGAGGTGACGTTCGACACGCCTCTCGACAACGTGGCGACGGGGATCGTAGTGCAATACCGCCGCTTGGGGAGTTCAAACTGGTACAACGCGCCGACCGTCGACATTAGCCTCAACATCGGCTTGATCGCCGGAATCATCGCTGGCCAGAACTACGACGTTCGGATCGCCACGGTTCGCGCGAGCGGAGCGATCTCGGACTGGGTAGAGCAAGACGGCTTCCCGGTCCCATCCCTCGACACCTTCCTCGGGACCCTGAGTTCACAACTGCCATCCGTCAATGGATGGGTTGGAAAGTGGTGGCGTTTACCTGCTAACGGTGCGCCTCCCGCGTCGGGCGGTGATCTGCCTGGTGGGACTCTCTTCGGAACAACGGGCAGTAACGCCAATTTGATTCTGGCTGTTTCCGGGGGAGCTTCGTACTCATTCGCGGGCGCGACGTATGTCCCCGCGCCGTCGGACGGTGGAGATCTCCAGAACATCTATGCCCGATTCACCACCTCTTATGTTGCTTCCACAACCGGAACCTACACGTTTGGCGTCAACAGCGACGATGGATGCAATGTTCGAGTCGGCGGGGTTCAGCTGGTTTCAGCTCTCGCAACCGGTCACCCGGCGGGCTCGGATCGCACCTACACGGAGTCAGGCACCATCAATCTAACCGCTGGCACGATGTATCAGATCGTTGTGGAGTACCACAACGGTCCAGGCTCGGGAGCGTTGCAAATCCTCTTCACGCCTCCCGGTGCATCGTCGCCACAGTTGCTCGACCTGGGTGCGTCGTATCGGCAGGCGGGATCGGTGCAGTACTCCGATGGCACTCCGGTCCAGAGCTTGCAGCCTGCGCAGTCAGGCGCTGACAAAACCAGCCAGAACACTTCGAACGATACGTCGTTTGTCTCCGGTGTGCCTGCGAACATCATCGCGACCGTCGTCCCGTCCGGCTTCAAGCTGGTCATCGACGACGGGGCGAAGAAGTACTCAATTCAAGCGCTGAATCAATAAACTATGCCCTTCATCCTCAGAGACGAGACCGCTGCCCTACTCATCCTCTACATCGACAACGATGGTGCGATGGGAATCCTGGGCAGCGCCAACCAGGGTCAGGCTCTCTCCCTTGAGGGCCTGGGCGTCATCGCCCGAGGCGCGTACTTGAGCGACAACACAGTCGGCGTTGGTGCTTCGTCGCCGTTCGCGGGGACGCTTGTAATCCCCGTTGCGGGAATCAGCACGGTGACGTATTCGATCCCGCAGCCACCGAGCGTCACCTCGGACACCCCGCCCGACTCTGTGACCACAACCGCGACGACGTGGAGCAATCCTAGCTCGACCTCCACTACCACCGTGTCCTATTCCATCTGGTGATCCATGGGTTTCAATCTTTCTGATTCCACATCGCAGCTGATCGCATCGTCCAACGATAGTTCCGGGGTGTCGTTTGGGCCGACGCTTCCGACCAGTGGGCTGACGGTTGGCGATAGGCAAGTGTTCGCTGGCGGGCAAGTGACTCCCGGATCGGTGCCGCCAAATGCACTGAATCGCATCACCGGCTCCGTCACTTTGAGCTCGCAAGTAATAACGACTGTGAACCTAAGCCAACAGGTCGAAGGCTTCGGTGTTCTGGCGGGGGCGGTCATCCTATCCTTCACTCCTCACTCGTTCGATTGTGTTTATCCGCTCCTCAACGAGGGAGTGCAGAAGACCTTCGACTACTCGGTGTTCTGACCATGCTCGTTATCCGCGATGAATCCGCCAATTCCTTATTGTTGACTATCTCCAATGATGGCCTGATAGCGCTCGGCGATGGTCAGCCAGTATCCATGCTCACCGTTGCTGGCGTCGACGTGATTGATCGTAACGGGTTGATCTCGACTCAAAGGGTGAACTCAAACGCGCTAGCAGGGACATTTGGCAGCGTGACTGTTCGCCCAGGCCAAATGGTCTCCGTCGACACCTTACCCGGCCACGCGCCGACCGTGCAGATCGACATCGGGTACCCAGCCTACCGCACTGACTGGGTTCCAGCCGCTCCTCCCGACGAGAACGGCACTCACCCTGCCCATTGCGCCGTCCCGGTCCCTTCCTGGACTGACTGCTCGCATAAGATCGTCGGCCTCGGTGCCGGATCGTTCTCGATTCGCTCGAACGACCTCGACCGCTCGCCCAACCAGCTATGCGGATCTCCCAATTCTCCACTAGTGAATTACCGCTGGATTTAGCATGATCATTTACTTCATCGAACACGACTCTGCAGGCAATATTGTCCATGTGTGCGCCGATCCCATGGCCACCATCGTTCCACTCATCAACCGAGTGACCTATCGCAACCCCGATGGCACTCCGCTGGTCGACGCTCAGGGACGCGACCTCTCTCCATTCGGATCGCCGCTGCTGGAGCCGGTGGGGATTGACTCCGCAACTTACATCGATTTGATTGCTGACGGCATGGAGAATTACATCTTTGATGACGCCAGCGGTAAACCTGTAAAGAGGACGGCTACGAATGCACAAGCTGCTTGAGTCTCATGATCACTACTGTTTCCATTCGGTGCGGGGAAACGTCCACCAGCATCCCGATCTTCACCGCTGCACCAGCGACAAGCTCGCGATCCCGGAAGGGCTGACCGATGAGCAGCGGAAGGCCCATACCTGCCGCGCTGCGGTCACCCCTGAGACGGCTGAGCGGGCGGGCCTGATAGACGAAAAGGGCAGCGTTACCTGCCCAGGCTGCGGATCGTCGACCGTGTTGGTTCCCGGTAAGCGGAAACTCGAGGTACACGCCAAGCTCTGCACCGACGAGACGATCCACTATCCGGAGTGGAGGAAGACGGGGAAGATCGACGAGGAAACGTATCAGGCATGGAAGGGAACACTGACAAGGGAAGAGTTGCTCGGTAAGTACGAGCGAGTGCCGGATGTGCATGTTTCGATCACGCTCGAAGGGGACGATCTCGATCTCATGGAGAGCGATCGGGACTCATTCAACGTGAATCTGAACGAGAAGATCAAGGGCCGTGCTGAGGTCGTGCTGCTCCATCAGATACAGCATCGGCATACGACTGACGTAGTCGAACTCTAAAGAGGTCAGCAGTTTCTATTGGTATTCAAAGGGGCCGGGAATTGGTTTTAACCAATTCCCGGCCCCTTTTGTTTGCTTACTCAGTGCTCTCCGTATGGATAACCGAGAGTTTTTGCGCTTCGTTGAGGCTGATGTCGAAGGATTTGGTTGCGCCAGGCTCATTATCGATTCCAGCGACCGCATCCCTGTACCGGTTGTCGGAGATGCCCGCATCTAGAAGAGAGCGCACAACGTCTGTGCTGTGTCGGAGGCGTCGAACGATACCATGTACTCCAGTCGTTTGGCCGACGATAGAGCAAGACAGAATATAGGGCTCTGCACCGGCATCTCGTCTTAGGTTAAGGCGGAACTCGGGCATATCGGTCATGGATAGCTCCATCGGGCGACCTCCTGCCCTTTGGATGCTTGCAAATGCGGCGAGGGCTGCATGAACCTATCCCCCCAGCTTGTCCATGATCGATTCGATAGCGCTACCCCACCTGTCCTCGATGTCCGTACGCAGTTCATCCAGTTCGTCCGCTGTGGAGGAAGGAAGGCCCTTGCTCTTCAAATACTTTTTCAGCAGGGCGATGTCTCCCTCGAAATGATGCATGCTGCTGTGCTGGGTAGATACCAAGTGTTCGCGGACGTCTTCCTTGTCAATCTGTGGTTTCTCTGGCTCTTTGGGCTTACGCGGAGCTTGGCCTGCAATGGTGAGGTCGCGCACAGGCACCCGGAAACGCTCAAGGTTGGTGCCGGGAATATGCAAGTTGACCTCTCTTCCGTTCTGGCTGACGGAGAGAACTGTATAGACACTCGTGCCGCTGCCAACGGTGACCATGTCGCCGACGACGGGTCCATCGTGATGCTGACGGCTCTCTGGCTCCGGTTTCTGGGCGAGCGCATCGAACAAGCTCTTGCTGATGTCTACAGGCTCGGCTTTCTTCGGGGGTTTTCGTTTGGTGGTCATCTCGGGAATCGTACAGCCACGAGGTCATAAAATTCACCCACAATTAGGATTGACCCCGCTGTAGAGTCATGACATTCTTTGGCCTCGGGCCCACCTTGGAAGTGTAATCGTTTTTCGTCACACTTCCGAGGCAGAGACGCGGTACAACCAGATTGTTACACTGGTCCCAATTCCGAGAAGCCTGAACTCGGATAGTCTTTACCTTCGATCAACTTTCTCCCGCCTGCATCCGTTGCCCAATCCAACAAATGACGCAACAGTGGAGATCCGTCATGACCGAAAATGCTCAGATTCCTGCCGCCCAGAACCCCAGCAAAGCCGATGCTTCCTACCTGGACTACGAGCCAACCTGGAGAGCGTTCAACCAAATTCAAATCATCGTCAACAACTTGCCCTCGAGCACGTATGAAGAAGCCATTCAGGACAAGCTGGGGGGCATCCAACAGACCTCCAAATTCATGTTGGAGGAGCCGCCCGGGACGGACCAATTAAGCGCCAGCGATGCCGCCAGCGTTGCCGCCAAGCTAATGATGCCTTACGCCCAACAACTGCAGACATCTGCTGACACCGGCATCGCCAACCTCGCAGGCTTCATTCTCTCTTGGTGCCAGACCATTGTGTTTGATCAGCAGCATGGCACCGAAAGCGCCCAAATTCGATCCGACCAGAGCCTAGTCGAAATCCCCAGCGAAGTCGCTTATTCCAGTGCGAATTGGCAATCTGATTTTGATGCCTTGAGCGGTATTCAGTACATCCTCTACCTCGTTCTCGTTTCATCGCAGGAGAACGACCGACCGTGGTCACCCGATATTCAGAGCTGTCTAGATAAGATTTCGGGTTGCTGCACGAACCTCTATCACAACCCCACTCTTTGTAATCCGTTTCGCGGATTAACTCCCAGTGAGGCGGCCAAGCTGATTGCACCCCTCGCCATACAGTTCCGCGACCTATATCCGGATCCGGGTCCCGACGCCACCTTCCCCGGCCTAGACGGCACCACTTGGCTGGAGATGAATAACATTGTCAACTACTGTAAGGCTATTGATCCTTCTTCAGCATCGTGAGGCCATCTCTGAAGAGATCTAGCTCCGGAGCAAAGATTTGTCTTCCAATTGGTGCAGCCGACGACCACACTGCACCTTTTGGATAACCTGGCGACACGGCAAAACAGCGTGTCCTTGATATGCCTTATTCAATCCAATACTGACGCATAGTGGAGATCCGTCATGACCGAAAATACTAAGAATCCTGCCGCCCAGAACACAATCGAAGACCCACCGGAGTACAACGCCGAAAGTGCTAAGAACCTTGCCGCCCAGAAGGACCAGTCACCAACCTTCGATCAACTAGGCGCAGACCTCCAAGGCTTGATTACCCTATTTCGCTTTTGCATCGCGGAGCCAGCCAGATACGGGCCAAAGTTCACGAGTGCGGCCCCGTTCCTGGAAACATTCTGCAGTCCGAATGAAAATGACAAACCGATGACAGCCTCCGATGCATACCAGGTGATCAGCTACCACCTCTCTCACTGAGGAGAGCTGGCTCCGGAGAAGTCCGCTTTACCCAAATCCAACAATGACGCAACTGTGGAGATCCGCCATGTCCGAAATACAAGCAGAAGGGCTCAGCACTGCCGCCCAAAACACAATCAAAAAAACCGGCCAACAGACCGACAATCGGTCCGGTACAAACGAGGCCGAAGCTGCTGAGAGCTGGCTTTCAGCTAATCAAGGCGATGGCAGTGGTGGTCAGAGTTGGCTAGGAGGGCCGCAGAACGGAAACGAAACCCCCGGTAACGGTGGCAATGGGCAAGTAACCTCCGGCGAAACCGCTCCTTCCAACTCGTCTGGCCGTAGAACTGGCGGACGGTGATGAATTTCTTGAAGTAGACCATAGAGGGGGAAGGGAAACTCCCCCTCTGTTTTTTGGCGAACGGCTATGGCATTGGTGGGCGGTTTGGCTGCCGGTCTGCCCGAAAGGTGCGAGCGCGAGAAACGTTTACATCGCGACTGTACATACACACGTTATCAGGAACGTTATTACTTTCGGACAGGTTTTGGAGTAGCGTGCAGTGCCTGGTACTGCTCTTCGCTAAGCCTCAGCGTCACGTCTCCATGCTGCCTCTTGATGGCTGACTCGATATAGAACCTTGTATCGCTGCCGTCGATACCTCCACCTCTTCGGATGAACTCGAACAGGGCCTCGTCTGCGGTGAAGAACGCACGACGGGGCAGAGCAGTCCTCCTCCTATCGTCCATGAAGAACGTGCAGCGCCAGCCCTGCTCGTAATGGAACGCCATCAGTACTGAGTATGTCCTGTGCGATGGGTGCAGGGGGTTTTCTGTCTCCTCCGAGTCCCCAGCTCATGGGCGAAGTTTAGGCGAAACATGCTGTGGATGTCCAGATTAGATCTGAGCATCTGTAGTAACGTCCGCGCATAAAAATCTACAATAGATTCTATCCATTGAGGTTATCGTGCAAAGACAGATTCCGATGCCCCTCGTCGCCGTGATCTCTGACGTTTTCAGTACCTATTACACGCACACTCAGATAGACTCTCGTTTCTTTATGGCAGGTTTCCCACAAGAAGTTCCTGAAGGCAACAAACAACAGAAATGTCATGAGTGGTTGCGTAGAGCGAATAAAGAAATGCCGGACCCTCTCTCAGCACTTGGGTGCCTAATTGAAGAATTAATGGAAGCAGTGCCTCCACCGAGCTGGGGACAGCCCCATCCCGTCGAAGGACATCGTCAGAGGATCGAATCTCAGTTGAGTGCACATGGGCTTTCCTATCAGAAAGGTGGATACATCCTGCAGCTTGGCTCAATGATTGCGACTCGGACCCTCCAGGAGATTGTTCACGAACGCGACTTGAAGGGAGTCCAACAGGAGTTTGACCGAATTTTCTCAAATCTCGACTCCGATCCTCAAGCGGCGGTCACAGCATCGTGTGCTCTATTAGAAGCTTTGTTTAAGGGATACATCGCGGACGAGGGACTACAGTTGCCCGCCGATCAAAGCGTCCTTCCTCTTTGGAAGGTTGTACGGTCGCATCTCCACCTCGATCCGAGCCAAATTGAGGACGATGGCTTGAAGAAGATTTTGAGCGGGATGGCTTCCATCGTTGATGGAACGGCGGCACTGCGGACCCGGAGAGGATCTGCTCACGGACACGACACGCGCACAACCATATATAGGATTGAAGCGAGGCATGCGAGGCTTACTGCGCATGCGGCAATGGCATTGGCGACATTCGTAATTGAATCATCTGAGGCGCGGCTCTCCCGATAGCTAACCTTGCTGGTTGTTTGTACAGAGATACCCGTAGTTTTGAAAATACACGAGGTCCCATGGATTCATCGACTTCACCCTCCAATATCGACGTGGCAAAGACAATAAACCTTCTCACACTACAGATAGAAAAAGCGGACGGTCTTTGGAAGTTGCCATCGGACGACCCTCAACGAAAACAGTGGCTCTCAACGAGCCAAGCACTTTTGGTTAGAGCCTTTGGTCCCTTGGATGGGTTAGTGAGCAGCTTCGATAGAGCTACTCCAGCAATTATTTCCTTGAATGCATCCACAGAGGAGCTTCGGCAGCGGCGTAATAAGAGGCTTGATAATCATCTGGCAATTTTGAAAAGCGCGATTGAGCAGCTTGAGTGGCAGCTTCCGTCCGACTTCCAACACCTCATGCCTTCGGGTTCACAGCATGATGCCTTTCAAGTGATAAGAAAGATCATCCAATCGGCAAAGACAGACATATGCATCGTGGACAACTACGTCGATGATTCCACCTGGCAGTTGCTAACGAATCTTCAAGCCACAGTGGCGATACGGATACTCACTATGAGGACGAAAGATGACTTCACGCTAGAAGGCAAGCATTTCAAGTCGCAGCATGGGAACACGGTCGAATTGAGAAAGACGGACAAGGTTCATGACAGATTCATCATTATCGATGAAGCGACCGTATGGCATCTAGGCCCATCCATTAAGGACGCAGGCAGCAAGACAGCTTTCATGTCAGAGATACACAGTCCATCCGTGGTTGCAGCGGCCATACAGGAAATGGACACTCTTTGGACCGTATCCACTATCGTGCCAATCTGACTGGATCTTGTTTTCGAGCACACTCCGCTTTTGATGTAGCGAGGACAATTCCGTCAGTCGGTGTAATTTCAGCAGCGTCGACAGGAGGGCCGACATATTTTGGATACCACTCGGCAGTGAGGGAGATAAAAGCTCTTTCGGCATTAAGAAGATCTTTCGCAGTAGGGGCATCGATGAGGTCTCGCAGAATTTTCTGATTTGACTGAGCGCGAGACGTTCGATTTGCTAGTAGTTCTTGCTCAGTCTTCGTGGCTTCGCCCAAAAACCAGAGTTCCGATGGATGGTCGTGATCAGGCAAAGGGACAAGCTTAACTTTAGGGGTTATGACGTTATCCATAGGGGCTTTGATCAGAGTTACTCTAACCGCTCTCACCGTACCATTGTCGACCACAGCAAAAAACAAAGCTTCGAGAAAGGCTCCAGTTTCGGGATTTATCTCCAAAAGATTGGGGGTTGTTTTGAACCCTTCTTGAAAGAGAGACTTCGCGGTTTCTGTCCATGCTGTAACAGCCGCTTCTAGCTGTTGAGCGGTTTTTGCATTAGAAAAATCTGAATCGTAGTTCGAAATGTCGAAGATAGTCCGTGCAGTTCCTCCGCCAGCTGGGATGTAGCCTGCCGAACCCGCTGCTACCTGAAGCGTATGTGGATGCAGAACAAACTTACACGTCATTCCTGTTCTTCCGTCGGTAGTGGCAATCCGACTATCCACGGCAATAACTGCATGGTTCGAATCAAATGCCGCCACCACCGCCGTGCCCCTCAGCTCTTGCCCGTAGAGCTGAAGTGGCAGAATAAGGAAACTTATTAGAAGTGCTACCGTTTTGCGACCCATACGCAACCTGATTACTCTCCGTAGGAATAGTAATCTCCAAGATTATTCACGATCTACGGCTGTCTTTTATAAGTTAATTTCTCTGAACATTCACCTTCAGCTCTACAGCGTTAGCCTCCAACGATTGTCTGCAGTTGTCGCAGATATAACTAAGTGCGACTCCGAATGAGTTTGCTCCTAAAGGAATCATGATGCTCATTGGCGCGATCGACGTAGGAGCTCCGGCACCGATATTGCCTAGCTGCTTGTCCCTTAATTGGGGATTAGGTGATGCCTGCGAAGCATTGAAGCCGTTCCCGTTGTCCATCCAAGCGCATTGATCACACGCCCTGATCCAGAGATGCACGTTCTTCGCCGTTACAGGAACCGCTTTTGCCTTCAGCATGGGAAGGTCAATCCTCTGGGATAGGAGCCACACGCCACCTAGCAGTAAGTTTGCTGGCTTCACGGTTACTTCATGGTCCAAACTAGTTGTGCTATCAAGACCAAAGTCAACAGTGGCGATGGAAGCCGGAACACGTGGATAGTTGAAAATGCTGGTAAACGTAGGTCCAGGATTTACGTTTTTCCAGAGGCCAGCAACCTGATCCAGGGTCCAGGTCTTTTGGTGATTGTCATCGATGTAAAAGCCGATCCATACAAAAAATCCAGCAGACACCAACCAAAGGCCACCAGCGGTGATTGCCTTGGCTCTAGTCGAGAGACCACGGAGAGCCGCAGAACGAAGGAGTGCGCCGAGGATGAAGATAGAACCACCAGCCAACCACGGCCCATAGACGAACACGCCTACGAGTCCCAAAATCACGCTGACAGGCAGCGAAAAAAGCGGATGTTCGAGAAAGCTGAAGATGCGCTCTGCGATCGTTGGATCGGCATCCGGAGGAGTCACCTTCTCGGCGTTGAAGGCCATTTGCTCTGTTAGGATCTGTGCTGTAAGCTTCGCGGTCTCGGCAGCATCGCGACGAATCTTCCTTCTTTTCTTACTGGTTCCGCTCGGCTGGGCCATGGCTGCCATCGTATCCGGGGGAAGGACGGGTGCCAATAGTCCAATAGAGGACGTCTCTGCCATAGACCCGGCTCTCCCCCGATTTTCGGCCATCTACCGCCCGATCTACGCCATCATCCCGCATGCGTGATCAATGTTGCGAGGGGGATCAGGCGCAGCCGACTAAGTTCCCCGAAGATCACTCCATTCAAGCGGCTCAGGTACCTCCCCCACAGAGTTACCTCCTCCACCTCCTCTTCTCCATCGATGGCTCCGGCGATGATGTCGATGCGATCGACTGCGCCATCGTACGGCGAGTAGTTCGTAGGCAGCTCCCCGATGTAACGGCTGAGATGTGCCACGGCTCGCCCTCTCTGCTCATCGGTCAGGAGGATGCAACAGCGCTGGACGAAGTCCTCGATGTAATGAGGGAAGCAGGCAAGGAATTCGGCGGCGGTGACAGGGATGAGGAAGGGGCTATTCATTGTGGGCTTCTCCTTTTGGGTGCGGTGCTCTGTAGATGTAACCTCGGTGCCTACGAGGCTGATTGTTGAGTTTGGGGTTGATGGCGCGGGCCATCGATACTTCGGGTATCCCGGATTGGGGGTGAGAACTCCAAACCCGGGAGCGGGAATTGAAAAAATGAATGGGCTTGGGTGTGTGCTTCGGGGGAGAGTGCCGTCGTGCAGCGACCGGATGAGTCCGAACACGACGTCCAAGGTCACCGAGATGCAGGATCGCGCTGACGGGCCAGGCCAGAGGTACAGGCACAGATGATCGGAACAGTTCCGCAGATCTGCTTGTAGATCGCCCATCTCGTATCTCGGCCACCGCCGACGCCTTCCCATGAGGGTGCGAGAGCGGGCATTACTCAACGGCGAAAGAATCATCGCACCTCCGGTGTGGTGACAAGCGGTAGGTGACCGAGGCCGGTCAGGATGAGGATGTTGAGCTCGCGGAAGTAGGCGACCGCCGAGGTGAGATCAGAACTGACGACCATGCTCGTGATCCGGTCGATCTCCGAGCTCTCATCGAGCAGGTAGATCTCGATCCGCTCGAACAGGAGCTCACGTTTCTCCGCGCTCGCCTGGGGAAAGCGGAGACGAATCAGATCAGGGATGTGATCCGGATAGCGGAGTCTGAGTTGGAGGTAACTGGCCGGAGGATGGAACAGGAGGAGGGGCCTCACCGCACGCCTCCCGCAAATCCGAATCCCGATGGAAACGTCGAATTGATGGTCTTGCGTACGGTCTCATCGTCCGCATCAGCGATGTACTTGATCGTGGTGTCGAGATCGCTGTGCCGCAAATACCTCTGCAGCGTTTGAGCAGGAAGGCCCTGATGATGCAGGGTGGTGGCAAAGGTCTTCCTAAGTTTGTGTAGTACAAACTGCTTGCAAACCGGATGCACTGCGCAGGACTGTCCCTTTTTGTTGTCACAGTGACCGCAGTTCACTCCCGCACGGAGAGCTAACTGCTTCAGTCTCCGAAGCAAATGACCATCAGGTTTCCCATGCTTGCCGGGGAAGATCAAACGGGTACTTGGATAGCGAGCGCGGCGGGCCTTAAGAACATCGACTAGCAGATCTGGGATGGGGAGGCCACCTTCCTCCTTGTCCTTGGGGGTATAACCGAGATCGAGATGCTCGGTTACGGTGTATGTCTTCAGATCAAGATCAACATCGGGCCAGCAAACGTATTCGACTTCCTGCTCCCTCGCGCCGGTGCAGAGGAAGAAATGCAACAGATCGGCGTCATCTTGCGTCGAGTGTGCGAACAGCTTGGAAAGTTGACCAGCGTTATAAGCACGGGCCTTCTTCTCGGTATATGTCGGGAGGTCTTTCCCTTTGAGAAGGGACTTGAGGCCGAAGTGATGGAAAAAAATCTGAAGGTAGTCGACACGGTTTCGAATTGTGCGCGGAGCGTTCCCTCTGGTCTTGAGGAACGCAATGAAGTCGAGGACATCCGTCCGCATGAGCTGATCGAGCGGACAATCATCGAAAGCCCGCTTGAGCTCCGGCGACTTGCCTGTGTCATCCGACGATGGACTGAACAGGTGGAGGGTTTTCTCATAAGCAAGGTAGGTCTTGCGCGAACGGTGACCCTGCATCTCCGTGAGGAACTCGCGGATCGCCGCGTTCAGGAACTTCTGGTTCGGCGGTGTAACTGGAACCGGAACGACGGAATCATTCCCATTCTGGAGGGCTAACGTTTTCTGCTGGAGTTTGGCGAGCGCAAGTGAGGCATCAGTACCGACTGGTTCCCACACACGCTTTCCATCTGCTCGACGGAAGCGCAGGCAGTAGACCGAGCCCGGAAATTCAGCGGCTCGACCATGATGGATTGCATGGTTTGGTCTGAGGCGACCGTTGGAAGAGTAGGCAGCTTTGAGGTAAGGATATGAACCGTCCGGAAGACGGACACGAAGATACAGGTGAACCGGTGTTCGCATTTGCAGCCCCTTTAGGGGCTAATACCCATGCGCTACCGGGTTAAAGCGAAACTACTTACAAAGCTGGTAGCAACCTCGGGTAGCAGGTGACTTTCCATCTTGTAAGTGGTTGATTTTGCAACTAGTTATTGTCGATGGCGGAGAGACAGGGATTCGAACCCTGGATACCTTGCGGTATACACGCTTTCCAAGCGTGCGCCTTCAGCCACTCGGCCATCTCTCCGCGATAAAGCGACTCTATCAATACTATACGAGAACCGGCTCTCCAAAAGGAAACACGCCTGGAGAAAGCCAATAAGCCCTTTTGACACCTTGGTTCACGGCTCCTGCGCGGAGATGTTCTGACTCACCCGCGCATTCGCGTGAAGGTCGAGTGGAACTCCCTGAGTCAGATACTTCTGAAGCGTAGTAGTGTCCTTCCAGTTGATCTTCCACCCTCGGTCGACCGCAATCAGAATGTATTGTCCCGGAATCACATCGTTCAGGTCGAAGCTTCCGTCCGTATTCGTCTGGTCGCGAGCAAGCCGCGTAAAAGAGTGAGGATCGTCCATCCCTGCGGGAACCAGAAGCACCGTGGCTCCTGTCACTGGTTTGCCGCCCACACCTGCAATGCCGTTTATGGTTGCGCGTCCTTTCCCCGTATGAAGGGCCAGTGTCACCTCTCCGGCACGAACTGTAAGAAATCGTCCGGAGACCTCCGCACCCTTCGCCGTCAGGCCAACCAGATAAGTGTCGCGGCCTGGAAGGCTGATCTCGTAGCGTCCCGGGGGAACCTGGAGACTGAGGCGTCGCGGCGGCGTCTTCTGCTGCGTATCGCGAGAAGGTCTCGCAGCCAGAAACATATTTCTGTCCAGAGAGGTAAAGCGCCTTCCGTTCTCCGTGTTCGTCAGCTCGACCAGCAGAGGCCGGCCCTCCTCCTCGTGATCGAACTCCACCGTAATATCCGTAATCTCCGCCGCCGCAGACGCGGCATCGACCACGCGTGAAGATCCCGAAGCGATCTCGATCACCTTCGCCTGGGCATCTTGATTCTGTCCGGGAACCCTCACCCGATAAAGCCCCGGAGCCAGTCCACCGATGTCAAGCTGGCCTGTTGGGCCGCTGATGGAGGCAGCCTGCGTGATTACTGGACCGCCGCCGCTATCGATCCTCTCCAGGATCGGGAAGAAGGGGGCCGAGTGCCCCTGCTGTTGCTGCTGTTGAGGAGGGGCAGGGAACAGCAGATGAACCGCCGGGATCGGCACCAGGTGAAAGTCGGCCCTGCGGTTATCCGCCGGACGCAGCGAAAGAATCTCCGCCTGCGCAGGATCGTCTACTCCCGGGAACCACGTCATCTGATAGGTGACGTCGAGCGACGGATTCAGGCCCGGCGAGGTGTTTGGCATTCGAGGCTGGCTCGTCGTGCTGTACCACGGCTTCGCATCCACCTGCACCCGATAGTCGCCCTCGGGCAGATCGTCGAACTCAAAGATGCCCCGGTCATCCGTCTGTACAATCATGCGATTGCCAAAGGCCTGGTCATTGCGATCCGGTGAATTCGACGCACGACGCTGGAGCGTCACACGAGCTCCTCGCACCGCTTCGCCCGCTTCGTCCAGCACAGTCCCCGTAATCTCCGCCTCCGGAGAAAGGTGGAAACGAAGATCGATTGCCGCCGCAGCCGCAGTGAGCACAACTGCCGAAGAGTAGTTATCGTGCTCCTCGAAGGCCTGGGTGACGAAGCCCGTGGCGCTCGCCGTCAGATGCCACGCTCCGGCAGAGGGAAGCGAAAGCGCGAACCTCCCATGCTCGTCGGCGTCCACGCCGATCCCGGACGAGGCCCCGCCTCCAGGGAAGAACCGGCTCACGGGCCTTCCCTGGGTAGCAGGCGTTGCATTCAGATGTGCATGGGGCACTGGAGCCTCATCCACGCCGCTCATCACCACCCCCGTAATCTGATAGACAGGGGCAGCAGCGGGATCGGCCACCGCCGTCGCGCCACAAAAGCAGGCGGCTAAAAAGACCATCAGGCCGAACAGGCGCGTCACAGGCGCATCTCCGTATCCAGAACCTCGTCCAGATCGACTGTCGACTTGTTTCCTTGCGTGACCGTCACGTTGTGAACATACGTCGCGAAAGGAGCCAGCGCCTTCGGATCATGAAAATCGGCCATATACCGGCTCTCAAAGCAGATCACCTGATAGCTTCCCGGTGGCAGAGAAGGGAAGTTGAAGCTACCATCCATCCCGCTCCGCACCGAGTAGAAGGGAACTGCGCTCGGCGCGTTCGGAACCACGTAGATCCAGGCCGATGCCGGAACGCTGTTTCGTTTCGCCGTCCCCTGCAACCCTCCCATCAGATTGCTCACCGTAATCACCACCGGCGAGCTACCCGCACCCGCGGCGACGGTCATATTCTGTTGAAGAAGGTCGTTCGTGCCATAGTTGGCCGACTTCACATACCACTGGCCGGTATTGCGCGCGCTCAGACGATACGTACCCGGAACCGGACGCAGATAAGCCCCTCCTCCAGCGCCTCCGCCCATAACCCAGAACGAAGTGAGGGAGCCTATCTGATTCGCCTGCACGCTCTGTAGCTGCAGGCCAAGCTGTTGCCCGGTCGGAGGCGTCTTATCAGACGTAGACTCCGGATCAACAAGAACCTGGATCGGAATCGGAGCAACAGACGCAAGCCGCAGGACCACACCGGAGATGTCATGGCCAGCTACCGTCACCGATGCCTCGCCATACTCCGTACTTCCATCGCGGGCCAGACTGGCGATCAGGGTATAGGTCCCCGAAGGCAGCGCAATCCGTCTCTCATCCCCATCCGGTCCACCGCGAAGCATGGCTACCGGAAAGACCGTCCCATCGCTCGACCGTGCAAGGAGCATCGGAAAGTTATGCTCCTCCGGCGTCTCAAACCGGACCCCGACCATATAAGTACGGCTGACCACAGGATGCAGGTCAAAACGCTCTTCCATCCCGCTGCTCATATGGATGGTGCTGTCATCTCCCGCCGAGCCCGGTGTAGGAGTCACAAAGGGCAGAACGGCACTGGATGATCCTCCGCCTTGTGGCGAGAAGTTCGTCGCAATGCGATAGTCTCCCGGCGGAACCGTCAGCCGGAACTCGCCTCGGGAGTTGGTCATAC
>Ga0193742_1000428_pt1 | contig 28783 bp, 24 predicted proteins | sample L2c1metaG_FD_165511 | JGI IMG/M metagenome (GOLD analysis project Ga0193742, IMG submission 165511) | Soil microbial communities from a riparian zone of the East river system, Colorado, United States - L2c1 | ecosystem: Environmental > Terrestrial > Soil > Riparian zone | place: USA: East River... | reverse complement strand
TACGTCGGTGTCCGGATCGTGGCCGGTCACGAGCACGAGGTGCCCGCCGCGTCCCGGGGCCGGCCGGTCGGGACGGCGGATCTCCTTGTGAACCGAGGCGACGACCATCGTGTCGGCAGTGGCCGGCAGCTTCCGGAGGTCGTCGAGGCCGAGATGCCGGTGGACCTCGCCGTCGAGGCCGTGCGAAGCCCGGGCGTAGGTGACGAAGGCGTCGTAGAACAGCCCCCGGATCGACCCGTCCGGCTGGGGGACGTAGGTGCCGTAGGGCAGCCCGGCGACGAGGAGCTCGTAGAGGCTCGGAGCCCCGCCGTCCCGACAGGTGAGCGCCATGTGGAGACACGCCATCCCGCACCACTGGCCACACCACCGGGCGTAGTCGCCGTGCGTCGGCGCCCCCGACTCCCGCCACCGGGGATCGTCGCCCGCCTCCCGCCCGCCGTAGACGATGTCACCGATCAACTCCGGCGATGCGTACTGGGTCGTGGTCTGCAACAAGAGGCTCATGGGGTGCAGCCGCCGACAACCCGGATCATGAGGGTTCCATATTCAAGGTTGTAGGGTAACCCGGGATAAGGGCCCGTGATCATGTGGCGGAGAGCGTGGAGAAGGGCGTGGCGAAGCTCGTCGAACGTACCTGGACTCCGGCCGATCTGACCGGCCTGCCCCGGCGAGACCGCCAGGGCTGCAGGTACAGCGCCTACATCCCCGACCGGCTCGTCGGCCGGGAGCTCTTCCTGTCGGGCACCACGGCGGCCGACGTCTCCGACGCCGAGGCTGCTCTCGCCGGCTTCGACAACCAGGTCTCGTCCCTTGTGGACACCGAAGCGCTCGCACGGCTGCTGCTGCGGGCCGAAGCGGTCGCGTCGTCCCACATCGAGGGCCTCGTCGTCGGTGGTCGCCGCCTGCTCCGCGCCGAGGCTGCCGGAGCACTGGGTGAGACCGCTGTCGATGTCACCACCGCCGAGGTCCTCGGCAACATCGATGCGATGAACTTCGCGATCCAGCAGCTCGCCGGTGCTGTCACCATCGAGGGGATCCTCGAGATCCACCGGTTGCTGCTGGCCAGCACTCCCCAGAAGCACCTCGCGGGCCGCCTCCGCGACGCGCAGAACTGGATCGGAGGCTCCAGCTACAACCCGTGCTCCGCCGCGTTCGTCCCACCGCCGGAGGGTGACGTCGAAGATCTCATGGCCGACCTGTGCGCGTTCATCAACGACGACACGCTCTCCCCGGTTGCCCAGGCTGCTGTCGTCCATGCACAGTTCGAGACGATCCATCCCTTCGTCGACGGCAACGGTCGCACCGGCCGAGCCCTCGTCCACGTCGTCCTCCGGCGCCGAGGGCTGACCACCAAGGCGGTCCCTCCCATCAGCCTCATCCTGGCCACACGGGCCGAGGACTACGTCGCCGGGCTCACGTCGTTCCGCTATCTCGGCTCACCCGACCAACCCGCCGCCGTCGACGGGGTGAACCACTGGATCTCCACCTTCGCGGCGGCGACCACCAGGGCCGCCGTCGACGCCGGCGATTTCGAGGAGCGCATCGACGCGCTCAAGGCGACCTGGCGCGACAGGCTCGGAGGCGTTCGGGCGGGGTCGGCCACGGCAGAGCTGGTCGAGCGACTTCCGGGGACGCCGATCGTCACCGTCCAGGGGGTCGCGGAGATGCTCGGCCGTTCGGTCACGTCCATCGGCGAGGCGATCGATCGGTTCGCCCAGGCCGGGATCCTGACGCAGATCACGACCGGGCGACGCAACCGTGCCTGGGAAGCCTCGGAGGTCGTCGACGCCTTCACCGACTTCGAACGAGCGCTGGCGTCGCCGACCGGTGGCACCTCCTCCGCCAAGCCCGCTCGTCCGGTTCCCGCTCGCCGCCAACGCAAGAAGCCGTGACCTACTGACCCACTGCACCCGTCGGGGCCGGGGCGGGGTGGGCGGTGCCGCGGAAGGTTTGGCGGTAGGCGCTGGGGGTGGTGTTGGTGACGCGGGTGAAGGCGCGGCGGAAGGAGGCGAGGGAGCCGAAACCCGTGGCGAAGGTGACCTCGGTGACCGTCAGGGTCGTCTCCTCGAGGAGGGCGCGGGCCCGGTCGACCCGGCGCTCGGTGAGCCAGTGGAGGGCGCCGTGGCCGGTCTCGGCCTCGAAGCGGCGCGACAGCGTCCGGGTGCTCAGGTGCGCCTTGGCCGCCAGCGCCGGCAGGGTCAGGTCCTCGTCGAGGTGCTCGACGGCCCAGTCCATGAGGGCGGCCAGCGTGCCGTCGCCCGACGTGGCCCGCCGGGTGCGGTACTGGGCCTGCCCGCCGGTGCGGTAGGGCGGGCTGACCAGCAGCCGGGCGACGTCGTTGGCGTACGACTGGCCGTGGTCCTGGCGCAGGATGTGCAGGCACAGGTCGGCCGCGGCGAGCATCCCTCCGGAGCTGAGGACCTGCCCGTCGTCGACGAAGAGCTCGTCGTCGCACAGCTCGACGTCGGGGAAGAGCCGACGGAACTCGTCGGCCAGCGCCCAGTGGGTGGTCGCCCGCCGCCCCGCCAGCACCCCGGCGTGCCCGAGCACGAACGTCCCCGCGCACAGCCCCACCAGCCGGGCGCCCCGCCCCGCCGCCACCCGGATCGCCTCCAGCGCCTCCGGATCCCGCCGGCGACCGGGCTCGTCGAGGCCCGGGACCACCACGGTGTCGGCCGCGGCGAGCCGGTCCCACGACTCGAGCGAGTCGGTCGCGAACCCGACCGTGCGGATCGTCGACTGCGGCCCGCCGCACAGCACGACCTCGTAGGGCGACTCGGCCTCGTCCCGGATGGCAGCGAACGCCGTCGGTCGGGGCCCGAAGGCCTGCGCGGCCACGGCGGTGTCGAGGGCCAGCGTCGTGTCGAGCACGACGACGGCGATCACATGCCGGCGACCGGGGCGACCGGGGCGACCGGGGCCGCCAACGTCACTCTTGCCTGGGCCGTCGGACCCCACCGTCCGTGCCACCGCCATGGCTCATTCTGGCGCAAGGCTGGCCCAGAGCGCGCCGACGGCCGCCTCGGCATGTCGGACACTGCACCCATGACCGACGACAACCCCTCCCCGGCCCCCGACACCATCGTCCTGATCCACGGCTTCTGGGTGACCCCTCGGAGCTGGGAGGAGTGGGCCGCCCGCTACGAGGCCCGCGGTTTCACCGTCCTCACCCCCGCTTACCCGGGATTCGAGGTCGAGGTCGAGGCCCTCAACGCCGACCCGTCTCCCGTCGAGGCCCTCACCGCGCCCGCGGTCATCGAGCACCTGGAGAGCGTCGTCGGCAGCCTGCCGTCGCCGCCGATCCTGATGGGCCACTCGGCGGGTGGCGCCTTCACCCAGGTCCTCCTCGACCACGGCTTCGGGGCAGCCGGGGTGGCGATCAACTCGGCTCCGACCGAGGGCGTCCGCGCCCTGCCGCTGGCGCAGGTCCGCTCGACGTTCCCGGTGCTGAAGAACCCCGCCAACCACCACCGTGCCGTCGGCTTCACCCACGATCAGTGGCACTACGCCTTCACCAACACCTTTACCGACGAGGAGTCCAAGCGGCTCTACGAGCGCTACCACGTCCCGGCGTCCGGGCGGATCCTGTTCAACAGCGTCCTGGCCAACTTCGAGCCCGGCCCGCAGGACATCTGGGTCGACTACAAGAACGACGACCGGGCCCCGCTCCTGTTCATCTCCGGCGGGGAGGACCACCTCATGCCGCCCAAGGTGCAGCAGTCCAACGCCAAGCACTACAAGTCGGCCACGATCACCGAGACCAGGGAGTACGAGGGCTACGCCCACCTGCTGCCCGCCCAGGACGGCTGGGAGGCGATCGCCGACTACGCGCTCGACTGGGCGCTGGCCAACGCCGGGCGGACGGCCGCGGACGGCGCGGTCGAGCCGGTGTGATCCGGCTCACCCACATCGGCCGGACCCTCGCACCACCGACAGCCTCACCAGCTGACCGACCAGCGTCGGTACGTGATCTAGTGGTCGAGGATCGCTTGGAGACGTTCGAGGCTCGTGGGGCCGGGGCCGCGTGAGGGGTGGCCGTCGAGTGCTCGCCGGGTGAAGTCCTCGGGCCGGTTGCCGCCGGTCAGGCGGCCGACGGCCTCGGCGTTCTCGGGAGCGACCGCCTGCAGGCGGTCGCCGAGGCTCGTGGAGAAGCGGGAGGCGAGGTCGACGCCGAGGCCCTCGGTGCCCACGAGCTCGCGGGTCACCACGAGCAGGCTGCCGGCGTCACGCGGGGTGACGAGCACGTCGATGTCCTGGAACGACGCCGGGCCCGACGCACGGTGGGACACGTGCTGTTTCCACGCCAGGCGTGCCGGGGGATCGATGGCGGTGACCTTGCAGGTGACCCGGAGCGGCGGGGAGAACATGCGCCGTAGGAGCCCAGGCGACCGCTCGCCGTAGGTCTTCACGTACTCGGCGCCGCTCTCGCCCGGTCGGCCGTGCGTGTGCCGGACCTCCTGCAGCTCGAGCTCCCACTCGCGGTGGCGCTCGAAGTCGACGAGATAGCGGAACACATCAGGTGCCGCCGCCCTGACCGTCACCGCCTGTTCCCACACCTGCGGTTTCAGCTGCCTGATCGCCACTGCCACGCCCGGATCCTAGGCCCGTCCGTCGATGCGGTAGGTGGCGTAGCCCCCTGAGCCGCCCGACGACAACACCCGCGAAATACCTGGCCTTTCCCGCGGACGACCTGGGTATGGGGTTGCTAGTGAAGTTGGGGAATGAATCGGTGTGTTCCGGCGTCATACCTCAACAGAGCGGCTCCTCCCCCTGAGCCGCTCGGTCACTGGTTGGTCGATCGGAAAGCGAGGAGCCCACCGTGTCCGAGATCGTGCTCATAAGTCTGGCAGTCATCTCCATCGCCATCCTCCTCGGTGCCTTCGTGCGCCGCCTCGGAGACCTCGACGACCTCACGGCCATGCGCGACATGGTCGAAGGGTCGTGATCCAGGACTCACCCGCACTTGGGCAGTCGTTCGAACTGCCCGACGATCACCCCGGAGTGTCCGACGTCGCCTACCGGACTCGGCGCGCCAAGATCGCCGAGACGGGGGCGGCGTACCGCAGTGGCGAGCCCATCCCCGACGTCGAGTACACCCCCGAAGAGGACGAGGTGTGGCGGGTGGTGTCGCAGGAGCTGGCCGCGAAGCACCGGCGCTACGCCTGCGGGGCCTACCTGTCGGGCGCCTCCCGCCTCCACCTGCCCAGCGAGCGGGTGCCGCAGCTGCGGGAGGTCGACGAACGGGTCCACGCCCTCACCGGCTTCCACATCGAGCCGGTCCCCGGCCTGGTGCCGACCATGGTGTTCTACGGAGCGCTGGCCCGGCGGACGTTCCTCTCGACCCAGTACATCCGCCACCACTCGGTGCCCTTCTACACCCCCGAGCCCGACGTAGTGCACGAGATCGTCGGGCACGCCAACATGCTGGCCAACCCCGTGCTGGCCGACCTTTACGAGGCCGCGGGCCACGCCTCGCTGCGGGCCTCGGCGGCCGGCGACGCGGCCCTGCAGGCGTTCTCGAAGGTCTTCTGGTTCACCCTCGAGTTCGGGGTGCTGCACGAGGACGGCGAGCTCAAGGCGTACGGCGCCGGCCTGCTGTCGTCGTACGGGGAGATCGACGTGTTCCGCGCCGCCGAGGTGCGGCCGTGGGACGTGGAGCAGATGTCGACGCTCGACTACGACATCACCCACTACCAACCGGTCCTCTTCGCGGCCGCCTCGTTCGACCAGATGGTGGACGACCTCACCGCCTACTTCACGTCGGTCGGTCACTGACCACGAAGGGTGGTTGACGTACTCTTCGGGGTAGTGAAGGGGCCGATGTGGAAGCAGATGCTCGGAGCTGTGGTGATGGTGACCGCGCTCGTCGGCCCGCTGGCCGTCGAGACGGGTAGCACCGGCACCGCCCAGCCCGGGCCGGAGCTCACCGCCACGCTCGCGCCCATGTACGTGAACCCGGGCGGCCAGGTGACGGTGACCGCCGTGCAGGGCTGCCCCCAGCCCATGCAGGTGTTCTGGAGCCTGGGGCCGGGTGCGCTGAGCGGCGCCGCGGCGACGGGCCCGGACGGCAGGTGGGTGGTGCGCTTCCCCGCCCCGGCCGGCCTCGGCGTGGTGCCGTTCTTCGCCCACTGCGCCTTCAGTCAGGGCGCCGCGGCCGCCGCCATGTACAAGCAGATCAACTTCACGGTCGTGGCGCCGGTGCGTCCCCGCTTCACCGGCTGAGACAGCGACGGCCCGACGGCGTGCGGTACCTGCGGTACGTGTGGTTCCTGCTGCTGCTGGGGGCGCTCGTCGGAGTGGGCACGGTGGTGCTGGCGATGCGGGAGGACGAGCCGGAACCGTGGTCGGGCAGCTGGGTGGCGACGGCGCGGGGCGTGGAGGTGGGCGTGTACCCCAGCCCGGGCGCGGTCGAGCCGTCGGTCCGCCTGAAGAGCCCCACGGCGAGCGGCGCGGCGCTGGTGTTCCTGGTGGAGGGGCGTTCGGTGAGCGGCGAGTGGCTGCCGGTCCACCTGCCGATCCGGCCCAACGGCAGCTCCGGGTGGGTGCGCAGGGCCGACGTCCGGCTGGCGGCGAACGACTACCGGATCACGGTCGACCTGCACGACCGGAAGCTGACGTTCTCGCAGTTCGGCGACGTGAGGTGGACCACCCCGATCGGGGTCGGCACCGAGGCCATGCCCACCCCGCCCGGGCGCTACTACGTGAAGGAGCTGCTCATGCCGGGGAAGGAGGACGCCCTGTACGGGCCGTTCGCGCTGGGCCTCTCCGGCTTCAGCGACAGCCCCGGCGCCGCCGACTTCAAGGGCGGCGAGGGCGTGCTGGCCATCCACGGCACCGACGACCCCGACTCCATCGGTGAGCAGGTCAGCCACGGCTGCATCCGGGTGCCCAACGACGTGATCTCCTACCTCGCCGCCACCGTCCCGATGGGAACCCCGGTGGAGATCGAGTGAACGAGGTTGTGATTCGGGCAACGAGCCGCCAGCTTCTGTGCCCATGGGAGCGATCGACGAGCTGTTGGCTCGCCACACGGCCGGACTCGCGGGTCCGACCTGTTGCGAGACCGGGTTGCCGACCAAGCCTCGCCTGCGGGCGACGGTGCTCACCTGCATGGACTCACGCATCGACCTGTTCCGGGTGCTGGGTCTGAAGCTGGGCGAGGCCCACGTGCTGCGCAACGCCGGCGGCCTGGCCACCGACGACGCGATCCGCTCGCTGGTGCTGTCGCAGCACAAGCTGGGCACGCAGGAGATCATGGTGATCCAGCACACGTCCTGCGGGCTCAAGGACCTGCACGACGCCGACCTGGCCGCGAGCCTCGAGGACCAGACCGGTGTGGCGCCCCCGTTCGACTTCGGCGGCTTCGACGACCTCGACGCGTCGGTCCGCGACGCGGTGCTGCGCCTGCGCGACTGCCCCTGGCTGGAACGCCGCGACGCGATCCGGGGCTTCGTCTACGACGTCGACAGCTTCAGGCTGCGCGAGGTCTACTGAGCCCGCAGGCGGCGGCGCGCCCGGACCGCGCCCACCGCCAGTGGGATCGCCAGCAGCAGCACGAGGACCACCAGCGGCCAGCGGCTCATCGCACTGGGCCCTCGGCGCTTGAAGGCCACCGGGTCGCTGTCCTGCCAGGAACCCGACCCGCCGCCGACGGCCTCCACCTCACCCGAGCGGGCGGCCGCCACCTCGTCGCCGCCCCCGTCCACGGTCGTGGTGGTGTCACCGCCACCAGCGCCGGACGGGTCGTCGCCACCGTCGTCGTCGCCGGTCGTGCCGGTGGTGCCGTCGCCGCCGGGGTCGTTGTTCGGCGGGTCGGGCAGCGCCGGCGGGTCGGGGGGCGTGGGTGGGCGGTAGTTCGGGTCGAAGCGCGGGTTCTTGCAGTTGTCCCAGTTGAGCTGCTTCGCCTGCGAGATCGGCCGGCCCCACATGCGCTGGACGGACTTGTACATCTCCTGCGACAGGATCGGCGGCAACGGCGAGTAGCCGATCTCGGCCATCTGGATCTGGCCGTCGCAGGCGATGTACTGCATCCAGGCGTCGAGCGTCTCGCTGATCCTCGTGTCGGCGTAGTTGCCCTTGCAGGTCGGCCGGTCGCCCGCCGGGGCGCACTGCGTCACGACGTAGCTGTACGCCGAGATCGGGTAGGCGCCGTTCTCGCGGCTGCGGTACACGCCCGACAGCTCCTGGCTCAGGTCCGGCCGCAGCTGGGCCGACTCCAGGGCCGCCGAGATGTTGCCGGCGTAGGGCTGCACCCACTGGCCCGACTCGTTCTGGATCCAGGCGGTGTTGACGTTGTAGCGCTTGGCGTAGGCGAACTCGTCGTAGGTGATCGTCCACGGTGTGCGGGCCGTGTGCTGCGCCATCAGGTCGGAGCCGGCCAGGCCCAGGCCACGGGGCACGAAGTTGGGCGACACGCCCGGGTCGATGATGCGCACGCCCTGCGGGTAGCGGTTCCTCGCCACCCAGGCGTCGAACTCGGCGGGCGCCATGTTCTGCACGAAGTCGTAGAAGAGGGCGGTGGTGCCGGACGGGCCCGAGCGGTAGACGACGGTGATCGGCTCGTCGGGCAGGACGACGCCGCCGCCGAGGTCGTTGGTGATCCGGGCGTCGGACCAGTTGCTGATCTCGCCGAGGAAGATCAGCGCCACCGTCCGGCGCGACAGGCGCAGGTAGTCGACCTTGCGCCCGGCCCGGTCCGTGACGTTGTACATGACCGCCACGGCGCCGGCGACGTCGGGCACGTACTGGAAGCCGCGGCGCACCTGGTTGTCGTTGCCGAGGCCGAGCAGCGACGAGAACTCCGCCTCGGTGCCGGCGAAGTTGACCGTCGACTGCTGGAACTGCCCCAGCCCGTCGGGCGAGCTCGTGGGCAGGTAGTTGACGTTGAGGCCGCGGGTGTAGGCGTCGGCGGTCCATTGGGTCATCGCCGGGCCGACGTAGCTGGAGCCCCGGCCGGCGATGTTGGTGGGCGCCAGCGGTGCTGCGGGAGCGGCGGGAGCGGCGGCGACGTCGGCCGGCTCGACCCGGGCGCCCGCCGGCACCGTCACCGTGCCGCCGAGGCAGGCCCCCGCGACCAGGGCCAGCAGCAGCCGCCGTCGGAGTCGACCGGGATGCCGCATGTCAGCCGAACCGACCCTCGACGTAGGCGAGCGTGCGCTCGTCGGCCGGGTCGGAGAAGATCGTCTCGGTCGTGTCGTGCTCGACGACCTGGCCCGGCTGGTTCTCGGTGGCCAGGAAGAAGGCGCAGTGGTCGGACGCCCGCTGGGCCTGCTGCATGTTGTGCGTGACGATCACCACGGTGATGTGCTGGCGCAGCTCGGCGATGGTGTCCTCGATGCGGCGGGTCGACGTGGGGTCGAGCGCCGAGCAGGGTTCGTCCATCAGCAGCACGTTGGGCTGCACGGCCAGGGCGCGGGCGATGCACAGCCGCTGCTGCTGACCGCCGGAGAGGGCTCCGCCGGCGTCGCCGAGCCGGTCGCGCACCTCGCGCCACAGGCCCGCCCGCAGCAGCGCCTGCTCCACCAGCTCCTGCTTGTTCGAGCAGCGGATGCGGGCCAGCTTGAGCCCGGCGAGCACGTTGTCGCGGATGCTCATGGCGGGGAACGGGTTCGGCTTCTGGAACACCATGCCGATCCGCAGGCGCACCTCCTGGGCGCGGATGCCGGCCCGGTAGATGTCCTGGCCGTCGAGCAGCACCTCGCCCGCCAGCTGGGCGCCGGGCACCAGCTCGTGCATGCGGTTGAGCAGGCGCAGGAACGTCGACTTGCCGCAGCCCGACGGCCCGATCAGCGCCGTCACCTGGTTGGCCGGCATGTGCAGGTCGACGTTCTCCAGCACGAGGTGGTCGCCGAACCAGGCGCAGGCGCCGCGGGCGGTGAGGGTGGCGGCGCCGGGCGGCGGGCCGCCGACCAGGCGTATCGGCGGCCGGCCGGCGAGCGGATCGTCGATCGACCGCATCGGGCCGGCCGTCAGGTCGACCGCTTGCTCCGTCGCCTGCTCCGTTGGGATGCTCACCTTCGTCTCCCTCCCTTGCGTTCGCCGCCCACCATCCGGGTGATGGCGAAGAGCGTCAGCACGATCAGCATCAGCACGAGCGCGCCGGTGAAGCCGCGGTCGATCTGCGTGGGCAGCGGCGTGTTGCGGATGTTCCTGAACACGAAGAGCGGCAGGCTCTCCTGCGGCCCGTTGAACGGGTTCGAGTTGAAGAGGCTGGCGCCCACCGACGTGAACAGCAGTGGGGCGGTCTCGCCGACGGCCCGGGCGATGCCCAGCACGACGGCGGTGGTGATGCCGCTGCGGGCGGTCGGCAGCACCACCGACCAGACCGTGCGCGCCCGCGACGCGCCCAGGGCCAGGCTGGCCTCGCGCAGGCCGTCGGGCACCAGGCGCAGCACCACCTCCACCGTGCGGGTGATGGTGGGCACCATGATCATGCCCAGGGCGAGGCTGGCCATGAGGCCGTTGTTGCCGAACACGTCGGAGTCCTCGGCGTAGGGCAGGATGAGGACGGCGAAGATGAAGAGGCCGGCCACGATCGACGGCAGCCCGCTCATGGCGTCGACGAAGATCCGCACCGGCCGGCGGAGTCGCGAGCGGGTCTCGTTGAGGAACACCGCCGTCGCCAGGGCCAACGGCAGCGACAACGACAACGACAGCGCCACCTGCTGGAGGCTGCCGACGATGGCGTGCGACCCGCCGCCCGCGTCGGCCGGCATCGACGGGGTGATGCCGCCCTGGTCCTCGCGGAAGAAGTCGGTGCTCAACGACGGCAGGCCCTTGAGCACCACGTAGCCGACCAGCCACACCAGCGGCGCCGCCAGCAGCACCGCGCCGGAGGTGATCGCCACGGTCGCCAGGCGGTCGACGGCGAGGAGCCGGCCCAGCCGGTCGGCCGAGACGAGGCCGTACAGCGCCAGGAAGCACAGGTAGACGACGAGCACGAAGCCGAACCAGCCGACGCCCTCGGTGAGCCGGGTGAACACCACCCAGCTGAGCGCCAGCGCGCTGACCGCGCAGCCGGCCATGGTGGCGTAGTCGATGCCCTCGAACTCCGACGGGCGCCGCCGGGGGCGGGGGACGGCGGTGGACGCGCTCGTCGCGGACGCCGCGGCCACGTCGGCGCGGCGGGGCGGGAGGCGCACGGGCGCCACCATCAGACGGTCTCCACGCCGACGCCCGAGCGGCTGCGGGACACGATCACCGACGCCGCCATGTTGGTGGCCAGGGTGCCCGCGAACAGGACGAGCCCGGCCGCCATCAGGCCCGAGGTGGTGAAGTCGTCGGCACCGGCCCGGGTGGCGATGAAGCCCGACACCGTGGCGCCGCCGCTCTCGAGCACCTGCCACGTGAGCAGCGGGAGCTGGGGGAGCAGCAGCGTCACCGCGATCGTCTCGCCCAGGGCCCGGCCGAGCCCGAGCATCGAGCCGCCGATGATGCCGGCGCGCCCGTAGGGCAGCACGACCATGCGGATCATGCCCCAGCGGGTGCCACCGAGCGCGAGGGCGGCCTCCTTCTCGCCCGGCGGGGTCTGCGCGAACACCTCGCGGGTGACCGAGGCGACGATCGGCAGCACCATGAGCGACACCACCACACCGGCGATGAACATCGACTGCACGAGCTCCGGGTCGTCGCCGGTGGCGAAGAAGGGGATCCAGCTGAGGTGCCGGGCCAGGAAGGCCGACAGTGGCGCCAGCTGCTCGCTGAGGAGCAGCCAGCCCCAGATGCCGTAGAGCAGGCTGGGGATGGCGGCGAGGAGGTCGATGAGCCCCGTGAGCACGCCGCGCCAGCGGGCCGACGCGTAGTCGGTGATGAACAGCGCGGCGCAGACGGCGAGCGGTATGGCGATCAGCACGGCGATGACGGCCACCTGGACGGTGCCGGCGACCAGGCCGAGCACGCCGATCTCGGGCGGGTCGACGTCGGTGCGCCACTCGACGCGGGTGAAGAACGACCACCCGGCCACGTCGAAGGCGTCACGGCTCCGCAGCAGCAGGAACAGCCCGACGAGCGCCAAGAGGACCAGTACGACGAGCCCGGACGTGGTGGTGGTTCCACCGAAAATACGGTCCGATTTGGTCGGCTGATCTTCGACAATGCGCGGGGTGGTTGTCCCGATATGCAGCGTGTCGTCAGCCCGCTGATCGGTCAAGTCGATGCCCCCGTCCGCCTGTCCATCCGAGGCATCAAACCAGGAGATTCGGGGATCGGCAAGCACCCCCGGGCGAACTCGACTTGAACGTTAGCGGCCTCAGGATGAACGGCTGGTGTCCGGTTGATGTCCCGGCATTGAGTCGGCCGGATGACAAACACATTTCACCATTCGTTCGTTCCGATTGCCTTGTCCTGTTGGGATCCCTTTTGTCAGAACTGACCCATCCACAGCGCCCCAAGGCGGGGCACAGGGAGGGGAGAAGGATGAGCTTCCGCTCAGTCAAGCGGTACGCGCGCGCCACCGTAGGTGGGGCCGCCGTGCTGTCGGTCGTCGCCCTCGCGGCGTGCGACTACGGCCCCGACGGCGACCAGGACGTGATCACTCTGGCCGGCTCGGACACCACCCAGGACGTCTCGGCGGACATCGTTGCCGACTACAACCTGGACACCACCTACAACAACAACCCCGACACCCCGGCCGACGACCGCGACATCCTGCGGAACGTCCTGTCGGTCCAGACCGCGCCGATCGCCGTTCCGGCGGACGAGCACTGCGGTGCGATCAGCTACCGCACGCCTCCGGGCAGCGGTGAGATCGTCGCTCCCAACGGCTCCGGCGCCGGGCGCAACGCGCTGCGTGCCTCGGTGCTCGCGGACGACGGCTGCATCGACATCGCCCGCTCGTCGGCCGGCCCGCGGGCGATCAACCCGTCGACCGGTGACCTGGCGACGTTCGAGTACTACGCCTTCGCGCTCGACGCGGTCGGCTGGTCCTCGGCGTCGACGCTGGCTCCGGCGAACCTGACGCTGGCCCAGCTGCGGGGCATCTACAACTGCACCTTCACCAACTGGAACCAGGTCGGCGGTTCGGCCGGCGCCATCCAGCGCTACTGGCCGCAGTCCGCGTCCGGCACGATGCAGTTCTTCCGGGACGCGGTGCTCGGCTTCGACCCGGTGCCGATCAGCACCGGTTCCTGCCCGGCGCCGGTCATCACCCAGGAGAACACGGGTGAGCTGATCGACACCAACAACCACGAGCAGACGGCTCTGGTGCCCTACTCGGGCGCCAACTGGGTCGCCCAGGCTCGGGGCGCAGCTCCCGACCAGCGCCATGGTCAGCTCATCAAGAACCTCGACGGCCAGAACATCGTGCGCAGCGACGACGGGCAGTTCGAGCTGAACGCCGAGGACACCGAGTTCCCGGCGGCCCCGGTCCGTGAGTCGAACGTGGCGATGGTCGACCCGACCCCCGACTACCAGGGTGTCCGGTTCGTGTTCAACGTCATCGACAGCACGCACGTCTCCTACGACAGCGCCAAGCGCTACGTGGGCTTCGACAACGTCGACGCCGGTCCGACGAGCCCGCTGTGCAGCGGGACCCTCGGCACCACCGACAGCATCGCCAGCCTCGGCTTCGGCCGGCTGACCGGAGCGATCGGCCCCAACAACCTGGGCGGCTCGCTCTGCCGCCTGTACGTGCCCGTGTGACGGCACGCCCTGGCGTGTAGCTGGCAACCGTCTTGCAGCCCCCGGCATCGTCGCCGGGGGCTGCGGACTGTTCACCCTTCGTTGGCCCCGAGGGCCGGAGTTCGTTCACGTCCGTGTGCGATAACGGCCCTCATCGAGTCGAGCGGGCCTCGTCCGTCTGCTCGCGTCCCCAGACTGGAGAAGGCACAACATGTCCCGCCATCGAGAGGCACGCAGGTCTCGATCGCTGGTCGCGGTCGTTACGGCCGCCCTGCTCTTCGTCGTCGCCAACTTCTTGGCGGGGCCGGGGCCGACCAGCTCCGCCCAGACGCCGGAGCCGTTCACGGTCACGGTGTCGCGGACCGACGGCCTCGCCGACGCGCAGTTCGTCGACGTCGACGTCACCATGCGATCCGACCTCAGGGCCAGCGCCGTCAACGCGTACATCTGCCGCCCGGGCCAGGCGTACACGACGGTCTCCCACGTCGGGAAGAACGGTGGGAACTGTCCCGGCGACGTCCCCATGTCGGCCTCCGGCGCATCGTCGTTCTGGACCCTCCACAGGTTCACCGGCGACGCACGGGCGCGCGGGCGCATCGTCGCGGGCGTCGGCACCGCCGAGTGGGACAGCACGATCACGGGCGACCGCTTCGCCCTGACCTGCGGCCCGGACGACCCCTGCGTGCTCGTGGTGCGCGTGGGCGCCCGGCCGACCGCCGGTGGCGCCACGACGCAGTACTTCGACTCCTCGACCGTCCTGACCTACGTCGACGACGACCCCACCGCCAGCTGCGGTGGCGCCGCCCCGGGTGCGCTGCGCTCGGCCGGGTCCGACCGGATCGTCGGTGCCTGGCGGGAGTGGACCCGGGCGCAGTGCGGCCTGCCCGGCGGCACGGGCAGCGCGACGCTGGCGCCCATCCCGGACGAGGGTGCGGCCGTCACCGACTTCGCCGAGGGCGAGCGCGACATCGCCTACACGGCCGTCGGTGCCGGCGAGCTCGGGTTCACGCCGGAAGCCACCCGCGACACCGTGGCCACCCCGGTGGCCCTCAACGCGGTGGTGCTCGCCGCCGCCGGGGGGCACTTCACCGCCGGCGACCCCAACGTCCCCCCGACCGAACCTCTGCCGTACGGCGAGCTGCGCCTCACGGCGGGAGAGGTCGCGACGATGTTGGGCCAGGGCCAGATCTTCCTGAACGGTCCCGAGGTGCTGGCCCGCAACCCGGTGCTCGGCGCCGTCTACTCCCAGGTCGAACCCCGGTCACCGATGGCGCTCGCGAGCAGCAGTGCGGTGACTCTCCACATGACCCACTACCTCGACGAGCTGGGTGGTGCGGCCTGGAACGCCGGCCCTGCGCAGGCCTCCGCCGACCGCGGCGTGACCGCCAACCTGGGTGTGCCCGACGATCCGGACGAGCCGACGTTCACGACGTCCCTCAGCATCGTCTCGGACCAGTCGGCGATCGACCGGGCCGTCTTCACGCGCCTGGTGAACGTGTCCCCGTCGCAGCTGGGCCCGCAGTGGGTGTGGACCGACCTGGCGACGGCGACGCGGCTCGGCATGACCCCGGTCAGCCTCCCGAACGCGGCCGGTGAGTGGGTGGCACCGACGCCGGCCTCGCTGGCCGCCGCCGTGCCCACCATGGCCCGCCAGGACAACGGCCTGCTGGCGCCCAACGTCGCCGCCACCGCCCCCGGCGCCTATCCGCTGACGATGGTGGAGTACGCGCTGGCGCCGGCGGAGCCGCTCTTCGACGTGGCCGGCGACGTGTGCGCCCCCCGCACCGACAGCCAGGAGTTGCTGGGCGACTGGCTCGGGTACATCACCGGCGACGGGCAGGCGGTGCTGCCGAACGGGCTCGTGCCGCTCACGCCGGGTCTGCGGACCGAGGCGACGGCGGCGATCCCACAGGTGGGCGCCACGCCGTCGACCACGTGTGTCCCGGGTCCGCCCACCACCCCGACGACCCAGCCGCCCGGGACCCGGCCCCCAGGGACGCAACCCCCACCGGGGTCCGTGCCGGGCGGTTTCGTCCCGGTGCCCGACGACGATTCCGACTTCGGTTCCGGGGGCCCGTCGTCGGACGACGACAGCAGCCCGCACGGGGGCACGCCTCCCCGGGAGTCCACCGCGGAGGACCGGGAGGAGGCCGCGGACGAGGTCGACGACGCCGAGATCGACATGCCGCCGTTCCTGGGCGTCCGGGGCCTCAACGAGGTGATGTCACCTCTGTCGCTCCTCCTGATCGTGGTGCTCACCTCCGGCGCTGCCTTCCTGACCTCCGGCCGTGAGCTGCCCGAGGGCGCCAGGGCCACCGGCCGAGCCGTCGCCCGGTCGGCCCGTTTCACCCGCCGCCGGCTGGCGGCGGTCCGCCTCCCCGTCCTCTCGGGCCGAGGTGCGCCATGACGTCTCCCGGCTCGCCGGTGCTCGTCGAGAAGGATCACGAGCTCGCCGTCCCGGCCCCGCTGCCGGCTGAGAAGCCGGGTGAGGGGGTCGAGGCGCGGCCGTGGTGGCAGAGCGAGCTGGCGCCGATCACGCCGCGGCGAGTCGCGGTGGCCGTGACCGCCTGGCTGCTGGTGACCGTGCTGGGCGTGGTGCTGGTGGTCTACGGGGTCGGGCCGATGCTGCAGCGGCGGTCGCAGCGCAACCTGCTCGCCGACATCCGGACCGAGATCCGCCAGGCCGCCGACGAGGAGCTCAGCTTCGACCCGAACGCCGAGGCCGGCCCCGACCTCGAGGCTCCGGACCCCGGGGCCCCGGTGGCGGTGCTCGAGATCGGCGACCTGGAGCTGCTCCAGGTGGTGGTCGAGGGTGTCGGCCCGCAGCAGACCCGCAGGGGCCCCGGCCACGTGCCGGGCACCGCCGGACTGGGCCAGCCGGGCAACAGCGGCGTCGTGGCCCGACGTACGGCCTTCGGGGCGCCCTTCGGCGACCTGGCGTCGCTGCGGCGGGGTGACGAGATCGTGGTGTCGACCCCGCAGGGCCAGTCGCTCTACGAGGTGCGGACCGTGTCGTCGGGCGAGGGCATGCCCGACGACGTCTACGGCCCCACCGAGGACGAGGACCGGCTCACGCTCGTGTCGTCCGACTCGAGCCTCCCGTGGGCGAAGGGCGACGCCGTGGTGGTGGTGGCCGAGATGGAGGGCCAGCCGTACGAGCCGACGTCCCAGGCCGGGCGCCGCTCCGAGGCCGACGGCCGGGAAGGTGACAGCAGCGGCGTCGCCCCGCTGGTGCTGGCGGGCTTGGCGTACCTGCTGACGGTCACCGTGGCCCTGGCGCTCTACCGCACGAGCCGCCCCCGCTCCGCCTACCTGCTCACCGCCCCACCGATGCTGGCCACCGTCGTCCTCCTCGCCGAGGCCGTCGCCCGCCTCCTCCCCGCCTGGTCCTGACGCATCGCCGGGGCTGACGTCAGTCGTCGCGGAACACGTCGGCGACATCGAGGTCGAAGCCGTCGAGCAACCGGCTGGCGAGCCGGTCACCGACCTTGAACTCGGTGTCGCCGAACCCCGCGTCGGCATCCTGGCGCTGGCACGCCACGATGCCGTAGCGATCGACGTCCTGCTCGACGAACCAGACCTCGCCGATGCCGATCGCCTCGTAGTCGCGTCGCTTGCGGACGAGGTCGTAGGCCCGTGTCGACGGCGACAGCACCTCGACCACCAACCCGGGGAGCCCGGAGAACTTCCTCTTCTCGCCCTTGGGGGCGCACAGCTCCTGCGGGTACCAGGCGAAGTCGGGCTGGTAGCCGCGGCGATCGTTGATCTTCACGGCTTGCTGGGTGGACACCTGGCCCCGGTCGGGCGCCGCCCGCGTCCAATCAGCGAAGACGAGGATGAGGTTGCGCACGATCCACTCGTGCTGGGCATTGGGCCGGTTCACGACAACTTCTCCGTCGACGAGCGATGCGTTGCGGAGCTCGTAGGGAAGTGCCAGGAACTCGTCCCAGGTCAGGTCCTTGGGGAAGCCGCCTGATGGATATTCGTAACCTGTGGGGTACTCAGCCACTGTGCTCACCTCACCGACTGTAGTTCTAGCACCACCGGCAAATCGCGAAATATCGGCCTATTTCGCGGACTTTCGCGGACTTCAGTGGCTTGCTGAGGTGACGACTCGGTAGGTGGGGTTCAGGAGGGCGAGGCGGCTGCGGTGGATGCCGATGGTGCCGACGAGCTCGACCTGGGTGCCCACGTTGACGGCCGCCAGCTCGCGGCGGCCGAGGAAGACGGCGATGACCGTGCCGGTGCCGTCGTCGACGACGCACTCGAAGACCGGTACGTCATGGCGCGGCGCCACCCGCACCGAGCGGACCTTCCCCTGCACGCGCACCCGGTCGCGCCAGCGGGCGTCGCCGATCGGGGTGACCCGCTCCGCGCTGGCCCGGGGCCCGCGCTCGGCTTTGGGGCCCTTCCCGACGCCGCCCGGCTTCACGGTGGCGGCCACCGCAGCCGGCTCGATCGGCAGCAGGGTGTCTTCGGCGGTGATGTTGTCGAACTGGAACGGCACCGTGGTGACGTTGGCGTGGGGCAGCCGCGACACCTCGGCGAGGATCTCGCCGGCCGTGCGGTCGTGGAGGATGCGGTGCCAGATGCCCTTGTACTTGCGGTCGGGCAGCAGCACCGACACCTCGGTGTCGCCGTCGGACAGCTCGTGGGCCACGGTCTCGACGGCGGCCCGGGTGATGCGCCGGTCGGAGCAGGCGACCAGCTCCAGCGGCACCCGCGACATGCCCAGGCGCCGCCACTCGTCGGCGAGCCGCGCCGCAGCGTCGTCGTCGACCGCGAAGTGGACCGCCCGCAGCTCGTCGGGCGTCAGCGTGCGGGCGTACTGGATGGCCCGGGCGGCGGCCAGGTCGAGCCGGTCGACGAACACCAGCACGACGTGCCGCCGCAGGATCGGCGCCGTCGCCGCCGCGGGCACGTCGTACTCCAGGGTCGCCCGCTCGTGCTCGTACTGCCGGTTGAGGCGCAGGAGCACCAGTACGAACAGCGGCATGATCGGCAGGATGATCCAGGCGTCGTCCCAGCGCGTCCAGATGACCGCCGTGACGATCGTGCCCGAGATGATCGCTCCGACGCCGTTGGCGGCGACGCCCCGCACCCAGCCCCGCTCCTTCTTGCGGATGTGGTGCATGGTCATGCCGGACTGCGACAGCGTGAAGCCGGTGAACACCGAGATGGCGTAGAGCGGGATCAGCCGGGTGACCTCAGCGCCGGTGATGACCACCAGGATCGCGGCCGAGCCCGCCAGGGCGAAGACGCCGTTGGAGAACACCAGGCGGTGGCCCCGCTGGGTGAGCTGGCGGGGCAGGAAGCTGTCGCCCGCCTGCAGGCTGGCCAACCGGGGGAAGTCGGCGAAGCCGGTGTTCGCGGCCAACACCAGGATGAGCATGGTGGCGACGTTGAGGACGGTCGACATCACGTGGCCGATGCCGCCCGCACCGAAGACCTGTTCACCGATCTGTGCCAGCACGGTGGGCGTGCCGTCCTCGAAGGGTGCGATCTTCGTCCTGGCGGCGAGGAGCGAGATCCCCAGGAACATCACGGCGAGGCCGCTGCCCATGACGACGAGGGTGGTGCGGGCGTTCTGCCAGGCCGGTTCTCGGAACGCCGGTACGCCGTTGGAGATCGCCTCGACGCCGGTGACCGCCGCGCCACCGGAGGCGAACGCCTTCACCAGGAAGAACAACGAGATGCCGTACAGCGCCCCGTCGGCCTGGTTGCCGAAGTGGACCGTGCCTTCCCCGTAGCTGTCGACCGCGTTCAGGTCGCCCTTCAGGAAGCTGACCAGGCCCCACCCCAGCAGCACCATCATCACGGCCATGAAGAAGAACGTGGGTGCGGCGAAGAGCTTCCCCGACTCGCGCACCCCACGCAGGTTGCCGTAGCCGATCAGCGCGATGAAGCCGAGCGACATAGGCACCCGGTAGGGCGCCAGCGCCTCGATCGAGGAGCTGATCGCCGCGCTGCCCGCGGCCACCGACACGGCGACGGTGAGGATGTAGCCGATCAGCAGCGCCGCCCCCGCGACCTGTGCCGGCACGATGCCGAAGTTGTCTCGGGTGACCAGGTAGGCGCCGCCCGCCGACGGATATTCCTTGATCGTCTCCCGGTAGGAGATGATCAGCAGCCCCAACACGACCAGCATCGCGATCGTCATGGGCACGACCAGCGAGAACGCCGCCAGGCCGATGGCCGCGACCAGGACGTGGAGGATCTCCTCGGTGGCGTAGGCCGACGACGAGAGGTTGTCGGAGGCGAACACGGCCAGCGCCGTGGGCTTCCCGAGCCGCTCGTGCTCGAGCTCCTCGGTGTGCATGGGCTTGCCCAGCAGCTTGCGCTTCAGCCGGTAGCCCAGGCGGTCGGGTGGCAGGGGGATCTTGGGCGCCGACGGGGTGGGCTCGGGAGCCTCGTAGTTCGCCGTCGGGACGGAGGTTGAAGTTGCGGCGTCGACCTCGGTGACCATCGAGAAGGAACTCTAAGCATTGAGTGAGACAGTCAAGGCATCGGGATCGAGGCCCGAGTCGTCACATCGCTAGCGTGGCCAGCGATGCTGTTGCAGACGGACCCGGCCGACGTCGCTGCCGCCTGTGGCGACGACGCCTCGTGGGTGTGCAAGCGCGTCCTCGACGTCACCGACAGCGAGAGCCTCGCCGAGGCGTCCGACCTGCTTTTCGGCACGATCGGCAAGATCGTCCTGGTCCTCCTGCTGGCCTGGATCGTCAGTCGCCTGCTGAGCCGGGCCATCGATCGCTTCACGGTGCGCGTCACCAACCCCTCGGCCGCCTCCGAGGCGCTGGGCAAGATCCGCCGGCGGGCGGGCTCGATGGTCGTCGACGCCACCGCCTTCTCCACCCGGGCCGCCGCCCGCGCCAAGACCCTGGCCCAGGTGCTGCGGTCGGTGACCACCGGGGTCATCTGGGCGATCGCCGCCATGACCATCCTCGGCGAGCTCGGCATCGACCTCGGCCCGCTCATCGCCAGCGCCGGCATCGCCGGTGTCGCCCTCGGCTTCGGCGCTCAGAGCCTGGTGAAGGACTTCCTCTCCGGCTTCTTCATGCTGGTCGAGGACCAGTACGGCGTGGGCGACATCGTCGACCTGGGCGAGGCCTCGGGCACCGTCGAGGAGGTCAGCCTGCGGGTCACCCGCCTGCGCGACGTCAACGGCACCGTGTGGCACGTGCCGAACGGTGCCATCACCCGGGTCGGCAACAAGTCGCAGCAGTGGGCCCGGGCGCTGCTCGACGTCAACGTGGCCTACGGCACCGATATCGACCTGGCCCAGCGGCTCATCAAGCAGACCGCCGACGAGCTGTGGCACGACCCCGAGTGGTCCGAGATGGTCCTCGAGGAGCCCGAGGTCTGGGGCGTGGAGCAGCTGGCGCTCGACGCCATCCACATCCGGCTGGTGGTGAAGACCAAGCCGGCGCAGCAGTTCACCATCACCCGCGAGCTGCGGCGACGCATCCTCCGCGTGTTCGAGGAGAACGACATCGAGGTGCCCAACGGCCAGCGGCTGATGATCCGCGAGGACCGGGAGGACCCGGATGACGCGGTCGCGCCGAACCCGGCCGCCGACCCGAAGCCCTAGCGCGCCGCCTCGGGGGCCAGCTCGGCGGTGACCGAGAGGGCGTCGCCCTCGGTGGTCGACAGATCCGAGACGACGCCGGCGGACCGCACGTCGTCGACGACCTGGGCGAGCAGCGCCAGCCGGTCGGCCGTGTCGCTGACGGTGGCCGACGTGACCTCGGTCTTCATCGACCGCCTGGCCTCGCTCTTGACCTTGCGCAGCTCACCGAGCACGTCGGCGGCGACGGCCAGGACCACCGGCGAGGCGTCGTCACCCGCGGCGGCCCGCAGGTTCGCAGCGGACGGCCACGGCGACCGGTGGATCGACCCCTCCTGCCACCACGACCACACCTCTTCGGTGACGAAGGGCAGGATCGGGGCGAACAGCTTGAGCAGGGTCTCCAGCGCCAGGCCCAGCGCGGCCTTCGCCGACGACTGCCCGGCCTCGTCGGAGGCGTCGTACGCCCGGTTCTTCACCAGCTCCAGGTAGTCGTCGCAGAACGACCAGAAGAACGTTTCGGTGCGCTCCACCGCCCGGGCGTAGTCGAAGCGGTCGAAGGCGCCCGTGGCCTCGTCGACCAGGGCCGCCAGCGACGCCAGCATCGCCTTGTCGAGCGGCTCCGTCACCGTGCCGTCGGCGGTCGACCCGAAGCCGAGCGTCAGCCGGGCGGCGTTGAGGAGCTTCATCGACAGCCGCCGCCCGATCTTCATCTGGCCCTCGTCGAAGGCGATGTCCATGCCCGGACGGCCGTTCGCGGCCCAGTAGCGGACGCCGTCGGAGCCGAACCGGCTGATCAGCAGGTTCGGGTCGTCGGGGGCGTTGCCGGCCGACTTCGACAGCTTCTTGCGGTCCGGGTCGAACACGAACCCCGAGATGGCGGCGTTGTAGAAGGGCAGCGAGTCGTGCTCGTAGTGCGCCCGGACCACCGTGTAGAAGAGCCAGGTGCGGATGATCTCGTGGGCCTGGGGGCGCAGGTCCATCGGGAAGGTGCGGGCGAACAGGTCGGGGTCGTCGCCCCAGCCCGAGGCGATCTGCGGCGACAGCGACGACGTGGCCCACGTGTCCATCACGTCGGGGTCGGCGGCGAAGCCCCCCGGCTGGTTGCGCTGGTCGGGGTTGTAGCCGGGGGGGACGTCGGTGGAGGGGTCGACCGGGAGCGACTCCTCGCTGGCCAGGATCGGCGACAGGTAGTCGATCGCCCCGTCGGCGTCGATCGGGTACCAGACGGGGAACGGGACGCCGAAGAACCGCTGGCGGGTGATGTTCCAGTCGCCCTGGAGGCCGTTGACCCAGTTCTCGTAGCGGACCCGCATGAAGTCGGGCCACCAGTTGAGCTCCTTGCCCCGGGCCAGCATCGACTCCTTGTCGGGGTAGCGGATGAACCACTGGTGGCTGGTGACGATCTCGAGCGGCCGGGTGCCGTTCTCCCAGAACTTGACCGGGTGGGTGATGGGCCGGGGCTCGCCCTCCAGCTCGCCCGACTCCGTCAGCAGCTCGGCGATGCGCTTCTGGGCCTGCTTGGCGTTCTTGCCGGCCAGCTCGTCGTAGGCGGCCTGGGCGGCGGCGACGTCGTGCGACTCCCAGCCCGGCTCGCCCCACGTGACCGGGCGGAGGCGACCGTCGCGCTGGACGACGGCCCGCAGGTCGAGGTCGAGCTCGCGCCACCAGGTGACGTCGGTGGTGTCGCCGAAGGTGCAGATCATGGCGGCGCCGGTGCCCTTCTCGGGGTCGGCCAGCTCGTGGGCGACGATCGGCACCTCGACGCCGAACAGCGGCGTGGTCGCGGTCCGCCCGAACAGGGGCTTGAACCGCTCGTCGTCGGGGTGGGCGACGACCGCGACGCAGGCCGGCAGCAGCTCGGGCCGGGTGGTGTCGATCAGCAGGGGCTCGCCGTCGGGCCCGGTGAAGCGCAGCTTGAAGTAGGCGCCGGGCGTCTCGCGGTCGGCCAGCTCGGCCTGGGCGACCGCGGTGCGGAAGTCGACGTCCCACAGCGTGGGCGACTCGGAGCGGTAGGCCAGGTCACGGCCCAGCAGCCGCAGGAAGCCCCGCTGGCTGGTGCGGATGGCCTTGGGGCCGATGGTGCGGTAGGTCTGCGACCAGTCGACCGACAGGCCGATGTCGGACCACAGGTCGAAGTAGGTCTGCTCCAGCTGCTCCACGACCTCGCCACACAGCTCGGTGAAGTTGGGCCGGCTGATGTGGACGGGCTTCTTGGGCGGCTTCTCGGGGCGCTGGAACTCCGGGTCGTAGGGCAGCGACGGGTCGCACAGCGTGCCGGTGAGCAGCTGGACGCGCCGCTCGACGTTGAGCCCGTTGTCGTCCCACCCCATCGGGTAGAAGACCTCTTTGCCCCGCATGCGCTGGTAGCGGGCGACGGTGTCGGTGTGCGTGTAGGAGCACACGTGGCCCGGATGCAGCGTGCCCGACACGGTGGGCGGCGGCGTGTCGATCGAGAAGATCTCGGGCCGCGTCTTCGTGCGGTCGAAGCGGTAGGTGCCGTCGGCTTCCCACCGCTCACGCCACTTGGCTTCGAGCCCCTCCAGGCTCGGCTTCTCCGGGATGTTGGTCACCGACCCAGCGTAGTTGCGCGGTTCCGACCGGCCCGAACGGGATCGGGGGCCTAATGTCCCGGTCGTGACGACCACCGCACGGCGGACGGTGGCCTGATGGGCTCGATCGTCGATCTCCTGGGCAACGAGAGCTTCCACGTGGGGCTCGTGTGCGGCGCGCTCGCGGCGGCGATCGCGGGGTGGCTCCGGCGCGGGGTGGGGTTGGCGTTCACGGCGGCGGTGGTGCTCGCGCTCCAGAACCGGGACCTGCTCGACGGGCTGCCCGACGGCGGCCGGGCGTGGGTCCCGCCGGCGCTGGCCGTCGTGGTCGTCGGCGGGGGGAGGCTGGTCGCCGACTTCGGCCGGCGCGCCCGGGGTCAGGCGCTGGCGCTGCTGGCGGTGACGATGTTCGGGGTGTGGGTCACGGTGCCGGAGACGCAGCACGTGGTGGTGCCGATGGGAGCGGTGCTGCCGATCGGCGCTCTGGGCCTGCTGCGGCCGACGACGCGCCTGGGCGTTCCCGGGGCCCTGCTGGCGACGGCGGTGGTGGCCTGGGGCGTGGCGGTCGACGGCCAGGCCCGACCCGGTGCCGTGGTCGGCGGCTTCGCCTGCCTCGGCGTGATGGCCGTCGAGCCGCTGGTACGGCGGCGGACCAAGGTCGCGGCCGGCCCGACGACGGTGGCGGTGATCCACGTGGTCCTGGTCGCCTGGTGCTCCCGGGTCGCCGGCATGAGCGACTCGGCGTTCCTGGCCCTGATGCTGTGCGCGGTGGGCTACCTGGCGGCGAGCTTCGCTCTCACCCGAATACGCACCTGAGCGACACACCGCCAGGCGTAACCTGGCTAGCCATGTTGCAGCTCTTCGACACCGCTCGCGGTCAGGTCGTGCCGCTCGCGACCCGTGAAGACGGCAAGGTGTCGATCTACGTGTGCGGGCCCACGGTCTACGGGCCGCCGCACCTCGGGCACGGGCGCAGCACCCTGACCTACGACGTGCTGCGCCGCTACCTGACCTGGTCGGGCTACGAGGTGCGCCACGTCTCCAACGTCACCGACATCGACGACAAGATCATCGACCGCGCCGCCCGTGAGCAGCGCGACCCGGCCGACATCGCCCGCCGCTGCGAGCACGTGTGGTGGGACGCCATGGACGCGCTCGGCGTCGAGCGGCCGACCGACACGCCGCACGCCACCGAGTACGTCGAGGACATGGTCGACACCGTGGCCGAGCTCCTGCGCCGCGGCCTCGCCTACCAGACCAGCGACGGCGTCTACCTCGACACCGCCCAGGTCGACGGCTACGGCCTGCTCGCCCTGCAGTCGCTCGACTCGCTGCGGGCCGGAGCCCGGGTGGAGGCCAACGACGAGAAGCGCTCGCCGGTCGACTTCGCCCTGTGGAAGCTGGCCAAGCCCGGCGAGCCGTCCTGGCCGGCGCCGTTCGGCGAGGGGCGGCCCGGCTGGCACACCGAGTGCGTGGTCATGTCGCTCGACCTGCTGGGCGAGGGCTTCGACCTGCACACCGGGGGCCAGGACCTGCGCTTCCCGCACCACGAGAACGAGCGGGCCCAGGCGGTGGCGCTGGGCAAGCGCTTCGCCAACCACTGGATGCACCACGCCTTCGTCGAGAACGACGGCGAGAAGATGTCGAAGTCGCTGGGGAACGTCACCAACCTGGTCGACCTGGTCCAGCAGCACGATCCGCGGGCGTTCCGGCTGCTGATCCTGCGGTCGCACTACCGGTCGCCGATGGACGTGACGGCGGTGGCGCTGGCCGACGCCGAGACGGCCCTCGACCGGCTCGACACCTTCGCCCGCCGGGCCGCCGAGCACACCGAGGGCGGCACGCCGGACCCGGAGGCGCTGACCCGGTTCCGGGAGGCGATGGACGACGACCTCGACACCCCCCGGGCCACGGCGCTGCTGTTCGACCTCGTGCGCGGGGCCAACACGGCGCTCGACGCCCACGACCTGGCCACGGCGACGCCCCTGGCCGCGGCGGTGCGGGAGATCAGCGGCGCGCTGGGGCTGGTGCTGGAGGCGGGTGCCGCCGCGGTGCCGGACGAGATCCTGGCGCTGGCCCACGACCGCGACGCTGCCCGCTCGGCGAAGGACTGGGGTCGGGCCGATGCCCTGCGCGACCAGATCCAGGCGGCCGGCTACGTCGTCGAGGACTCGTCGACGGGCACCCAGGTCCGCCCGTCGTAGGCCGGCGTCAGGCGGCGGCGTCGTCGGAGTCGACGTGGAGCGTGCGGTGGGCGAGCCAGCCCACCACCGCGCCGACCATCGGGAAGACGACGAAGGCCCACAGCTGCTCGAGAGCGTCGCTCCCGGCGAACACCGCGACACCGAGGCTGCGGACCGGGTTCACCGAGGTCTTGTCGACCGGGATGCTCACGAGGTGGATGAGCGTGAGGGCGAGGCCCACGTGCACGCCGACCACGGTCGCCGAGTAGCCGCGCTGGGTCGTCGACAGCACCACGAACACCAGCAGGGCCGTCATCAGCACCTCCACGATCACCATGGCGCCGAAGCCGAACCCGCCGGGTGACAGCTCGTCCCAGCCGTTGGCGGCGAAGTTGTTCGCGCTGGGCTCGAAGCCGTCGATCGTGCCGGTGACGACCCAGAGCACCAGGCCGCCGGCGAGCGCGCCGACGACCTGGCCCAGCACGTAGACGGGCGCCAGCGCCGTGCTCACCTTGCCGCTCAGCCACATGCCGAAGGTGACCGCCGGGTTGATGTGACAGCCCGACACCGGCCCGACGGCGTAGGCCGCCACCAGCAGCGCCAGGCCGAAGGCCAGGGCGACGCCGAGGACGCCGATGGATCCGTCGGGGAAGAACTCACCGGTGGCGATGATGGCGCTGCCGGGCCCGCAGACGACGAGGATCAGGGTCCCTATCGCTTCGGCGATCGCGATGCGCATGGTCGGCATCGCCAAAGTCAACGGCGCGGGGTCGCCGGGGTCAACGACCCGGCCCGATTCCCGGTCGGGACCCCTGGGTAGCGTCGCGTTTGCCCTGGTGGGCACATGTTCGTTGGTGCGGCCGATTACCGGAGGGTAACTTTTTGTGATCGACCGACTCGCCCCCGCACAGGAGCCAGCCAGATGAGCGAGTTCTCCCTCGAGCTCAACGAGGACCAGCAGCAGATCCAGAAGTGGGTCCACGACTTCGCCGAAACCGTCATCCGTCCAGCCGCCGAGGAGTGGGACGAGCGCGAGGAGTTCCCCTGGCCGATCGTGGAGGAGGCCGCCAAGATCGGCCTCTACGGCTTCGACTTCTTCGCCCAGGCGGCCACCGGCGACCCCAGCGGCCTGACCCTCCCGGTCGCCCTGGAGGAGATGTTCTGGGGCGACGCCGGCATCGGCCTGTCGATCTTCGGGTCCGGCCTCGCCGCCGCAGGGATCGCCGGCCAGGGCACCCCCGAGCAGCTGCTCGAGTGGGTGCCGCAGTGCTTCGGCACCCCCGACAAGGTGCAGCTCGGCGCCTTCTGCGTGTCCGAGCCCGACGCCGGGTCCGACGTGTCGAGCCTCAAGACCCGGGCCGTCTACGACGAGGCCGCCGACGAGTGGGTGCTCAACGGCACCAAGGCGTGGATCACCAACGGCGGCATCGCCGACGTGCACGTGGTGGTTGCCACCGTCGACCACACCCTGGGCAGTCGGGGCCAGGCGACGTTCATCATCCCGCCGGGCACCAAGGGCATCTCCCAGGGCCAGAAGTACAAGAAGCACGGCATCAAGGCGTCGCACACCGCCGAGGTGGTGCTCGACGACTGCCGGGTCCCCGGTCGCCTGCTGCTCGGCGGCAAGGAGAAGCTCGACGGGAAGCTGGCCCGGGCCCGCGAGGGCGCCAAGACGGGCGCCAGCCAGCCGGCGATGGCGACCTTCGAGGCCACCCGCCCGGCCGTCGGCGCCATGGCGATCGGCATCGCCCGGGGCGCCTACGAGTACTCGCTCGGCTATGCCAAGGAGCGGGTCGCCTTCGGCAAGGCGATCATCCAGAACCAGGCGATCGCCTTCATGCTGGCCGACATGGCCATGGAGATCGACGCCGCCCGCCTCCTCGTCCACCGGGCCGCCTGGCTGAGCCGCAACGGCGGCTACACCAACGCCGAGGGCTCGATGTCGAAGCTGAAGGCCGGCCGGGTGGCCGTGTGGGTCACCGAGCGGGCCATCCAGATCCTGGGTGGCTACGGCTACACCCGGGAGTACCCCGTGGAGCGGATGCACCGCGACGCCAAGATCTTCGACATCTTCGAGGGCACCGAGCAGATCCAGCAGCTGGTGATCGCCCGGGCCATCTCCGGGCTGCGGATCGAATAGGGCAACCCCGCGAGTCTGGGGCTCCGCATCGGCAGCGGCATGCAGAGCGGAAGCCCCAAGGAATCGGGTGGCTGGAGGCCGCTGGGGGGCCACCAGCCACCCGATTTCATCTGTCCGTCACCAGTCGATGGCGATGAACTGGGTGTTGGCACCGATCTCGACCAGTTCCCCGCCGGCCCGCCGCAGCAGGCTGTTGGGACCGGGGCTGTCCGGGGGCGGGCGGAGGAACAGCTGCTCCGTGCCCTCGGGGCCGGCCTCGGCGTCGAGCATCCGGCCCGGCAGGGCTACCCGGTCGAGCTCGGCGCCGCTGGCGGGGTCGACCACCAGGTACGACGCGCCGCTCTCGTGCGAGTTGGCGTCGAGATCGCAGCAGGTCTCGACCACGCCCAGCAGCCCGTCGGCGACCCGGAGCTCCGGGGACGACCAGCCGGTGCCGGGGGGAGCTGTGGACGGCGGGCCCAGCGCCTCGGCCTCGGACAGCTGGTCGCCGCTGCCGAGCAGCGACAGCGCCGCCACTCGCGGAGGCGCCTCCGGATCGGCGCTGGCGAACACGACGGTGTCGTCGTCGGCGAAGCCGGTGGCATAGATCCCGTGTTCCACCGAGGGGGCGACGAAGCGGCGCTCGCCGCCACCGTCGAGGTCGTGGACCACCAGGGCACCGGGCGTGTCGCCCTCGTAGGGAGTCGTGTAGGCGAGCTTGGTGCCGTCGGGGCTGAGCGACGGG
>Ga0193742_1000426_pt1 | contig 28798 bp, 37 predicted proteins | sample L2c1metaG_FD_165511 | JGI IMG/M metagenome (GOLD analysis project Ga0193742, IMG submission 165511) | Soil microbial communities from a riparian zone of the East river system, Colorado, United States - L2c1 | ecosystem: Environmental > Terrestrial > Soil > Riparian zone | place: USA: East River... | reverse complement strand
TCGCTCTGTTTTAGCCCCTGAATCAGCGGCAGCACTTGAGTTGACGGGTTCATGGCGCACCACCGAAACGCTACTAATATTACTAGCCTGGTCAATTGTCGGCCTCATCCTGGTGCCGCGAGTTTTGCGAAAAATGGCCCGTCGTACATCCGGCAGCGAAATGCAGGCCGCGCGTGAACGCATGCTCGCCCGAGGATACTAGTTGCTATCATGGACGTTGATTCAACGCTCTATAACCGCATGGCCGTGCTCCGGGCAGAACGCAAAGTGTCTCGCCGGGAGTTGGCCGATGCATTAAATATTCACTACCAAACCGTGGGGTATTTGGAACGCGGGGAATACAATCCTAGTTTGCAGCTAGCATTACGGATTGCGGATTATTTCGAAGTATCAGTCGAGGTTATATTTTCCATCAAGCCGTTCAAGGCAATCGGAAAAGGCTAGATAATCGCTGGGGCTGTGAATTAATGTAGCGCTATAAGTGTCGTGAGGATTGTGAGTATTGATGCCACGGGCGTCATAAGGTTACGCTCGGGCTTACTGCGCGATATCCCATTCATCAGTATGCCAATATAACAATATACAGCGAGCGCCCAAATCCCTACACTGACTATTGCCGGGTTACTAAATAGCGTAATGATTTCGGCTTTGTTGAGTATAATCACGGCAAAAATACCATACAGGACAATCGAGATGATGCTTCCGATCCTCAGGTTTACTGGCAATACCATGTGCGTACCGCCCCAGGCATATTTCCCAATGGGCGCGCCGAATACTAGGGCTAACTGAAATACTGCCAGGCCAGCAAGCACCAGACAGGATATTATTGCTGCGATTTCTATCATTTGTTAATCATATCACTTGTGCTCGACGGGACTAGTGGATACACCTCCGATCTTTCGGATTATGAAAATCGTATGGTATTATTTGAACATGCGTTCAGAAAATAAAACTAACATTCAGGAAAAGAGTAAAAAATCCTTTATTGAGGAAGCGCGACAGGTGCAAATTATTGATGCTGCCATCGAAACAATTGCTGCGCTTGGCTCTGCACAAGCGAGTTTGGCCAAAATTGCCGAGCGAGCTAACGTCAGCACGAGCCTGATTCTGTACCATTTCAAAGACAGGGAAGAACTAATGGCTGCCACGCTCGCATCGATCATCGCTGAATGGGAAGCACCTGCAATAAAGGCCGTGGCTGAGCACACGTCTCCCTGCGATAAACTACGCGGCTATATTGAGGCACGACTGGGATATATTGGAACCCGGCCTAAACAAAGCATAGCGATGGTGAGTCTGCTCTTTTCAGTGCGCCCCAACAGCGATACGCAGGCATACCGTACGCAGGAAGATGGCTTCGGGCTTGGTGAAATCGTCAGTCTGCTCGAAGAAGGCCAGCGAGTTGGCGAGTTTAAACCATTTGATGTAAATCATATGGCTATTATGATTCGGAGCACCATCGATCAATTCCTGGGATATAGCCAAGTTCCTGGTATCGATCTGGAGAAATATGTCAAAGATTTGTTGGGGTGGTATGGGGTATTAATAGCAAAAAAGGGAAAACTATGAATATTATCTCCGTTAAAAAACTAACCAAATCATACAAAGAAAACCATGTACTACGAGGTGTTAGTTTTGAAATTGAAAAGGGCACAGTGTATGCGCTACTGGGGAGTAATGGGGCAGGCAAGACAACAATCATAAATATCCTCGCAACATTGCTTTCGGCAGATAGCGGTACGGTATCGGTTGCTGGACACGACACCCGTACCGATGCTAAGAATGTCAGACGTCACATCAGCCTGACCGGACAGTATTCGGCGATTGACGACCTGCTATCCGGCGAGGAAAACATGCACATGATGGGCCGCCTCAACAGGATGGACAGTCGTGCTATTCGAACCAGAACAACTGAACTGTTGGACAAGCTCGACCTCGCGAGTGCTGCTAAAAAACGTGTTTCGACCTATTCGGGCGGCATGCAACGAAAACTTGATTTGGCGATTAGTCTATTGTCATCACCATCGATTATATTCCTCGACGAACCAACAACTGGACTCGATCCGCGCAGCCGGCAGGAGCTGTGGCGAATGATAAAGGAATTAGCCCGCGGCGGCACGACAATTCTATTAACAACGCAGTATCTCGACGAAGCGGACAATTTAGCAGACAGAATTGCCGTACTCAATAATGGCAAGATTGTTGCCAAGGGCACCGCTAGTGAGCTGAAACAACGTATCAGCGGTGAGCATGCTGAGCTGACATTTGGCACAGCAACGGACTGCACACGTGCGAGCAAGTCCGTAACCGATAGTGTCATCGACGAAAACAATCCTTGTCTTTTGTCCGTGCCCCTGACAAATCATCTAACGGATTTACAGATGCTCCTCGACACTCTTGTCAGAATAAAGATAGAACCAGTTAACATAAACATACGCAAACCGACACTTGACGATGTGTTTATGCAACTAACAGGCAGGTCCGATGAACAGGAGACTAAATAGCATGTTTTGGTTTATACGTAACTGCCTAACAATGACTCGTCGTAGCACTCGCCATACGTTTCGAAATGTTGACTCACTGATAACAGGTATCGTGCTGCCGGTTATGATCATGGTCGTATTCGTCGTGATCTTTGGCGGGGCAGTCGATACGGGTACATCATACGTCAATTACATTGTGCCAGGGGTCATATTGACTTGCATCGGCTTTGGCAGCTCTAGTACAGCGATGATTGTTGCCCGTGATATGACTGGGGGGCTATTCAATCGGTTCAGAAGTCTGCCAATGTCGCAGATATCAATCCTGATCGGACATGTAAATGGTAGCATCATTCGAAACAGCATCTCGGCAGTATTAGTATTCGCTGTTGCATTCGCTTTAGGATTTCGCCCGACGGCTGATTTGATTGATTGGCTATCCGCTGCTGGTTTACTCTTGCTCGTTATCATGGCGATCAGCTGGGTGTCAGCAATTTTTGGGCTGATAGTGAAAAGTGTCGATGCAGCATCCGGCGTGTCGTTTAGTATCGTGTTTTTGCCATACATTTCTAGTGCCTTTGTTCCTCTAGCTACGTTGCCGTTGTGGATACAGGGTTTCGCTCAGAACCAGCCGATGACACCAATTATCGATACGCTCAGAGGCCTGCTGATTGGCACATCGACAAATATGTGGCCACGTGCGGTCATCTGGTCGCTGGCTATTCTGGCTTTCTCGTATGTGGCCGTGACCATCATTCTACGGTTCCGTACCAGGGGTTAGCAAGGCTAGTGGACGTACTTCACAACTATTCTTCTGTAAAGTAACGTTTTGCACTGGCAATTAGTCGTTCACCTACTGCACCGTAACTGATATAGTCATTCATCTTATCTAACTTAACAAGCTTATGGCCGGTGATATTTCCGCCAGGATCATTTATAAACTCGCCTATTTTTTCTAACTTTGCGTATACTCTAAACTGATTAGATACTTCGCCAGTTTCGCGCCGTGTGCATATTTGGTAGCCGAGGGGCTCCCAGCTGACGACTCGCATGTTCGTTTCCTCTTCGACTTCTCTAGCCGTTGTTTGCCCTAAAGACTCACCAGGTTCGGTCCCGCCACCCGGTAGATTGTCTTTGGAATCCGGGTACATAACAATCGGGACTTTACCCTGGTAATTACCGACAACATACACTTGATGCCACTGAAGATCAGGGATATCATCTTTTTCAAGAACATCATACCACTCCACATCAACGTGACCGTGGAACTCATACTCGCCAATTAGATCTGGTTTTCTCATGGTAATAAGTGTAACAAAAAAGACCTCCGTAGAGGTCTTTTATCACTGTGCTTATGCTTGCTAGAGCACGTGGACGTACTTCGCAACCAATCCATTATCCTTGTTCATTCTCCCCATAGTCTTGTGAATGATTTTGACTCCCAGTCAAACTCAGCTATATCTGGTTGCTGGATACTATGATGCAGCGTAAGAGGTAATACATCTGAATATTTACCGGTAAAGAATGACAGGATATATCCGTGTGTTACTATGCCGATATTCGCAGTAACGCTTTCATTCGTGACGATACTTTCAAGCGCATTCATAAAGCGGGTGAGGGCTTCATTGATCGTCTCACCGCCGTCGATACGATCAATCTCATGTGAATAATACTGCTCTACCTGCTTCATATAAATATCCTCGTTGGCTTCAAATCCATTAGTAAACGAGGACACCTCAGCCAAACCTTCGTGTGTCTTCATAGGAATGAGATTTGGCTTCGCCAGCAACAGCATTGTTTCAATTGCCTTCGTTTGAAGACTAGAATAAATAACGTCCAGCTGCCTGATTGTATCCTGCTCGCTGAGCTCGTTGGCTTTGCTAATACCAATCTCCGAAAGGCCCCAAAGAGGGATAGGCACCTCTGGCTTGACGGCAGTTTTGGAGTGACGGATAAATGTTATCTTCATGGATTGATCATATCAGACAAAAAGACTTCCGGAGAAGTCTTAGCAAACATTATTTTCGGCGGTATAGATTCGTTATCAACGATTTGATTCCCAACAGGACTAATATGAGATACCCCAGGTAAACAAAAGGGTGCATCAATAAGATTATACCTACTGTTAGGTATTGATTACTGAGACATGATGTCTGGACGCCAAAGAACCCTGCACAATACACACCGGCGATATCTTGAATAATACCTATCGCGAAAAGTACGAATGCTATGAGTATCAAAGCGGTAAATATATAGGTAATATTACGCGCAGCCGTAGGGATAGTTTTGCGCTTATATAATGCGTAAAGATACATGATACTGAACGCAAACATTGATAATAGTGCGAGTCCAGGGATAACGAAAAGAGGCTGAGTAATGAGAAAGGCGAAGTTAGCGAAAAAGGCAAGGCCGTACATTGTCACAAACGCATAGAGCGAATATGCGGCCAAGATAGCCATACCTACATTAGGTAGAATATTTTTTAGTTTAGCCGCTTTTTTGTTCATTCGTTAATCATACCAAATATGAAAGGCTTTCGTAGACGCCTTTCATATTGCTTGTGCTTGGCAGGGGCTAGTGAACGTACTCACAACTTTAGCCTACGGATTGATCATTACATTTTGCCATAAGAGCCCATCATTATCCTCATATAGTTCTCCGTCATTCACGAATCCTAGCGACTTGAATACCGTCGCAATGGCATTATTACTCTGCAAGCGACGCGAATATATCGTCTGGGTTCGTAGGGTATCGCGTGAGTATTCAATCATTTCTTTCATTACTGACTTACCAATACCGCGACCACGATAATTAGTATCTCCAATCATAATGTGTACCGCTGGAGCTTTTAGATATTTTGTCGGTTTGAGCTCGAGCCATACCGCGCCAATAGTTTTCTCATCGGTACAAATCATCCATGTGATTTGTTTTTGCTGTTTCTCAAGTTCTAGAAATTCAACAAGTGTCTCTTTCTCACCATCAAGGGTCGACTCTTTTATCGAATTCTCTGAATTGCCCATTCTGAGTAAGGTTTCTTTGCCATGCGGGGAAGTGAACCACGAGAGAGCAAAGGGCGCATCTCGGTCAGGATCGGGTTTTACCAAAGAATAATCAGGTTGTTTGTTCATTAGACTAATCATAGCAAAAGACTTCCGGAGAAGTCTTTCATCTTGCATATGCTTAGTAGGGGCTAGCGGACACACTTCACAACTTTTCGAATCTTGTATTGATGGAACTTAACCTCTCAAACACTCTATTTTTTTGAGGCAATAAATTTATAGGCTTGCAGAGCCGGGATAGTCGTAGATAACTGTTCTGCAGTATTGCAGTTTCCTAGGATTTTTATGTAGCCGTCTGAAAGCTGGACGTAGCCCAGTTCGTTACCACCCATTACCTGGCTTGGATCCGGTGATGAGATTTGAAATTGATGCAACTGGTATTGCTTGTCACCTGTGGCTGTTCGCAACATTAACATCGGCACACCGATGACACTCACGACGCGACCGTCACCAGATAATACATCGTGGTTTTTCTGAATTTCTACTGCCGCGTCCACTGTCCCGGTTTTATATTCGATAGAAGTAAAACACACGCTAGTCCCGTCCGCCGCCGCTTTGCTAAATAGTGCCATTGACGTTTCGTTGCTAGGTCCCTGCTGCCAACCATCGGCGCCCGTAAATGAAAATAATGGTTTAGCTGGCTCCGTAGTGGCCTGCGTCGACGTAGGATTATTTCGCACAACAATGATTCCGCCGATAGTCACACCAATCAGGACACAAAACAGGATAAATATGACCAATTTTCGCTTTGACGTATTTTTCTGTTTTATAATCATGGCATCAGCGTAGCATGAACGCGAAAAAACGACCTACATGAATGCGGATTGTTTTTTCTTGGCAGGGGCTAGTGGACACACTTAGAACTTTTTAGCTAAGAAATTTGCAACAAGCTGATTGAAAAAAGCTGGATTATCTTGATTAGCATTATGTCCTGCATCTGGAATAACCACTAAATCTGCTGTATCCTCATATTTTTTCCAGCGAATATTGTTTTTCTTGACTGTTCCCGTTGTATCCTTTTCTCCGTATGTCAAGAGGAGAGGAACGGAAATGTGCATATCTTTGATTCCGGCGACTGAAAGCGAACTAGTAACGCCACTCCACACATTTAAGAAATCTTTTTTCGAAATATCGCCAACCACTTTTAGCGCATACTTCTGCACGGATGGCTTTATAGATGTTTTCTTTGCTAGAGCGCTCATAAAATTTTTATATGGCCATATTTTGATCATCGAAGTTGAGAAGTTCAAGAGCCATATGTCTAACTTACTATAGGGTAGCATAATCGGAGACGCACCGATTGTGATGATACCCCTCACTATAGACGGTTTGATCCGGTAGATCTCCTGAACGATCATACCGCCCTCTGACTGACCTATAAAAATAGCATTATCAATTTTCTGATCACCTAGAATAGCGATCGCATCATTAGCGAGATCATTAATCGTAAATGTTCCCTCTATTGGCCTAGATTTACCATGCCCACGCGCATCCCATGCGATCACATTATAGTCGTCTAGTATTTCGAGTTGATCATTAAACATATCGTGATCCATAGCCGCACCGTGTAATAAAAATATAGCGGGGAGGGCAGTATTAGCTGCTGTCCAGTATTTAATTACTCCACCTGGAGTTTTGTATTCTTTTAGTTTTAATGAGTTCATGCCCTTATCGTATCAAACAATAAAGACTTCCGAAGAAGTCTTTATCTATTGTACATATGCTTGGCAGGGGCTAGTGGACGTACTTCGTGACTATCCTGCAGCTCTAGAGATTCAGACGCTTTAGGATCATAGCCAAAATTTCATCCCGAGACACATCCTCTGAAATAATTCGCTCATTCAGAGTTTCTAGAAAGTCCTTTTCTCGCCACCAGTCTTTCATCTCGGTTTCACCATATTCATGCGAATTTGGTTTAGTTACATGTCTGCGTAACGTTTCCTCAAAACTTATGTCAAAGTAGTATGTCTGAACGCGTCCTTTAAAGTGAGTCGCAAGTCGGGTCAACATGTCGCCATACTTATCTTTGTTTAAGATACCCTCGAGGATTACGTCGTATCCAGCTTCCTCGCCAAACAACACCATTTCTTCGATCAGTTTAATTGCAGGGTTTCCGGGTATATCTTTTACCCTCAAGATGTCTCGACGCACAACATCTTGCTGTACAAGCATAATTCCACGACCTAAATCTCTTACAAAGTGGGGTTGCAAGCCTTGCTGTAGTTGTTTGGCAATGGTCGTTTTGCCACTACCAGAATTACCCCTCAGAATGATGAGCTTGGATTTCATCCTCACATCATAACAAAAAAGACTTCCAGAGAAGTCTTTCATGATGCTTATGCTTGACAGGGGCTAGTGGGCGTACTTCGCAACTAGCTCTTCTTGCGTGGTTGCGTAGCTACACTGATGAAAACAATGTTGGCAACGATCCATAGGATAAGAGGTAAAATCCAAGAACCATCGTTCAGGGCCCAAGATAGTCGATCCACATAAGCACAGGGGCCAACATCAACCGCGGCGTTAGTTCCGCACTCAGAATGGGAAGGTATTGCTAAAAGAAGTTCCACTAGGACAAAGGATAATCCAGTAAGTACACCAAAGAGGATTATTTTAAATTTCACGAACGAATCTCATGCTTCTGTTCTGATACTGAACGAGTTTTGGCGTCACTGAGTTTCACGATAAAATCACAAAACCTAAACTCATCAATTTCTTCTTTCCGATGCTCGGTATCATTCGTTTCGATGAGCTTCGCTTCTACGGGAATGAGTCTATTGTTTTCTGTTTTGTAGCGGTTATACAGAAGTGTGATCGATTCTACCTTGCCACTCAGCACCCATTTCGCTTTGACCGATCCAGCCTCGTCGTGGTGCTCCTCGAGGTAGTCAATAATATCAATGTCCTGAAGGATGTCATTGTTTATGTCTGAGGTGTCGTTAACAGTCCACTCCACAGAATCACCGACCTTGAACGGCGTGCCGCAGCACCCCATCTGCCAACCTTCGTAGAGAACGGTTTTATTCATGGGGTGATTATATCAAGTCTAGTTAATCAACAATAATTAATTCAGGACGTAACGCCGAAGATCATTATCATCACAATCCATGCGATAAATAGAACATGCAACTTTAAGTCCAGTTTTCTGATTCGTTCTGCCTTTTGCTTCGCCTCTTTATCATCTGGGAAATTCTGTGGCAAGCCTTTAGCTAACAAATCGTTGGAGTAAAGCTGAGCTTTGAAAAATCTCCGAAAACTAAAATACTTAGGCTTTCCTATGCTTGCATAATATTCTGGATACTTTTCAGACAACAAGTTAAAAAACTTATCTGCGCTTCTATAAAGATACAGTAACGGTCCGACCAGAAGTGCCCACGCTAGAATCAATACAATAACTGGGAGTACTTGCTCTAAATTGTTCATATATGCACATCATAGCAAAAAAGACTTCCGAAGAAGTCTTTCATGATGCTTATACTGGACGGAGTTACTGGCATTCTTACACCTTCAGGTAAACCGCAAACGCCTACTTGCTTGCTTCACGCTCAATTAACTCCCTAACAATCTCAGCTTTCGTCTTCCCGGACTGATGAGAAGCCCAGTTTAAATAACTATGCAATTTTGAATCAAGAAAGAAGTTGAATCGAAGATCTTTGTGTTTTATCGTGTGCGCTTTAATGAACTTACTGACAATCATCTTCACATTCTCGTCTGTATATACGGCCTTTGCTATCGATTCGCCATGTAGGCCTCTAAGGATCATTCCTTCCTTGGTGCCTTTCTTTAAGAGCACAAGAATGGGCTTCCTTTGCTGGATTGCAATCGCAATAAGAAATCCCACTCCGAAGCTATCACGTGTTGCGTCTGCAATCATTAAATCTGCCGTAGACACTGCATCTATATTTTGTTTATAAATCTCTTCCCAGTCAACATTTTCGACCTTGTCATCACCGCTCCCTAATAGTGAGTAAGAGGGTTCTACCCAGTCACGAGCAAGTACGTGCCCTTCTTTATGGATCGCGTCAATTATTTGGCGAAAGTCATCAATTGACTCCAAGAGGTGGTGTGTACTGCCAGCAAAGTGTATAACCATAATAATTTTACAAATCCTTCCAATTAATACTTGCATCATAATACAGGTCGTGCTAAAAGAATAGTACAACTCTACACACACAACATGCGTAGAGGTATTTGTACCATGAAGGAAAACAATCTATCTCGCGTGTCTAATACCCCCTCTAATAAGGAAGTTGAGCTCCTTAGCTTATTAAAACGTTTAGAAATATTTGACATACAGACAGATGAGAGTCAGCCTTATAGCCTTAAGACAGAATCAGGATCTGAGTTTGTTAGAAATGTCTTGACTCGTAGCCTCAGCAACTGTTACGAGAATATCCGACGCGTAGAGTCGTCTAATGATGAAATGTTTAGATCAATTGCGCACGCACAGGCACAACTCTGCTTGAAATCTGGCGGGGTTGTTTTGTCAAAAGACGAGGTAAAGCATCCTTTCTTTGCGCACGAAGGCTACGCAACGGATCTTTATGGCTACTGGAGCAGCCGAGGACCTCTCTATTATATATTCTCCGACACCTTCATGGAGAGAGAAGAATGCATAGATAAGATGATAAATGAATACATGCTTCTCAAGGAACACATAGGCATACTTTCAGATATCACATCAACTCAGACGCAAAAAGTTGCTTACCTCGACTACCTGAAAAACTTTTTTCTGATTGTGTACCACGCTTATACGTATCCAGAAAGGTTTGGCATTGAACTAAATAAAGAAGCGAGTACTCTTAAGGGCATTTTGCGTAAAGCAAGTGAAGAATTTACGCGTATGTACTATCGAGTGCTTTTAGGCAAAACTGTTGACTTCACCTCCACCCGAGACGAGTTCGAATGCGTCGAACTGCAATGGGATATGCTAGTGAACTACTTCAAGAACAGTAACGATTTTGAAAGTGGGTGGTTTAAATATTCGGAACTTGATGATCCGATCATCATACTAAAAGCCGCATACTCGTTCCTGAACGAAGACAGTGATGTCGACGTCATTATTGGTATAGAAAGTGGCGGCACAGAACTTTGTTTTGTAACAAAGCTACTCTATCGTCTCATAGGTAACGTGGACTTCGTTGACACTGAGCTTGTTGCACTTTCTCGTTACACTCTTCAGAAATCGTCATTGTACAAAGGTAAAACCACTCCGTCTGAAATCATAGATTCGCAGATTTCCCGATTGTCGCTTGCCAATAAGCGTGTACTCATCGTAGATGACAACTCAAATACAGGTGAGTCGGCACAGCTCGTATTCAATGCTTTACAGAAAATCTCCGCTCACAGTGTTAGAATCCGTGTTGCCGAGTTTGACATGCATCGTTCGATGTTTAAGCACTTAAACTGGAATAAGAAACCCGACTACATCGCCCACCCTGACCTATTCCTATGTTCAGTTGGAGTAACTCCTATTACGCAAGGGCTTGATGAGTTTTTAGCGTTTCGTCAACGAAGAAAGATCGTTCGTCTCAATATATTGCAGAACTATTTCAAGACCAAGCAAAAAGTTAGTCGTTCTAAAATTAAGAAAAAACAAGCAACAGCACCACGGATAAAGATTTGTAATGTTCACAACTTTGATGACCTTGCGACATGTTGGAATGAGGGTGTTCAATGGTTCGGCGTGCACTGTCTTTATGACGACGAGAAATATCGTCAAAAAGTACTCACACTCCCACGGGCCCACCAGCTTGAGTATAAATTAAATATGGATTTCAGAGTGGGTGAAGCAACTGGATTGCCGTTAGCGGAGGTCACGAGTCTCCGTGAAATGTTTACGTCAATACAAGAGTCTGATATTAAGCCAAACGTCGTTTTCCTTATTGACGGCAATAATACGACGACACTTCCAGCATTGTTTAAACATATTGTTCCAGAGAGCTACAAGCAGTCGTTGTATATACAGCTGCAAAATATTTATTCTCCGAATATTACCAATGAAATATATAATCAGGCCAAGGGTCTTTATAAGCATGGCATTGGTTTAATTCAAACATTCGGATCTAGTGAGGATATAGGGCTACTTGAGGCGGCAAATGACGACCCCTTGATCAACTACATACTTATTGACTACCAACAGGAGGGTGGAACAGGCAAAACTATCGAAGCATCAGTATTGCGTTCTATTGTAGAAAAAACCAAGAAGCAGTTTTTTGTCGCCGGCGGGATTAAGCCCAGTAACGTGCGCAACCTACTAAGCATACTGGGCGATATGGCTACGAACTTCTCAATTGATCTAGAGTCCGGAGTAGAGTTTTCGAATTCGGCAGAAAAATTTTATATCGGGAAAGCAAATGAGTGTATCATCCTACGAAAGTCGCCAAAACTAGTAAACTCTATGGTTCTAGAATGGACAAAGACAGTCGAGCTATTAAAGGTTGCAAGCGAGTACGAATCACTTGAGCTAGAAGGTAGTACATTTAAAAACAGCCTTAATGAATCATGGCTTCGCTCAAAAGACCGCCATGGCTTCTTTGCGGTAAAACCAACCATAGAAGATCATGCGCGAAACACACATGGTCTCGAACCTACGGCCGATACGGTCTCAGATATGACCGACGGTCTGTTGAAATACGAGCATCTACCTGCCTATTATAGAAGGAGTGATCACCTTAGCCAGGAATATACTCGAAACCGTCAGATCCCTTGGATAATTAAAAGTAGCCCTGTATTCTTACGAAAAGTAAATGACTGTGTTAAGAAAAATAAAATAGCTTTTTATATATGGACAGCAGGCGAAGATCCTTCCGCCAATACTACGGAGTATCTTCAGACAAACGAACAGCGATTAAAGTTTGTAAACTCAGGTTTATCTGATTACATGGAGTCTATAGGTCTGAAGGAGAATAAAGACTATAAGTTCCTAGCATCCCCAAATAAGCTAATGGTTTTAGAAAATGAGCTCAAGAAAATCTCGCTAAAAAAGACTGTTATCGTTCTTGATGATAAAGTTTCCAATTTAGATGCAGCAGAGAGTATCCTTTCAGTCCTAGGGTTCATTGAGTACAGGACGTTTCTTTTAAATTCCCGAGAAATAAATGATGTTCGTGCAGTTAGAGCCGCAGAAGATACGCTTGCGTATTTTAAAGACAAGAAAGATGTCGTCATTTTCTGTGACATGGATGGTGTACTGATTCATGAAGAGTTCAGGAATGAACACCAACCCAAAAGCCTATATCTTACAATGAGTGCAGCGACTGATTTCAAAAGCGCAGTTAGTTTATATGGCCAACGGCAATCACCTTTGAAAGTTAACTATTCAAAGTTATCGATTGATACGACACATTACAATAAATACGCCCTCATACTTACTTCAGCAGACCCCACATCTATACCTATCAATGATATCTTCAATCAATTGAGGGATGCAGACATTCAAAGAATCCCCCAAGTCGCCACAAAGGCGCAGGTAATACTTTCCGAAACAGATACAAATCAATATGTTAACGACAGCTACTTCCGAAACTTAATAAGAAACGGGGAACTTATTGAATATAGTTACAACCCTGATGGCTATACAGGTACAACTTTTGACATGTTAGCCGAGATTGTTCAACACAATACGAATGGTGTAATACTTCTTGATATGAATACAGCTCACCTTATGGCAAAGCTGCTACAGACAGCGGGAATCAAAAGCCGTACTATATTCGTACATGACAACAAAAGATCAGACAAAGAAAATAAAAATGAGGAGCTAGGTGCATTTGACTATGTGATTAGCAGTAAGAGCAAAACTGTTGCAAGCACATTACGCAATATCATTGAAAGTAATAAGGAGTAGTATATGAAAGAAGTTGTTTTCGTTACGAGTAACCAGGGTAAGGTTAGGGCATTAGCTCGCCGTATCGATCAGACTAAATATAACATCGTACAAAAAGATATTGATATCCCAGAAATTCAAGCCAATAATGCCGTGGAGATCGCTACCTTTAAGGCAAAATACGCCTACGATCAGTTGAAAAAACCAGTAATCGTACAGGATAGCTCATTCCACGTGAATGCGCTGAACGGCTTCCCGGGACCATACATCAAATTTGTTAATGAGACCTTGGGGCCAAAAGGTCTTTTACGTCTTATGCAAGGGGTGGAAGATAGGAGCTGCTTCTTCGAGTTAGCCCTCGTGTACGCCGATGAAAGCGGCGAGACGCATGCATTCGTAAACGACGCAGAGCCAGGAAGGTTAGCCGAGGAGATTTATGAAGGTGATTCTGAAAATGCCTGGAGTAGTCTATGGAAGATTTATGTCCCACCACACTTCAATAAAACACTGGCTGAGTTCACTTCTGAAGAGCTGACTGCGAAAGAAACGAGCGACAATGATAAGTCGGAATTTACACAGTTTGTTACATGGCTTAAAGATCGATAAGGAATAGGAAATGACAGTCTCCGTTATAATGCCCACCTACAATCGAGCACATACATTGCCTATAGCAATTGGATCCGTGTTGAATCAGACTTTTGCGGATTGGGAGCTTCTCATCGTTGACGATGGCTCTACAGATAACACCGAGAGTGTCGTAAACCAGTTCGCCGCAGAGGATCGTCGCATAAAGTACGTTCCGCTAAATCAGAATTCCGGCGTGAGTACTGCTAGAAATAAAGGGATCGAGGAAGCGACCGGTGAATATATCTCATATTTAGATAGCGATAACTACATGTATCCAGACTGGCTTGAGAATATGACAAATTTTCTGGAACACCACAGAGATGTTAGCTGGCTTTTCCCCCGTCTAAATACATCAATCCTAGACCACTCTCGTGAAGAAACCCGCATTTTAACAGAAACCTTGATTCCCGACAGGGACGTGGGGATTGAAGACCTATGGTCTATGCATTTTCAGGCCGACCCGAATGGACTAGTGCATAAAAAAAGTCTGCTAACCAACAAGATACGATGGGACGAGAGTATTCAGTCATATGGTGATTATGAGTATGCATTACAGTTGTCTCGATTAGACCCGAATGGATTTGCGGTGCATCCATTTGCACTTGGACGATATATTCGCATATATGGAGCAAATGGGATGTGCAGCAACAGAGGCTACAAAGAGATCATCTCGGGACTCGTATACATGCAAAAAAAGCATAGTGACTTTCCTGAGTGGAGCGAGCGAAATGGTATCCCAAAGAGGATTGAGCGTTATACGGAATGTTTAGATAAAAACATGAAACCGATTGATGGTCTTCGTAGAAAATATGGAGAGTTAGATGGGTAAAACTGCCGTAGTAACTGGAGCGAGTGGTGGCGTGGGGTTGGCGATCGCTAAAAAACTAAAGATAGATGGATATGAAGTTATTGCTATTTCTCGCACCAAACCCCAAGACTTTGACTATGACAAATGGCTTCCATGGGATTTGGCGCACCCAGAACTACTCACTAATGAGTTAATGGAGCGGGAAATTGGCGACAATGTGACGGTATTTATAGCGAATGCGGGCATACTTAAAGGCATTTCTCCGTCTAAATACACCTACCAGGACATAAAGCTAATCCAGGACATCCACGTTAACTCCCATGTTCTATTAGCTAACTATTTAGCTGGAAAGATGAAGGGGAATAAAGAAGGCAGGGTTGTTTTTATCGGATCGACAGCCGGAGAGACAGGTCACCCGGATATCATGTACGCAGCAACGAAAGCCGCCCTTGTAGCTTTGACGAAAAGCTATGCAAATATCTATCAAAATGACGGTCTGACGTTTAACTGTCTCCAGCCGGGAGCAATGAGAACAAAGATAACGAAGTCCATGCCTCAGGCAAATCGAGACTATTTAGGTAAAAATATATTAATTGCAGGACCGTATCTAGATATTGATATGGTTGTCGAAGTAACCATAGAGCTAACGCGTAAAGAGAACCGCATCAACGGTAGCTGTATTACTCTTGGCAATAATGCGGTGTGGAGATAAGGAGATAGTCATGAAGCGAATATCGCGTGAGCTCGGCCCAATTATAAACACCGAGGCTACAGTAAACCCGAATATCTTCAAAGACCTCAGTGGTGAACATAGAGTAGGTATTGTTACTGGCGTCAATGGCGCCGGAAAGACCACCACAACCCGTTGGTTAATGCATAGCGCAACCGACTTAGGCCTCATTCGACGTCATACCACAAAAGAATTGAGAGAGGACGATTACATATATAACCAGGTTACCGATCAGGTTTTTGAAGACATGATCGAGCGCGATGACTTTGTCGAAGCGGCGCTTTACGGTCCTGGCTACTATGGGACTTCGGCAACTGAAACGAAACGTAGTCTGGGAAAATCCTCATTAGTCATTTGTGAGATGGATCCTAAGGCGTCATTAATATACAAGGCACGTATGCGAAATGTAGGTAATGTATCAGTAAAAGTATATTTCTTGAATCCTTTTGAGAATGATGGAATAACTCCGAAAGAAAAACTACGATACATGCAGACGCGTACGGGACAAGAAAGAGAGCAAAATTATGAAGAGACTAGTCGGCTCATAAAATCAGCGACATTTGCTTATGAAGATGAACCTTTTGATATGCGTATCGCCGTGGCTGGACGCAAGCCAGAAGAAGTAGCTAAAACGGTGTATGGAGACCTTATCTCCTGATATGGATAGACTGCCAGCACAACCAACGGAACAGGAGATCGTTATGCTTTGTGGCCTACCCGGATCCGGTAAAACCACATACACGACTAATCTCATGGAAAAGCGAGACTACTTAAAACTATCTATCGACGAGGCTGTGTATGAGCGTCATGGGCGATACAACGTCGATTATCATCATCTAGAGTACCGTAGACTTGAAACCGAAACATACGAAGAACTCGACAAAGAGCTTGTCCGTACTCTAGCCTGTGGAAGATCGGCAATTCTAGACTATGGTTTTTGGTTGAAGGAGCAGCGTGATAAATATAAAGACATAGCCAGAACAATGGGCGTTCAGTCACGATTATTATATTTTAAAGCCGACCGTGATGTACTCTGGGAGAGGTTACAACTTCGAAATCAGAGAGCTGATCCCAACGCACTGTATGTGGACGAAGATCTCTTTGAACGCATGCATTTGCGCTTTGAGGAACCACAAGACGAGAAGGAGATTATTCTCATCCAAAACAATAATTCACGGATGCCTTCTTCTGCAAGTCATGAGTAAAAAAGGACATTACCGTCTTGATAGCCCCTCATAGACACACATCGAACTTGGAATAAAAACGATCTACATGAATGCAGATCGTTTTTTCTTGGCAGGAGCTAGTGGACGTACTTCGCAACTATAGCCTAGACGATCTCTTGAATCTTAGCTTCGATTAATTCTCTGGTTCTATTGGTTATTGAATATGCACGAGCTTTAGGGTCAGTAATTTTCCAATATACGTAATTTGACGCATTCTTTAACCATGCTGGTGTATATCTTTTACCTGCCATGCTGACAACTAGGTCGTACTCATCGAGCATTTCTTTAGTAAGTTGAGTTTGCTTTTGGTTTCCTACGGTATATCCATTATTTGTCATGACATCAACCGCAAAGGACTGACCGATACGCTTTTTACGCTCTCCGAGTGTTTCGCCAGGTCGTTCGACATAAGTGCCAGCAGAATCAGCATCTTGCGAATGGGTAAGTTTGTTATAAATAGCCTCAGCCATTTGACTCCTGGCTACATTTCCTCGGCATACAAATAAAACTCTCATTGTTTCATAATAGCAAAAAGACTTCCGGAGAAGTCTTTTCTTTAGTGCTTATGCTTGGCAGAGGCTAGTGGACGTACTTCGCAATCAAATCATATTTGATACAAGTTGCGCTCAGATGGTACTAGTTGGATAAGCGAATTTCTCAAAGCTTCTTCCAAACTTACCTGCCTACTGATATTGCCACCTGTATACCGTGACCATGTGTCTCGATTGTCATCAGGGAGATTAAATTGTCTATCTATGCTGGCCATGATTTCATTATGTTTTTCTCCGCCCTGCATTCTATCAACAACTGTCTCTGGTAGCACTAATCCGCTTGAATACCCTGTGTACTTCTTGCCCTTACTGGATATATACCGCCCATGCCTCTTCAAACATATTGCCGTAGCGCTCCACTAAGCCGCTCTCTAGCCCCACAAAATAATCCGCAGTCTCTAATTGGCTACATTCGATAGCCCTATTTAGAGCGCCTTCATATGTTTCCCGGTCATGTGGAGCTTCTGGTACTTTTGACTCCGCGTTATGCGCAACAACCTCTACATCATCTAATTTCATGATCTCCTGAAAGATAGATGTGACAGTCTCTACTTTTTTTGCGTTTTTTGTACCGACGATGATTTTCATTAGTACATCATAGCAAAAAGACTTCCGGAGAAGTCTTTCATATTGCTTATGCTTGGCAAGGGCTAGTGGACGTACTTCGCAACTACCGTAATTTAAAATGATCCACTATCATTGCGGCTACTGCGTCAGGTTCGATTGTTGAGTTGTCGATTCTGAGAATGTCATGATAGGGAACTGATGAGTATTCTGTCGTCTCGAGGCTGGTCTTGAGGATTTCTTTGTTAGTTAGCTTACGGAAATCATTTCTTGATTCACTGTCAACGCGGTTAAGCAGCACTTCATCAGTAGGCCGAAGCTCCACAAAATAGACTCTTCCTTGATGCTTCGTAATTTGCCGTACGACATCATTAACAAAATGTTCATCACTCGGACCATCATATACGTAGGTAAAAAGTGTGTTTGTATTATGCTTCGCCAGAAACTCAAAAATATTTAAACGTAGAGTACCGACAAGCTCATATTTCTCTGACAAATCATTAGGGTAAAGTTCTTGTACCAAATCACGAGTCAGGTGATTATGAAAAAGTGTGTAACCCGTAATTCCAGCGAGCTCTTTAGCTACTGTCAGCTTCCCGGCGGCAGGTGGGCCATAAATAAATATAAGATTCATGGGCTTACTATATCAAAACAAAAAGACTTCGTGTGAAGTCTTTCGTGGTGCTTATGCTCGGCAGGGGCACGTGGAATATTAGGAATATATCATCCTCACGTGGTCGGTCTGCGTAGTCGCGATCAAGAAAAATAGCCCACCACAGGGGTGCGCTATTTTTCTTGGCAGGGGCTAGTGGACGTACTTCGCAACTTTCAGAATATTACTTCACAAACAATAGTTTCAATATAACTAATGCCAAAACGAATAATAACAACGCTTTAAAGTATGCCCCGCTTTTCTTCATAACTACATGTGCGCCGACGTATGACCCTATCATTGATGTGATAGCGAGCGGGACCGCTTCTGTGTAGCTAATTTTATCATTCAGAATAAAGAACAGCGTTGAGCTGGTAAGTAGTACGGCCGACATCGTGACGGCATTAGCGATAGCTTCAAGCCGTGGCTGCTTCAGGATTAGATTAAATGCCAAAATAGCAAATGTAGCTAAACCGACAGACAATATGCCTCCATATAACCCGAGTATGAACGCAAGCAATAATCCAGCCCATAAACGCCACCCTGAGAGCTTTTCGGCATTTTTATCCATCATGTTCTTGGGCTGAATAAGCATTGCTATACCCAGGAAACAAAAAATAAAGGCTGAGATTTTAGATAGCAACGACGTATCAACTATAAACAGTAGCTGCGCACCAACCCATGCCCCCACCGAAGCAACAATGGCTAAGGGGACAATGAATCCCAAATGAACTTTACCGTTCCTCCAGTACTTCACACCTGCCACGACGTTAATAAGCCAGCCTGATAGCGTATTCGTACCGACAGCAAGTGGCAATGGCATACCTATAAATAAAAGTGCTGGAAGAGTAATGATAGCACCCGCGCCAACCTGACTACCGATAAATCCTCCGATAAATCCGGCTACAGAAACGATAATAAGGTCGGCAAACATAAGCTGAGTATAGCAAAACAAAAAGACTTCCGAAGAAGCTTCACTTACTAGCTATTCATCAAGTAATCTACCGACGAAATCTATGGTTTCGGCGCCATTTAATGTCTGTATAATCCAGCTACCGCATTCATCGGCTGGTCTTTCACCATTGCAAATCATATATACGCCTAATACTTCATCGTGATAATACTTCACGCTCATCACTTGGGCATCAGTTGTAATACCAATGTGAGAGTATCTCGGAGCATAGCCATCATAGCCGCCGTAAGTAAATTCAGTGACGACCCAACCCCTGTCAACCTCGTTCATATGATCAGTAGGAACATTTTCAAAATACTTTTTGCCAAACAGGCCTGGATGTCGTTTTTCAACTTTTACCAGTTGTTGAGTGACTTCGACTATGGGCATCGTAGGGACATTGTGGCGTTGCAATAAATCCACTAGCTCGGTAGAAAGCCTTTCAGCTTCAAGTTGATCAGCTTGAAGCTTGCTTTCTATGTCGTCCTGCTCTGTACGCTTCGCCTCGCGTTGTTGAAGAATGCGCTCCTCGAAACTATTATCCATAACTCACTTCCGGTTGTATTAATTAGTATATTATAACATAATACTGAATATCTACCAATGGAACATCACAACCTACGGTCTTTTGATTCAAGGTTTCAATTGCAAGTAGGTTAAGAGGTGGCTATCAAAACAAAAAGACTTCTGGAGAAGTCTTTCATGGTGCTCATGCTTGGCAGGGGCTAGTGGACGTACTTCGCAACTTTAATCTAGAGTTTGAAATCTTCCATCCTCATATGGCGGTTCACATATCTCGTAAAAAGCTAGGTCTTCAAGGGCTTGCCAGCTCATGACTTCTTCCTTTTCAACCTGAACCTCGTTTAACGATGGGTGGGGAAAACTATAGCTTTCAATTTTTCCACTTTTACCGGTGACTGACAATATACCTTTACCTTCTAGAAAGCCTTCGATAGTTCTGTCACCCTTCATTACTTTTTGAAGAGGGGTAGAATAGCCTTTTTTAACTGTAACAATGCCGAGATCCTTAGATGTGTCACCTGCAAACTGGTAAACATCGCAATCGACTCCATCCTTAACATGTTGGGTTTCTGTGTATCGCACAGGCATATTCTTGAATTCGGTAAGTTTCTCCATCCTCATATAGTAACAAAAAGGCTTCCGGAGAAGCCTTTTCTATCGTGCTTATGCTTGGCAGGACGTTATGAACGAAGTTAGAACCGAATTGGTACAGTTTCAGTAAAAAGCCGAAAAAACCTAATACCATTAAGTACAGCTGTTTACTTGTCGTGATTGATAGTCGGCAGAATTACAGTTATTAACTCATCGGATGCATTTTCATTACGCTTACGTTCTGCGACTACTTTTCTTTTTTCGCTTTCTGATAGCTTATTAAATGTGTCGCGCGCCCTTGTCGTTCGACTTTTTTGCACGAGTCCGATTATCAGAACGACAGCCAGAATAAGTATTAAGATCGCCATTTTGTTAACCTCAGCAATTCCTTAATAACTTTGACAGATCCGTGAGTGATAACCGCATGACATTGAGCACAAAGACAGCGCATATTTTCTGGTGTGTCCAGACCATGTGTATCCCCGCCGAGTGGCTGTATATGATCTGCCTCTGCATAGAACTTACCGTTCTTTTGCATGAACGGCTCCTTTCCACAGACTTCACAGACATACCCATGCTGCTCTTTCACGAGGAGTGCTATCTTTGGGTTGCGGACGATTCTAGATACGATACGTTCAACTTTCTCGGGCGGTTGAGTGCTCGAAAGTGTTTCAAGTGTTTCAGCAATCTCATCAAGACTCGCGTCCTCATTAATAATTTCGTCTGCAACTTCATCATCGGTGTTGGTCGCTAGATTAAGGGCGATTTTATCATAAAGACGCGGAGCAGATACGACTTCAGATCCATCTGCTTCAGAAAGATACACATAGTATCGGACATTATCCCTATTAGTAGTCTGCTTGATTAAATTTTTGTCTGTATGTAGCTCTAACACTCGTTGACCTTGCCATTTGGCCATAACTTTTCGTCCATCGTCGAGCGTGACTACGTGGAGGCCGTTGCGCTTTGGTCGCACACTTGAAGCTGCTACTGCATGGTAAATCACGTATCTATCGAGTGTTGGTTGATCGTCAGAGTGTACGATACCGTTGTATATTTGGTGTTTGAATATGTTCGCTGGTTGGCTGCTAGAAGTTACGAAATGACTTTGTATATCACCTAGTAGATCTGGATTATTATCTAGATTATGGGCCGAGCTTTGTGGAGGGGTAAAACGATATACCTTGAGTGCTTCAAGTGGGATTATACCGTCGCTTGGCTTGCCAATGAGCCTTAACCTACTAAATCGGGTCTGTACCGTTATGCCTTCGGGGTAGTTTCGTCCAGCCCAGAAATCGCGGTCGTCTATCTTCTCGTCTATCGTGATATTAGTCTTTATGACCTCAGTTTCATAGATGATTCCACCTCGTCCTCGGGGTGGAATAACTTCATAAATATATACGGCGTCACCAACGATAAAGTTGTTCTTCGTAAGCCAGTCAATCTCACCATTGGCTTGTAATGAGTGATTTGCATCGTATGTTTCTGGATTTGATGAAATAACCCAAGTAGTCATACCTAGATTATAGCGTAGAAAGTTAAGAGGTCGCTTCACTACCCCGTTCCTTGTTCCCGAACCAGATTTTGAGAGCAATCCCAGATCTTGGTTCGGTTCAAGTGACCGACAAACACGAAAAAAGAACCTACCTGGGGCAGATTCTTTTTTCTTGGCAGGGGCACGTGGAATCGAACCACGATCCTAGGTTTTGGAGACCCATATACTAACCGTTGTACTATGCCCCTATAGCTGCAACTGAGACAAACCTACGGTTTTTCTCGTCGCGCGGGGCGCGGAATGAATCCGACGCTCCGGCTGCTCTTTTCCCTAGAGCTGCATCAGGGGGAATTATATCAGATTGAACCTATGAAAAACACACCTGAGCATTTAGGCTCTGTACGGAGGGGAAGATAACAATGACACGAAATGGAAACATTTGCTATACTAGGTCGCATGAAATCCCTCTCTCTTAGTCGACCGCTTGTCATCATGGTAGTAGGCCTTCCGGGTTCTGGTAAAAGCTTCTTTGCCAGGCAGTTTGCCGACACGTTCAGCGCGCCTGTCGTCAGTTACGACAAATTACGTTCAACCATCTTTCCTGACCCGACATTTTCCCGTGGTGAAGACGCAGTGCTGCAGGATATTGCAGATTATGAAATAAACGAATTGCTAAAGACGCACAAGACGTTTATCGTCGACGGTGGTGTCAATACTCGTATCGAACGCGTCGCTATCGAACGACAGGCCCGGGCGCACGATTACCACACGTTGATCGTCTGGGTGCAGACCGATGAACCGACCAGCCACATGCGCGCTACCAAACGGAGCAGCAAACGCAAAACCGACGAATGGAACGTTTCCATCACTGATGAATTATTCAAACTACAGGTTAAACGTCTGAATGCACCACTTCGCACCGAACAGCAAGTGGTCGTCAGCGGTAAACACACCTATGCCACACAGGCCAAAGTCGTATTAAAAAAGCTCGTGTCCCCACGTGAGGACGAAGTGCAAACCGTACATCCTCCTGAACGAAACCTAAACAATGATGATCAAACTTCAGCGCACCGTCGCAGCATTACTATCAACTAGAAAAACGACGTCCTCACTCAAACTAGAGGACAGCGAATTTGGCACGATCATTTGTAAGCGCTCTCGCGCCAGCCAATACGTTCGTTTACGGCTAGCCCATGACGGAACGCTACGGGCCACGCTGCCACCGGGCGGCACTATCAAACACGTTCAGCAGCTAGTAGACGGGTCACGGGATGAGCTACGACGGCTCATGGGCGACCAACGGTCGAGCCAACCACTATATCAGGCAGGCCAGCGCATTGGGCAGTCGCATCATTTGCAGCTGAGTAGCGGCCAGGGTAATGAGTCCACACACAAATTGTTAGGCCAAACAGTTGTCGTATCACTCGGTATCGGTACGAATAGTGACGATCCTGCCGGCCAAGAAATCATCAAAGCAGCAGTCAAAGCCGCGCTAAAACGCGAAGCCAAAGCCTATTTGCCGCGCCGTTTACAGTATCTAGCTGAAAAATATGGGTTTAATTATGAAAAAATCCGCTATGCGAACCAAAGTGGACGGTGGGGAAGTTGTAGCTCGTCCGGTACGATCAGCCTGAATATCGCCCTGATGAACCTGCCGCTTGAACTCATCGATTACGTGCTCATTCATGAACTGTGCCACACCGTCCATTTGCACCACCAATCTAATTTCTGGAGCCTGGTTGAATCGCACTCGCCTGGATATAAACAACTTCGCAAGCAATTAAAAACACATAACCCTTATATTTAGCGTAAATCTGCTAAAATTAACTCAAGTATGGTGGGAACAGGAATTATGGGTAGGGAATGAACCGGGATAGTGTACTGGACGAGGGCCAGAAATATAGCGGGCTATTTTTGCGTGTCACTAAATGGACAGCGCTGTTAGTACCGTTGTTAGTGTTCGCGTACGGACTATTGATCGTGGTCGGCCTCATGCCTCGTAGCCCTGCGTTTAACACGAACATCCTGCTCGCAATCTGTTTTGCATTCGTATTCGTCGGTATCGTCCAATTCCAGCATCAAACGCTACTACCTGCCAATATTGCTAGATACCTGGTCGTCTATCATCTGCTCGGTGCAGGCTATTTGTTATGGGGCGCGGGATTCAATAGTCCGCTAACTATGTGCTGGGTGATATTATTCATCATCTGCGACCTGTTGTTCGGGCGAAGTGCAATCTTGTTAAGCACGCTACTGCTTGTCTCCGTCGGGCTATTCGCGTTTGCATACGAACCTCACCCGACGCTTGCGTTACTGGTTTCGTACATCGCCTACGTCCTGATGGTTGTGATCGTAGGGGTCATCATCAACAGGCTGCGCGGCGTACAAAAAGTTGAATACACTGACCTGGAACACTCCAGGCAACAGGAACAACTGCAGCGTGGTCAGCTATTGACGCTCATTAACAGCGTTGGTGATGCAATTGTCAGCACCAGTTCAACCGGAACGATTCGTATTTATAACGCTGCGACGCTGAGTTTGCTGGATACCAACCAATCACTCAGCGGTTCAAAGATTGACGACGTGTTGAGCCTGTACAACGAAGCAGGTGAGCCAGTATCGCTGGTCGAACTTATTAAAAAATCAGGGAAACTGATCGAACGGGACGATCTGTCACACCGGTTTGCGGATGGTGAGGCTATCCGTTTAGGCATATCCAGTGCGCCGATCCGTGGACATTTTAGTGAAAAATCACGCCAGCACGAGGGTTACATATTTATTTTCCGTGATATTAGCCGCGCGAAAAGCCTCGAGGAAGAACGCGACGAGTTCATTTCAGTTGTCAGCCACGAGCTGCGCACGCCTATCACCATCGCCGAGGGAACTATTTCTAACCTGCAATTACTACTCGACCGTGGCAACGACCCTAAACAGCTCTCGCCAGCTCTAAAAGAAGCACACGAACAGGTTATGTACCTCGCCAGCATGGTAAATGACCTATCAACGCTATCGCGGGCCGAGCGAGGCGTCGCTGATACCCCCGAGGAAATCGATGTTGCCGATATGTTGAATGAGCTGTACCACAGGTATGCAGGGCGCGCCGAGCGCAAAAAACTCACCCTGGATATCGATGCCGGCCACAAATTAGGCACAATAACCACCAGCCGCCTGTACCTCGAGGAAATATTACAGAATTTCATCACCAATTCGATCAAATACACTGCAACTGGCGGCGTAAAACTGATAGCCCGCCGCGATAAAAATGGCGTACGATTCACCGTCAAAGACACCGGTATCGGCATGAGCAAGACTGACCAAAAGCATATATTCCAGAAATTCTACCGGTCCGAAGACTACCGAACCCGTGAAACAAGTGGCACAGGACTTGGGTTATATGTCGTTCAGAAACTTTCACAGAAAATCGGTATCCATATAGAGGTAGAGAGCCGTCTGAACCACGGATCGACATTTAGTTTCTTGCTTCCGATTGAGCTGCCTGACACCAAGCCCAAACACTCTGACACATAGTCAATAGATATTGACATATTAGCTTCAATGGTGTATAATAGCCATATTATGACAAGTCCAGAGTTGGTTGTCACCGAGAGTCTCGCGGAGCTGGGAGACCTATACGGCGTGGATCCGGTAATGATTACGCTTGCAAAGAGCCCTGACGAGAAGAACCCCACCGATGCAGTACGGCTGGCGCTTGAGTATATGGTCATGCCAGGCATACGATTACTTCGCCAAAGTGCGCACGAAGCAGGCCAGCACACTGATACTGCGTTTGCCCCTCGCACTGATCTAGGCCAGCTTGCCTGTGCGTTTACGAGAGTACCGTTTGGCCCAGATGTCATCCAAGATGGAAAAGCATGCCGGGAAGCAGAGCCCCGGTTTATGGAAACACTTGCCGCAATCGAAGGCCATAAGCCGTTTAAACGTGAAGACCACCGTGCATCAACGCTCTATGTGGACACTGACGGCCAACCATTGGCATTGAGAAAGAACCATGGCCAGAAAACGACACTCGTACTGCGCCCATCTCCGTTCATCCCATACGTCCCGCCGGGAACTATTGTCACCAGTGCATCTGGGTCGAACGACCCATTTTTGGGTGCTGATGTTGACAAGCCGGTGAAAACGAACAACGACCAGCTTCAACTGGCGGTAGTCAATAAACCTCACACCCTCGCGGTGGTACGTCCGTCCGTATTCAGTTTGAGTACTGAGTTTATCGCTGGCAGCCAGTACAGCCCGGAAGACTACATGAATTCCCATTATACCGACTATGCACGCGAGGTTTCACGGTTTTCTATAGCCAGGATAGTGAGCAGAGTCGATGACATTGCAGCATCGGTACGAACGTAACTTGACGAAAACAGATCCCAGGGGTACACTTGACTTGACAGGCCGCGTAAGCGGTCATTTTAAATGAACGCAAATAGCGATCTGTGGGAGAAACTAGTGGTAAAAGCAGCTACAAAAAAGGTTAAAACACCTGTAGTGACAGAGAAAAAGGCCCCGCGTGGGTTTACTCGTCCGTTCCGTGCAATCGGTGGTTATTTCGCCGGTGCGTGGAGTGAGTTACGTCAAGTTCGTTGGCCAAATCGTCGTGCGACCTGGAGTCTAACGCTTGCCGTTATTCTGTTTTCGCTCTTCTTTGCGGCAGTCATTTTGGGTCTCGATGGCCTATTTTCATATCTATTTAAGGAGATTTTACTGTGAACCAAGCAAAACGTTACGATTCAGCGCGTCACTGGTACGCTATCCATACGTACTCAGGCTACGAGGAAAAGGTTGCTGAAAGCATCCAACAGCGTGTGGAATCAGTCGACATGGCTGACAAAATCTTTGGCGTATTAGTACCCAAGGAAAAACAGATCGAAATCAAAAACGGTAAACGCAAAATCGTCGAGAAAAAGATCTTCCAGGGCTACGTCCTGGTTGAAATGAAAATGACCGAAGACGCCTGGTACATCATCCGTAACACCCCTGGTGTCACCGGATTTGTCGGTACCGGCACAGATCCAACGCCTGTTTCTGATCCTGAAATTGCCAAAATCAAAAAACGCATGGGCGTCGAAGATCCAAAGCATTTCATCAACTACAACATCGGCGAAGTCGTCAACATCACCGACGGTCCATTCAAAGGCTTCGATGGTGCTATTTCTGAAATCGATACCCAAAAGGGTAAAATCCGCGTCATGGTCAGCATGTTCGGCCGCGACACTCCTGTGGAGCTAGACGCCCTTCAGGTCAAAAAAGTCTAGTCTGACCCCATATCATCGTGAACTGCTGCGTTGTCAGCTGCAGTGCTCGCAAGCGGTAGCAATATCTACAGCTTGCTGTGCGCTTCGTTGACGCCTTGCATTTCATTGATGATATGACGTCTTACCCCTATACAAAAGGTCAATAAATTGGTACAATATTTCAGTTACGCACTGCAAACGCTTCAACTAATGCAGTAAATCTAATTAGGATATATAAATAATGGCTAAAAAAGTTATCGGCAACCTCAAGTTGCGCATTCCTGGCGGCCGCGCAAGCGCAGGTCCACCAGTTGGTTCTACCCTCGGTCAATGGGGTCTGAACATGATGGAATTCATCAACCCGTTCAACGAGGCTACTCGTGAATACAACGGCAAAGATGTCATCGTTCACATCAAAGTCTACGAAGACCGCAAATTTGACTGGGTATGTCTAGGCCAGCCTGTTGACGACCTAATCCGTGAAAAAGTCGGCATCAAAAAAGGTTCCGGCAAACCACACGTCGACAAAGTCGGTAAAATCACTCGCAAACAACTCGAGGAAATCGCCGAAGTCAAAATGGGCGTCCTAAACGCCAACGACATCAATGGTGCAGTCAATGTTATCGCTGGAACTGCCCGATCAATGGGCGTCGAAGTAGAAGGTTAATGAGTTTCGAGCGTTATAACCCTTTGGTTCCGACTGCTGGCGAACAGATCACTGAAGCAGATATAGCTAGTGCAGCACGTGCACTTGAGATTGAAGCGGAAGTTGAACTGCGTCTGCCGGACGACGAGGTCGCGAGGAAACTGGCCGAAACTAAGGCGATGATAGCGTTTCGCGCATTAAACCTCACGCCCGATCAATTTAACGATTAAAACTATAGATGTGGGAGGCCTCGAAAGCCGCTATCACCACGAAAGGATACATATGGCAAAGAAAGCAGAACTACTAGAGGAAGCTAAAAAGCTAAACCTCGAAGTCACCGACAAAAACACGATCGCTGAGATTGAAGCAGCAATCGCTACAGTAAACAGTGATCAGGAATCAGTGGCCAGTGACGAACTGAAAACTGAAGACAGCGCACTGGAAACTGCGACAGATGAGTCAGCAGATGAAAAGACTGCAAAAGCAGGCAAGAGAAGCGCAAAAGCTATCAAGGAGAGTGAAGAAGTAGCCGCCAAGGAAGCCCGCAAAGAAGCAGGCGACACCGCTCCACAGTCCGAAGAAGCTGAGTCACACATCAAAAAAGGTCCAAAGCCTGTGACGCGTCCGAAACTTCAGCGCCGAAGTAAGAAATACCAGGAAGCTGCTAAAAAATTGGAAACAGGCAAAGTATACCCACTTGCTGAAGCCCTGAAACTCGCTACCGAGACAAGTGCCACCAAGTTTGATTCCAGCGTTGAAATCCACGTCCTACTCGGCGTTGACCCACGTCAAGCCGACCAAAACGTCCGCGCGACCGTCAGCTT
>Ga0193742_1000425_pt1 | contig 28871 bp, 34 predicted proteins | sample L2c1metaG_FD_165511 | JGI IMG/M metagenome (GOLD analysis project Ga0193742, IMG submission 165511) | Soil microbial communities from a riparian zone of the East river system, Colorado, United States - L2c1 | ecosystem: Environmental > Terrestrial > Soil > Riparian zone | place: USA: East River... | reverse complement strand
AGCAGGGCTTTATCCTTTTCTTTTAGGATCCCCTGCTAGGTGCGCTTTCCTGTCATATTTTATGTTTATATATATATTTAGGATCCCCTGCTAGATCTCGACTAAGTCGTCCGCAGTTGCCCTAACACATGGGTTATCAAGTTCAATGACAAGTTTGATTTTTTTATACTCACATGCTGTCAAAGGGGGGTGAAAGAAGGTTTTCTGAGAACCAAGTACAGTATTTCCACCTTATATCCTTATATATTATACTACTTGAAAATTTTATGTGCTTGTTTCAATAAATACAGGGTAACTTAAGACACTTTCACAGATGACGTCAAAGAGGCTGCAAAAGTAGTCTGGTATGAAAAAAATGAAATATCACTAAGTTCATTCTCAGTGATGGCTGAAAATCACGCGTTGTGGAAAACCTGCTGGGTCAATAGCATTCAGTCAGACATTCCTCCTGCTGTTTTCATGGGGAGAAGCCAAACTGCTGCAAATACAAACTCTGTTCCCAATTAGACATATTAGAGCACTTGCCTCATCTACTTACATCCAATGTCTTGCCCTAAATCCATTGACAATTTGGGACATTATATCAGATTTGTCAAGAAGAGTGTTTTCTATGCTGCTAAAGCAAAAGTCAATGGCAATTTTACTACCACGGTACCGGAATAACCCTGCAATATATTCCCCACACCTTATTAGATTCACCTGAGAGCATAGCAGCCACTGCAAATCCGCTGGCTAGGTCTTTGGCAACTTTGACAATGACTTCTAGACTTTTTGATCCTTCAACCGTGATGCCGGGTGAGTTAGTGAGGTTGGTGAGCGAATTTGGGAGGGCAGAACAGGAACAAGGAGAAACCGGCCAAGGTGAAGAAGGCCCAATGACTGATTCAACAACTTCTGCACCACCAATCCCAGGCCTATCGACTCTTTCAGCCTTAGTAGTTTTGGAGTTGGAAGATGATTAAGATTGGTATAAGTTTGATGATGAGAAAGTGACTGGTTTTCCAAAGGAAAAGGATTCATTGGCTTATGTGTTGGTTTATAGGAGTAAAGTATTGTGATTGTAGGAGTTTTTCTTTGGAGCCTCCGATGTACATGTACTTTTATCATAAATAAATGGTTACTACTATCATTTGGGTGAATATCAGAGATAAGCTGAGAAAATATACAGATCTATTACAATAGATCTGTATATTTTCTCAGTTGATAACTATCTACTTGCATGTTTCAGGGGCACTAGAAACACATTGCACAAGCATGGAGGTAGTGAAGGTCACTATGTAGATCATCTCCAAGAAGTTTTTCTGCCTGGCTTCTGATTGTATCTGGGTGTGTGATGTTGTTCCTAACTAAGGTAGCACCCTTCTTACTGCACCAGCAGTACATCATTAGGTCCCTGGTTACCAAATCAAGCATGTCCCAGGCCCTTCATACTGTGATCCCAGATTGAGACTCTCCACCATGGGGATCAAGAAGCAAATCAGTAAAAGAAAGAAGATCAGTATCCTTTCAAAAGTGGCACTGGCAATGAAAAGCCAATTGGATCATGGTTGTTCCAAACAATCCACCAGATTGCAAATGTTAGAGGCACTGCAAAAATATGAGCTAAAATATTATGTAATAACTTCTATCACATACGGTTGGCCAGTCCATCATTTCATAATCCATGCTGCAGATTGAATGGAAGTGAGTAGGAAGGTCGGATCTGTAGAACTATATATATGTCACAATTAGGTTAAGCAATAAAAATAAAAATAAAAATGTAGATGATAACTTACTGGAGAGAAGCCTGGTGTAGGTTTGAGATTGCACAAGAATAAATTCCGTATATTCTTTGTCATTCTTGAGTTTCTGCAACTCCTCCTCCTGCCTCAGCAACTCCTCCTCCTGCCTCAGCATCTTGTCTCCCAGCCTCGACAACTCTTTTTCCACCTGCTCCAACCATTCCTGATAGGGTCTTTTTGCTTCTGCGCAGATCATTCCCGACAAGCCTAGAATCCATGCTGTAGGCAGGCGAAGCGGAGCAGAACCATGCCATAGGCACGGGTTCGTGGCTTGTCATTCTCGAAAGACTAGTTCGGATGATGTAATCATCCAATTTGCCGGAGAGTGATGCTTGTAATGATTAATCAGTGTTGATAATGTCGGACAGAGGACTAGGTGGGGTATGTTTTTTTGATTTGCATGGTGAATGAAAGAGGAGGAATTCCGAGACTTTTGTGTCGGCCAGCTTCCTACCAGCTAAGACAGAGGATTCGCGGCAAAATTCAAACTCAGAAACGGCAAGTGCCGTAGTCATGGTATTAGTTCATCAATTAAATCTGGATTCTAGCTTCAGCAATTCCGACGCACACCACTCATTCTCATCAAATAAGAGTATCGATCCTCCCTGGTCTCAACACTTATTCTACCCGGAATGTGATGATCAGGACATTCCCCTGTTAATTTTTTTTTTGTGATACTTGAATACAACCAAATGATTGCCAATAAAATTGAGCCACACTACTACGGTGAAGACCGCAGCGAACCCCATAGGTTGAAGCAGACACCTGTCTTTTCGGTCGTCAGAAATCCTTCGAGGGCTGAAATACGATGATGCAAGGAAAAAAGATAATACAATAGGCCTCCCCTTCAACAACAACACCATCAGTGGCGCGTGGATCCGTGACGTTTCAATTCCTCTCATAGCGTTGTCGTATCGCCTGCCGTACATACGCTGGGGGTACGTACAATGTACGATTTCAGGAGCCTATATAACGTGACGTTTTGTAAGTTTGGCTTGTCTCCCCACATGAATACAGCACAAAACACCAACAGAACGATACCAGTCTCGGTATAACGACAATGCACGCTTCAGGGCTTCTGTTGCGCTAGGCGACGTCCTTGTGAGGGTTGCTAAACGAAAAGGTATTGTTGTCATTTTTAAAAAGGTAAGGATTAGCACGGTTTGGACACAAAGGCAGTTTTCAATCTAATTGAAAGGCTCTTGGTGGCACAAGCCATACGTAATACCCATAGGCACGGACACGGTTACGGGGCGTCCATAGTTATCTGTGCCACCTATTTCCAGACCATCCGAGCCATTTTGTACACTGGCAAGGCGAGTATTGAAGTTTCTTTCTCCAAAGTCTGTGGCAGGCCAAAAGCGACTTCGACGAGTATAAGGAATTGCTGCTACGAAAGATCTACGTGATCGTGCTGTAAAATGGTGCACTGATCACGGCTGTACATAGCGAAAGCTGGCAGACCTTGCGAGTTGCTCATTCATGGTGTAGCGGGTGTTGCGAGCCATAGAAAAGGATGGAGGAACGACGAAAGGAAGAGAGCTCAAACAGAACCTGAAGAAGCTGGGAAAGAGGTCAGTTTTATAGGAGCCACTGGCAAATATAATAATAATAATCCAGTAGTTCAAGATGAGAAACGAGGCCGACATGCTGTTCAAAAGACGCAATGTGGAGCTCAACGAACAGAAAGTAAGGATATATGTGATAGCCAAATCCTTTCAACGTTTACGAAGTTGGTTACCTTTTTGTGACGTTCACGTGACCTGTGAACTAATGTTCTGCAAACTACATCTCCATATTTTTATTCTCGAATTTGTCACACTGGCTCGAATTGTTGAACGAATCTTCTGTTGATTGTTCGAACTGAGCAACCTGAATGAAAAACTTATAACCATAACCAGATTTATAAAGTTGACTCGTCATTCCATGTCTTTCCGCCGTCACCTTACCTTCCGAGTACTTTCGCGCACACATGGCGGCCCCTCAGAAAGCATATCGTCAAACAGAAATCGGCGCGAAAGAAGAGCATACTTCACTGTAAGTATCGGAACTCATTACCTCCCTTAGCCAACCGACTTGACGCGTGTATTCCTCTACAGAAAATTGAACGCGAACCTATCATCACCCTTGATCCAAATCAGTTCGTCCAGAAGAAACAACAACGTCTTTCCCTTGGAAATAAAACTATGTATACTGCTCATATTGACCTACACGACCAATCGACTTGTGGAACCAAACAGCGCTTGGCCTATGACCGGATAGGCCCACCAGGCACCACGCGACCCTACCCACCATGCACCAAAGCGTTCCTATATTACACCACGCCTCCAGGAAGACCCCGAATTGCAGGAGAGCTACGCCTTCGAATTACATCAAGCGACGATCCTGCGTCTTTCGCGAGTGGTTCGGATCTCCTCCGAGGGAACGGTCAACCATGGTCGCGGCCACTTTACATTATCTCAAAAATATACCTCCCTTTATATGAAAAACTTAGGGAAGAAGGACTTGTTCCAGACGACTTGGACGCAATTTTATCGACTTTTTCCCATAAATGCCTCATTTATTCCATGGGTCAGCTTCTTTATACCTTAAATGACACATTTATCGTCGACTTCACTAGCGATGGGCAGTATTTCCCCATCATCACCGAGCGAGGCATGGGGACACTACCATTCCGTAGACAATTTTTCGATAATCGGGGATCGCGCGAGAGCACGCCTTACACAGGTGCGTATACACAGTCACCATCTCTCGATAATCTCAAATTGGTGATTCTCCTGCATCTATAGGAAGTGCCCTAGCGCGATTTGAACGTTCAACGCTCCCAGAACACGCAGGCACAAGGACTGTTGTGTTACGTTTTCTCAAATTCGTCAAACCCGTGAAGTGTGTTATGCCCCTTTACGATGGCTACATCGGCTACCCAAAGGAAGGAGAGCTTTTCCATAGGAATCCATATCCCATTAAATCGAATCAGCGAGTGTGGAGTGTCAATATTGACAAACCAAGGAGAGGTCTTGTACTACCAGGTCTTCGATTACTCTGGGATGCATAGTTGGTTCGACACGGTTTCAACTTGCCACGGATACCCTACGGGTAAGTGCTATCTGGGGGGTGTTGCAGTCAACTCATGGTCCATTGGAATGTGTCGAACTAATTAATATCTTCAATCAATAAATCCAGCCTTATTTCTGTCTTCGTTGATAAAAGGCGCGCTTAATTATTCAGCATAACTTACTGAAAGGTAAGCGTAACGCCTCTGCGAACAAATAATTAATATTTACAGAAGTTTTCAAATATTAACTCCTGAGCCAGCGTTTTACTGTCATCGTTGGTTGAATTTCTTATTTCTAATTCGTAATCTCACACCTTCCGGCTTCGTAGTGCCTGGTTGGGAGTGGCCTACATCTATCAGGGAGGACAAGGCGCAGGTACAGGTTAGTCACGGTGTTACTACGGGTAGAGATATAAGATTTCTTTTTAATAGTGAATATGTATTCAGGGCTTGAACCAAGAGCATTGGTGATGGTCAGATGTGGATATTGGACTTGCCAAGTTCCTCAAAAAAGTGCTTCATATCGTTGAATAGTGGGCAGCAGTCAAGGTCACTTTAGAGATACTGAAAAAGGAAAGACACCAATATACCTTGATTTGTCTTTGTTTGTCTGGGGTCCTTCCTGGTTGTATGTTTTTTCGTCACCTAACAGGCTTGCGAACTTTTTCGCGCAGATATGGCAGCCTTTCAGAAAGCCTGCTTGAGATATCATCCAACGCAAATCCAGTAAATCGATATGTAAATACTCATACTTGAATACCGCGTTTTATTAACCGACTTTGACGCGTTTATTACTTTACAGAGGCGCGGACGGCATATTTCAGAGAACTACGAAGTCATTGCCACCCTTGATCCAAACAAGTTCGTCGAGAAGAAACAACAGCGCCTTTCCATTGGAAATCAACAAAACTTTAGTGCTCGTGTCACACTACAGAATCAATTGACTCCCAGACTTATTCCATGTATCTCCTATGACCGGACTCACCAGACAATCGCGCGGACGCACTCCTTCCCACCATACACCAAAGCGTTCCTATATTACACCACGCCGCCAGACAGACCCCGCATTGCAGGAGAACTACGCCTCCGAATCACATCAAGTGATGATCCTGCGTCTTTTGCAAGCGGTTCGGACCTCCTGCGAATAAACGGTCAACCATGGTCACGGCCACTTTACGTTGTCTCAAAGTTATATATTCCTCTGTATGAAAAACTGAGGGAAGAGCGACTTGTTCCAGACGACTTGGACACCATTTTATCGACTTTCCCTCCAAAAAACGTCATATATTCTCGGAGTCAACTTCTTTATACGCTAAATGACACATTTATCATCGATTTCAACAAAGCTGGGCAGTACTTCTCCGTCATCACCGAGAAGGGCGTGGAGACCCTGGCATTCCGTAGTCAATTTTTAGATCATCGTGAGTCACGCGAAGGTGCCCCTTACACAGGTGCATATAACACATTATTTATTATCTCCCGATACTTCTCAAAAATTGATGATATCTCCCTGCATCTATAGGAAGTGCCCTGGCTCGATTTGAGCGTTCAACGCTCCCAGACCATGCAGGCACAAGGACCATTGTGCTACGCTTCCTCAAGATACTTAGACCTGTGAAGTGTGTTATGCCTCTTTACGATGGCTACATAGCACGCCCAGAGGAAGGGAAGCTTCACCAGAGAATTCCGTATCCTAAAAAAGCTACCATTAAATCGGTTCAGCAAGCGTGGAGTATAAATCTAGACAAATCAAAAGGTCTTATGCTGCGAGGTCTTCGATTACTCTGGGATATATAGGTTGATTCAACGCCTTTTGCAATGGACATTCTGCTCCCTTGGACATCGCAGCTGCCATGATCAGTTGGAAACACTTATGGGTTCAAACGTCTGTATACTCAGAACGTGCATTATTAACCATCCCAGGCAGAAAGTCGGAGGGAAGTAATGTGTTGTTCAATTCATGTGGGCGTTTGTAGCTGGGGCGTGAATGTGAGCGAATAAAAGATACAAAAATTAATCTACTTCTAATACAGTGCCCCGCTGTACACTGCCCCATCCTAAGGAGTAGAGTTAATCATAACAATCTCTATTGAACTATCATAGGTGGTCACTTACCGACAAGTCGCCAATGCTTCTCGATACGACGTGAAAGTGCCACTTTCTCCCCAACTTCTGTGCAAGCAGGTGAGGTCAACTGGATCTTGGCCAGATCTGCCTTGACGCTGAGTACTCGTCCACCAGTTGAAGTCGACCCAATGTTGATCAACAACAGTTCATTCTTGACAAGCTTGGAAACTTTTGTTTGTTTCTTATCTTCGGTCTTGACTCCGAGCAGACGACGAAGCAGGAAGAGACTAATCTCCAATTCTACGTTGAAAATACAGAATATATCAGTCGGACGAAGAAAGAGCGTTGGTCAACGAAATCTTACCAGTGTAGATCTTGGGCAGTTTGCCGACAGCGCCCAATACCTGACCGACCAAACGATCAGCTCTGCACAGCGTCGGATCGATCCTTGTTCCAACACCAATCAATCCTCCGGGAACTGCAAACGACAGCAAATTGTTTTCGGCGTGGAGAGACATGATTCTGCTAAAAATGGGTTGACATTTGTTACGACCCGCACTGTCTTTCGTGACAATTCCAGGGCGTATCTCTACTTCTTGTCCAATTCGGAGGACACCTGTCAGGATGGAACCTCCAGCTACGCCACCTTTGAGTTCGTCTACCTCAGCACCAGGCTTATTGACATCGAACGACCGAATAACAATCAGGCGAGGGTCAGAGAGGAAATCTCGAACGGGTATAGGGATACGTTTGACGATGTACTCATTGACAGCGTCGATGTTGTATTTCAGTTGGGCAGAAATGGGAACGATAGGTGATGATTCAGCAACGGTTCCTGAGTGTTTTTTTTTTTAAAAAAAAGATGAACAATCTAGCAAAGAAGAAGGAAATTCGAACCTTTCACGAATGCAGATATACTCTTCTGGTGCTCAAGCGCTTGTGCCTCCTTGATAAGATCGACCTTGTTTTGCAAAATGATGATGTGCTCTAGCTTCATGATTTCTACGGCAGCAAGATGCTCAGATGTTTGAGGTTGCGGGCAAGTTTCATTGCCGGCGATGAGTAGTAGTGCAGCGTCCATGACGGCGGCACCGTTCAACATCGTGGCCATCAGAATATCGTGGCCAGGACAATCAACGAATGAGACATGACGAACAAGTTTCATTCTATGCCCACATCCAGGTCGTTCACATGGCGGATTATCCTCTTTGTCAGAACGATAGGAACGATAGCACCCTGGTCTCGGACATGCTTCATTTTCACATTTGTAGATCTAAAAGAGAGATTAGATTGATTAGAGCCCATGAGTTGCTAAGATCGATTATAGGGACGCACTTTAGCATTGGCATATCCCAGCTTAATCGTGATATTTCTAACTAGTTCGTTTTTGAATCTGACAGTCATAACCCCAGATATCGCTTTCACTACCGTCGACTTTCCATGCGCGACATGGCCAATGGTGCCTACGATTGGAAAAAATCAAATCAAGTCCTTGGATTGAAATTTTTATTTTTATTTTTCTTTACCCAGGTTTATCGTAGCCTACAACAAAATAATTCAGAAAGTTTCAAAAAAAGTTTTGAATCGTGAAAAACGTTTACTTGTTTTGAGATAACTTCCGGAGACAGAGGAGTCAATTTTGAGGGATCCACTTCGACCTTTGGTACGTTATCGATCCCTTCTTCATCTTCGGACTCTGATTCTGATTCTGATTCAAACTTCTGGAGTGTCTCGTCGCCAGGCATATCCTTTTCGTAGGTGAGTTAAGGTTTAGCTGCCTCTACCAGATTTTGGCAGGGACCTCCATGACTCAAAATTTATAAGCGGAGTCCAGAATTATACTGATAGTGGCCGGCCGGCACTCGGCACTCAACCACTCCCTAGTTAGCTGATAATTATTCAATTACCATTATCATCTTTTCCAGTCGAAACTGTGCATCTAGGCAACTTGAAACAACTTCACCAGCCATCTCGTCTCACGGAAATTGAAGATGACTATTGACACCGTCACGACGGCCGCAATCACCTTCTTCACTGTTAAATTGCCCATAGCTTTCTGGTGCCTTCGCAGGCACCCGATAACCCATACACCCAGGTCCCAAACGTGCATAAAATCTGACAGCTGGATGGCATAGGATGGCATTCCTCTGTTGCCATTCTTTCCTGTGAAATAACACCTACGATCGTTATCGCCATTACCTCTCGCGATTTTACAAAATTATTACTGCCGCTGTCGGTTATTCAATTAAATCAAATTGAAAATAAAGATTCTAAAAAAGCCGCAGCCTAGTGTCCGTCGGGAAGTACTTTTGCGAGTTTTTTCTTTCGCCTCCAATGCTATCAAGGCACTGCCTTTCTATTTTCGGTGACTTATCTTGATCGATCAAACAGGCTAATTCAAAGTCAATCTTCGAGGCGGTGACCTTGTGAGTCCTAGTGCAAAAACTCCTTTCATGACCATTCTCACAAGTTTCAAAAGTCATTTTCATGACACGAGGCATTCAGAAAATTTTCATGGCACGGGTACAACTGAATACAACATACCCAACAACTTGAATGAAAAGGCAGTGCCATGGCAGTTCCACAAGATTATTTTCGAAATTTTTTGAGAGCATCTCTTCTGTCGTCCAGTCTATACACTGTACAGCCGCGTTTTAATGACATTTATCCACTTCTCACGGCGATCCGGCTGGTATTTATTGTATCACTTCTCTGGGAGCATCCCCTCTAGATCAATATGTCGGCGCCCCGGTACACACTTCCAACTCTTCTACACAATTGGCCATGGACACGCCATCTCAGCGAATACTATCCCGATGTCAAGAAAGAGTCGAGCGCTTGGGTGGAGTCGTTTCGCCCCTTTGGCCCAGATGGGCAAAAGGCATTCAACGGTTGTGATTTCAGTGAGATTCCTTTGCCCTCAAAGCTGTTTTTTTTGGCCAAAATGCACATGTCCACAGATTTGCTAGCATCCCTCACGTACTCTCACAGAAGCAAAGGCTAGTTTTCAACCATCTCAAGCGGTATATAACATCTCATCTCATATATTAGAATTCGTTCGTGTCGGCTGCGATCTGATGAACTTTTATTTCGTATACGACGAATATACTGATGTCGCCGACAAATCAGTAGCCGCGTACTTGGCCCACACCGTGATCGATGCATTGAAAAATCCGCATGAACGCCTTTCTGGTGAACATGTTTTAGGTCAAATGATACGCCAGTGAGTGAGCTTTTTTCTGACCCTCACAGCTGAAATTTCACCATTGCACAATTTGTAGATTTTGGGAAAGAGCAAACAGGCTTGCGTCTCCAGGATCGTCTTGCTTCGATCATTTTACCGCTACCCTCGAAAGATATTTGCATTCCGTAACTCAAGAAGCAGAAGATCTAGCCGATAGACGAATTCGGACAGTTGACGATTATCTCGAATTGCGAAGGGATACATGCGGTGGATGGCCGACTCTTGCCCTGATCGAGTTTGGACTTGATCTCCCCGACGAGGTCCTTCAACACCCGACAATTGTTAATCTTACACACGCCACGGTGGAAATGATAGTTATCGTTAATGTAATTATTCTATCAAACCCCTTTGAATTTCGATCCTCACATCTTACATCTTTGAATTCCGACAGGACATGCACTCATACGCCCGTGAACTACAATGTAGTTTTGCCAATCACAACTTAATCACCTCTATCATGCACGAGCACAACTTGGATCGACAAGCTGCCTTTGATTGGCTCGGCCACTATTCTGATAACGTTATCTCCCAATTTCTTACTGACCGTGAAAAGATACCCTCATGGGGTGAAGCGATCGATATTCAAGTTCGAAGCTACGTTGACGGTCTAAGTCAGTGGATTCGTGGAATTGATGACTGGAGTACGGAGTCGAGGCGGTACTATGGCAATAAAGGATCAGAAGTTCGAGAGAAGAGGATAGTGTATTTGGGACCCATAAATGGACCTTATTTGAAGGAGGATCAGATTTCAAAGCCTATACTTTCTCTTCTTTAGTCGTCTTGGGGGATCATAAATAACTCAAATCGCTACCAAACTATCTTAGATGTGCTTAGTGTCTAAATTGCATAGAACTTAATACTTGGTACATACTTCGAGACCCAATCGGCCAGGCACACACACGTTGGGAGTGATTAATTTTTTCAAGTTTAGCGCCCGATACCTTTAGAACCCGAGCAATCAAGCGCCGAGTACTCGAAATGCTTAGAGAATACGGAGTTAGTCAACTGCGGTTAGAGAAAGGCGGAATTTCGAATGTCATGTTCATCTGGAAAAAATCTTCGGCTACAACCTGCTATCATGACAGCCCCGATCTGTAGTGCTCTATGACATGTGATAGCAGCCATAGCACCATAGCTCAATAGACAGCCCAATTTTTTTTCCTGATGTTCTATCAGAGCCGCTCTCGCAAATAGATGCTAAGAACAGAAGTTTATTCAAGATGTGACTTAAAGCTCAGGCACTATAAAACAAGAAAACGAAGGAATGAAATAATAATCATAATCATTGTTACAGAAAGCATAATAATATCTTACATTCCTTACACTCAAGGGAAAGCAATACACTGGATAACGGTAGCACGAAGGAAAGTTAATCACCCCCTTGTAAGTAATAATTGTTCAACTAACTATGAAAGAAAGGCAAGAAAGACTTTTTTTTTTGGAAATAATCGCAAGGAAAACTCGGAGATTTGAGAACAGAATAAAAAAGCACCCAACGTAGCTTGCCATCCGGATGCTTAACGGGGTCCTGGTTCCATCCCTCATCCCACAAGAACCAGAGCCCAACTTCGACGTCCTCGGGCCTATAGGGGCGTCGGTTCTGAAGAACCTAGCCTGGAACCAGAGTGTCAGTAACATCTTCGAATTCTGGATCGCCCGCCGTGAAGATTTTCTACGCAAAAATTATTATAAACGATCTTAAAAAAAAAGACAAGTTGAATTCAAAGATTAATACCAAGAAAAGGGCCATCGTAACGGAATAGACACCTGCCGCACAGTAAGTTTTTGCTGATGAAAATTTCATCAACTCTGGCGCTATGTAGGCCGGGATCGGCCAGACATGCATTTCTGAGCTCATCGACCAAAACACTTGACTAGTTTTACATAATTTCAATTTTTGTTGCTAACATTAGGAATGAACATACAGCTCGCACACCAGAATGAACAATACCTTTCGCTGAGGAAGACCAGATAGGCCGTGTCAGTGCCTATGCGTTGTGAGAAGGTCGACTGTATAACACTCTACGAACAAAAAAGCAATGCATTCATCAACATCCTAAGCTTCCTCATCACTTCCATAATCTGCCAGTCCCAAGCCAGTGTTCGACGGTAATGGCGGTTGCCGTTGTTGAGCAGGAGGAAACCCATGTCGACTCCTGATTTGCGCAAAATATTTCAAACCTTCCAAAGTATCGGCACTCAGCAGACCCGCAGTATTGGGTGGGGGTGGGGAAGGTGTTCCTGAACGGACATCCCCACTCTCCAGGCCCAATCTCCTGCGTTTTGACTCGGGTTCTTTATAATCATCCAAGTCCTCCGCATCATCGTCCACCTCGACACCATCCTCCAATGCGCGCACAGCCCTCATTGCGTCCACGATCCTAGGGTCCATACGCGCTTTGATAGCCTCCTGACCCATGTCTACTAACCGTCTCTTCTCGGCAACTTTTTGCACGGGGTTGGGGTCCTCTGTTGCCCAGCGGACATTTAGAATTTCGTCATTGTCCAACGACTGACACGCCATAGCTTCCTTAGCGAATTGAGCGTGAAACTCCGAGACATAAGTCACGAAAGCCACGCTACGGTATTGTAGGACTCGTACTGACAGAGAGATGTAAGCATATTAGGATTAAAAGAAACTGAAAAGGAAGAATCTTTACTTCTCTCAATGGTTCCCCATTCCCTAAAATGCCTCGTCACCACCTCTTCCGTTTCCTGCCCATTTCCCGTCTCCTTAATTCTGCCAATATATAGCGTCCGATTTTGCCTATTGAAGCTACCCACACCTCCCATATCATCTCTGTAATCCGCAAACTTGTCCCTCGCAAAACAGTCTTTGGAGCTATCGGGCATGGTATCCGTAGAATCGGGAAGAGTGTGTCGGTATTCGCACTCCCAACCGTATGGGCAGCATCCACGAGCGAAGAAGAGACATATGTATTTCATGCCGGTAGTGTTGGCGCGCGTGAGCCCAGAGTCGCGTTTGATGCCGCATCTGGTTTGGGATTTGATTTTACTGGATATGCGTAAGAGATCGAGAGTTAGCAAAATCGAATAGCGTGAATAGCAAGTACGCACTTCGAGTAATTGTCTTCTCGATCTCCTCCTGCCCATTTATTATACCAAATATCTAGAGAGGAGACGAAGATTAGAAAACATTCGTTGAGAAATATGATTTCACGTACTGTACTCCTTCCCTGTCTGCACAGCTTCTGCCTTCACAACATCTCCTGCTTTAACCTGCTTTCTGGCTGGCTTTAGCTTTTTCGGCGGTTTTGGTGCTTGTGGAATAGGTATAGGATCAACAAGTTGAACTTCTAGAGTTGTGCTCATTGTGGTTCTTGAAATGAGTGACATGTAACGGGTCACGACATAAAATGCATAAATGGACCTTATTTGGAGGAGGACCATACTTTCCCTTAGATCTTTAGTCTCTTTGGGGGCCATTAATAACTCGAATGGCCACCTCAATGTGCTCAGTGTCAAAATTGTATAGAGATTAGTGTATATATCTGGAGCATCACTCAACACTTGACGGTACTACCAAGGTAGGCGTCAAATATTTTTGATCTGTTACCAGGAAGGGAAAACTAACGATGCCGAAATCAGGAGTCTCACCTGGAGGAAGACATAACTCCACGGGGTCATATCTGTGACTTTTATCCGGGGTATCAACGTGAGCTGAATTTTATAGAACAATTAATATTGGAGGGCCTCCAAACTTTTATTAGAACAGCCCCAAGAATATCTGATTTCAAGGAGATGGAGCAGGACGTGAAGAATAGTCTTGACAACATACCTCTTCTTCAAATATGAAGGTAAGTAATTCTATTCATCTACTGTCAATTTCTAACTATAATTCCATGAATAGATATGCTAACAAAGCGGCACACTTTGTCGATGCCTATGCTCAAGTCTCTCTGAGTCCTGCCGTCAGGGCCAACAGGAAATATCGCGGACACCACACCCTACCTTCTGAAATCCTCGGAAAGCTCAAAGATGAGTTTACGATGGAAATGTACAAGGTAGTACCATAAAATAATCATCCCTGTTCCGAGCTAGCCAAATAATCGTTCCAGGGAAGGCGGCTTCACCTAAAACCTTTAGTGGTTGAATTACGTAATAATGACCTTCTTCGAATTACTGGTTTAGGAAGGTGGCAAAAAAAAATTAATTCCATCAAACCTCCCTCCAATACAGTACTTCTCTTCCTTTTGTCAAAACATAATTTTGTAAGAGATACCCATTTCTACAAAAATTTTATGGTTCTATTTAGGCTGTACTATCAGTAGAGGCAGCTAGGTGTCCGATACCAGAGTTTGTCGGTCGAGGTTTTTAGCAATCAGATAGTAGCCGAGCCTGCATGACGTACATCGACTTGTGTGGGAGTGGCTGTGGCTGGGAGCCCAAGATCCTCCGGAATTATTACATGGCCTGAAGGCCTGGCCCTTCTTGAACCAAAGTCAGATTTTAAAAACTTCATGCTGATCTGGGCTTACGGGCATGCACGATGATTAATTCTGGAGAAGTCTGCATCAATCAAGTGCGGGAACTGCTCTGCCTTGACAACACCATAGAAGTGGCACTGTACTGCCATTTGAGTTGACAGATGGACCACGGTGTGATCCCTCTGAAAACTGCCAGCTTGAAACTTGAGTCATATTGGGCCATTATGGTTCTGGCCTCATTTTTTCTGCTGTCTCATATGCCCGTTATGCCGTAGTGTCGTAGACTCAAAGCTTTTGCACTTCAGTAGGTATACCCGAGGAACTAGACTCAGAGGTAAGCAGCAAGCATCATAATAGACCATTTAACGACCGCTCCATTAATATACTTAGATGAGGATTTTTGTGGGAAAAATGACATGATGAATTAATACACCTGAATACACGGAGAAAGCAACTCAGTATTAGTAAAACAAGTAAGAAACCTGTGGTGTAAGTAAGTGCTGAGAGAGCGAAAGGAAGAGTAATATCAAAAGGACAATGGATCGTGCGATTGTGCATAAACATACAATGTTCAAAGATAAATGAAGATAGATTGGGACCATCCGTCTACCAATTTAGTTGGGCTAGGTAATCAACGTCCTCGAGAAGTATGGATGACGGTGAAACGCCAAGCCCCTCTGGAGTCTCGCCAGCTCCACTCAGGATTGATCAATATAAGTAGATGGCATGTCAGCATAATGAATACCCAGGTAATGAAGATCGATGTGATATAGGGAGAATAAAAGTACAATAGTAAGGTCAAAATGGTGATATAACTACAAAACAAATGTTTGACGTTCGTTGCGACGGAAGGGATTCAAGTTATCCATCGAGCTTTTTCTGGTACAATAAATCCCAAATTGTCGTAACTTTTTCGGAGGACGGTATTTCACACATGGAGTAGCGATATTTTCCTGGTCCAGACGTCTCTTTGAAGTTGGTGATTTTTCAAACTGACGGTAGTCCCACAATGGTGACCGACGGCGTTCGATTGGGGAGTCGCGAATTGGAAGAGAAGGCTGTGGACGGACTATTACCGGGAAGGCGTCGGGCGCTAAGTTGAGTCATCATAAGTCACAAATTTAGTCTTCGGAGGTTACATGAGGTTGGATTACTCACGGAGCATGGTGGGCTGTGCTGCAGATAAAGAAGAGCCAGGAGTCTGGGTACCTTCCCCTGAGCAAGAACTTGAGTCGCTCGTGGTCCTCAAATGTCCCCGCCGTGAAGTAGAGGGGATATGTAGAGAGCTTCCTCTCCTCTCAATAGAGAAATTTGAGGTCAGAGGCATGAGCAGGATCCGAATCCGTCCTGGATGTGGAAAGGTAAGGAGACAAAATCGGTTCTACATCTATCAGGTACAAGAGAGGTTGTAATACCTCGTAGATCTGTGTTTTCTTCCCCTCCGTTTGTTTGAAGCAATTTCAGAAGGTCTATATACGCCTTCTTGTGTTCGACGAAAGTTTCAGGGCACGAAGCGAAGGCATAAAGTACAATACCAGCCTGCTCAAGGGTCTTTCGAGCAAGCTGCAACGTTTAGTCAGATTGAAAGACATCAGTGGCACTGTTATCGTAAAGATCTCATTTTTTCTTTTACCTCGAGGAGTCTGATCGTCTGTCAAGTGGCGTTGTTTAGAAGTCTTTCCTTTAAACAGTAAAAAAGAGAAACAAGACAAAAAATACAAACCTTTCTTGTTGCAATAATATTTTGAGATACAGACAAGAGCGAAAGAAGCTCGTGTGCTGCGGGCAGGAAGGTCGAAAGTTTGCTGAGACGATAGGCAAGGTCAACAGCATCAAAACCTTTTAGGGTCACGGCGGCTTCAGCCTGTAAAATTGGGAGACTGGAAGATCCAAAATTCATCTGGATTGGGGAGAACAAAAGAGATATTGGATGTGTGATCATTGTGGTAGGAAAGAATTAACGTTCGCGACGCAGGATGAAGAAGAGAGGCAAAGCTGTTCAATCACCAATTGGCGGTGTTAGTAAAATGTACGGTATCTTCCGGTCCTCGCATCTAAGGACGACTCATGCTATTGTGGCAACGAAGATATTTACACAGATTATTGATCCCACTATCTACCTGCTTCTTCAGTCGTTTTATATTTATTTAAATTTTCAATTGTTCCGTGTAAACTCGTTTGCAGTGATTTTGTTGTCAAAGAAGGTGTTACTGGCGCTATCTGAGTTTAAAACAAAAAGAACAGAATCATTCGTGGGAGAATTGGCAAATACGGCCCAAACAACGCGTCTCGCGTCTGTCACCCACTGCAACACAATGAACTCCTCAACCAGCAGGTATGCTGAAAAGAAACAGACACAGGAAGAAATAAAGAGACAAATAGCTCTACTTCAGGCACGCCTGGAGCCAGAACCTGAGTCACAGGCGAGGCCATTGGTACCGAAATCACCCAAACGGAAGTCAATAGAGTCTGTAACTTTGGCACCCGCAACACCATCACCAAGTCAGTAAATATGTAATATGTGTCTCGATTTACCCCATGCTAAATATTTAACCAGAGAAGAAACGGAAACTTGAGCACAACACTACGGCTCAACCACCTCCAAGACCTGTTTTCCAAACAGCGCCACAACAGAATGCCTCACATAGTACTGGTGGCAATATTAAGGTTGTCACAGGCTTGTATTTCAAACCTCCTCCTTCGAAACTGCTTAGCAACCTTGCTAAGATGAGCAGTATGAATGTTGACTCTACCGTTATGGAACCTCTACCTCGATCCACTGGATTTGCTGAAAAGCCCAAGGAGATCGAACCTGTTCGGGAGGAGCGATTTCTTGCCTCAAAACGTGATGACCGCCTGGCACTCATTAATGATCTCGAGCCTGGCCCTTACGAACACACCCCCTCGTTTGATGATCCCAAATTTGACAAATTGGAACCCCATTCGGAGATTCACTTGACGTCAGTTATATCCCAATTCTGCCTGCGCAGTCTTCTCTAAATTCAATACCGTCCAGCTCTCGTTCCATCCCCCATGAGGACTTCGCAGATTATCTCCGAGGTCGGTTCTACCTCTCCCCATCGCGGTTATACTCTGCCATTCGCCTTTTGCCCGATAAACAGGGTTATGATGTCCCTGTGCCAGGGGATTGGATTACAATAGCTGTTGTAGCCGAAAGAGGACCAATCAAGTTCACTCGTGCCCCTGTGACGATTGAGGCTGAAGATGGAGACAGCAAGGACAAGAAGGGAAAATCTGGTGTTAATGGGCCAGAGAAATCTTTTGGAAAGAAATATGTCAACCTAAAGCTGATCGATTTTGGAGCCAGGTCTTCATCTACGACTGGAGACACTTCTGTTATCCGAGGCGATGCGTTTTTGACATTGCTTCTTTTTGAGTCTGATGGATTCGACCTCATCCCTCGGAAGGATGGTATGAAACCAGAGAAATTGTATAAAGGTGGAAGTAGAGGCGCATTCGAAAATTTAACAAACGTGAAGGAAGGGGATGTAATCGCATTGCTCAATCCGAAGATTTTGAAACCATTTCAAGTTCGTTTCAACCAATATTTTTCTTCGGTGCTCTTCGGCCTCACCGGCTGAAAATTCTTGTTATTTTCTAGAGATCGAGTGATAAGCCTCATCCGGTTGACAATGTGTTGGCTCTGACCCCCGAATCTGCCTCTTCTATCATGGTGATCGGACGTTCTCGTCACCTTGGGATGTGTACGGTCAGAAAACAGGACGGGAAGGTCTGTGGGAGTTGGTGCGATAAACGCGTCAGCGAAATTTGTGACTATCATGTACAAAATGCCGTTCAGCGTCGACGGGCTGCGCGTCCTGAATTCTCAGTCGGGTAAAATCTCTCTTTTTGATGAACCTCTCTTTTTTTAAAAAAATAAAAGCTAAATGGACCTTTTTTTTTTAGAACCTCTGGCATGTCAACTTCATCGACTTCCTCATCTATGCATAAACGCAAAACTGCGTACGACCCACAACGCCAATGGGGTCTCAAACCTGAAGATGATTCTACCGGTGATGGCGCTACATATGTGATTTCTGGGCACATCGTTAGCGGGACGTCTTCTGACCCACGGACAATGTATCTTTCGGAGACGATTGGACGAGATGGACAAGCGAAGGCGAAGAGGAAGATGGGTGGTGGTAAAGATGCTGCTGATCGGGCGTTAAAGACGCTACTGGAAAGGGATAGAGAAGGGATGAAGACTGTAATGAAAGCGAGGGAGGCAGGGAAGGTTAAATTGGAGGAAGGCAAAGGGAGAAGTGGCTGTGAGCAAGGGAAGAAAGATAGCAAGGGCAAACGGAAACAAGTAGCACACGATACGGAGGAGGAAAGTGATAAAGAGCGTGATGCATGTGGGGGAGAAGAGAAACGGCAAAGTTCCTATTCAGCAGGCGTTATTAGATCCCTAGGGTTTGATCCGTCCATTAAAACGGGTCAACGAAGGACGGACAACGCAAACTCGCAGAACAAGGTATATTTTTCATGATTATTATGTCCTCTATTTTACTGAGGCCATGGGGCACAGCTGGATCTTCTGGAAGCTGTCCGAACATCTCGCAAGGATATTGACCTTGGCCCACGACCTGGCTCCAGGATACGTTCTGGAGTAATGGCTCCCAAACGTGAAACATTGACCATACAAGCAAACATCGAGCAGCAAAAGGATCCGGAGTTGCCTTGGGATTCGGACAATGCGGAGGACGAGATGCCTGACAAGTTGATGAAAAGTCAGGTTGTAGAGAAGATGATCGATTTAGATGATTTTTAATGCGTTGTTGATCGGCGCTTGTGGACTTGTATTTTATCCGCAATTTGTTGGAATTCAAGCATGTTTGTCATATGTTTCGCTGAGGCAATGGTCCATTAAGTGCAAGGTTGTATCAGACTTGAACTTGCACGGCGACCAATTTAGATTTTGAAAAAAAAATAATATAGATGTGCAAAGTCAATAATACATGTAAAGATGAGTGTTCTTGTCATGATCTAGTTCCATGTGCATTCCCAAAAGAATCCACCGCCATCTTGTCGTCCTCTGCATTACTGATATCGTCCGCTGAAGGTACTGGGGCAGAATTCGCTGCACCAAGTGCTGCCTGTGCGACTTGAGGAGGAGAGACATCCCTACCAATAATGCGCTTTTAAGAATGGGTTTCCTTCGGGGTACAGGCCACTCACCATTTGATATGAAACCGGGTTACGCGAGGTTTTGTACTGATATCTCTCACCAGTCGGTGGAACATAATTTTTGCTGGCGGAGTCTCCTTCATCTCTTCATTGTCATATTCTGTATTTTGGTAATATCCAACTCGGACGAATTCTTGATCTCGGTATGAGCCAGTCAGGATAAGAGCAGCGACCCCAAGAACGTCTTCTTCTGGTATTTTTGATGGATCTGGTGCGGAGCCTTCGAATTCAAATGAGTTTACACCAGATGGGACTGGACCGACTAGACAATCGTCAAGTTCTTGGTCGAGGGCTTCGTCACCGGGTGATGACACGAAAATGAGCTTCCATTCCAGATCTAACCATGACGCAGCCTGTAGTTGATTCTCAAATGCAGAAATGCTTCTACGCACCATCATCCAAGGGCGCTATACATTCGAAAGTTACACGAAATCGGTACACATCAGAAAACCGTGCCGGGTTATTCATAAATTCGACATTCTAGGCGAAGAAGGCTCTCAGCCTTGTTCTTGATTATTTGATGTGTTGAACTTACTCTTATAGTTACAGCCATCTCATGGGCGGCTTAGCACAAGAGAAGAGCTAGGAAGCGTTTAGGTTGAAGCAGTAAAAGTACAAGGACGCTACCGTGGACGCGTTCGTGACAATCTTCTGACAGTCACAAGGTCATGTGATTGTGATTATGTAGTTTATATAAAAACTTATATTAATTATTACTGACAAGGGCTTGGACTCGCCTGGACCACGACATTCCCAAGGGAGGACCAGCGTACTTGGAGCAACTATTATTAGAATCAGGAATCCCTATCACGAAGACGACTTTGAAGTTTTGGATACTGATCAGAGGCACAGTTGTCTCTGTTTGTCCACTGGCACGTGCAGTGATCACTTTTACCGAGTACCAACTCTGGGCAGACTTATTTGCCAAGATTTCAAGCCACTTGGGTTCTCTTCTGACGACCACAAACGAACGACCACCGTAACGCCTTCTTTTTTCAAATTGTATGTATCGTTTTTCATACCTTTCTGTTCGTACTTCAGCTCTTTTTCAGTACAACTCAAGTTTGGTACCCACAAACAACCTGTACCACAACTTGCCGTCTTTCTGAGCATGTCATATTGATCGGAGCCACCCAAATCGACGTGCTTTCATCTTCATATTACCATGGCTTCAAGCTCGCCCACGATACCTTCCAAAGTTGACGACCATTTACGCCCTGACACCCCTCTTGCATCCCAACAATCGACATCAGTAACCCACCTTCTGAACTTTGAATCACCGAGCTCCTTGTTGGCCGAAGAGCAGCCCTTTTCCACATCACTCGCGGATACCTTACAATTACCTCCTTCAACCGATGGAACCTCTCAGCTCTTGCTTCCTGTACCCGCGTCTTCTCCTAAAAGCAGACCTCTACATACATTTTCTCTTTCGGACTTACTAGATGGAACTGGTGGTCTAGAAACCTTAGGCCCAGAAATTGCAACTGCTGATATTAACATTGCTAGTAAGCCTTGTGTTACCGATCCAAGCAGTTCATTCTCACCATCAATTAGACGATGGCAGCTTCATCGAATCCTCTTCTGGTACCGCTATTTACGAGCTTAAGAGAAGATATGACCAACTTGCTGGAGTTGGCTCCTCCGTCCGTACTCCGTATGCTATCACTGGTTTTGTGAGTCAGCATGGAAAGTCTATGTTTCGTTTAGGGTCCGTCCGCGCCATTTTTTTTTTTTTGGCTGATTATTGACCTCATATCTCATCTAGCCATCGCGATGAAACTGCGGCCCCAGGTGCGACAGCAGCTACAGTCGAAGAAAAGATCATACAATCCAAAACCCCAAGTGAGGCATCACAGTCACCTCGTACAAAGCGTCGCTCCAGGCTCAGCATGCATTTCTTGCCTCCAGCCATGTTTACTAAGAGCAATGCCATTCCAGCCTCCCGACCCCCGACAGCAACTTCTTCATCAACGACATCTAGAAAATTGAGGAAGACGCGTTCCATCCCCGATATGTCGAGTACTGGAGAAGGAGATATGCCGGCAGGAATGGCCGGTTCTACTTTCACAGTCACTGGCCGTGCTCACTCACAAAGTGTCACTGCCGTTGACATTCCGCGTCAAACAACAATATTCAATGTAATGGTTCCTAACCGTAAAACGGATATCTTCGCAGAGATGATGGACTGGCACACCCCTTTGTCATCCATCTCAAGCCATTTCTCAACACACAGTCTTTTATCTGAAATAGCTGGTCTTCAACAAACACGAGATGACGATCAAAATCGCCCTACTGTGCTTCAACCATTCGGACCCGGCGTTACGTTCAACTCTCCCTCTCCGAAATCTGCTATTGACCGCTTACCTGCTCCTCGTCATCTTCGCGAAATGCAGTCATTTGAATCTGGCAAGACAGCCAGGCAGATAGATCTGCATTCTTCCCTACCATCCAGCAACTCACCTGTACCGTCAGAACTGACTACCTCGGATCAAGCGTCGCTAAGTCGACCTCCGTCTGCCATGAGCATGGCCCTGACATCATCTGATCTTGATATTCCGGATGACCTAGATGTCCCCGAGACAAATGTGGATACTGTCACCGATATCGCGCCTTCAGCAGAGACGCAAAGACTTACTTCGCCTCACACAATAGAAGTCTTCAACATTCTACAAACATATCGCGGTTTACCGCTGTTCGAAAAGCTAGTGCCTGGTTCCGAAGATGTTATCAAGCTATCACTAGCTGCAGATCAGACAGCTGCTCCGAGGGATGACCCTAGGTTCGTCATCTGGGGTGAGGCCCAGCCTGAACATGATGCGGATGACTATCAACCAACCTCCCGAGATAGTCTTACCGATTTCTCGCCGTCGATCCCATCCTCAAGCGTATCCAGAAGGAAGAGCACTAGAGCCAGCAAAATTAAAACCCCGGAATCGCCCAGCGTCCGACTGCCCCCTGCTGAAGATGAAAGAGTCTTGCTCGCGGCAACCATTGAGAGATGGATCGCGCAGTTAACGAGTTCTTTAAATTATGATGAACTGCTGAACTTTTTCTTGACTTACCGAAATTACGTCAGCGCTATCGATGTCTGCAATCTCCTCATTTGTCGGTTCCATTGGGCTCTGCAGAAATCCTCATCTATGCAGGACGAAACTGTCCGTCGGATTGTGAGGGTTCGGACGTTTGTGGCTATCCGATATTGGCTGCTGACATTTTTCACCGTGGATTTTATACCCAACCGGGAACTGAGGTTGTTAATCGCGGATTGGTTGAATACTTTGATCCATGACCCGTTACTGAAGACACACAGTGATGGCATAGTGAGTTTCTCTACTACCGGCCCTCTTACAGGACGAAATGTATTGATCTACATGTTATGTAGGGAATTGTGCGTCGTCTGGTCAAGGTTGCCAAAGAGTGTAAACGTGCGCATACACGTGCTATCGAAAAACCCAAAGCTACCTCCCAACCGAAAGCTGTCCCAGACTCGCAAGAGGGCTCGGAGGCTCATCTCCTTGGCAAAAGCTTCGCAAAAGCCATTCAGAAGCCAACGGTTGAGGAAGAGGACTCTGACCTTGATCTGGACTTCCTCCCTGGCGATGCGAATCCTGAAGACTTTTTGAGTGGTTTCCACATCGATCCTGCCAATGCACATCTAACAGTTGGCAATTCCGTTAAAGGGACAGCACTGGCTCCTTCGCGACCCACTTCAATGCCTTTGTCTTCATTTAACATCCTCCAACGAACAGATCATGCTCCAGGCCCACATGCCGAAAGTGAAATGACCTTTGGTCAAAATCCCAGTCAGGTCGCACTGCCTATCCGACACAGCACCCTCTCGCGTGCGTTTGTGAAAACTATTGGTCGTATAGGACGTTGGAAGCGGGTCTTGAATCCAAGATACTCCACACGACCAGCATCTCTTGGCGCTTGTGGGGCTGCATCGGCTTTCGACCTAGAGATCAGTGCTGCGAGGGATTTGCTTGCTACACATGGAGGAGTGGAGGAGTATTTGATGATGGCGGGACCGGCGTCATCAGGTAGATCTGCTCAGCACACGAAACCCTTGTCCCATTTTCAGGTTCCTTCTCTCGCCCTCCCGTCTATGCCGCCTGCTGTACCCGATGCTGCGCTCTCAGGTGGACGTGTTCACCCCGTTTCTTCCAGTAACACTCAAAACCCATTGCCGATTGCTTCTGAAGTCACGTTGTCGCCTACGTTTGAACAGCCAGCTGCAGTTTCGGCTGAACCGGAAACTGCACTTGATACCCTTGATACCCTTGAACACTCTGAACAAGATAAGGATATATCATCAAATATCCGTGCCAGCCTGGATTCTTCGTGTGATAACCATGACAGTCACGATGCGCCGGCGGTACCAGAACGAGCCGAATCTTTCCGATCCTCGTCAACGGATTCCTTTGGCGCACCCCTAACGTCCGGCGGGCCCCTCCAGCCAAGCTTCCCTGGTAGTCATTCCCAATGGCAATTCGATGTTGTTTCCATCGATGAGTTAGATCTCTCCGATACTTCTTCGATTCCTGGTGGAGAAGACTTGCCTCATCAGCCTGGCCTACGGAAGCCTCTGAGAAAACTACCTCTGCGTCGCGATTTCGAGTTTGTCCGTCGATCGGAGGTGTCGTCTATGGGCATCATATCACATGAGTCTCTGCGTGACTCAGTCAGCTCTACCCCCTCAGAAGTATCACCTTCGTCCTCACCGGGACGTCATCCCATTCGCAGATGGCAAATGAAATCTCTTCAGCGAACTTTTGATTCGTCAAGCAACGACAGCGGCGACAAAGGAGATGTAGAAGATGCCCTTCGTCGTTTGGAAGGACAGATTAATCCTAAAGTCCTGCAGGAGAAAGCAGAAAAAGTGGATGGCTGGGTTCGTACTATGCAGCAAAGAATGGCAGATGGCGATTATGATGATGAAAGATCTATCTTTTCTGAAGAGGAGGCAGAGGGTTTCATTGATGAGCTGAATCTGCTTGCTTCCAATCTTGGCACCGAACCTGATGTCGCGGTACTTCCCGGAGACAATGAATCATTTGATTCAGACGATGCCCTTGCATCAGCCAATACTCCTGTGCCTAATCAAACGCATAGTTTTCCTTCTGCTACGGAAACCGAAGAGTCCACTCTTCATTCAAATGCTTCCAAACCAGCCCTAGAAGAAGTCGTACCATTGGTCATCTTCAAGGGTAGAGTACCCGCAAATACTGCAAGCACCAAATTTGTTCCTCCTGCTATCGAAACTGTCTTTTCCTCAAAATTCTCTACCTCGGAAAAACCTCGTAGACACAGATGCTTTGTTCACAATTTCCCGGCTGAGGTGTTAGCGCAGCATTTTGCCATGATTGACAGAGAGTTATTCATCGGCGTCAAGTTTGAAGAACTCGTATCAGACCATTGGATGGAATGTGGAGGGATTGACGTACTTGATTGGGCTCAGTTCCTCAAAGATAGGGCTCGATGGAAGGTTGAATCACGTTTCCCTGAGAAAACAACTGCACTTGCTGCACTGCGGGCGCGTTTCAATCTTATGGTTAACTTCGTCGTGTCTGAAATCGTTTTGACTCCTCCAACCGAACGACCTGCCCTTGTGGACAAGTTCATTCGAATAGCATGGGTAAAGTTCTTCTTCTTTTCCCTTCGCCTATGAAAGATGCCCAGTTTTGACTTGCTTGTAATCACCATTCTAGAAATCTTACTCTATCAGCAACTTCAACACCATGATAGCTATCATCGTCGCACTTCAAAGTGACTGGGTAGTCAAGGCCATGCGTCGGCCAGGATGGCATCGGATCGGCACCTTTGAAACGAGGATGTACAGGGATCTCAAACAATTCACTGCTAATACTGATGAGTTCAAGTTCATACGACAAGCGGTTGAATCTATAGTCGACGTCAAGCCTCTAGAAACCAATTCTCATTCTGCTTCTGTTGTCAGTGGAGGCGGAACCGATTCACAGTCTGGAAAATCCAAGGCAGGCTCAGAGACCCGACCTGTCATACCTTCTGCCTGTATACCCTTTATTGGTAGATTTATCATTTCTCCTCTGTTTTCGTATTCTTCACTCACTTCTTTTTTAAGGCATATACCTGACGCAACTCCAACGTCTCAACAAGCTTCCTGCCGTGATCGATCCAACAGCACCTCATAAGCTCTCAGCGTTGGATACTGTCAACAGCGTTTTCCAGTCACCTTTACACCCTGAAGTGTTTTCCTCTTTGGCTCCATTACCGCCTTCCATGTCTCTAGAAGTTCTGATCAACGTCCACAAACAGCGTCGCATTGCAGATGTCATCAAGTCTTTGGTGGCTGGACAACATCTTGCGAGCCGAGTTCATTTCGACGTGGACAAGAAGCTTTTCCAGAGATGTCTTCGTCTACGCGGCTTGGATGCTACTTATCTACAACGGGCTCTGGCTATGTATCCGGATTGAGGGTTGTTTCCAGCCAAACATTCATGCTGCGTGTGCCGCATCGTTCTTTTTCTTTCTTCCTCCTTTATGTGTGTTTTCGTGCAATGCCCTCTGTTTTTCTTTTCTCGCTGTGAAGGACAATACAGAAAGGCGATTCTTCCTTTTTTGTTTGTTTTTTGCTCATCATGACCCAATAGAATTTGCTGTTCACTGTAACTTATGAATCTTGTATCATCGCTTTCTTTGTCGGTTCCATCGTTGCACAATATCTTTTCCGTCCGGGTTCTGATTTGTAATTAGCCCATTTTTTTTTGTCAATTACAGCTGTTAGAATGTGAAATAACCAGGGAATGTCACTTGCTGTGGACGATCTGATCCATTGCTTATTATAGGCAGTTGCTGACCCTAGCATGTGCCAGTAGGCTGAGGCCATTCGAGAAAATTTCAAGACAGGATTGGCCTGTCATCGACTGAGCCTTTTCAGGGTGGGGAAAAAGTCGCACAACAGAAAGAATGACAAGTCCAACCTTAACGGGATCGTGGTGGTGGATGAGTGCGGACGATAAATATTGTTTCGTTGTGCGGTTTGTAACGTGCTGGGGGGATAGGTCTACTTAGTGATTTTTGACCAACGAATTAAGCATCCCCTTGTTGCTTCCATTAAATAAATCTAGAAGGGATGGTATACCGTTTTACACGCCCTTGATAATAACGTTACATATATAGCTAGAACAAAGGTCGTCAGGTGGTTGGCATCGAGCGCTCATCACTGTAATATATACATACATACCAGGTAAAAAAAAGTACACCATCCTACGGATAGTTAGCTATTCTGCAAGACCGGAACACTGTGTCCGTTGTCAGCGTCTGGTACGTTTGGCCGCCGCCAGGCTTCTGTGACCTTCCTAATGTGCTCCGACAAGGGTTCATTATCTGAGTCATGGAGATGTTCGTTATCGTCATCGTAATCATCCGCCAAAAACTCGTTCGCCGGGGGACCATCATCTTCGCTCAGACGTATTCGACCCTCACTGCTGCTCGTGAATGTTTTCAATCTAAAGAAACCACCAGAAATCAGAATTCAGATTATGTAAACGATTGAAAATAAAATAAAATAAAAATAAAAAATAAAATTCGCACTTGTGGGAGACTGCTTTTCTAAGGACGTCAACTTTTCTCCAGAGCAGAAATAGAGCACAGAGTGTGCAGGTCGTTAGTAGAACTATGACGGGCATGCTCCCGATAGGTTGGGGTTTGGGAGACTCCTGAGGTTCTAAGTATGTTGAAGGTTGAGAACCACCGTAAAGATACTGTATTGGGGACATCAACTTACCGCCTGGCACAGGAGACATGAGTTCAGTGATAAAGCTTTGAGAAAGAAGTGGTTACTGCGTGGTCAAAGTCCCAGGCGGACACGATATCGGCATGATTCGCGATCACGTGCCGTATGAATGTAACATCACGAGTTTTGGATACTTTTCTTGCTAGGTAGTGGTCGACAGAACAAAAATGTACCCTATCATGCCCAGTTAAAATCAAGATATCAACTCCTTATCAACCACCTCATCAGGCCGTCTGACTTCTGTGATGTTGACAATCATCGGATACCGACCACACCAGTCCAATCAAAGTCAAGCAGCATGATTTTCCGGCTCACCATTTTTCCTCACCATGAAATTTATTGCGCTTACGTCGCCGTGAACCTATCCTGCCCGGTGAAGGGGGATGCAAGCTTCTCAGTTGAAAATGATGGCTTGAAATGTGAATCCTCCAGAAGTTCATACGTGTCATCGACAAAGTCCACCAGGGAGAGACTCGGAAGCCATGCAATGTTGGTGCAAATCCGAAGCGTGGAGCACTTGAGGTGCACATCCTTAGAATCTTTGGCGGACAAACTTGACTCCACGAATTCCCATACAACAGAAAGAGAAGCTTGTCTGTATCAAGTTGGCGCACGTAATCGAACGTCTGAGTGGCCGAGTCTTCGAGAGAGGTATATTCCCTTGGATATGGGAAGGCTGGATTGTATTCACTGATGGAACGAATGGACGGAAGTATACATGCTCATAATAGCTCTTCAGAGCGAAAATCGCCTTCTTGGCCGCGCCGAAAGAACGAGCGGCTCTTTGTCGCATGTACGATGATACCAGAGGGGTAGGACGGGAGCAAGGACCTGAATATTTGGGCGATCGGTCCACATAGCACCTGCAAAACCGATGTAGGGACCTAGCGACTGTGATATTGAGTACTTGTCCTGGATGCAGGAGTCGAGCGAGGGGTTCACAGAACGCATCAAGGATGAAACATGGAAGATTAGAGAAGATATATTTTGTACATAGATTTCGCGTAAATGCAGAGCAAAAGACGTTCAGCCCCGCCCCCTGCAACCTCATTTTTTGAACTCTACGATTCCATAACAAAAATTCTTTGTACCACATTGTAACGAGCGGGACTCGTTGTCACAGGTTATTTCTTTTTCTGATTATTTCTTTTGTTATATTTTATCCCCTCATTTCGTTGCCATCGTTTATTTACTGAATTAAAGAAAACCCTATCATTACTGACCGTGATTTCCTCTTTGTACCCTATATGTTTTTATCACATGTTAGAAACAGTGATTACTCTAGCTACCTACT
>Ga0193742_1000424_pt1 | contig 28992 bp, 32 predicted proteins | sample L2c1metaG_FD_165511 | JGI IMG/M metagenome (GOLD analysis project Ga0193742, IMG submission 165511) | Soil microbial communities from a riparian zone of the East river system, Colorado, United States - L2c1 | ecosystem: Environmental > Terrestrial > Soil > Riparian zone | place: USA: East River... | reverse complement strand
TTTTTCGCGACGGGAGGGAGTAATTGCTTGGCTTTAAAAATGGAGGGAACCAAAAAAAAAACTGCTCTAGGCAGATTAGAAGTTCCTTTTTTCAATCACAAATAGAAAACCTCTCTCTTCCCCTTCATGATGATCCGATTGGACTCGATGCCAACCCTGAGCTGTTCATTTCTGTAGGCTCAGCCCACAAAACATCTTCTGGAGATTGCGAGTGGGGGAAGTAGTTTTGTGCTTGAGGAGCGATGTTTACCTCAGACAGGGAAGGAGAGGAATAGTAGGCGCCTGGAGAAGTATGGGATTTGCGAGGGATTGATTGAGAGAGGGTGGAAGTCGTATTTGACGGATTGCGCATGGAGGCAACATCGGAGAGAGGGTTATTTGGAAGTCTGATACCGCTGCTGTCGTGTGGAGGTGATAGAGAGTCGTCGCAAGCAAGAGGGTAGTTGTGCGTGGTAGGAGAGTTGAAGGAAGTTGGAGGTGCAGATCCAGAAGAGTATAGGGACACTGGAGAGCGACGAGGAAAGGGGGAAGAAGGCCGTCAGCAGACGCACGCTTGAGGAGAAAGGGCGATCGTGCGCAACACACCATTATCATCCCAGTCACTCGCGCCGCTCCCTGAATGAATGGAAGAGCCAGACGATACTGAGCTACGTCGATCAAGACCGAATTCGCGAGGTTCCTTTTTGATCATAGCCAATTTTGATTGTTTAGGGCTTGCGCTGACTTTGGACGGTTTGCGGGATTTGCATCCTGAACGCAATTCATCGAATCTGAGGGGCCTGGCGCGCAGGTGAGTGCGCTCGTACAAACCGCACTTGTTGCAGACGATTTTGCCGGGATTGAGTGTTGAGCGACGCCAGGAGGGTGGTTCTGTTGTGTGGCAATTGAAGCAGCGGCGTCGAAGGTATTGAGTTTCTTTTGAAGCAGCGTCGTCTGTGTGTTGAACGGGAAGATTGTTGGGGGGAGGGAGGTATGGCATTGGCATTGGGTGACCAGAGGAAGAAGGTGGGGATCTGTAAAAGTTGGATTGTTGTGGGACTATGAGCGGGGTGGTATCTTCTAATTTAATATTTGCACCGTCATCAAAGTCATATGAGGAGTGAGGGGATGGATAAGATTCGGTATGAGGGCCTTCAACAATATGATGAGGCTCGTTGTACAAAGGATCCTGCCGCGATGAATAGTGCTGATGGTGGTAAGGTGGTTGTTGTTGTTGTTGTTGTTGTTGTTGTTGCTGTTGTTGTTGTTGCTGGTGCTGCTGCTGGTGGTGGTGGTGCTGGTGGTGCTGGTGCATGAAAGGAGGATAGTGTTGAATATCGCCGCGATCGTGTCTAACGTAAGGAAAAGTGGCACGACGCATGATAGCGTACTCGGTTGGACGATGCTGTGGTTGTGACCAGTTTAGAATTTCGGAAGGTTGAATATCTGCGGACTGTTGATACTCTGGAGGAATCTCTTGCTCGTATAGCTCGTGAAGAAGAGAGCCTTTATTGAAAGAATAATCGTTGTCGTCAACAAAGATATTCCGTTGGTCGACCTCTGGGTTATAAATTTTGTATTGAAACATTTCTGTTGGGGAAGGAGTACGAGGAGTGGAAGCGTCTGAGTAAGTTGAGTAAGTTTCAAATGTGAGGGAATCCATTGCCATTGAAAAGTGTGCAAGGTGAAAGTTGGAACTTTTTAGATCTGAACCTGTGGTTTTGAATGCCCACAGTCCACCTAATTTAGGAAAATGCTCGATTTCGATCAGATCTGGATCTTTTTACCCTTGCTTATCGGGGTTAACTCCAAAGACCCCAAGACCCCCGTCACTTTCAACCCCCTCAACAAACAATAACATTCACTCTCCACTGTTCTGGGTCTCCCGCGGCTCCTCCTCCTTCTTCTTCTCATCAACCATTTTTAGCGCCGACGATACACAGACCCATGAAACATTTCTCTAAAAATAATACCATCCCGCCTCCATAATAACAGCAATTCAATAGTACTAGTACTAGTAAAACCCCTCCCCTCTCTCTTTTAATAATATATGTAATTTCTTACCACATCCTTGTTTTCGAGAATATATATCCCTGCTTCGTCGCCGTCTCAGGGACATACACGTGCACCTTCTTCGAGTAAGTACACCAGCACGACAACCCACTCTACAAGTTCTCTCGCTGACACGTCAATGACACTTCTCCGTAAACAAGGAGTTTTATTTGCTATTTCCACAGTCCATGGTCACTATACTTTAGAATATCTATAGTTGCAGTGTACACTGTCTCCCCTCTCTTCCCCAAATATAAACCAGGCCCAGAAGCCATCCATGTACTACTTTACGACGACATCGTGCACAGCCCATTCAATTCGTTTTTCAGTTTCCCCGAAGTTGTCGGCATTTGGTTCACCCCATGTCCAGTCTCGAATTATCTTCTTCCTCTTCACCTCTTTGGTCTCTGCTCGGGAGAAAAAAAAAAAAAAAAAAAAAAAAAAAAAAAAAAAAAAAAAAAAGCTCGGGAGAGGGTCAGTCGTTTATAATCACTAAGCCTGACGACGAGCCCCTTTACTTACCAGCTTGTGGTTCTTCGGAATTGAGCTGAATTGCCTGACTCCATCTCGTCATTGTATCTGGAAAAACAATTTCACCCGACAACCGCCCAGATAAATCCAAAAAGGCGCACTTGTTCGAAGACCTGGATTCCATAGCCTGTATTTGACATCTCTGAGTCATTGACAACCCTCAAGCACCCTCATTCCCCTTTTCGTCCAACCTGAAATCCCCCGACGGTATCTACATCGTTGCGAACGCAGATAAAGAGGCAATGTACTACGGAGACCTCTGTAAACCCCATTCATCAGCGCCCAATAGGCAGAAGCAAAGCATGCGCCCAAAGTACGCGAATCCTACCCACCCCTATATGTAAATACCTTTCGATTTCCCCAAAAACTTGGTTCATTTCTCCGACAACCGTGAACTCTTGGGCGGTAACTACGGCTGCAACTCGGAGGTTCTATCCGGTATATATCTTTTACATGGGTGATTTACTTACGGTTGATAGCAAGTATACGACATAGCAACTTGGAAGAAAACCCCCCTTCCCCTTTGCGTCCTCTCCTGAACTTTATGATTTCCCCGTGGCCCCGATGATGGTGATATTGATGATGACGGATGACGGACTCGCTGGCAAACGGAGCCGTATGTATGTATGTCTATGTGGGCTGCCACATCATATCATACATTAATAATAACATCTGTTTTAATTCCGTCTTATTATAGTTATGCGATTTGCCTCCCTCGATATGAAATGATCACATTTGATCATGATGATCCCTCAATATTTTCAAATTGTCACTTTCAAGGTTGTTGATCCGGGAGCGGAGGTAGTAACATGGAAGAAAGTTCTTTGATTTCTTGTGGTTCCATGAGTAAGTGTCTTTTTTATTTTCTTTCTTTTGTCTCTTTATGCAACTATAACAAAGTGCAATGCAGTACTGATTTCATTAAAACTACGCAACAGATGATATAAGGTCGTTGAATCATGGTGTCTCTCCCTGGATGATCACAGAAACCGTATATTTCAGGAACTTCGCGATCGCCAATTATCAAGGTAGGTCGGCGTTTAGCTATTCATAACTATATCCATGGTAGGTAGCACTCTGAGTGCCCAATTTGACTGTTGATCAATAATGCACACAGATGTATTCAACATGAACTACAGCCCATTGTTAATCATCTAGGAGCCGTGATCGTTCCAAGGTTCCTGTTGCTATAGATAATTATTCATTATTCTCGTCTAGACACCCACAACGTACACAGCGACTTACGATGCAACCAGTAACCGAGAAGACCTGCCCGACAAACCCGACCAAGCAAGTGCGCGAAAGTGCAAGTCGAGTTTTTTCCGCTCTTCCGGCGAAAAACGATGGGACGCCTCTGATCAAATGTCCCTTGGATATCAGGACATCAAACGTATGCTTTTTTGACCGCTCACTTCGTACTTTTGTTCTCCCGCCTGAGCAGAATAAGAATTCACCTCGAACGTTGGTGCATCACCACGATGGCCAACGCATAGCCAGCAGACCCATAGTCTAGAGAGATTGACACATGGTGGATGTACAAGCACTGCTTACCACTGGTTGCCCTGTATAATCAATTAATCTTGATCAGATGGTGATATACCACTCTATGCTTCCACTCTTTCACAAGAACTCAGTGTTGTTTCTCACTGTACAATCAGACATAATATCATGTGTAATTCATGGGAACTAACATTTTATTACTGTTCAGTGATTCCTCTCAAGCTCTTTGTTTCCTTGTACTTTATTTTCCCCGGATATGTACTATATACAATTTATTCACTCTTGCTTATGCCTCGCTTTTATGCCCACCAGGGCCTGTCTCGGACAAACATCATGATGGAACTAAATAATAATAATAAAACCTGGTACAAGTTTAACGCCGTGCGGTTCGATGGTTTGCCTATGAATATTCTTCAGTCACCTTGGCCATTTTTGGTTTGGTTAGAGTCAGAGTTCAGATAGACCCGATCACCTTGAATTCACAAATCAATTGAATGAGCGCTTGGGAGTTGCGATTGGTCACTGGACAATTGAGATTATTGTTTGTTTCATGCACGCAGTCGAGGAGGTTTCGGACGTGAGTTGTTGTCCCAATTAAAGGTATAAGTGCACACCCTAAAGCAGAGGTTGAACGTTGAGCGCTGAGCTATGAGCTCTGCCCAAGTGCTTCTAGTCGTCTCAGGCTGGATCCGATCGTCATGACCTTTTCCCCCTATGCTTTCCGTACGTTGGGTGCCAAGTTATTCCGAAGTCACAACTGAAACTCAAATCCGTCTGGAGACTCGGAGTCTGTTTAGAGAAGACGTTCGCCGTGGATTGACCATCTGCGGGTGCTGCCGAGAGGTACCTTTATCGATACGCTCCGCATGACCCATTCCTTATCGTTGTAGTAGGATTCTCATGCTTCCACAGGCGATTAGACTCCGAAACCAGAATACCATGAGCTGATAAATTTTAGTCCGATGCCTACTTGGCTTCTCTTGTGAGATTGTACATTTTTATTGTACATGGTCGTGTCCATCTATAAATAAAATAAAAATTGCAACCCAGTGAGTCAGCTGGAATTAGAACTATGTAAGTTTCTGTTAAAGTATATTTATTATAAATGTATGTATACCAGCACGTCAGGGTTGCCGCCCGTTTTCGTCATCCAAGTTTGGGAATTTTCCCTCTCAACTTCGGCGGACATGACTCACTCTGTCACTTTGCACTCCGTCACTTGCATTCACTAACTATGCACCTATTATAAGCTATACTGCGTGGGATCTCATGTAAATTATCGATCCGGACACTGATACTTAGGGGTCATCACTATACCCCATTCAAATCCACGGTTCAAACAATATTCTGCCTGGACAAACTTAAAGATTTGTAGCCATTTGGTGCATGGAATGTATTAGATTATCAATGCGACGCGCAATTCAATTATGTAAAGAGCCGAATTCATCAAGTTATACGTATACTCGATATGTTAAAGCCACGGATATCGATGGAGACGACTACTGCGGGATGTTAAGTTATTGCGTTTCCTAGTGACAGACTTGAACAGAGACTACGGTCTTCCTCCCGTCCAGCGAGTTGGACTCAATCACACAAAAGAGGCTTGTTGGCGTTGAATGCTTTAATAGGTTCATGGTATATGTAACTTAAAAATAGAACTGGTCACCTCAGGACTTCCTTTCTCTCTCTCTCTCTCTCTCAGGCTCAAAAATCCCGAATGTTCGGATATATGGGCACGTCAATGTTCCGTGTCATCGCCGAATTCACCCCTTTTCTTGATATCATGATTCGCCTCTTCTATACAGCGCCGATCCTATTACCGTCATGACTCCAGAAGAAAAAAAAAAATCAAGACAAATGATCGTCTTGCCGTGATCAATACTCTCATCTCGTTGCCTAATTTTTCGTGATATACTGGCTTCGAACTTTTGTCGATACAGGGAGATGCTCCAACAATTCTTTGTTGTAAAATCAAAGGTGACCGGTTTACAGCGTTGAGTGTTTGATCTTTTATTCAAAACTTCCAGAGACCCGGAAGGCGGTGGGATGGTATATCTTCATCAATACTTGTCGGTGCCTTTCTCGGCTTTTGGGACCACACCCTAGGCTCAACCTTCCGACATCGATCATCTGGGGCCTCTGCGACCTTCGCTCGTCTAAAATATAATCTTGAAATTCTCAAGCAGCAAATCCTTTGTCATGATGGCACTTGGAGACTTGGAGTCCGTACCTTGCTTGGACGTTACCAATCAGAGGGATTTGGTCAAGAAAAGCATTACATAGTCTGTTCAAAGGTGAGAAGATTTTCTCTTCTCAGATAGTAGTATTGGGGTGAACTCTTGTTTCAACAGTCTTCTAATTCACAAATTCTTTCGTTAACGTCGTTCCCTTCGTTACTGCCAACAGAATCGGCAGACCGGTGGGATAACTATCCATTCGTTTCTAACCGGATTTGACGATAACTTGACGTGAACCAACTTCTCATCCTACTGTGAGGACAGCTAAATTTTTTGGACTTATCTATCATCTCCAGTATCGGGCCGAAATTTTCACGGGTGCTTTAGTATTGTTTCCTTGAAAATTTACTCTTGCATCTCCCCCGCCCCACACCCTCGTGGTCCAATATCTCAATCTGAAGGTAAAATACCGCCTGATCTGTCCTAACAATCCTCAAATGCTGCTAGATATGCCCTGGATCGATGACGTTCTTGAACAGTTGAGACCTTTGAACGGGCCATACAACACTCCCTTGACGCATCCTCTTTCCTCCCATCAACCATTCGAAGTCGTGCCTAACACGGGTCCCATAATTTCAGGTTCAGTCGATTTCACCCTATTACATCGTCCAAAAGCGAAAGTGCACCGTGCTTTCATTAAAATGAAGCCTTTTCCCCATCTTAACGACAATCCTACTCGATAAAAAGCAGACCAGCACTGGATGCGAGATCAATTTGCGGCCAAAATATCGTCATTTCGGAATCAGGACAATGGGGACACAATTTTTGGTATACGAGTACCTGTACCAAGTACCTGTACCAACAGGGAGACGAATACCCTCTTACTTCCACCAATTGCATGCGTCCTAAGTTTATGACTGATGTCGATGTCGCTTATGGAATTTTGAGTTGTTGTTCAAAGATGCTTGAGAACAAAAGATGAGGGAATCAGTGGCAGAGACAAAACATGTGCCAGGCAATCACAGCATGCGTGTCTTTTGTAATTGTCTTCGTTTCTATTCAATATTCCACGAGGGAAAGTGGATGTCACTGGCGCTAGCACTGAGTTTTATTCGTATCCAGGTATTTTGGAGTATATTACGTTGCTCTGATCTACTACCGCTTGGGGGTATTTTGGGGACAGATCTCTGATAACATCCGGCAACAAAAGTCGTAACGTAGGAAAGGTACGGAATCGTACTCGAATTCTAGATTTGCTGTTTTGATCCGTCAATGAGTAACCTCCATTCCTTCTGACCGTATAACGTCCTTGAAGGCTGAACATATAGCTATCGATTTTGGGTGTAACGCCCAGTTTTCATAATTAGACTTTCAACTTTTATATGAACTTGACTTGCTCTGAATTTGTTTAGACAGTTCCGGTCTGAAATCCAAATTCCTGATGAACGCTCTCTCAAGTTGAGTCTTAACCCCAACATTTTCTTTTTGTGATGATGATATTTTGGATGGATCCAGGGCTGTTCATGCATCCCAACAATACTCCCTCGAAGCTCGATCAACAACGCTACAGTTTTCCATCCATCGCAATCGAATCCATTTCAAGCTCGAGCTCGTTGATCATTGCTTTCTTGATGCCAGACTCACATCGATTAAACCAAAATATTACAGATCCCGTTACAAGGTGATTCTAATAATGTTAACAATAACAAATTTTTCGTCATTCGGAAGGCTGTTATCTGACCCTTCACGCCAGCGCGATTAATTCAGAGATTTGACACAGTCAACTGTGTTCTCACACTCACGAATCTTCTTTCCGATCCAGAGGTGACGCCGGAGATATGGATGATTATCCATATGGTATCCCCCCATTCAACGAATGAAGGGCTCTACAAACATGGTTGTCGCCGACTTGTCCATGGGCAGGGCACCCGGGAGCACTCCTTACACTATACTTAACAAAAATGCAACCATACCTCCCACCAGGTAACTCGTCAGATCTTCAGGCCCCATATCTCACGGCGTGGCAGGCAATCGATCCGAAGGCACTGTTGGTCAGATATGTAGCCGAGAAACATAGCGGATATCATGGCACTTTATTTTTAAGTTCAGCTAAGAATTTACCTTGGTGGGGAACGATAATCTGTTTTGGGTACATCATGGGTTAACGCTGAGCTAGGATGACGACTGCATCTGTCTTTTCTTTCAAAAAACTTATAGATTTCATTTGAGCGCCCATTTGGTGCTTCGGACCAGAGTCAAGGATGTTCGTAGGAAGCTCTGTCTCCAAAGCAAGAAAAGAAGTGTTTTCCCGAGAATGACTAGAATGTCTTCCTAGCCTAGCTCGTTTCATCTTCCATCTATGACGGAGACGTTATCGGACAAGTGGCGTAGTCTGGGGCCAGGTTCAACTCCACCTTAAAGCCTCTTTGCACCGCCATAAAGGTCACGTTACATATGTTCGCCAATAGAATTTGAGAGCAGGCCGTTCCAGTGATGGAATTGAACGAGCGCTTAACGCCACGCTGTCACTGTATAACACCAGCCCACCGCTTTGCACTGCTCTGTCAGATAAAGCGGAGTAGGATGGCAGGGAAGGCTAGCGCTCTAATCTTAATCCAGTATCTCGTTGAAGGAAATAATTATTCTGTCTGCGTCATCGTATTATTATACCAACTTTCTTGAAGTACAGCCTATCCCATGGAGTTAAGTTGACAACCTTCACCGTGCATGCAGCTGCTGTCCTACGAGATTGAAAGTGGTGCTGGCAGGTCATTCACAGCATCAAACCCTTCCCCCGATTCTCTAGTCAAGGTGGAAGTTGAGCCAACACCAGTGTATAACAATAAGTCAATTGGGACCTGTAATAGAACTCAATGACAACTTGGCGTCTATGTACGCGGTAATTAATCACTTCTTCCGGCCCTTGCGCTTTTCGGAAGCTGCATTTTTTGTTTTTATGCATTCAGGGCAATACCATTTATCAGGAAGAGGTGTTTTGACGCCAACGCAACTAATGTGGAACTATAGGAGCAGACATGTCAGCCAACAACTCGTCGGAAATGTGAAATGGGAAAATGTCAGCCATAAGTTGGCATATAAGCCCCAGGGAGAATAGTATAAATAAAACCCGGAAGGGCCTAGGCCATGTCATTTCCAGAAGCAAGAAGACCGCATGCGCAGTCAAAAAGCTTTGAATAACATAATTTTCCGGAAAGCATGGAAACTTCTGGAATAAACGAAATTTACGGAAGATCATGAGACGAACCGAGGCAGCCGCTTCCCGACGCGCCATTGGTTCGAGGAGAGAAAGAAAAATGAGGCCAAACTCACCCATTGGTAGGGACAGGCAGCATTGTCGCATCCTATCATCTGTTGAAAGGACGTCAGCGATGTATATTTCAGCCTTCGGGTAGAAAGAAGAAACATGTCTAGGGAATTTATACTTACATCCCCATAGCTCTGCTTGTGACAGAAGCAGTAGAGCGTGAGGTCTTCTTCAGCGTCATCTCCTTCGACATCCTCGTCGCCATCGGCGTCTGCGTCGAGATCTTCCTCTTCCTGTTGTTGGACGCGCAACGAGTGCGACTGGCGGGAGAGCCGGGAGCGTGAATGGGAGGTTGCCGTGTGATGCGTTGTAGAGGGTATCATGGGAGCCGGACTTGGTAATTTAATCGACGTAGTGGTTGTTAACCGGCGTTCTTAAAGTTCCATGAAAATTTGTGGTCAGAAAATGTACTAGAGATAAAGGACAATTGAGGCGGCGACAAGGTCCTCGCGGCCAGGCGATTCAAAACTTCTTGTTGGCCCCTTGCACTGAATGGATTAAAGGAGTGACTTACTTTTGTTGTAGCCAGGGCCTGATGCAGCCGGCACAGAATGGATCATATCGGAATTACTTACACCAGTAGCGGTGCGCAAACTCTCTCCGATTTGAATTATAGGACTAACTCCTATGACTGAATTGTCACTGCCAGCATAGCGTTTCGTGCCATAAGGGGACGATAGCGGTAATTGATGTGCCACATTTGCAAAGACTGAGGAACGAATATCCTCCAGCGACTCTCCTTGAAGGATACGCACCTTGGACAAATCTCCGTCCAGGCGAGCGCGCGTGCGTGTGAGAAGTTCAATAATTTGTCGGGCAATAGAAATTTTCTCATTTGAGAGTGCCTCAACCTCAGCGTAAGCAGCAGAGACACGGACGGGAAGATGCGCCTTGGGATTCGAGCCATTTGGTGTAGGTGATGCAGTAGCGCTTTTGCTCTGCTCCCCAGAGGTGGCTGTATTTGTTTGTAGAGATGAACATTGCTTCAAGGAAGATCTAATATATTTCGACTGGTCCTTGGCAATATCTTGCTGAATTTCTGTCAAAAAGGATGATAGTCAAAAAGGGTTCTTCGAATGAGCTTGTGGTGGGCCATAGAAATCACATTGGAGTGCCTACTACCCCTTGATACTTATAGGATGGATAAAATTTACCTTGACACCGCTGTTCTTTAAGTTTGATTTCCTGTAGCAAGTGTTGGACCTCGTTTGGAAGGTTGTCCAAGCCTGTATACATAGAACATGAGTATCTTATAAATACATCGCTTAAGCTGGGAAGGGATTTTGAGCCATGTATCAATTTATTGTCAATATTTGTATATTCCAAGTATATAACTCGGTGGTCAAAATTCAAAGGTAGGCGATGAGGAGAATGATGAAAATAATCCATTGGCAGAGTCGGAGTATCAAGATAACGGAGATACGGAGGTGAAGGAAATAAATGACTAACTGGCAATAAATTCCGAGGCGACGCTTGCTGCCTCTTCGAAATTTGGAATAGATGAGGTCGCGATGTTCATTATATGTCTGTCGGTACCGTGACACTTGGATTTGATGTTAAGAAGTTAAGAGGTGATATCACTAACCTCCAAGGCAGAAATCAGAGAATTGCCAAAAAAAATTGTGAGATCGTATTTGAGGTTTATTTACTAGCCTAGTGTCTTAAGATTCCGGGATAATGATTAGGTGTGGGGAGAAATCCACGTTGAGCATCTTTGTATGTCAATTATTTACGCATATTTGGCTCTGATGTCGATCTTGCCGACGGAGGCAAGTAATTATGACATTCCTTTTTTCGGAAAGAATCCCAAAAGGTAGTGACCTGTCACACAAATTTTCCATTACCGCAGTGCCCTGAGGCCTGAAGCCCTTGGAATGGCGAAAGGATCCCAGTTGTCTCAACTCAAAGCGGCTTTATCGCAAGCTGGTGTTACAGGGCAAAATAAAAGCAAAAAAAGGAAACGTTCTGTCGCTTCAGAAAAGGACAAGGAGAAAAGAGCAGCGCAACTCGACGAAATTCAACGACGGCTCAATCCTTTCGATATCAAAGTGACAAAATTAAAGCACGATGTGGGCGGCCGTAAGTTGAAGGGTCTCACAGGAAAGCCTGCCCAAAGCAAGCAGGTTGGGATTGAACAGGTATGAAGAGATTCTGGTCATAGAAATCAGGTGGACAACTCTTAAAATTTGATCTCAGCGGAAGATGACCTTGCTCAAAGAGTATGAAGAAAAGAACAGAGCAGGCGGAATAGTTGACAGACGCTTTGGTGAAAATGATCCAACGATGGGCTTGGAAGAGCGAATGTTGGAACGATTCACCAAAGAACGACAGCGCGCGTCCAAGGGTATTGCGTTCAATCTCGAGGACGATGACGACCTCACTCATTATGGCCAGAGTCTGTCGAAATTGGATGACTTTGATAACGTTGGTCTTCGAATGGATAGCGACGAAGAGGAAACTTCAGGTACATATGTCTACTTTGTATATCATTGGCCAGCCTTATCTAAATTCCTCTCTAGGGCAGCTTGGGCGAGAGATAGTGAGCAAAACACATTTTGGAGGATTTGGAGATGAGGAGGAGGACGAAGGGGTGAGTTTGACCTGCCAGACATATCGCTTTGATATTTACAGTTTTCTAGCCTCCTCGTAAGAAGTCAAAAGCTGAAGTGATGGCGGAGGTCATCGCCAAAAGCAAAGAGCACAAAGTTGGTCTTTGGAAAGTGCTCTCATTCAAAACATTGTTTATTTTGTGTTACAGCTGCGTCGTCAAACAGAACGAGAGCAAGACGACAATATTCGCCACGAATTAGACAATCAATTTGCCACCCTTCGGGAACTTATATACGCGCCTGACCCATCATCCTCTGGCAGTAACTCAATACCGCTTGGCACTCGTGAACCAGTTTCTAGCTCTCTTACGAATTCGGATGCGGTGATGTCAACAGTCGTAAACGACGACGGTGACTATGATCAACACGTCCGCGAGCTTGCGTTCGACAAACGGTCAAAACCCAAAGATAGAACGAAGACTGAGGAAGAATTGGCCTTGGAAGAGAAGGAGGCTTTAGAGAAGGCGGAGAAAAGGCGTCGGAGACGGATGTTGGGTGAAAACGAAAGCGATAGCGAAGAAGGCGTAGCAGTGAAAGGAAAACGGAAGAGAGGTGCCGATGATCTTGACGACGACTTTGATGAAGGTCCAGGAGAGTGGGACGGGTTGGGAGTAGGTCTGGATCAGACCCATGCTGCGCCGTCCGAAGCAAGCGAAGAGGGGGACGTGGAGGAAGATGCAGAGAGTTCTGAACAGGAGTCTTCAGAGGAGGAAGATGCGGAATCAGATGGGGATGAGTTTTCACAAGATACGGATGAATCGAATGAGGAGCATGAGGATCTTATTACTTTGGCGAACCCACCTAAGGGGAAGTCGAAGGGCAAGAAAGTAGCCAAGCAAGAGCTACCATTTACCTTTCCATGTCCTGGCAGTCATGAAGAGTTTCTCCAGATCATAGAAGATGTGGATGATGAAGATGTACCCACTGTTGTTCAGCGTATACGGACTCTTTATCATACAAGCTTGGGTACGGAAAATAAATTTAAACTCCAGGTATGTGAACCAGTATTCATCGTCGTTGCGGTCTCCTCACAACCATCGTGTAGACTTTGGCGGGTGTTCTGATTGATCATGTTCTCTTCGTTGCTTCACCTCCTACCCCTTGCTTTCAACTCATCACCTCCCTTTTCCCTCACATTCTCGCCATAGCCCGTGCTTATCCTATACCCTCAGCACAATACTTCAATCAGAAACTTGCTTTGATGCACAAAAATTTGACCCGAGGGTTTTCACGAGGAGCACTCTGTCCAGAAAGCAAAACCTGGCCTGGCCTGGCGGAGCTTTCTTTGCTACGTATGATAGGTCTCATTTGGCCGACAAGTGACTTGAACCATGCAGTCGTTTCACCTACCAGGGTGCTTTTAGGTGCTTATCTTGGTCTTGGGCGCGTGAGATCATTAAGCGACATAGGCAGCGGACTTTTCCTCTGTACCCTCTTTTTTCAATTCGAGACTCTTTCTAAGCGGCTCGTACCTGAGGCGATCAATTTTCTCGTTAATTCCATTCTCCACTTGGCACCCCACCAGTATCAAGAGATCCTCGCCTTACCTGGCTCGTTCCCGTCGCCGGATTTTCGTTCCGATCTCTGTCGCCCTCTGTCTTTGAGTAGGAAAGTACAGAAGGAACTTGTTGTGCAGAAGCCTAATTTGTTCCGCCTTCTGACTGCGAGTAACTCAAACGAGCAATCCAAAGTTGACCTCCTTGGCGTTGCATTCAACCTGCTTGGACAATTTGCGGATATGTACAAAGCTCTTGATGGCTTCATCGAGTTGTATGAATCCATTTTGGCCATTCTGGAAAACATCCAATCGAAGTACCTTCCAGACGGACAACGAGTGAGCCCTTTAAATTTAGTCTCATGACGATATCTCCACCTTACATTTTTCTATTAGACGCAGCTATCTAAGCTCATTGACTTGATCTCGCGACTTCTCAAAATTTCCCACCAGTCCCGGAAATCTCTCCGCCTTCAAGCCCATAAGCCCATCCCTATCCCCACGTACATACCCAAGTTTGAAACAGCTTCGTCGAGTTACCTTCGTCGACAAGATTCAGATCACGAAAAGAACCAAGCATCGAAATTACGAAATCAATACAAGCAGGAGAGGAAGGGCGCCATTAGGGAGCTGCGCAAAGATGCGCGATTCTTGGCTGTTGTTGAGCAGAAGAAACAGATTGAGAAGGATCGCGCCTATAATGAGCGCATGCGCCGTGTGTTTGGGTCCATTGAAGGCGAACGAGCGGAGGAGAAAGCAATGGAGAGAGAAAAGTCGAAGGATAAGAGACGAGCGGGCAAAAAATGACCATCCTGCCATGTTCTCCTTTTAATTTTTTTTTACTTGTAGTCTAAATGTCCTTGTCATGTGATCTGCCATTTTCGCGTCTGAGAGGTCAAATTCCGCATTGTTTAAATTTGCATACTTGTACGCTGCTCGTCGCTCTGGACTCTGGCGTAGCTCAATGAACGCGTCCGTATATTGCTTGTGATGAGCGCTGTTCCAACTTCAACACCATTTGCGGTTCCTGGTTTTAATGCCTCAAGTAGCAATGCAACACCCGCACAGTTTCTTGAATTTCTTCGATCCCTCATCACGCAATATCTTGGAGATTCGTCTCCTCGTATTCTTTCTTCAGCCAAGACCGCATGGGTGACAATTGTCGATGGACTAACTGACCATTTTTTGGGACCGTTTCCTCTACCGGATATCGTCTCATGGGAAACGATGCAGGAAAAGGTTGAAATGACCGAAGCCACGTTAGAGGTCATTAGACGCGTCTTTATGCGTGTTGAAGGCATATATAATGGCTCAGAAGATCTTTTGAGAAAAATGTTTGCCAGGCTATTAGACCTCTGCAGGACACTTGATGTTTGGGTCGATGGTAGAAATCTCTCTGGAGACCGAGGGTTTACTCCTGGATGTATCAAGGAGAAAGCGCTTGGTCTCCTTATCTTTCTCCTTCGCGGTTGTGGTGACAATAGCCCTCCACCTTCAGACCACCAATACCAACCGTCCTGGAAAACGCTGGGAGCAATTTTGAAGGAATGTGTTGATGTGTGCCATGGTAGGGCCAATAAACTTATTGTTCTTCGCTAAATTCTCATTTGATTTCCTGTAGATCTCACCATTCCTTCAATCTCGCTCACGCCTTCGACAACCATTGCTTTATTTAGAGCGCCGCGGATCCTTGAAACTAAACAGCTAGAATCATTAGAGATAGTAGGTTGTTCTATGATATCTCTTTTCGTGGCGTTTAATGTTTCTCAAGGAGCCCCAAGACAACCCCTTGAACATAATCATTACACCTCTCTCCCGCATTCCTCCCTTTGTTGCCCTACTTGTCGACGTGATGGCCCAAACATTTTTTCCGCCCGTCAAATGTCATTGGTTTCTGGTGGATATTGGGCGCATGATTGCAGAAGTAACTCGAGGTTTTTATGACCACTGTCTCAACCCCGTTTGCCGTACTACATCTACTATCAGAGCCAGGTCGCTCCTAAGTATTGTATTGTCAACTCGATCACTGCGTCTTGCACCGGAATATCGGGGAATTCTGGGCGAGCTACCGGAAAAATTGCTTCGCGCACGCTTGAATGTAGGGGTTGAGTGGGATATTGTGGATGCCAGTCTCGCAGAGATCTTTAAAAACAGAGAGAATTGCTCAACGTCTAAGCCTTTGGTAAACACTGTCATTCAACAATTACAAGGGAACAATTATGAGCCTGCCGATAGTAAACTCAAGGTATATCCATTTTGCATACCTTGTTTAACGTTGAAATTATGAAAGCTTCAGGTGCTGCTCTGGTCATATCTTTGGAGTGTACTTCCCCACGCTGATACCAGCGTTTTGCAAATTCTACGAGAAATGGCAGCCGAAATCCCCCATGCCGACCGCGACGTTTTCCTAGAAGAATTAGCAAGATATCCGGGAGATACTGTCGGATCGATGGTTACAGTTCCTGCAAATGCATCTCGCTTGATGCTTTCTCCCCGTATATGGCGGCAGCGTGTATATGACTTTGTTCAAGACATCATATATCCTGAAGGCTTGACATGGATGGACGACGATGAAGCCTCTTTTATTCCGGATCTGTGTCGTCGTTCTCTAGACGAGATACAAGTAAGATTCGAACAGTACGTCATCTTAACCTTTATCTGGGTGCGTAACTGCACGTTAGCTAATCGTCTTTCCTTTAGAACGTCGTCCCAATTAACTCCAGAAGCACGACTGTCTCTTGTCTGCAAAATTGCTCAATTACCCTGTCTTCTTGCCCAATGTGACAAAACTGAATGCATAGCACAGTCTACGAACAACGCATTTTTAACAGTATTACCGTATTTGCCTGTCATCACTCATCTGTTGGATGGCCCAGAAGACGAAGTTACACCCGATATCCGTCGAAGGGTGTATCTTGCGTTACTGCCTGTTCTCGTTCATCACAATGCAACAGAAGATTTGGAACCCATAGTAAATATCCTTCTACGTGGTATGAATGATTCGGACAGGAGCGTTCGAATCAATGCTGGGTGACTTTAGGCTTCAATGATTCATCTCCTCATGTTGACATTCGTTCCATCAGTTATGCACTAAGCGGCCTCGTGAAAACTCTTGGTATTCGAGGATCACAAAGCTGGAATCGCGCTGAATCGATATTTGTACGACTTTATCAGTTGTTTGAGGTTTCCAAAAACCCGACCAGGGAAACGCTGCTTGTTGCCGTGGGGTCAATGGGAAAGTAAGTATTTCTCAGTTGGATGTAAGAATCACCAATTAAAATTTAGACCAGGACAGAGAACGCTCAAATATTGGGTCAAGTCCTCTGCCTTCTGGTAGCACAGCTTGGGAGACAGAATCCTGTTGTGAGGGGATTGGCGTCCATGCAGGTAGGCAACTTGTTTGTAAACAGTGCTGAAGACTGAATGGTATCCGCAGATTCTTGTTCTAACGAAACACTTCAAGAAAACATCATACTCTCTCATTCTGCCTTACATGGACCAGATTGCCCCTTTCATCATCACTCGTCTTTCAAGTCAACCAGATCTTCTTGGCGAGGCATGCCGTCTCATGCCGATGGCTCCAATTGATTTCATCGGAATCACTCTTCCTCGTACTCTCCCTGAATTGTTTGCCAATTGCGACCAAAGAGTGTTAGAACTTATTGCAAAGGAACTGTCTACTAAACCGTCTTCGTTGTTACTCAAACACTCCCACGGGATCCTGGCTCATCTTTTCCTTTCGGACCAGGCTACCACGACAAAGGCTCTGAACTTTGTTATCAAAGTTTTAACTGACGCGACGAGCTCCGTCATTGATATTCAAAGCGTTGTCAAAAGTTGTATTGTACCTTTGCTTGCTGAATTGGTGGTTGTAATGGGCGATGAAAGACCCGAAGTCGCACAAAAGGTATACTTTACAGGACGATCATCATCATTGCTTGATCAACAACTTTTTAGGGAGTCGCCGCCTTGAAAAAGGTCGAACGGGCCCTTGCGACTGGAAAAGGCAGAACCCTTCCAGTCGTTCATTTGGGTGCTTTCCTCAAAACATACATGCTTGGACTTATTTCAGATATCAATGACATGCTGCAAGACGTCCAGGGCAAGAAATCTGTAACAGTCAAGCGCAAGATTCTGCGCAGTTTGGGAGCATTGGTGTCAGAGATCGGCCCTGCCATCAATAACGTTGCTCCCCAGGTATAGTCTCCTAATGCTCATCCTTCATGCCAGTGTCTCACCAGAAATTAGATCATGGCAACTTTTCAGACCATGGTCAGCATACCTGAGCTATCCGAGGTTACACTGCAGAGCTGGTACAAATTTCTTACGACCTTGGATTCTAATGACATTGGTGCACTCATTGGACCTACAAGTGCAGCCATTGTTGCATCATGGACTACTTTCACCGAGAGCGGTCGAGAAATAGCCTATCAGGCTCTTGAAGGCATCGTCCGTACAATGGGAAACCGCATTCAGCAACACAGCGCAGACATCGTTGACTTAACCATTATCCCCGAACTAGAACCACTTGCCAGGCAACTAAAGGAACTACGCGGTACAAAGACGCCACGGGAAGAGCTCCAACGTATACTTGATCAGTCCTCCAGTGACAACTTGACTGTTGCGATGCAGTCATTGGGCGAATTGAAGTCATTCATGCTAAAACAACATAAGAATTATATTCGTGAAGTAACATCTGGAGATATGTTCGATCCCTTGGTGGGCCATCTTTTAGCTGCCCTTTTCGCTGCTGCGTGTCGTGAAGGAGACGGGACTGAAGGACTGCGAGTTCTTGCTTTCGAGTGTATTGGCGTGCTCGGCGCTGTGGATCCTGATCGTTGCGAGATTGGCTTTCGAAACACAAGTATGGTTGTTCTGAAAAACTTCACAGACGAAGGCGAGGCAGTGCTCTTTGCCCTCCATCTCATCCAGGATCTACTTGTTGGCGCGTTTCGCTCCACCAGTGACATCAAATACCAAAGTCACCTCGCCTACAGCATCCAAGAATTGCTGAAATTTTGCCAATTTACCCCTGCTCTTGTTGCTGCAGGTAATATGATGTCTGTACCCGTCAAGGTTCGGAATCGATGGAATGCACTACCTAAGCATGTTCTGGAGACTGTGACACCCTTGTTAGAGGCACGTTTTACTCTGAATCAAAGTTCGAATGCGGATATACAACATCCAATATACCCCACACAATCCACTTATCGAGAATGGATCCAATTGTGGACAACCCACTTGATCACAAAGGCGTCAGGTCCCATCGCACAAAAGGTTTTTGGCGTCTTTCGTTCTGCCGTTCGCAGTAAAGACGTCGTAGTTGCACATCACCTTCTCCCACATCTGGTCTTAAACATTCTGATATCGGGCAACGAAGATGATGCCTTCTCCATCCGCTCTGAATTGCTCACTGTGCTAGAGGATCAGGTAGACACGGAAAGTAACTCAACCTCCGACAAAAAACTTTTGAGTGCGCAAGTAGGTTTCTCATAACCTTTCTCCTTTAAATTGGTGTTTAATTGCGAACGTAGGCTGTTTTCGTTCTTCTTGATCACCTGAACAAATGGGTTCGAGTCGTTCGTCAGGACATCAGCTCCAAGAAAGCCGACAACAAGCGTGCAAGGGCAAATCAAATCAGTAATCAATTGGAAGATCAATTATTCCGCCTTGATTCTATTTTGTCCAGTATCGACCAAAGTTTGATGGCCAAAGCTGCCTTCCAATGCAAGGCGTTTGCTCGTTCGCTTATGAACTTCGAACAACAAGTTGTAACCATTCAAGAACGGTCGACTGACAATAAAGACCTCCCTGCCTATTATGAGAAGTTGCATGAAATATATGCTCAGCTTGATGAACCAGATGGGATGGAGGGAGTTTCGACCTTGATATTATCGCCATCACTGGAGCATCAAATACGTCAGCATGAGAGTACGGGTAGATGGACTTCAGCTCAGAGTTGCTGGGAGGTGCGCCTGCAGGAATCACCCGATAATGTCAACTTTCACCTTGGTTTGTTACGTTGTCTTCGCAACTTAGGACACTATGGTTGGGATCTATTCTTTCTTCCTCAGAGAAACGCTGACATTATCTACCAGATACTCTTCGTACACATGCAAGAGGCGTCCTCACTCGACACCCAGAATGGGAGACCATCTTGGCTGATTTCCAAGTTGAAAGTGCTTGGATGGTGGGTGCATGGGATGACGTTCAAAGCTTGATAGAGCGGGTGGATACCCAAACATCATCCATGGTCATGGCTCGACTCCTACTAGCTATGCGCTGCGGGGAGGCTACTGCTATATCTGAATCAATGTCAGTAGCACGGTCTGTGCTTGGGGCACCAATCACAGCTGCAGGGGTGAAAGGATATCGTCGATCCTATGAAGCTGTCTTGGATCTACACTTAACCCACGAGCTTGAATTAATACACCAAGTTACACGCAACCTTCCGGTTGGTTCTCAAGGAAATAGGCAGCAAGAGCGACAACAGGCTATTTCAGAGCTATCTCGTACACTTTCTGCCCGTCTGAATGCAACTCTACCAACTTTCAGAAGCCGTGAGCCCGTGCTCAGTATGAGGAGGACTGCTTTCGCTCTTTCGTAAGTGACTTCTCTCCTTGATTTAAAGAGGCTGCTGACTATCATATGCTTTGTCAAAGCTCAAATCCTCGTCTCGGCCTCCATCGTGAGATTGGACGGTCATGGCTTGCCAGTGCCAAAATCGCAAGAAAGGCCAAGCAATGGCAGACTGCATATAGTGCTATGCTTCAGGCCCAACAGAGCAAAACACCGTTTTCTTTCATAGAAAGTGCAAAACTCGTCAAAGCAACAGGAGACCCATTACGTGCCCTACATGAACTCGAGAATTCTGTCAAATTACTTGGCCTATTCGACAAAGACACGGTAGACGTAGATTTGACTGGACCAGACCCAGAAACATCTCGCATGAAAGCGAAGGTGGAGTCAATCCTCTTTTTTGATTCTGTACTCGTTCTAACATCAAATCCTCAGATACATGTCCTTCGAGCTCGCTGGATGCATGAGACTCAGAGATATGATATGAGCAGTATCTTTGCAATTTTTCAAGAAGCGACTGCCCTAGAGAAGACGTTGGTCACCTATTTCGCTTTCTCTAAAAGGATGTATTGACTCAATTGAGCTCAGATGGGAAAGTGCGAACTATTATCTAGGTCAATTTCACGATGAGTGCTTCAAAGCCCTCCCGCACTCGGAGCAAATCAAAAGGTGGTGTATCCGCATATAACTATATTTTCAGTACTAGGTCTGAATGTCGTCGAATATCAGAGGCATGCGGATGAATATGTACACTGTACGTGCGTTCTCGAAAGCTGTCATGCATGGGTCAAAGTTTGTCTATCAAACCGTCCCCCGACTCCTTACGATCTGGCTGGACCTTGGAGAAAACAAAGTCACTGCTCAACACGAAACTTTCAAGAAAATGACGGACAACATCGCCAAGTCTATCAGAGAGGCTCCAGTCTACAAGGTATTTCCATTCAATAATAATCTTTTGGCGAAGACTAACCAAAATTGAAGTGGTTTACTGCTTTTCCTCAAATCGTATCTCGTGTCAGTCATTCAAATCCAGAAGTCTACAAATATCTATCTCAGTTGATTGTAACGGTGATGGAAGCATATCCAAAACAAGCGCTCTGGTTGTTCATGTCAGTCGTAAAGTCTACAAAGGAGAATCGCCAGAGCAGAGGCAGGCAGATACTCAATCAACTCGGGGTGTGTTTCACTCGCAGTCGCACTCGTTACCTTACTGAGTTGTCAACTTTTGTCGTAACATTTTTCAGAGCAATCCGCATAGCAATAGGAATCACGTTTCTAAACTCATCACCACCTGCCTTGCAATGACCAATGAACTCCTTGCTCTCTGCGATCACCCTGTCGACGACAACAAGTCAACCTTGAGTATGAGCAAAGATTTCCCTAGACTCAATCGCCTGGGATGTTCGGAATTGATCATCCCGTTGCAAGAGTCCCTGACCGTAACCCTTCCACCACCTTCTTCTGTGGAGTCAACTCATCAACCTTTCCCATTAAACACCCCTACATTCAAAGGTTCGTTTATCTGGATGGTTGTAACAACAGCATATTCAGCCTAACGACATTGTAGAATTTTATGATGAAATTGAAGTTATGAAGTCCCTAGCAAAACCTCGGAAGATCACGATAAAAGGTAGTAATGGTCAGACGTATATGTTCTTAGGGAAGCCGAAGGATGATCTAAGGAAGGATGCTCGTTTGATGGACTTCAATGCCATCATCAACAAACTCCTCAAAGGGAATTCAGATTCCAGAAGGAGACAACTGCGTAAATTTTTGCCCTCGAGCTCTTTACCTATAACTAATACCAATATTTTTCGACTAGACATTAGAACGTACAGCGTTGTAGCGCTCAACGAGGAATGTGGTTTCATCCAATGGGTCCCAAACACCATCCCTATCAGACCTGTAATTGTTAAATACTATGAGGCAAGGCGTGTAAAAAGCTGGGTATGTTATGCTCTCTCTTCCTTGGCTCTCAATGGTTGATCATGATTTCAGTCAGGTGAAATGGCCGAATATTTCAAGCGTGTCAAAGACATGACGGATCAGGAGGCTGCCACTTCCTTTAAAGAGAAGGTTTTATCAATGTGAGGGTACAATTCTGTGACTAATCCATGGTGACTTACCGCGTACGGCAATTACCAGCTATACGCCGGTCTTTCACGAATGGTTTATTGAAACTTTCCCCGAGCCGACGGCATGGTTGGCTAGTAGATTGACATACGGACGAACAGCTGCTGTCATGTCAATGGTTGGGTTTATCCTTGGGTAAGGTTTACTCGGAGTTTCCTTCAATCGTATTACTGAACATGCACAAGGCTTGGTGATCGACATGGTGAAAATATCCTTTTGGATACCAATACTGGGGATGTTGTCCACGTAGATTTCAACTGTCTGTTTGAAAAGGTAAGTTTCTATCAGTATCGTCATTTGACCATCACCAACGATTTCTTGTGGATTCAGGGCAAAACACTTGAGACTCCTGAAAAAGTACCATTTAGGCTTACTCAAAACATCAACGATGGTCTCGGAGTCAGTGGTGTTGAAGGTAATGGACGGACTGTTTTAGCAGTTGGAAAAGCCTTGACCTCTTCTTGTCAGGTGTTTATCGCATCGCTTGCGAAGTCACGATGCAACTGCTCCGTGACAACAAGGATTCACTGATGAGTGTATTGGATGCTTTCATATACGATCCACTCGTCGAATGGGAAGATGAGAAACGGAAATTGGTACACCGAAAACCTCGAACTTTACAAAATACGCTTTTCTGACAAAATTATTCATATAGGAGCGGGAGCCTTCGAAAAAGAACCCTGCGAAGGACCCTCTTAACATGCATTCGCTTGCTAAATCTTCCTTGAATCCTATCGAAAAGAAGTTGAGAGGCATTTATTCAACCACCAAAGAGAGACATGAAAGAGAGGTTTCGACGAGCAACTTGGTGCAGATATTGATTCAAGAGGCAACAGATCTTGCTAACTTGGTGTGTCTAAATCCTTCCCGAAATTCTCGATTAGTTCTCATGAATCCTGTCAGGCAAGAATGTACCCTGGGTGGGCTCCTTGGCACTGAACGAGAATGGATAGATCTTTCAAATTTATACAATAGTGTAAAGTAATACAATTTTTTTAATTAACAGAGCATATCAACTCAACGCATCTACTTCTTTTTGCAATTTCTCTAACTGCCTTTCTCTATCAATGAGCATTGTGCGCCAACGATCCTGCTCTGTTACGACGATTTTACGAGCTTCCTCCAGTCTCTCTCCCTCTTCTTTCTCCATTGCGGCGGTAAACTCAGGTACACCACCTCTTGAAGCCTCCAACGAGCCGGGGTTCGCGAGATTGAAAGGAACAGGCTTGCGAGTTGTCTTTGGCAGTGGGGTGGGTGGGTTTTGGGTGAGGAGATTGAGGAAGTTTTGATACGGATCATTGAAGACAATCTCATCATACTGCCATGAATGCACAGGTCCAAGTTTAATGGCTACCTCGAGAGGTGGTATCTCCGGTTCTCCACTTGACGCCCAAGGATGGAGCTTGAGATGATGATAGATAACCATTGCCTTTTCACCTGATTCAGCAACGAAGGTGATACGAATTTGGATCTCAAATTCACCCCAACTATCATTAATGATATAATATCAATCGTCAGGTTATCATGACTAACTGTGATACATACCCTGTTTCCGAAACTTCAAATGGAGGCTTATCAATATCTGGAAGGGGGGGGGGGAGAAAGTCATGGTGTCGATGAATTTAAGTTATTAGAACCCAGAACGCACTTCGGGATGGATTTGGATAGGTCTCATGCAACTTGAATGTTACTCGTTTTATAAAATAGCTCAAGTCGTCTGCTCCTCCTACTTCGTCAGAGTCAGGTAGAGAGGCAGCACTTCGGACTGCGACCGTCCATCTGTGAGTATGGTCAGGCGACGCGAGACCTTCGCGCTCTTTCGCGGTCAAAACTGTTGCGGTATTGCCATATATGATGGGACGAAATATGCTGAGACCCTAGAAAAACATGAGAAATGAGAAAGAATAAAAGACAAGCGTTTGCGTACTCTGACACGGACGCGTTCATTGTTTGCGGCCGCCATGATGGTCAACAACCGGTTGCTTGAACTGGCAAACTCCGCAACCACCCGTAACAAACAACCTTTTCCTTTGAACACTCATTGAAACCATGGCACTCCTCACCCCCATTTACGACTGTACGTTCTCTGTTGCTGCATAGTACTTTTGCCAAAGCTCATAGTGTTCATAGTGCCAAACCACGTCCTCGCGAAACAAAAACTATACCAGGTTAGCAGATTGTTCAATATTTATGTCAAACCACTTCTCCAAGTCTTTATAGAACTCGCCAAAACCCATCATGTTGCGTGGACCTCGATCAGGACTCTATGTCGGTCAGCATAACCGTTATTTGTACGTCATTTTCCCCGTTACTCAGCGTTGTTTGCTCTTTAGGTGTATATGGTGCCCTTTTCGTGACTGGAATGGTCTCAACTTTGTTTGGACTCAACGAGCTGCTCCACGTGCGTACTCGGCTACTTTCTTCCATACGAGAGACTCAAACTCCTTGCTGTACATATTTACAGGGCAAAAAAAGCTGAATAGATTTGCCTATCCCGTTTATTATAAACCTCTTTTTTTTTCATTATCATCTCTCCAACATCCAACTTGCATGTCATAATCTTGAGATGCATCGATATACTCTGAAATGCGTTTTGTGAATCTCCTGGTAGTCCTTGGAATAGCAAGTCCCTAGCGTGGACTGCCTTCCGGGTTGGCATATTTCCCTGTCCCTAGCGTCAGATTAGGACTTTCGATTTTTTATTTTTCTTTGTCGCTGCATATCATGAGCTCGGGGCGGTGTCGGTACCCTCGACAACATCGTAACAAGGCGGCTTAGGTTCCCGACCTTTTGTGCTTGCGACAGAACTCTCCGTCACAAAGAGACGGAGGCTGTCATACACTAGTGAGCGCGCTCTGGTTTCACAAAAATGGCCATCAATTAGTGAAGACTTTTGAAACAAACCTTCAACATGCGAGGCTAATCTAGGCTCCCGACTGCTCCCGATTGTTTTTATTTTCAACTGATAGTGACTCGGTCCGAAAGGCCGTAACTACTCAATCTCAATTAATTTGCCCGTCCATCGCACAAGGAATCCCTTCGAACGACCTGTTTGTGATCATTGTGTTCGAAATCAGCATTGGGAAACACACGAGATAATTCACCTTTCTGCTAGCATAAACCCCTGACAATCTATTTCCTTTGGTGTTTCATCGAGCCCCTTACTAACGGGTAACTTCACGACGTGGCCAATCCCTCTTTGCAGAGTCCTACTTGCCAGCGCACTGTGTCCAAAAATGTCATCTATTTTCAAAGCAAAGTATGAAACTAATTTTTTTTTTATTTTTTTTTACAATATTTGAGTTGAACGATGTGACATGATATCGATGTGAATAATAATTGACATGCTTGGGAAACTCTGATCAGTCACTTCTAAGTATACCGACCAATGTCGAGTTGTCGAGGGCTGTGCCCGACACAAGGCACTGAGTGATCATTGCTGCAATCCCGCGTTTACTATGTACGCCCCAGCTCGTATAAAACCTGCAGGCCTGGCTGCTGACTCTGGCCATACCAGCAATACGTCTACCTCTGTCATGAACTCTATTTCGGAACAAGATGAGCGCGGAGTCCCTTTGGACGATGACTGCCCTGATTATGATGCCGTTGTTAGCAGCTATCTCAAAACGTAATAAGCATGATCATTTTTCTCATTTCTATGCTAATCACAACTGTACAGTCCAACCTCGAACGGCATGTCAACGAGCTCACATTATCTAAGCCCCCTTGACGATTCTAGGATGTCGTCTCGAACCTTAAAGGGGGTATCCATGGCTAGTTCTGTCCGACCAAATATCAGACCCCTTCCCCGACATGAACGTTACATTTACACATACCGACTGCTAGCTAACGCCACACCACTACACTTTATGATATCGTGCGTAAAACATATCCTGCCCTTACATGATCCTCCTCATATCGAACCTCCCTCCGCAGCGTTGATCCCGAGTCTGGGAAACCTAGGCCCGGCAAATACACTTTCCGTCTCTCCATCAAAGCAAATGGCATCGAACGATCGTTATGCGAACCTACTACACGGACACTCAAAGTCGATCCACGACAGTTAACTTTCGTCGTTTTGTATGTGAACAATCCTCATTTTTTCTCAGCTGCAACATCTACTTAATACCCACACCCCTAGTGTATTTCCTGGAAAATCAGCCCTACCTGCAGGTTGTCTGTGGAGTCTTCGGGTATGGCTACGCGTGCAAAATGTCGATCATCGGCTCTTCGGCGACGACGACTTATGGGTAGCAAAAGACCCTGATTTCAATGGAATTGGAGATGCGTCGTTCGCAAGACTGAAGAATACGCCAGTAGATTCAGGAGAACAAATATACCATGGCTATGTTGGAAAAGCTCTGGTCACATTCATTGTAAGGTGTGTCATTAGTCCATTACTTCAGCCTCGGAGTCTTGGCATTCAGATAAAAGTTTTATTTTATAGATGGGAATGCGTGAGCAACAAGTTATACAAGTATTCGTTGGTGTACGAGGCGAATGGGGTTGGGGATACGCTTTTTGAAGATCTTCGACTGCGACTGGATGTCGATCCTCGTATGGTGACATTTTTGATATTGTATGCTCTTTCTTCAATCCGTCATTTACGCGCTCGCTCATTTTCATCGTGATTATTACAGTACCGTACCTACCAATTCTATGCCAATTGGTGCCGCCCATAAGCTCCGCGTCTGGCTCCGTTCCGTCGTCCCACTCTCCGCTTCCGACCCAACAACATCCTACGTGATACCATTCAACGACTCCTACATCTATCAACGAATATGGAAATGTGACTCATTCAAGATTGGAGGACGACTAGATTTTGAATCTCTGGGTACCAAGATGATCTTGGGCTTCTCGACGACCATGCCAGAGACGATTGTGATGCCGAACCCTCCTGTGGATCTACACAGTCCATCCCGATCCCTGCACAAGGAAAAGAGAGACAGCGATTTCTGATCGCTTTCAGTCTTGGGCTACTTCTGGTTTCTTCTATGATTTGCGTGGGACTGTATGAAGTTTGAACATAAGGCTTTTAGGGATGCATTTGTATGAATTGGTTTTGCTCGGTAACTCATGGTCATTTTATGCTGGTGTAACAATAATTTGTACTTCTTATGTCTGTATGCATTTATTGGATAACATGTGCGGTTGCCTAAGAAAGGATACTACCTCTGCACACCCAATGCCTACGGCTACGCTGCAACTTTCTTTTTTAAGAAATCAGCCCAATCTTTCTGTTCCCATCCGCTTGATACCTCATTTGCGATCAAGCCATCCCACAGGACAGTGGGCGATACGTGGATGCTATTCTGTCTGGAATACTTGACTAAAGGATGGGATATGAATATCTGGAAAGGATGAAATATTGGATGATCTTGCACATACTATTGTATTTAAGGTCATCCGTCACGCCGGTACCTCCGTTAGAAGATCCCTTAAGTGTGAGGAGATCTTTAAAATCGGCGAGAGCGTTGGATGGAAGCACGTTCGAAGCAAGCTGCGCAAGTTTTTCCCGGATTTGACGAGGCGATAAATCTTGAGATGGGATGTCGAAGTAATCCTCCTGTTGCTTGAACAGCTTTTATTTGTCGATCATCGGTTAATAAATGAGAGATAAATTATAGTTCAGTCGGACTGACTTCGACGCTGAATCTCCAGAAGTTCTCAGGGGATACACGGAGAACCTATAGAAGAAAGTAAATTTGACGCCAGTGAGCACAAGCTAAAGAGATGCGGTTAATGACTTACAGCAAGGCCAGCTTCATGTGTAAAAGTGGACGAAGCGTGCCAAGGCTGTACTTGCAGCCTGAATATGACTTTGACTTTGCCCTCATATTTGCTGCCTGGACCCAAGAGAGGCTTGAGGATGGTCTCGACCTTATTTGCTATTTTGGCACTTGGAGTATTCCAAAAATCAGCATCGGTATTGACTTTACATTTGTAGATCAAACCTGAACGGGCAGACATAGTCCACTGTTAAAAAGATGTTTTGATTAGCATGAACGATCTTTTTTTTTCAAATGATTATCTCCAGGTTCGCACAGAAGATATCAAGGGTGTGAGGTGCATCATATGGTCCGATGATCACTTGGGGACGAAGAGACGGCTGAAGGGCCATTATTTTAATGGGGAACTTTGAAGAGTTACCTCCAAGTGAACCAAAGAATGAAGTCATTAAGGCGTTCACACCACGTGACTGAGATCTCAATCGGCCACCATCCGCACTGACAAGAAAAAGTCCGTCGACTCCAAGAGCATTGCAATCCCACCCTCAAATTCAGTAAATTACATTATCTTCTTTTTTTCTAGCTCTCTGTCTTCGGCTACAAAATGCCTATGGAATTCTCGACCTTCATCGTACAACTTAACGACGCTATCCTATTAGAAAATGGACCTAATTTAGCCTACCTCCTGCGTCCGACGAGTCCACATGGGAAAGACTTAGTCAAGGAATTTAGAAACCCCACGGTCGGTGATGGAAAACGCTATTTATTAGTTGTTGCGTGATTGAAATGCGGCTGTGATTAGCGTGCTACGATGGGTCGATATGAAGGGTGCATGGAGAGTCCGTGGGATGACATTTCGATTCAATACGTGCTGGTGTGCACG
>Ga0193742_1000423_pt1 | contig 29019 bp, 33 predicted proteins | sample L2c1metaG_FD_165511 | JGI IMG/M metagenome (GOLD analysis project Ga0193742, IMG submission 165511) | Soil microbial communities from a riparian zone of the East river system, Colorado, United States - L2c1 | ecosystem: Environmental > Terrestrial > Soil > Riparian zone | place: USA: East River... | reverse complement strand
AAATGTATTGAGTTATGTGGCCATCAGCCAACCGGAAGCCGCACCAGTGAGGCGTTTCATGGATCGTGACAACATAACCGACATCTACACATATTTGCGCTTATGTGGCACACCACATAAGCGCAAATAGTCGAAGGTGGTCTCCATAGAGATACCTCGTGGAATCTGGATTGGTAGGGATGGAATAGACTGCAGACGCGAAAAAGGGCGCTCCGAAGAGCGCCCCGAATGCCTTACATTCTGGTTAGGACTTATCTGACCAACGACCGTTGCGCGGTCTTAGCTGTCGACGGCGAAGAACCGCGCCGCTTCCTGGCGACACGGCCCACCTTCACAGGGTGAAGAGCGGCAATGACCGCCGAAGGGTTTTTCGCAATGACTGTCAGGAAGGCACGCGCGGAAGATTCAGGCGTACGCCGTCCTCCTTCCCAGTGCTTGACCGCATCGAGACTGAAGCCGAATGTATCCGAAAACCGGGACTGCGTCATGCTCAGGCGCTTGCGTATGGCTTTGACATCGACATCCGAGGGTACGCTTACCTTATAGCCGGTCTTCTCTCCAGCCAGAAACGTGTCAACCTCGTCCAGGCCGGTCATCAAGTCTTCAAACATTTTGCTCACGCTCTACCTCCATATCGAGTGAAGATCTCGTCCGCGCGTTTCGCCAGTTCATTGCGCTCTTTCTTCGTCAAGTTGTCCTTCTCATTCTTTGGATATGCGGTAATGAGGAAGATCGGAAACCCTTCATTGCGGACGATGTACACGACGCGCGCACCTCCCCGCTTTCCCATGCCGCCACGACCGACACGCACTTTGCGGAACCCACCCGTACCCTGCATCACCTCACCACATTCTGGATCGGCTGCGATCATCGCGACAATATCTTGACGCTCAGCCGGGGTGAAAATCGCTTCCGCCGCTTTGAGGTAGGAAGGCGTTTCGACAACCGTCTGCATATTTACCTTGTACTCCATTGGACACCTTCCGTCAAGTGTAAAGGTGTCCAATGGCACATGGCCAGGGATCTACATCGTGCAGAGCCCACACCCCGGCACGGATATCCGACAGAAGGCTCGAATAGCTGTCAGAAGTCACGCTCCTGCATCGGCAAATCCTCAGCATCCTCTATATAGCTCTCCGAAGCTACAGGGGCCCGGCCCAGGTCCTTGGGCGAGTGGAGGAGCTTGCATCTTCATCCTGTTCCCGATGAAACACCTTGGAATTCGTGCAGTTGAAACTCCCTCGCCATCTCCGAAATGCTACTACTTAGTGTGTACCGAGACGGACCTTTCAGCCCTATCCGCCTCGGGCCGCAACATTTCTTTCAGCGAGAATTGTCGCCAGCTTACCGGGCCGTTTACATGCGGAAAGATCAATTCTTTGTTGCGCAACCCTTCGCCGATCCACCCCAGCACTTCCTCGGTGGTTGCCGAGACAAGAACTGGACGGCAGCCAATGCCGTCGAGATCCTTGATGCGTTCTTCCTTCTCCATTACCCCGAGGACATGATCCGCCCAGGTCGGCTCCCCTGGTAAACCGAGAAAGCTGACGAGTGTGGCCCATGCTTCCTCCCTCTGGTAACGCAGCAGAATGGTGCGGCCGACTCCTCCATTGGCATGAAGCTCTTGCGAAGCCGCAACCAGGTGACGCACGGGATGTTTCCGGTCCGCGAGATTGATGGACCCCTTGTAGCAGGAGGGGTTCTCTCCAAGCGTCACCTCCTTGCTGTTGCCGTCGGGAAAGGTCAATGTGAACGTCGCTTTCTCGTGGACGGCCGCCGTGATCGCTCCGACGTCCGAATCGTTGCCGAAGACGCTCAACAGATGCGCCTTGCGATCTTCTCCAACATAGCGATCGACCCGAACCCGAATGCGAGTCGAAATCTTCTCCGTGGCCCGCTGATATTCAAGCAGCCCGAGCCTCAGATGTGCGTTCTGCATCGGCCTCTCCTTCCGGTTTCGCTGGGGTCTCCGTCAGTTTCAAAGCCCTGCCGTCGGCATAGACCAACCGCAGTTCATTAGTCCACCGTTCCCGGTGGTGAACAATCTGTGTATCACCGTCCTCTTCGACGAAGGTCGTGACGTGTTTGACCGATCTCCAGCGGGCGATATGCCGTTCGTCGCCGTCTCCGAACACCCCATTCAACAGACCGGCAGTGCATAACAGTCCGACATGGCCTCCGTGCAACGGAGTGATGGGTCGGCCGGTGGCAACATCCTCGTGAGACATGAGGAAAGGAATCGTCTGCTTCCAGGCTCCGGAGTTGGGTAACAAATCCTCGAGCAGGTCATATGGCAGACCGCGGTAACCAAGCGCCGCGTCACCGGAAGGCGGAACGGAATAGGGAGCGCAGGAACTCGGGGTCAACTCGGGCAGTGCGTGGAAGCTGCCATACGGGCTGATGCTTTGCAGGAACCGCTTATTGTCTTCGAGGGCTGTGCCTCGAATGTTTCGGCGTACCCCAAGGACCGCTATCTGTCGAAATCGTACCGACTCTTCATCGGTCATCCGCAGGACGCTCAATCGGCCAAAATGCGAGCCCAAAACGGAAACACAGTCATAGAGACGCTCGAATGGAATGATCAGCACCAGAACGCCCTCGGGTACCAGCCATCGGTAGGTGTGGTCGAGGAAGAGCCGCTCCATGCGGTTGTTGGCGACCGACCCGATCTCCGAGTCGTAGGGTGGATTCAGGTACAGCAGCGAGAAGGACTCAGGTTTCGCGATGGCATCAAAGGCATTGCCCTGAATCGTCTCGATACCCTTTGAAGTTGCGATCCGCGCGCGTTCGGAATCAAGCTCCACGCCGTAGCGTCGAACCTCTGCGTCGCCGGTGACAAGATGCAACGCAGTTCCTTGCCCGACGCAGGGGTCGATGACGGAAGCTGGTTGAGAGAATGACAGGAGATCGCGGAGTTTTATCCCTTCACTCTCTGGCAATGGGTAGTAACCCATTTTGAGGCGTGCGACATTGCGCATCGGTTCACCTGTATTGGGATTTGGAAGAAGATGTGACTTGAACCATAGAATGGCATTAGCTGCCATGTTATGGTTCCTTTCTGAGAAAACGACCATAATTTAGCCAGAATTTTAGCCAGAATATGGTTGATTTAAATTGTCATTGTGCAGGTAAGGAAGATTCGCAGGTGACGTTTGGCTGGACTTCTTTCGGTTGGCCGACGAACCACAGGAATTCGAACTCCACAGGCGGAACGAGTCTCGCTGAGTGATTCGGCCGTTAGCCTCATCCGAGGATCATGCGTAGGCATGATCGGCGGACACTGGCCGACTTGTCAGTCCCAATTAATGAGTCGCCCTTGTGTTCTTGCCAAGTAGGATGATGCCCACCGTCTGTTAGCCCCGTGTTAGCTCTTGAGGTCGAGTCGGGTAACAACGCGCTAACTGATTTCGCGTCGATGTCGCCCTAAAGTTTGGGTTGTGAGCCGGAGAGTCCGGTCCATTCCACCAAACTAAGGAGGGTGCCATGCACTCAGAAGAACACCATCATCATCACGAGCACCATCGCGTTCACATCTTCATCAACAAGAAGAAGTTCGAGCTGGAGCACCACGTCCAGACAGGCGAACACCTGAAGCACCTGGCTGGCATCCCGCTCGGTGACGTTCTCTTTCTCCAGCGGCCTGGAGAAGACGAGGTCATTGCCAACCACGCCAAGATCACTCTGAAAGATGGCGAACACTTCCACAGCCAGCCTCCAGCCGATTACGGTTTGGGGGCTGCACTTCTGGAGGAAGCGGGTATAGCTCCGAACCGCGCCACCATGCATTCTGAGCCGGGTGGCTGGGTCTTTGTGGTCATCTCAAACTACGAGTTGCCGGATGGTTTTGCACCAAACCGTGTTGATCTTCTCGTGAAGCTGCCGCCGGGGTTCCCAGATGCCGCACCGGACATGTTTTGGGTTCATCCCGCGGTGCGTGGCCCGAACGGAGTTGTGCCGAAGGCGACCTCGCCTGAGCGTCTGCTCGGCAAAGAATGGCAGCGGTTTTCGTGGCACTTGGCTCCGGGTGCCTGGAAGCCGGGCGTCAGCGAATTCCGTGACTTCATACGTTGCATCTATTCCCGCTTTCTCCGAATGAACTGAGGTTGTCATGAAACTACGCGCAATGGAATCAAAATGGCATGCCTTTATCGACGGGCTTCGCTCGCGAAGTGACGTGGAGACGGCAGGCGTGATCTTGGCCGAACGGCTCAGGGGCGGCAAGGTGCTGCTTGTGCGTGACTTGATCGAGATACCCGAAGAGGGCTATTTGATACGGCGGGGCGATCAGATTCGGCTTGACCCCGTGATGCTAAACCGCATCACAAGACCCGCCCGTGACGGTGGTCTTTCGGTAATCACGGTTCACACGCATCCCGGCACAACGCATGCGTGGTTTTCGGAGGCTGACAATGCCGGGGATGCCCGATTGATGCCTTCGCTCCTCAATCAAATGCTGGGACCGCATGGCTCAATGGTCATTGCTGGCGATACGGGGAATTCCATCGGACGGGTGTGGACGGACGAAGGAGGGCCCGTTTCCGCTTGAATTGCGGTTGGTCGGAAAATTGCTGACGAACACCGCGCCGGATGAAAGACAACGGGGGGAACCGAGCTGGTTTTCAAGACAGGGTCTCGCGCTTGGTGACTCCGGTCAGACTATACTTCGCAACCTCCACGTCGGCGTTGTCGGCCTGGGCGGAACAGGTTCGGTGGCGTTTTGCCAGCTTGCACACCTTGGTATAAGACGTATCACAGTCGTCGATGGAGACCTTGTCGAGCCGACGAATGTAAGCCGCATCCTGGGCGCGACCGTGCACGATGCGGGGCGGACATGGAAAGTCGATGTCGCGGCCCGCTACGCTGCGCAATTGGGCTTGGAAACGGAGGTCGTATCCTTTCGGGGTCATCTGGGAAATGACGTGGCTGCGGAGGACCTTGAGGGATGCGATGTCGTGCTGTCCTGCGTGGACAAACACCTGCCTCGTGCCCTGCTAAACAGGTTGTCCTACAAAAAGGCCATCCCCCTGATCGACATGGGAAGCGCATTTCGCGTCAATGTTGACGGTCGCATAACACAGGGAGCAGGGCGGGTCGTTATTGTCGGTCCTGACCGACCCTGTCTGGCTTGCTGGGGTCACATAAACCCTGACCGCATTCGCATGGAGTCGTTGTCGGAAAGCGACCGTGCCCGCGAAGTTGCCGACGGGTACATAGCCGGAGCTGAGGTTCCGCAACCAAGCGTAATCTCCTTCAATACGACCGTTGCCGGAGCCGCAGTCGTCGAATTGCTTCGGCTGGTAACGGGGTTCTCTGGCGTTGACGACCCGCCGTTGCGGTTGGCTTTCGATTTCGAATCCGGCACAGTCCGCAGGAATAGCCTGCCCAAGGGCAGCCGCTGTAGGATTTGCTTGCCCTTAAGCGGACCGCAAGACACACTGAAGAGGAGAGCTGGAGACGGCACAGATAATGATTTCCAGCCAGACGGAGGCAAGAGCTAGAGATGACACTTCCGCTCGCATATCTCGACGTAGCAGCGATAGAAGAAGTTGCGGTTGCTGTTTGGAAGGAGGTGTTCGAAGCCACGGGATGGCCGATGTCGCTCGTGGAGAAAAACGGTTCCATGGGTCACGCGGACATCGTCGATGCGCTCCGGAAGGATACTCTCTCTGACGAACTCCTGCATGCTCTTGAAACCCTTCATGAGCTAGGTTCCGACGCCGGCCGCGAAGCAATTGTGGCGGCGATGAATGATCGCCACATTCCTCTGAATACGATCTCGCAAAACTCAGGAGAGAAGGAGTTTTCCTTGCGCTTCTACTTGGCGCAACGGAAAGACGCTGCGCTTGTTGATGTGTTTGCCCGTGCGCAAATTCAAATACAGGAAGGTGGGGATCAAAAGCGCTACAACGATTTTCTCGGGAAGGACGCAAGGAGCTTTACAAACCTCTCCGCCAAGATAGACGCCCTGCGCGAGCACGTTTTAGAACATTGCAAGAAGTCCGATCTTGGTGAGCACGTTCATGTGCGGGCCTTTGAGGACGATGGTGTATTTGTGTTTAACGTGCTACGCAGCCACCACACCAGAACGCCCCTCGCGGTTGTTCCTGGGCCCTACCCGGCTCGAATCCGTTGCCGCCTCCGAAAATCCGGTTGCAGGCCGCGTTCTGTCCGCTCGCCCTTTATCGGAGGGTGAATATTATGGCGTGAGCCAGACGGACGAGATACCTTCCCGCACACTGAGCGCGACTGATCTCGACGGCTTCGAACTCATGCCGGAAAAACTACGGTTGTACCTTCGCTCCAGGCTTGGGATCGCTAACGGCGGGAGCGTATGGGATGGGAACGAAACCCTCAATCTAGGCTTTGTTGAGCTGGGTGTTCACAAAATTCATGTGGTCTATGCCTTGCGCCAACCTGCAACAGGAGTCGGCGATCACATGCGTGCTCACTCTAGCGGAGCGCTCTCCGTTTTGTTGATACCGGCGTGTGAAACCTACAAATCTGAGATCGCAAGCGTCTCACTCGATTCTGCTCTACCGACGAAGAAGGATGTTATACGCGGCGCGATAAATGCGTGCAGTCTTGCGGGAAGCACCCCGGCCATTTATTGCTGTCCCGATGGCGCACGGCTCGTGGTGGATACGCGCCTAAAGAAAGTATGGATCGACGATGTCGAATTGGCAGGGCTTCAACCGGACTCGCAACCATTCCGCTTCGTAGAAGCGATGGCGCGTAGCCATGAGCCGGTTCTAAGCGAACAACTCAGTTCAACCCTTTCCCCGGGTAGGCTGGATGGCAATACGACCGCACGACAAGCCAAAAATCAGGTGAAAAAGATCATCACTGCGGCTATGAGCGGTGCAGGACGAAGCTTCGATGAGGACCCGTTTCCTTCGGCGGGTCAGGGCAGTTATCGGTGTGCTTTTCCTGCCTATGTGGTTTAGCCGATGCGCGCCAACCCAAGGAGTTTTGTCGGAAATTAGTATCGAGAAACGCGACAGGTCCGGGTTCCAGGCGCCGCTGTGTGACCATGCTGGACGTTTCGCGCAATAAAGCTCTAGGCTGCTACCATTGCGGCCATGTCCACAGCACAAACTTGGGACCCGGCGTCTTACGCCCTAAACGCGAGATTCGTATCCGACCTAGCATCGCCCGTCGTGAACTTGCTTGCACCTAAGCCCGGCGAAAGGATCCTCGATCTTGGTTGCGGGGATGGCGTCCTAACGAAAAAGCTAGCCGATCTGGGTTGTGAGGTGGTTGCGGTCGATTCGAGCGTTCCGCAGGTCGAGGCCGCGAGGAAGCTCGGCTTGAACGCATCCGCGATCAGCGGCGAAGACCTGCCATACGAGGAAGAATTCGATGCCGTGTTTAGTAATGCCGTGCTGCACTGGATTAGGCGTGCAGATGTGATGCTTGCTGGGGTGTATCATTCTTTGAAACCAGGCGGCCGATTCGTTGCTGAATGCGGAGGCCACGGTTGCGTTCACAAGATCCGGACCGCTCTGGTGCAAGCATTGGACCGTCGTGGGTTGGATGGCGAGGCTCGCGTTCCGTGGTATTTCCCCACACCCGGTGACTACGCCACCAGGCTGGAACGCGCAGGGTTTCGCGTCGATAGCATTGCGCTGATCCCACGTCCAACTCCCTTGCCTGGCGACATCATTGGCTACTTGGAAACTTTTGCTCTCAACTTTTTTCAAGGCTTCTCCGAAGAAGCTCGCAACGACTATCTGCAAGAGGTTCGGATGAACTTGGAACCGCAACTTCGCGATGCCAATGGAATCTGGGTTGCCGACTACGTACGACTGCGATTCGCGGCAACCAAAGCTCGCGACTGATACGGTGTGGAACAAGACTACAAGACATTGCCCCAGTCCGAGGGTGCAACTCTCGACATCGACCAGTTGGAGCACACGGCCTCGACCCGCTCATTGATGGGCGATCCCCGCTTACCGAATCGAATCGAAGAGGGTTTATCAGCGCATTGTGAAGACGTTGGGATAGACTGGGAGCGCGCCATGGTCACCCGCATTCTGCTCGCTGCTATTCTTTGCGTCATGCCCGCGTTCGCCGCCGCCCAGACCGACACCGGCCCTGGGCGTGACATCGCGGCAGTCCACTACCTCATCGAGCAGTACGCCAAAGCCGTCGATACTGTTGATCTGAACTTACTCTCGCAAATCTGGTCTCACTCGCCCGAGGTCTCATTCATCTATCCACTGGGCGAGGAGCACGGCTTTGATGCCATCGAGCAACAGGTCTTTCAGAACGTAATGGGCGGCATGTTCTCGGCTCGCGATCTTGAGACGCGCGGTATAGAGATCCACGTGAGCGGCAACGCGGGGTGGTCGGAATTCCACTGGGCTTTTCATGCGACGATGCGGAAAGACGGATCTGCCGTGACCACGCATGGCGTCGAAACCCAGGTCTACCGCAGAGAATCTGGGAAGTGGCGACTGGTCCACGTCCACTACTCCGAAGACCGCCAGTCCGTCCCCTGAGCACTCGCCTACAATACAACGTCCCCCCTTGGACAAGCTGACGTCGATGCGTTGGTTTGCTATCGGGAGTGTCAAGGCGCCAGCGATGAACTTGGAGTTTCATCACCGACCGTTAGTTACAGTTCGTTGCTGGCGATGATTAGGTATATAGATGAGCACATAATCTCCAATGCGCGTTTCGAGCACATCTAATCTGGAAACGTGCATTGGCCTGATGTCGCCAACAGATTATGCAGCGAAGCGTAAATTCTTCGGATTCCGTGAAAGTGAAGTCCTTTTTAATGCATCCCTGTTAGATTTTTGTCATGGGAATCACGTTTGATCCTTCTCACACCGTTGTTCTCGCTCTGGATTGCCAAACCGGCGTCATTTCTGTTTACGCGAAACCACAAGGTGATTTCATAACGCGAGTTTCAAATGTACTGAACGCGGCCCGTGGCGCCGGAATGGCGGTGATTCACGTCCAGGTGGGTTTCCGACTAGGTCTACCCGAAGTGAGCGCTCGCAACAAGCTTCTGGGCGCCATCAAAGCCTCCAAACCGCACCAGGAGTTCTTTCAGGGCTCGTCTGGCAAAATTCACCCTGTACTCGGACCGAAGCCCGATGACATCGTCGTGGTCAAACATCGGATCAGCGCATTTGCCGGGACGGATCTGGATATGATCCTTCGCGCCAAAGAGATTCATACGATCGTGATGTTCGGCATTGCGACGAGTGGAGTCGTACTCTCGACCTTGCTGCAGGCCAGCGATGCTGATTATCGCCTCGTCGTAGTTGAAGACTGTTGTGCAGACCTGGATATGGAACTTCATGCCGCACTGATCACGCGATTGTTTCCCGCGCGTGCCGATGTAATGAGTGCAGAGGACTTTGTGAAGGCGCTGGAGAATCCCGGTTGATGCCAAATCTCGAATGCGCTCATAGAGGACGCTTGCTGCCCTCTGGTCGGTCTATAGCAGGGTTCGCAAGACGGTCACGGTCTTCGACAGCCCTTGCGCTTCGAGCATGGCGAGGTACTCCACCATTGTCTTTGGAGGATTCTTCAGGCTCCGGCAGTGAGTCTCCGCAGCATCACAAACATCTTCGGGGGCGAACTCAAGCAAATGCAAAATGAATTCGTCCGGATGTTGCGGTTCAATGTTGAACTCCTGGACCGCCTCCATAGGAAAGTCTTTCAGATTCTTGGTGACGATCACATTTGCACCTGCGTGGATAGCAGCCGCCAGCACATGACGATCATCTTCGTCGGGTAGGATCAGCTGAGGAATCAGGCTCTCGTATCCCGTTACCAGAGCATCTACAGCACTTCTGTCCATGAGCGCGCGCGTGCGTTCAAGCTGCTGTCTCGTCAAGTCGGGCCGGTTCAAGAGGAGATTCGATATCCACTCCTCGTGAACATCATGGGACCACTTCGCACGGAATACCCCGATGAGAGCCAAATACATCAGGAAACTGCGAAGCTCGGCAGGATAAAGGACATTCGCATCGAAGAATGCAACTAACATAGCCATCGGATCAGAGGCCGAGTTCCTGGTCATAGGCCGACAGCTCTGCGAGCGCAGCCTTGCGATCCGCGTCCATTTGCCGCTTGTAGCCCACTATATTTTCAAGCCGGATACGCCGGTGGGTCCCGACCTTACGAAATTCGATCTTGCCTTCGTTCAACAATTGAATCAGGCTCGGCCGCGAGATATTCAGCAGGTCGGCGGCTTCCTGCGTGGTCAACTCGGCGTGTACTGGAATCATCTTCACTGCGTTGCCGCGGCTCATCTCATCCAAAATCTGGATAAGTAGGCGCGCCGCAGACGCGGGGATCTTGATGGTTGGCTGCTTGGCATAGTTCATGGCCCGGAGATCGAGCGGCAGGGTCGAGCTAAGACCTTTTGCCAGGATTCGTTTTGTCTCTTTGGCAAGCGTCGCTTCGGCTTCTGATGGAATCACGGGCGCGAGATGAGCATTTGCAGGCATTGCGAGAACCTCTTTCACTACTATACACAATCGAAGCAAACGAAATCAACTGAAGCAATCGAAACATCCGAATGCCGTTATTGCGCCGATAACGTGCCGTTATTTCCGGAAAATACCCATCCGCAGTCCAGACAAAGAGCATCGGCGCCTCCCCCGCCCTCGCTCTCTTGGGGTTTCACTCGCCGTCGTGCCGCCCATTACTAGCGAATGCTCGCATCTGCCGTAGAACGTATCTAACAGATTCTTTTATGCAAAGAGCGTGGGTTTATCGGGAATGGATCGAACCTGCATAGAAAGTGCTGGGGCTGGCCCGTCGTCCCGTGCAGGGTCATAGGCATAATACCTACCGCTCCGGAGTGCCTCGGTGACCTTCTGCAGAGCCGTTGCTATCGACCAGTTCGAGGAGAGCCGGATACACCTCTTGTCATTCCGGCAAACAATAGCATTCCCCTCGATCTGAATCTGATGCGGCTTGTAGGTGGTAAACCGGATAGGTCTGCTACCGCCGCGCGCACCTGCCGAAGCTGCGTTGGACCCAGGGACGACTGACCCGGCTGTGGTCTCCCCCTCGGAGCTTGCATCGTCTCCTCCTAGTGCATCGCTCAGGGAACTACGCATCTGCTCTGCGTGGGCTTCGATCGTCGCCCCACCGCCAAAGCCTCCGAACGCCCGGTCCCCGAGATTCTGTGCTGCCAACCTTGGGCTGCCTTGCGGCCGAGTCGGTTGATTCGACCCTCCCGCAGCAACGTCCAATCCGCCTCTGCCTGTAGATGTGACCGCAGCCGAACCGCCGGCGGCCGATCCACCGCCAGTGCCTGCAGCGGTAGCGCCCGCGACCGCGCCCTCAACGGCTGCGGCGCCCGCTGTTAGGGCCGTCACCGCAACACCGATCAATGCGCCGGCTGTAGACCCGACGTCACCGCTGACGATCCTCTTGGCGATAAATGGAATGACCGCAATTGCCAATGAGTAAATAATGCTGGCCGCTCCTATCAGAAAGGAGCCTTCAAGGTTCCCAAGGCCGCCGAGAAAATTGTTCTGGTTTAACATCTGGCCGACCTGCCCCATCTGCACTGCGCTAAGCAGAGCTCCAAAACCTCCATAAAGAATGGGCCAGGCATTCCAAATGAAAATATTTTCGACGTACGCCTTTGCCAGCCGATTAGTGGCGCCGAGAGGCATCAACGCAATCACGATTGGCCCAAAAATATAAAGAACGCTTCCGTAGAAGATGTAAAAGAAGCCAAAGATCGCAACAACGAAGGGATAGAGGATATAAGCAATCAAGATGAGGACGGCGTCGATCAGTCCCGCGATCGATCCAGTAATCAGGCCCCACATTTGCTGAGCACCGTCTTGGGTGAACTGGTTTTGGAGATCGCTCATCCAATTCTCGAAGACGTTCCCTCCTGATGCGTTGCTAATCCAGTTCCCGGCATTCACAAAGCCTTGATTTACAGTGGTGAAAACGGTGCTGTAGTTCATCACCACAAGGGCCGTGACAACGTACTTGATGAGACTTGTTCCCAGGCCGCGCACATCACCACCATGCAGGGCAGCCTGGTACATCTGCCAGAGGAATCCCACCAGCAGCACGACATAAGCCGCGTTCTGCATCCCCGATGTGATACTGGTCGAGTTAATGCCTGATACGGCTTGCGTTAGAAAGCGCTCGAACAGGCTTAGCTGCGTTCCCTGAAACAACGCGAGCATGGCGACATTGGGATGAAGAAAAATCATGATGGTGTCACCTATTCGTCAGCGATCCGTTGATTAGGTTGTTGTTGCTGGTGTTGTCTGTGGTTGCGAGTTTCGCGACCTTACTCTGATTGGCAAGGTCTATTCCGCGGGTTCGCATCAATTCGGCGAGCGCGGCCTGAGTATAGGCATTGGCGCGAACCACCCATACATCCGCTTCCGCCTCCAGGATGGGAGCGCTGCCCGGCGCTGCCTGCGTAATCTGGTGCCCCATTTGGTCCGCTTCGCTGAGTTCCGCCGTCGCCAATGCGTCGATCTCAATCGCTCTTTTCATGGAGTCTTGAGCCTGAGCGTCGGTCATATCCGTCATAGTGCGAACCGCAGGGGACGTCGTATTTTGCGCCATCACGACGCCATAGACTTGTTGATATTGAGTCGAGACGGTTGGCACGTTGGCGGCATTACGCGAGAGCAACGATGACTCGAGGTTTTGCGATTGCGGCAGGGTGGCGCTCGAAACGTTCACCGTACGGAACATATTGCTCAGCTGGGTGAATTGGCTTTCAGATTGCATCACGGAGCTTTTGGCCTGATTGATCGCGGTCAGCGGATACATCACCTGCTGCTCGTACTTCGCTGCGCTCTGCTCGTACTGGTTAATCGTCTTGAGAGGTGCTGCGATATAGGTGTTCATGAGCGACTGCATTTTGGACAACGCCGCCACGATAGCCGCAGTGTCGATGCCGAACTGCCCGTCCGCATGCTTCGGCACGATGAGCAGGACGCAGAGGGCAGCACCTCCGATCTTGAGCGCAGGCGATTTATACCAGGGGCGCTTCAAAGGATGTGTATCGATGTCGCTCACAAACGCCGGCTTTACTGCTTCCGACGCAGACCGTCTCTTCCACCAGAAGAATGGCCTGCGAACTTTTTCGGGACTTCTCTTTGGGTCTGTCATGGCGGTTCTCCTTATCTGGTAAGCGTCCCAGTGATGAGGCTGTTAACTCCACCGGTCATCGTGGTTCTGCGCTTCACGAGAACATTGTCGTGAGCGATACGGCCGGCCTCCTGGCGCAGCTCTGCCGCAATCATCATCTGCATATAGGCTTGGCAACGGAGGTTCGCGACTTGCGCCTGCGCGGTAAGGTATGGATTCGAGCCCGGCGTACTCACCGCGACCTGATTTTCCATCTGGTTCGCAGTCTGCAGGATGAGATCTTCACCTTGATCCGCGACAAGGGTGGTCTTCAAGTTCTGTTGACCCAAAGCATCGTCCATGTCCATCATTACGCGATCCTGCGGCGATGCAGTATTGGCCTGGGGAATCGCCCCGTAGTTTGTGGTGAAGCTGGTCTGAAGCGAAGGAATCTGTGTGGATAGCCGACTATGCAAGATGATACAGCTTCGTGACCTGCTGCGTGATTTGGTTGACGGAGCTCAATGAACTGCCGATGTTGCTTTGAATGGAGCTGAAAATAGAATCGAATGCGGTAAGGAACTGCGCGTGTCCCAAGGTTGGCAGTGCAACGGTGGCCACTACAGTCAAAACGGCAATTCCCAACCGCCTTTTCCATCGAGGTCGACAGGCCGGCTTTTGGGCTGGTTCGCTCCCGATAGAAGGGGTGTCATTCAGAAGTTGCTCACTTGATTTCGTCTCTACATTCATTTCGCCAAAGCCTCCTGCATTTCACCTGACAACTCCACTGGAAGGGGTCCGGTCTCCGCAAGTCCGCGTGGATACTGCTCTGCAAGCCGTTCATAGGCTTCGATCAGTGGCAACTGCTGGTGCTTACCCAGCCACCACTTGCGGTAGTTACGTTCTCGCGCATAGGTCGTAGTAATCCAGTAATCCACCGCGCTAGGGACAATCCGGATCGAATGAGTGGATTCGGCCTTTTCCCCGATAGCAATGAGAAACTCTGCGCTGTGGCCCTTCTTAGGGTGGGCGAAGGTCTTGATCTGGTTAAGCGCCGTCTCATTTAGATGGACATGCTCTCGGAGCGCGGTCATATCGCCAGGTTGTTTGCCGATGATCTTCGTCGTCGCATTCTTGACGATGCCTGCACCATGCTCGTTCGGGTGATCCGGCGTCCCGACAAAGTCTTCCGGCGTCTGGCTGATTCCCCACACACTCGCATTGCGTTTACGCGCGGTGCGAAACAGTTGCACGACCACGCTCGCCAGAATCGGTGATTCGAGAAGCGCCCAGCACTCATCGAGCAGAACGATACTCGGCTGCCCGGTCATCCCGGAGGCCCGGTAAGTCGCCGTGTGCGCGATGAGGAGACTCATTGCACGTTCTATGCGCGGGTCGTCCTTCAGTTTCTCCACGTTGAAGTAAAGCCACGGATTGTTCAGTTGAACGGTCGTTGGCCGGTCGAAGAGTCGCGCATACGGCCCTTCATCGACCCAAGCGCGGAGCTTGGTCGAAGCCATTTGAGCCATTGCGTTGATCTTCTGATTGCGGTCGCGGTCCTGCCAGTGTGCAAGCTCGGCCGCAAGATCCCCGAACAGTGGAACCGGATTCGAGGTTTTGGCGCTGCACCGCTTATAGGTGGATCCGATAGCTTCCAAGAGAACACTGTCGAGCAGATCGATGTCGAGATCCGGAGGCGTGTTCTCCCCAAGCATGTGTCGGGTCAGGTTTTTGAGGAAGGAAACCTGGTCGTTTGACGGTTTAGTTTCTCCCCTTGGCAGATCCCAGGGATTGATCGTCTGATCGCTGTCGAGTGACATCTCGATCATCTCGCCGCCCATCAACTCCACCAGGGGCTGGTAGGAATCGCCGCGTTCAAGAATGGAAATCAAGGGATTCGCGCGAGCAGCCATCAGGAGCATCTGTTGCGCAGCAAGCGTCTTGCCTCCTCCGCTCTTTGCCATCAGCAAGCCATTCGCGTCGGAAAGGTCAGGATCGAACATCGAGAAGGGGATGAGTTGCCGGTAAGGTGTTTCAAACAGAATGAGAGGACTTCTGCGTGTACCGGTCCATGGCATCTCCACCGGCACCAGATCCGCTACGTTCGACGTCAGCATGTCCTGGTCCCGCTTATCCGCTTCGGCCATGCCCGGCAACGTGTTGAGAAAGATCCGCCGCTTGGCGATCGTCTCCATCACCGCCCTGGACCCGTTCATATGCGTGAACGCATTCAACACTTCCTGAGTGCGATTGGCGAGGTCGCGCTCGCTTCGTTCGAGGTCGGTAAAGGTAACAGCCGGCTGTGAGGTACGGACCACGACACAGAGGCTCAGTTTTGCCGTCTTCAAGGAAGAGGAGATGATGTCGCGTTGCACCTGGATGAGCTGTGCCTGTGCCACTTCGGCTTCGGGATTGGATTTAAAGTTGCCATTCGCGTCCTTCTGTGCCGCCGTCATCTTCTTAAGTCGCTTCTTGTAGCTATTGAGCACTTTCACCTGATCGGGAATGACCACCTGCCCGGTGATGACTACCGGAAAACCAAGTGCCGAGAAGTTCTGAAGCATTCCGGGGAACGTTGCGTCCGGGAGTTCCTTGAGACTGATTACGGAGTAAAGATAGCCGTCGATGTTCAGGTACGTCTCCGTCTCGTTGAGTATGCTCGCCTGCGTCGCCTGTTCTCGCGCGCTGCGATATTCGAGCATCTCCTCGCCGGGGACAAAGGGGCGGTGATCGCGTCGAGTCGGATGCTGTGAGTGTTTGAGTTCCTCGAACAGTTCTTGTGTCGAAAGTCTTCGGGGCCCGAGATTGGCCCCCTCCATCGACCCCTCGATGCCCCGGAGAATGGATTCGAACTCCGCTAGGTATGTCTCATGCTCCTTGCGAGTCCGCTGAATTGCTTTCTTCTGGCTGACAGTGAATCCACCAAGCTTTCGATTCTGTTGCATGGAGTGATACAGCTTGGCGTGGATGCGCGGATCCCAGATGAGATAGACGTGCAGTCGATTCTCGAAGAAGAATCCGTTCTGCTCCTTTTCCCGCCACAGGCGCAGACGGTGGGCATCGAGGGCCATCACTTCAGCCTGATCGGCTCGTTGCTGGCCGACATAACTGTCAAGCAGGTCGCCAAGGTGCTCAGAGATCTCATAGCGAAACTGGATGCGCATGCTGACGTCAGGCACGCTGCGGAACAATGCCTCCAGCATCGACTTGGTTTGGTTTCGGTCGTTGTCGGTTGCGAAGTAGGCCAAAATACCCCGCAATTCGTAGCCAGCGACAAATGCTCCATTGGTGCGCACCATCACGTTATCGCCGCTTGGAAGGTCGCGCAGAGGCAACAGCTCACACACGGCGGGCGAATTCAATTTCTTCTCGTGTTCCGCGTAGGTCATTGGCATAGCTCTTTTCTCCTTCTGGACTCACGCCGCGGCTGCGTATCACCATGTAGTCTCTCTGCCGCCATCACCGCGAGAGGTGCAATCCCTTCGTGGAAGCGAGACGCGAAGACCACGCTGGCGAACACAGCCTGAGCTGCCTCTGGATCAAGCCGCCAATTCACCATTCCGTCCACCTCTGTTTTGATCGAAGCCTGCATACGGCTACTCCTCCTCGGCAACGTAACCTTCTCGCAGTTGCGAATCCCGCTCAAGTGCGCACCACGCGCGAGGCGAGAAGAATGACCGCACCAGATCGGTCAGATATCCCCGAGGGCGCCCGTACTTGAAGAGAATCAAAAATGGAACGGCCAACACCGGCACGACAAACTCCATGAAGATGTTGAGTGGCATCCCGAGGAAATGAGCATCGTTCCCGGCAAAGTGGGCAAGCAGGTTCATGAGAGCTGCCAACGCGAGCACGAGGATTAGATCCTCAAACTCGAGACCAAGAAACGTGACCTTCGTATGAAGATTGCGGTGAACGGGCGTCAAATCCAAACTCATGACATCCTCCTCAAATTCCCCGCGCCTGCGTGACCATCGATTCGGCGAAGCGCACTATGCCCGAGACCATCAACGCGGCGACCGCCGCGATGAACTTGCGAATCCAGGTCGAGCCTGGATAGATTTCAGAGACAACGCCACCCATATGAAGTGCCATCGCTGCAAGCTGAGTGAGCGCGAACATGGGCAGGATTACATTGGCGGTCCAGTTCACGAGACTCATCGTCGCCATCCAGAAGCCATCGGCACTGGTAGGGCCGGCATTTTGCACAAAGCCCTCCAGCGCGCGAAGCATGCCGGAACACATGAGCGAAGCGAAACCACCATAGAGGAGGTGTTCGAAAGGACCGCTCTTGCTGTAGCGGTAGACTGCACCGGCGAAAAACATCCCCGCTATCGTTGGCATGATGGTGTTTCCAGCCCAGGAGGCGAGGTTCGTAATTGCGCCATTCAGACTCATCGTTTTCTCCTATGCCGCCATCGCCTGGAAGAGTGTGAGCAGTCCGCTCACGCTCAGAAAAGAAATTGCGGCAAAGACCATCCGGGTCCATGGCCTATGCCGGACGAAATTGATCACCGCACCGACACACGCCAAGCCTGCGGCTGCGGGCATGATCTGCCCAACAATGTAGTTCCACAGTGAGGTGAGCATGTCCGTAGTTGCATATTGGCCTCCTGAGTTCCAGCCCTGCATGAGTTGCATGGTGGCAGAGAGCGACATCAGGAACAGTGCGGCGATGATGGAAGGGAGCGGATTCTCGCCGGCCGCTCCGTCCAACGTCGCTTTTAGAACGAAGTAAGCGGCAAGAATCGGAACCAGTTTGGCGACTACGATCTGATTGACGAACGCCTTGAACACCGTTTCCATACTTGCGAGCCAACTGGTTCCAACCGACCCGCTCCCCGAAGGAACGGTGATGCCTTGTGCCGCAACCCAGGACAGCAGTTGTGGGAGTGTTAGAAGAACCACAGTCCACAACACCCACTTTCCCGTCCTGCCGTTCACATGGAAGTTGGTCCCTCCTTCGTGCCGCAGACTCACCCCCGCAGCGGTCAACGTCAGGAACGCCGCGGGCACAGCGAGGTCAAGCAGCATCTGGAGAAGGTCGAGAAGGAATTGCGGCACTGGCATGGCGATGAAACCTCGCTACTGGATTCCCTGCGCCTGCGTGATGAATCCTTCGGCCATACGTCCCAGCCCGGAGATCACCATCAGGGCTACACCAGTCACGCCCCAACCCATATAACCTCGACCGGATTTGAAGTGCCATCCCGCGACACCGAGGCAGGCAACCGCTATCACCGGCGCGATGACATTGCAGGCCCAATTGACGATGTTAAGGACAGTGCCTTCGACGGTGGTCGCTTGCTGCCCTTGGACGGCCTGTCCAAATTGGGGCGAAGTCCCAAGATTCTGAGCACTGGCTGCCAGAGGCTGCAGAAGACTCCCGAGAAGAACGAGACCTAATGCGAACATCAGAGCCGCGCGAACCCAGTTGTTTTGGTCGGGACGGTGAATGACAGTGGTGAGTGATGTGGCGGTCGCGTCGGAGCGCCGCCAGAAGGCTGATGCGATTCTCATGTGTCTATCTCTCCTGGACTCGGCTGCTCAAGGCCTCCGCGTCGAAGCAGAGAATCGGTCGGAACGGAGACTCGGTCAAATTTCTGGGCGAGCCCTGAAGATCGGCTCGGCAATATCTTCAATCGATCGTGGATCTTGCAAGACAATTTGGATTTCGGGCTTTCGGGCAACTCTGCTGAATTGGCGCCGTCTAGGCGAAAACGCTAAAATCTTCACGAGGATTGAGTGGACCCGCCATAAAACTCTTGCCGGTCCAGGGCTCAGGCAATGGCAACGCTATCGCAATCAAACCCGTATCGCTGCGATCAGTGTGGAACTGGTGAGATCGTCGCTGTCCCGCTTCTGTATCAGCAAGGGACGCGCACATTCTCGAGCACGTTTAGCCATGGGACCAGCCAATCCGATTCCGCACAGATAGCGGCACCGCCCCATCCGCGGGGCTATATCCGGCCTTTTGTTCTCTGGGGATTTGCTATCTGCCTTTTTTTCGCATGGAGCTACGCGGGGCTGAGTTCGGTCCTTGAACACCCCGCAACCACGGCGATGAGGGGAAATGTGGTGGCCCTCTTCATGCTTCTATGTGTGGCCTCATTTGTGGGTCTGCTCCTCAACCTCCGTAGAATCTTTGGCTACAACCACGAAATATTCCCTCAGCTTCAATCTGACTGAGCACACACCTACATGTGCCGCCGCTGCGGCAGATTCCGTCTCATTCCGTCATAACGATCCCTGGACGTGGCAAGAAGCCGAGTTGCTAACAATGCCTCGTGCCCATTGCCCGTTCGCATAGAAAGTCATCGGGATCGCACATGACCCAACCTCATAAGGAGGATTTCGACTGAAGCTGCCCGCACGCATTTTGGGGCATGCGGGTCTATCTTTGCTCCTCTCATCAGCGATCAAATCGCAGATTTTTTCCCATCTGTAAAAGAGCAATTTGCCCCGACTATGCTCGAATGCACACCGGGTCATGCGGACCACCGCCTGCTCATTTTGACTAAGGGAAACCAAGGCATTTTTCTCATGCGAGGATTGGGCAACCCGGAGCGATCTTGCCCCATGTCAGTTCGTTTCTCAGACAGCCTATGCGCGACCGGTCTCAGTCGGCCACGTCATAACGCAAAAAAGCCCTGGCGGTCAGCCAGGGCTCCGGAACAATCTGTAACGTGCATCTACGGCGTTGCAGGCGAGACTTTATGCAGTTCAGCGGAGTTCTTCTCCTGGTGCTTGGTAAATACGACATAGATCTTCGTGTCTGCAGGAACGGTGACAACGACGCGGCTATTGGCATTGAGGTTCATGACCTCAGAATCGCCGGCTGTTCCGATATTCTCAGCCAACCGTTCTCGGAGCATGTCGTCTTCGGAAAACGCTGCGCTGCTGTTGTTGCCGGCTATCTCGGCAAGCACCGAACCCATGCCTGATGCGGCCCGCACTAAGAAGTTCTTGCCGGTGTTTTTCCCTGAGACGGCTCCTTTGATGGGCCCAAGGTCGAGGCCGAGGCCTATGGCGTCGATCTTCTCCTGCTTCTCGTCGCGGTTCCCATCCAGCAATCGAATCTCGTCAAACTCCACATTCACAAGGCCGCTTCGATCGGCCTGTACGAGCTTGCCATAGATGCGGGCGCCGGCAGGAACCACAACTCTGTCTCCAATGGCATAGGTGTACTCCACAACAGCCACGACCGGCTCTTGGACGGCGCTCGAGATTTGGGTTTCAAGCTTCGCCTGTATCCTCATGCCGGGTGTCATCTCCAATACCGGCGCATCGTCGTCTTCGCTGTTGAGTCTTGGAGCCGTCGCTGACTGACTCTGAACCTGGGCGCGAACAAAAACCAGAGAAGGTTCCTTCAGCGAGTTTTGCTGCTGTGTCTGAACGGCGGGACTTGACACAGGCTCTCCGTAAGGCTGAGGTTCCTCCCATTTTTGTTGTGTATCAGCGAAGGATGGAACGCCGCCCAAAGAAGTAGCGCCTGCCGGCTTGGTTGCCATCGGCTTCGGTAAAAGCTGAGGGCTTGTCGCCGAGGCGACCTTACCTTCCGAGGAGCGTGTGCGCCGTATATCTCCCGGCCCAAGCTGCCCGCTGGAATTATCGGGAGCCGGAGTGTGAACAGTTTCCATTACGGGCGTTACGCTGCCTTTAGGCTGCTTCGATCCCGAGAGACTTGCTTGCGCGCCATTCGGTTTCGCAGTGGTCTGTTTCTTCGGCGACTTTCCCACGATCGCGGTAAAGACAAAGAACAGGACTGCGACCGCAAGACCGCCTCCAAGAAGAATGAGCTTGTTCTTGCCGATGCCCGGAGCCGCGTTGATGCCGGCGCGTGTCGCAAAATTGCCAGGTCTCAAAGTTTCGATATCGTCGGTGGCCTCATGCTCGTTCGAGCCTGGCACCGGGGGCGCTTGCGCACCAATCGGGTTGGGAGGTTCGTCGATATGGAAGGGCAAGCTCCGGCTGCCGTTGGTGTTGTTGTCATGAACATTCATACTCTGCACGATCCTCTCTATGGGCGTTCTGCCGCGATGGGTGGGGTGAATGGAAGGCGGATCAGGACTGGGCGGTCGACCTGATCTGCCTGGGCAAGCTGCAGAAACAACTTCTCCGTCGATTGCTTGAAGTTCGGGCGGTCGAACACGACCACACCGTCTGCGCGTCCGCCAGGCTCCAGCCTTGTCACGCTGAGCTTGTAGTCCCGGATTTCAAGCTGATCGGAGAGGACGCCCTTGCCTTCCTTCTTTTTCTTCTTCTCCGTCTTGCGCCCGGTGATTTGGATTTGTGGAGCGACGATCTCAACCGGCTGATCCGAGCTGTTGTAGACCGAATACGAGATGACCGTCTCGTTGCTCCATTGGCGAATGTCTCCGATCGAGGTCTCAATCTGTTTCCCGTCCCATTTGGTCCACTTGGGAGCATTGAGTTCGGTTTGTTGCTCGAACTCTTGATCGATGGCTGAAGGAATCGCGGAGGGTGAGTGGGTTCGGGACACACCCGGGGGAGCGGCCCTCTCATTGGGTTTCGGCATTACAGGGACAGCCGCATCGGCGACGACCAGAAAGCTTCGAGAGACACGGTACTCGATCAGAAAGTCCACTGGTTGATTGGCGTTGTTAGCACTGGCTCCGTCGCTGATAAGCTCCAACGTCACATGCTGACCGGACTTCGTGGCGATCAGAAGATTGGACTGCACGGGATCTTTGGTTATGGGTTTGACGTAGACATACTGCGGCTCGCCCTCGTTGTGTTCGGCTTTGAAGGAACTCGGACTTCCGAGGATGACAGAAGTTATCTCCTCGGGCATGCGAATCGTCGACTCAAACTCAGGCCGGAGATGGAGCGCCGTAACCTGGTTTGGATTGATCGTGATCGTCGCAACGCGCGCGCTTACGGCCGGTCCAGTAGCTCCGAGTCGGAGCGGTAACAACACGACAATGGGAATGAGCCAACGAAGTTTCATCTTGTTTATCTCCTTGATGGCCTCTCGGCCGCTTGTTTTCGCATCACGTACTGCCGTCGAACCGCCTCAACATAGGCAATGACATCGGGGTTTCGGTAGTTGAGCTGCTTCTCTCCTATCCAGCGATCGCCCGCATAATACGCCGCAGCTACCAGGCGAAGGTCGCCTCGGAACTCCCACATCAACGTGGTCACGTAGCGCGTGCCTGCCGCGATGTTCTGCTCGACATCGAAGGGTTGGATCGCGCCGTAGCGCCGAGCTGTATCGGGCATCAGTTGCATCAATCCCATCGCCCCCTTGTTCGATAGTGCTCGGGGGTTCCAGCGTGATTCCACGTCGGTCAAGGCTGCGATCAATTCCGGCGGCACCCTGTAGTGGGCGGCATAATGCTGGACACATCGTTCAGCCAAAGTGGATGGGACATCGGCCTGGGAATCGGTGGGCAGTAGGAGGAGCAGGAGCAAAGGATAGAACCATTTCATGACTGTGATCCTCCTTCGAGCGCCATCTTCTTGGCGAAGCGAGCGCCATCATCGAGGAGGCTCTTGAAGCCCTCGCGGAGAAGCAGGTGGCGACGGTCTTTCTCGGTCTTAGCCAGGAACGGCAGCAGGACGTCGCGGTGCTCTTCCGTCACATGATCGGCGCCGAGTAATTGGAGGGCGTTGGCGAAGTCGATCATCTCGGAGACGGAAGGTGGCTTTTCGAGCGAGTAATTGCGAAAGGAGAGCGCGATGCCAGCCATCTCACGGTGAAATTCTGCGTCGGCGTTAGGCGTGCGACTCGCGATGATCTCCGATTCGCGCTGCGGTGTTGGGTGCTCGACGCGAACGTAAAGACTGCGCCTGCGGATTGGATCGCCGAGGCGTCTCTCTTCGTTGCTAGTCAGCACAACGAATGGAATGGTGCGGGCTTCAACTGTCCCGAACTCTGGTATCGACAACTGCCAGGCAGAAAGTATTTCCAGCAACATTGCCTCAAATCCATCGTCTACTTTGTCCAACTCATCAATGAGTAGCACGCAAGGCCGTTCGCATTCGAGAGCACGCATGAGCGGACCTGCGCGAAAGAAGTCACGCCCCTTCAGACTCGCCTGTACGGTCTGCCAGTTCTCGTGTTGGCCCTTGGAGAACTCCATATAGAGGCGTTGTAGACCTTCGTCGAAGCGTCCAATGGCCTTGTCCTCACTAACACCGCGATAACACTGAAGGCGCTCCACATGAGTGTCTGCTGCAGCGGCGACGGACAAGGCAAGTTGTGTCTTGCCCGACCCCGCAGGTCCTTCGAGCAATAAAGGTTTTTTGAGCTTTGCGGCTAGAAAGACCACCTGGACCATCACCGGATCGATGAAGTAGCCCGTCGCGGATAGTTTGCCGGACAGATCTGCAAGCGAATCAAACATCGCCTTCCCTCCGCAGATCGATTGAGGTGATCGCAGCGCCCGGAGTAAGGTCGAAACTCTGGCTACGTGGCCTCTGCCGCAGGCTATGGATCGCGCTCGCCCAGATTCTTGCGAGGGACAGGGCCCATAGCGTGGCCAGCAGCAGGATCACAATTCTGCTCCAGATAATCGGTGACAGCGCCTGCCAGATCACACCGCCATACCAGACCACGACTGCTGCGTCGGCGACCGTCATCAAGACCGCGATTGCTAGATTTTTGTCCGCTTCGTTCACATGCACCTCCTTCAAACGAGGAGACAGCATCGGGCAGATCGAAAACTCGGTCAAATTTCGGTTTGCCTTGGCGAGTTCATGCCGCTTCCACAAGGCCCCCATGCGCCGGCAACGACAAAGTGGGCCTGCGCACCGTTGCGATCACGCAACGTTCCGTGCGCCGTTGTGACCCAGGTTCAAGGAACGAGAGCCTTCAGCCGCAGGGAGCATCCGCTTGGAAGGTGGGCCGGCGGGCTGAGGCCGCCGACCGTTTCCCCCCGTCGGCAACCCGTCTACCCAGCGCATGATTGCTTCAAGGCGATACCGCACAAGCGGACCCACTTTCTTATACTCTGGGCCCTCTCCGCGAAGCCGCCATCGCCTCAAGCAGGCCAAACTGACCTGGAGCATTTCTGAAAGCTGGGTCTCGTTCAAGAACGTTTCCATGATGTCCTCCTCTTTCTAAGTGGCCCCGGGGGCGACTTGGCCGAGAGCGTAACCTGAGATGAGAACTCGGTCAATTCGCCCCATAGGCGCGCTATTGCGATGGAGAGGCGTCCTGTTGCGATGTGGTGCTGAGTCCGGAAGACCTCCGACGTTTGACCGCGACTGCCTCCAGGGCCTCTCGCTTTGCTTTCATCCGGATGTGGCTGTAGTGACGAAGCATCTGACGATCGACGTGTCCGGCGATCTCCATGATGGTCTCGTCGCCAGCGCCGCTTTCGGCAAGCTCCGTGATGAGGGTGTGCCGGTTATCGTGCCAGCGGCCTGTTACCGTCGCATTCTTGCGCATGGTCTTCCACGCCGTCTTGAACGAGGTAATGTGCCGGGTGGGATCGGAAGGCATCGGCCTGCCCCAGGGGAAGACGTACCACTCCTCCCTGACTTCACCGAATCTCTTGCGATACCATGCGCGGTGTTCGACGAGCGCCTGATAGACTTCGATGTTCAGAGGAACGACCCGCCCTTCTCCGGCTTCGCTCTTTGCCCTTCCTACCTTGACCGTCCGGGCGTCGAAGTTGATCTGCCCCCAGGTAAGGGTCTTGATCTCTGTGTCCCGGAGACCGCCGTTGCGGGCCAGCATGAATGCCGGGTACATATGAGGACTGCGCGACATCCTGGCCCTCCCGGAGAGCTTTTCGCTCTCCTCGCTGTCGAAGGCTTTGCCGATCCGTTTGTGAACGGTCAACTTGAGCTGCTTGGTCTTCTTGAGTTGCGCGCGAATCAGTTCGCCCGGATCACCAAGCATCTTGAGAAGAAACCGGACCTCTTCGTTGATCGACTTCGGTGAGGCCTTTTCGCGCAGCCGGTCTTCCTGATAGTGGAGCACCGAGGAATCCGTGATGTCGCCGACGAGCTTCGTTCCGAGGAGCCGAGCCACATGCCCTAAGGCATACTCGGCAAAAGTAGCCGAACGGTAGCGAAGCCGGTAGCCGACCAGATATTCGTCGATGATCTCCTGAAGCACCCGTACCCGGTTTTCCCGAAGTTCCTTAAAATTGTTGTAGCCCGCTTCGAGTGCCCGCCGGTGTTGCCTTTCGGCCTCGCGCGCGATGGTTTTGGATGTGGTCTTGGTGGATTCGTCGATCTGCTTTCCCGCAAAGCGAAACCGATACCGAAGATATTTTCCCCGCAGATAAATGGCCATGCTGCTCCTGCCTCTCGGTTTGGCGGGCCGGTAGTCCGGCGCGCGACTGGAGATTCAGGCGAAGCCAAGATTCGGTCAAATTCAGGAGCCCGCCAAACCACGGTGGCAGGAGTGAGACTGGGGCTGGAGTCGGTACAGCAGGAGGGCCACAACTGAGCTGGATTGCTATGGGGTAGCATCCGTTTTGAAACAGCGTGACGGTGAAAGTGGCCACCGATGGCCGATTTTCACAACTTTTCGCTGCCATTTACTAGGCTAAGTTGTTGAAATGATTGGCTCCTGAGGTAGGACTCGAACCTACAACCCTTCGGTTAACAGCCGAATGCTCTGCCATTGAGCTACTCAGGAGTGTTTGGAGCACATCTTCTGCAAGACGCGCTGCGCTTTCATTGTTATAGCAAATGTAGGTACTCCGGTCAAAGAGAAGGCAGGGGACTTCGCATCCGCTGGCCGCGGGCGCTCACCGGCGTTATCATGCGAAAAGCCCGCGCCCTGAAAGGATTATCGCCATGTCATCCCCACGCATCTCCCGGCTCCAGCGCAGCGAGGTCGGTCCCTCGTCTCTTGCTGTCTATGACCGTTATCTCCGCGACCGCGGCAACGTTCCCAACATGTTCCGCACCATGGCCCATCGACCCGAAATCTTTGAGACCATCATCGCCCACATGGAGGCCGTGCTCAACACCGGTACCCTTCCCAAGGCCCTCAAAGAGCTTGTCATCGTCCGGACCTCCCAGCTCAACCGCACACCCTACTGCCTGGCCTCGCACACCACCATCTGCAAAAAACTAGGCTGGACCGACACCCAGATCGAAGCCCTGCACAGCGCCCCCGGCAGCGACCAGTTCACCGAGCGCGAGAAGGTAGCGATCCACCTCGCCGAGGTCATGACCCTCGACGCTCACTCTTATACCGAGGCCGACTTCGCCCGTCTCCGCAGCTTCTTCTCCGAAGGAGAGGTCGTCGAACTGATGGCCGCCATCGGTCTCTTCAACTACTTCAACCGCTTCAATGACCTCCTCGAGATGGAGCCGACCAGGCCCGCCTCCGCCGAAGAGCTCGCCGAAGCAGGCGTCGTTCCAGCGACCGTCTAAAGCTCCTCCTCGACAAGCCTGTCTCCGTCATTCCGAGCGAAGCGGAGAATCTCTGTATCCTTCTCGCGTTCCCCAAAGTTCGGTGAAGATACTCCGATACCGCAATCCAAGATTGATCCAGTCGCAAAACAGGAAAGCCCCGGCATCCCGGGGCTTTCTCACGTCGTATCCATCTAGAGCTTGTAGGCTTTCTTCACCAGGTTGACCGTGAGATCCTTCACCACCTCGAAGGCCTCGTCCTCATCCAGCCTGTGCTCTGCGACCAACCGCCCCAGGAACGCGCAATCGATGCGACGCGCCACATCATGCCGCGACGGAATCGAAAGAAACGCGCGCGTATCGTCGTTGAAGCCAACCGTGTTGTAGAAGCCCGCCGTCTCCGTCGCTGTCTCGCGGAAGCGCATCATCCCCTCCGGAGAATCGTGGAACCACCACGGCGGCCCCAGTTTGAGCGCGGGATAATGGCCCGCCAACGGAGCCAGTTCGCGCGAGAACGTGGACTCATCCAAAGTGAACAGGATGAAGGTCAGCCTCGCATCATTGCCGTACTTGCTGAGCAGCGGCCGCAGGTTGCGGACATATTCCGTCAACGAAGGAATATCAGCTCCCTTGTCGCGTCCGAACTTCTCATACACGTTTCGATTATGGTTGCGGATGCTCCCAGGATGCAGCTGCATGGTCAAGCCGTCCTCGACCGACATCCCCGCCATCTCCGTCAGCATCTGTGCCTGGAAGATCTGTTGCTCCTCCGGCACCGAACGTCCCGAGAGTATGCGCTGATACAGCGACTCCGCCGTCGCCGGATCAAGGTCGGCAGTCATCGCCGTCAGATGACCGTGATCGGCCGCCGTCGCTCCCAGCGACTTGAAGAACTCGCGGCGATTGCGCAGAGCGTTCAGATAACCCTTGAAGCTCCCGATATTCTCGCCCGTAATCGCACCCAGCTTCTGGACGTTCTCGAGAAAGCCGATGTACTCCGCATCAATCACCGAATCCGGCCGGAAGGTCGGAAGCACCCTTCCCTTCCATCCCGACTCGCGAATCGCCTTGTGGTGCTCGAGCGTGTCCAGAGGAGAGTCGGTCGTCGAAAGTACCTCGATGTTGAACCGCTCAAACAGCGCCCGCGGACGGAACCCAGGCGTCTGCAGCGCTCGGGAGATGATCTCGTAATACGCATCGGCATTCTCCGGGCTCAGCCGCTCCTTCAAGTCAAAGAGCGTGCTCAGGGAGTAGTCCAGCCACAAACGCGTCGGAGTTCCACGAAAAAGATAGTAGTGCCTGGCAAAGATCCGCCACACCTCGCGCGGATCGGCCTCCTGCCTCCCATCCATCTGCGGGATTCCCAGCGACTCCAGCGATACGCCCTGCGAATAAAGCATGCGGAAGATGTAGTGATCCGGCTGAATGAACAAGGCAGCGGGATCGGGAAAGGCCTCGTCCTTGGCGAACCATGCCGGATCCGTGTGCCCGTGGGGAGACAGGATCGGGAGATCGCGCACCGTTTCGTAGAGCTTGGTCGAAACCGCGCGCACCGCAGGATCGGAGGGAAACAACCGCATGGGATCAAGCATTCAAAACACCTCAAAACAAAAGTAAGCACAGCGAAAAGATCGTTGAGACAAGGTCAGCCGAATTAAATGTGAGTTCGAACAAACTCGACCCAAGAAGCCTATCAAAACTCCATCACAAGTGGTTGACCAATTTAAATCGCCACATCTCCCCCAATCCATCCTCCCCTCTAACCCCGTGATCCAGCCATCCCTCAGCCCGTCATACAGCCATCCCTCAACCCGTCATTCTGAGCTGAAGGGGAAGAATCCCTGTATTTCTTTGCAGGATTGTCCAGCTCACGGCCACTCTCAAAGAGACTGCAACAGGATCGAAAAACGAAAGAGGCGTCCCCGAAGGGACGCCTCTTTCGCGCTACGCCCAACTGATTTACGGAATGTAATAACGCATGCCGGTGAAGACCATGTTGTTAGTGGCCACAGGAGCTCCGCCAACACCGGTCCAAGCCGTACGGTTCAGGTAGCTGTACTGCAGTTGGTACTGCAGACGGCCGTACTTGGGGTTGTTGTACACGCGATAGGTGAAACCAAGCGTACCCTGGGTTACGAAGCGGGTTGCGCCAAGGCAGTTCGCCGGCGAGCCCGGATTGTAAGGTGGCCCGCCCGCGAGACCGTTGCCTGCACTTCCTGGAGGGTTCGTCCCTGATCCGGCAGGAACCGTCTCGACACCGCAACCCGCATTGGTGCTGGTGACCGGAGCATAGCCAACCAGCTTGCCGATCTGCGAGCCTGAGGTCGCCAGATAGGTCGTACGCTGCGCATACTCCGCGCCAGCGTATCCGAAGACATCCAGCTTCTTCATCGGATGAGCCTCAAGCGAGATCAGGCCCTGCTGCGACTTGATCGTTGCCAGAGTTCCGTCCGGATGGACCGTTACATCCGGCAGAGTCGAGGTGCCGTAGCGGCCCACGCCCGGTCCGGTCATGATGTGAACGCCAGCATCGAGGTACTTCGTTACAGGAACGCGGACGTTGGCAAACAATCCACCACCGGTCTTGGTGTC
>Ga0193742_1000422_pt1 | contig 29166 bp, 22 predicted proteins | sample L2c1metaG_FD_165511 | JGI IMG/M metagenome (GOLD analysis project Ga0193742, IMG submission 165511) | Soil microbial communities from a riparian zone of the East river system, Colorado, United States - L2c1 | ecosystem: Environmental > Terrestrial > Soil > Riparian zone | place: USA: East River... | reverse complement strand
CGCGTCCAGCAGCTCGATGACCTTGGAACCCCACTCGGCGTCGCCCTCCAGCGCCTTCAGCGCGGAGACGCGGACGACGGGCAGGTCGTCACCCGGGAACTCGTACTCGGTGAGCAGCTCGCGGACCTCGAGCTCGACGAGCTCCAGGATCTCCTCGTCGTCCACCATGTCGGCCTTGTTCAGGGCGACCACGATGTAGGGCACACCAACCTGGCGGGCCAGGAGCACGTGCTCCTTGGTCTGCGGCATCGGACCATCGGTCGCGGCGACCACGAGGATCGCGCCGTCCATCTGGGCGGCACCGGTGATCATGTTCTTGATGTAGTCCGCGTGACCTGGGCAGTCCACGTGCGCGTAGTGGCGCTTCGCGGTCTCGTACTCGATGTGAGCGATCGAGATCGTGATGCCGCGCTGCTTCTCCTCCGGCGCCTTGTCGATCTCGTCGAAAGGCGTGAACGGGTTCAGGTCCGGGAACTTGTCGTGCAGAACCTTCGAGATGGCCGCGGTCAGCGTGGTCTTGCCATGGTCGATGTGACCAATGGTCCCGATGTTGACGTGCGGCTTGGTCCGCTGGAACTTCGCCTTCGCCACTTTCTCGTCCTCCTGGACTTGGTTTTCTCCGCCGTCTTGATTGGCGACGGCAGTTAAATAAGGGTCAGTTGTGCGGAACCATAGAGGGCGTTACCCACGCAGGCCGCACCGGATTCAGTTACTCGCCGGTTGCCTTGGCGATGATCTCCTTCGCGACGTTCTGGGGAACCTCCGCGTAGGAGTCGAACTGCATGGAGTAGTTCGCCCGGCCCTGGGTCCGCGACCGGAGGTCGCCGACGTAGCCGAACATCTCCGACAGCGGCACCAGCGCCTTGACGATGCGGGCACCACTGCGCTCCTCCATGGCCTGGATGTGGCCACGGCGAGAGTTCAGGTCGCCGATGACATCGCCCATGTACGTCTCGGGCGTGGTCACCTCGACCGCCATCATCGGCTCGAGGAGGACCGGCTTCGCCATGCGAGCGGCCTCCTTGAGCGCCATCGAGCCGGCGACCTTGAAGGCCATCTCCGAAGAGTCGACCTCGTGGTAGGCACCGTCGAGCAGCGTCAGCTTGAGCCCGACGAGCGGGTAGCCGGCCAGCACGCCGTACTGCATGGCGTCCTGGGCGCCGGCGTCCACGGAGGGGATGTACTCCCTCGGGACGCGGCCACCGGTGACCTTGTTCTCGAACTCGTAGAGCGCGCCGTCCGTGGTGGCCAGCGGCTCGAGCTTGATGACGACCTTGGCGAACTGGCCCGACCCACCGGTCTGCTTCTTGTGGGTGAAGTCGTGCTTGGCCACCGTGTTACGGATCGTCTCGCGGTAGGCCACCTGCGGCTTGCCGATGTTGGCCTCGACCTTGAACTCGCGGCGCATGCGGTCCACCAGGATGTCCAGGTGGAGCTCGCCCATGCCGGCGATGATCGTCTGACCGGTCTCGTCGTCCTGGTGGACCCGGAACGTCGGGTCCTCCTCCGCGAGCTTCTGGATCGCGGTCGACAGCTTCTCCTGGTCGGCCTTGGTCTTCGGCTCGATGGCCACCTGGATGACCGGCTCCGGGAACGTCATCGACTCGAGCACGATCCGGTTGTCCGGGTCGCACAGGGTCTCACCGGTCGTGGTGTCCTTCAGCCCGATCACCGCGTAGATGTGACCGGCGAGGGCCTCCGTGACCGGATTCTCCTTGTTGGCGTGCATCTGGAAGATCTTCCCGATGCGCTCCTTGCGGTCCTTGGTCGAGTTGATGACCTGGGCGCCGGCGGAGACCTTGCCCGAGTACACCCGGACGTAGGTGAGCTTGCCGAAGAACGGGTGCACGGCGATCTTGAACGCCAGCGCGGAGAACGGCTCGTCGGTCGACGGCTTGCGGAAGGCCGGCGTCTCGCCGTCCTGCAGCGTGCCCTCGACGGGCGGGAGGTCCAGCGGCGACGGCAGGTAGTCGATCACCGCGTCGAGCATGGGCTGCACGCCCTTGTTCTTGAACGCGGAGCCACACAGGATCGGGTAGGCCGTGCCGTCCTTGACGATCTTGCGGATGCCGCCCTTGATCTGGTCGACCGTCAGCTCCTCGCCACCGAGGTAGAGCTCCATGAGCTCGTCATCGGTCTCGGCGACGGCCTCCATCAGCTGCTCGCGGTACTCCGCGGCCCGCTCTGCGAGGTCGGCCGGGATCTCCTCGACCGTGTAGTCCTCGCCCTTCTGGACCTCGCCGCGCCAGGTCAGCGCACGCATGTTCACCAGGTCGACGACACCGATGAACTCGCTCTCGGCGCCGATCGGCAGCTGAATGGGCAGGGGCTTCGCGCCGAGCCGCTCGGAGATGGTGCGGATGGTGAAGTAGAAGTCCGCGCCGAGCTTGTCCATCTTGTTGACGAAGCAGATGCGCGGGACGTCGTACTTGGTGGCCTGCCGCCAGACCTGCTCGGACTGCGGCTCGACCCCCTCCTTGCCGTCGAACACCGCGACCGCGCCGTCGAGCACCCGGAGGTTGCGCTCCACCTCGACCGTGAAGTCGACGTGACCCGGAGTGTCGATCAGGTTGATCTGGTGGTCCTTCCAGAAACAGGTCGTCGCGGCCGACGTGATCGTGATGCCGCGCTCCTGCTCCTGCTCCATCCAGTCCATGACGGCGGCGCCGTCGTGCACCTCGCCGATCTTGTAGCTGATCCCGGTGTAGAACAGGATCCGCTCGGTCGTCGTGGTCTTGCCCGCGTCGATGTGGGCCATGATCCCGATGTTGCGGACCTTGGCCAAGTCGGTGAGCACGTCCTGTGCCACGGGTGTCTTCCCCTGTCTGCGTAACGCGTTCGGTGCGGCCGGTCGGGCCGCGGCAAATCACCAGCGGTAGTGCGCGAACGCCTTGTTCGACTCCGCCATCTTGTGCGTGTCCTCGCGCCGCTTGACGCTGGCGCCGAGGCCGTTGCTCGCGTCGAGCAGCTCGTTCATGAGCCGCTCGGTCATGGTCTTCTCACGGCGCGCGCGGGAGAAGGTGACCAGCCAGCGCAGCGCCAGCGTGGTGGACCGGTTCGGCTTGACCTCGATCGGCACCTGGTAGGTGGCGCCACCGACGCGGCGGCTCTTCACCTCGATGGTGGGCTTCACGTTGTCCAGCGCACGCTTGAGCGTGACCACCGGGTCGGTGCCGGACTTCTCACGAGCGCCCTCGAGCGCCTCGTAGACGATCTTCTCGGCGACCGAACGCTTGCCGTCCCGCAGCACCTTGTTCACCAGCTGGGTGACCAGCGGGGAGGCGTAGACCGGGTCGGAGATCAGCGGCCGCTTGGCAGCGGGTCCCTTGCGGGGCATCAGCTCTTCTCCTTCTTCGCGCCGTACCGGCTGCGAGCCTGCTTGCGGTTCTTCACGCCCTGGGTGTCCAGCGAGCCGCGGATGATCTTGTAGCGGACGCCAGGCAGGTCCTTCACTCGGCCGCCGCGCACGAGCACCATCGAGTGCTCCTGCAGGTTGTGGCCTTCACCCGGGATGTAAGCGGTGACCTCGATGCCACTGGTCAGCTTGACGCGCGCGACCTTGCGCAGCGCGGAGTTCGGCTTCTTCGGGGTGGTGGTGTACACGCGGGTGCACACGCCACGCCGCTGCGGGCTCCCCTTGAGGGCCGCAGTCTTCTGCTTGGCGACCTTGTCCTGGCGGCCCTTACGGACCAGCTGCTGGATCGTGGGCATGGACCGGCTTTCTCCTGGTGTGCTGCTACTGCGTTTGGTTGGTGCACTCCCGTGCCCCCGCCGTATCACGAGGTCGGGCGTGTCGCCCTTCCTCGTAACGCCCGGGCAGGATTGAATCATCCCTACGAGGCTCGGAAGGAAATCCGCGGTTACCGTGCGGTGTCCGCTTGCGCGAACCCCGCGCACAGGCACGCGGATCGACCCGACCTAGGCCGGGCGCGAGTACCAAAGATACCCGGCGGCCTCGAGAGGGTCAAAACCGGGGTCCGTCTGAGCTCCAACGCGCCATGAACTCAGGTTGTTCCCGGCGCGACCACGCTCAACCCGGCGTCGCCCGCCGCGGCGGCGAGCCGCTTGTCGTAGGTGACGAACGCGGTGACCCGCTTGCCGGCTGCCACCGCCAGCGTACTACTTGAGTACTACGCCGCCGCTCAGATCCAGCCCTGGTCGCCGCCGTGTCGAGGCGACGCAGCTGACGTCCACGCCGGTGCTGGTGGCGGCCATGGCGGGGATGTTCCTGACCGCCGCGACGGAGCCCGCGCTGACCGTCGCGGGGGTGGCGTTCACCCGATGGTTCCGCTGGTAGTCGCGCCGGTCGCACCGGACGCGTCGTGCAGGTGGTGGATCGGGTCGTGGACGAGGTAGCGCGCGAAGGTGTCCACGGTGAAGTGGGCGCCGTCGCCGCGCGTGCCGGTCCGCTGCCACTGGTCGCCCTCGACCGCGGCGAACGCGGCGGCGAGCCGCTCGGCCGCCTCGGTCAGCTCGGCGGCCACGCGGGCGGGGTCCTGCTCGGCGTAGCGCTCGGCGACAGCGGTCGCGTCCTGGTCCCAGTTCGGGTAGTCCGGGGCGTCGCGGGTCAGCATGAGGTCCAGGCGCTCGGTGTAGACGCGGAACACGTCGCGGACGTGCGCGGCGTACTCGAGCGGCGACCACGTCGTCGGGGCTGGGCGGGTGCGGACGTCCGGGCGGGTCAGCACGTCGCGCCACGCGGCGGCGTTGTCGCGGATCATGGCCGGGATGTCGTCGTGGCCGAAGGTGGCGGTGTCCAGCCCACACTCGGGGCAGGGGCGGGTCAGCACCCAGGTCCAGTCCTTCGTGTCGGGCTCGATCTCCATGGGGTCAGCATCGGGGCGGCCAGGGCCGGGCACCAGCGACAGTTGCTTCACGGTGCGTTAAGCGGCTCTGCAGGGTCACTCCGGCGGGCGCCCGGCGGCGCGGTGCGGGGTGACCGCGCCGCCGGGCTGGTGGGGGTGTGTGGTCTCAGATGCCGCAGCTCGGAGCCGACCAGAACTGGCCGGAGCGGTTGGCGACGTGGACGTGGTCGTTGTGGTCGGGGTAGCCGGGGCCGAGGATCTCGGTGAAGCCGTGGTTGCGGGCCTGGCGGGCCAGGTTGCAGAAGCCCTGCGCGCCGGCGCCGAGATCGGCGGCGTCGCCGTACATGTGGCGGCTGGTGGCCGAACCACCGACCGCGCTGTTGCAGGCGACGCTGCGGAAGCCGCTGTTGACGACGATCGGGCGGTCGCCCATCGCGTGCCGCATGGCCTGGAGCTTCCACATGGTCACGCGGGCGTTGGCCTTGGCCGTGGTCGCCGAGACCTTTCCGCCGGACCAGTCCGAGTTGCAGCGGTTCAGCTCGGCGTAGGTGAAGTTGATCGGCGTGCAGTCGTCGTCCTGCAGCGCGTAGATCTTGCTGAAGGTCGCCGGGCCCGCGACGCCGTCCGCCGCCAGGCCGTACGCCTGCTGGAACCGGATCACCGCCGACCTGGTCGCCGGGCCGAAGTCGCCGTCGAGTCCGATCACGGCGCCGTAGCCGGGGTAGCCGGAGACGCGGATCTGGAGCTGGCGGACGTCGTCGCCCGTCATGCCCTGGGACAGGGCGCGACCCCACGTGTAGCAGGCGTCGGCGGCGTGCACGTCCTCGGCCGTCACCGGCCCGGGATCGGCGGCCGCCGGCGCCGCGAGCACGGTCGCCAAACCGGTCAGTAATGCAAGCAGGGCAAGGGAAACGCGGATTTTCATTGGGCACCTTTCGAAGCAGGGGAAGGTGACGCCCCGGAGCGTGGCGAACCCCGACGACTTCGTCAATCAATCACGACACAAAGCCCTAATTCGGTCGATCCTTAACACCCACTCGGCTCACGACGATCGTCGGTTGACAAAACGCGAAACGGCCCACTCGCGACGCGGTCGTCGTCGCGAGTGGGCCGGGCACTGTTCAGATGCCGCAGCTCGGCGCCGACCAGAATTGGCCGGAGCGGCCGCGCAGAAGCCCTGCGACCCGGCGCCGAGGTCGACCGCGTCGCCGTAGCGGTGCGGGGACGACGATCAGCGGGTCCCGCAACGCCGAACGGGCCCCGGGGGAACTCCCCGGGGCCCGTTGGCGTGTGTCAGAACTAGCGGTAGTCGCGACCGAAGTCGTAGTCGTCGAGCGGAACCGCCGCACCGGTGCCAGTGCCGAACACGTCCGGCGTGTAGTAGCCGTCGTCGTAGGACGGGATGGCGTACGCCGCGACCCGCGCCTCCTCCGTCGGCTGCACCTGGATGTTCCGGTACTTGTTGATGCCCGTACCGGCCGGGATCAGCTTGCCGATGATCACGTTCTCCTTCAGGCCCACCAGCTTGTCCGAGCGGCCGTTGATGGCCGCGTCGGTCAGGACCCTGGTGGTCTCCTGGAAGGAGGCCGCCGACAGCCACGAGTCCGTCGCGAGCGACGCCTTCGTGATGCCCATCAGCACCGGGCGGCCCGAGGCCGGCTCGCCGCCACTGGCGACGACCCTGCGGTTCTCCGTCTCGAACTGCGCCCGCTCGATCAGCGCGCCCGGCAGGAACTCCGCGGCACCCGAGTCGAGGATCGTGACCCGGCGCAGCATCTGCCGGACGATGACCTCGATGTGCTTGTCGTGGATCGACACGCCCTGGGCCCGGTACACCTTCTGGACCTCGTCCACCAGGTGCAGCTGCGCCTCACGGGGACCCATGACCCGCAGCACCTCGTGCGGGTCGGGGGTGCCCTCGAGGAGCTGCTGGCCGACCGACACGTGGTCGCCGTCGGACAGCGGGCCGTCCGGGGTGACGGCGAGGCGCTGACGCTTCGACAGCTTGTCGAAGACGATCTCCTCGCTGCCGTCGTCCGGGGTCAGCGTGATCTTCCAGAACCGGTCGCCGTCCTCGATGCGCACGCGGCCGTCGACGTCCGCGATGGGCGCCTTGCCCTTCGGCTGACGGGCCTCGAACAGCTCCTGGACACGCGGCAGACCGGTCGTGATGTCCTCGCCGGCCACCCCGCCCTGGTGGAACGTGCGCATCGTGAGCTGGGTACCCGGCTCACCGATGGACTGCGCCGCCACGATGCCGACCGCCTCGCCGACGTCCACCAGCTGACCGGTCGCCATGGACCGGCCGTAGCAGGTGGCGCACACGCCGACCGCCGACTCGCAGGTCAGCACGGAGCGGACCTTCGCCTCGGTGACACCCGAGGTGACCAGCTTGTCGATCGCCGGGTCGCCGAGGTCGTCGCCGCGGTTGAGCAGGACGTTGCCGTCCTTGTCGGTGATCTCCGTGGACAGCGAGCGCGCGTAGACCGAGGTCTCCACGTGCTGGTCGCGGATGACGGCGCCGTCCGGGCCGAGCTCGCCGACCTTCATCATGATGCCGCGCGTGGTGCCGCAGTCGACCTCGCGGACGATGACGTCCTGCGACACGTCCACCAGACGACGGGTCAGGTAACCCGAGTCGGCGGTACGCAGCGCGGTGTCCGCGAGACCCTTGCGGGCGCCGTGCGTCGCGATGAAGTACTCCAGCACCGAAAGGCCCTCACGGAAATTGGACTTGATCGGTCGCGGGATGAACTCACCACGCGGGTTGGTGACCAGGCCATTCATGCCGGACAGCTGGCGGATCTGGGTCATGTTGCCCGCCGCGCCCGACTTCACGATCGTGGGGATCGGGTTGGTGTCGGGGTAGTTGGCCTCCATGGCCGCCGCGACCTCTTCAGTCGCGTCGCCCCACACCTTGACCAGCTCGTTGTTCCGCTCGGTGGCGGAGAGCTGACCACGCTGGTAGCGCTTCTCGACCGCGTCGGCCTTCGTCTCGTACCCGTCGAGGATCGCCTGCTTGTTCGGCGGCACGACGACGTCGGAGATGGCGATGGTGACACCGGACCGGGTGGCCCAGTGGAAGCCCGCGTCCTTGAGCTTGTCCAGGGTGCGCGCCACCGTGACCATCGGGTACCGCTCGGCGAGGTCGTTCACGATCGCGGCCTGACGCTTCTTCGGCATCGGCTCGTTCATGAACGGGTAGTCGTCGGGCAGCAGGTCGTTGAACAGCACCCGCCCGAGCGTGGTCGTCGCGAGCCACGGCGTGCCCGGCTCCCAGTCCTCCGGCTTGTCGCCGGGGGACGGGGCGCGGTCGGAGATCCGGACCTTGATCGACGCCTGCAGGTCGATGACCTGCCGGTCGTAGGCCATGATCGCCTCGGCGGGCGAGGAGAACGCCAGCCCGACGCCCTTCGCGTCCTCCTTCGGACGGGTCAGGTGGAACAGACCGGTCACCATGTCAAGACGCGGCATGGCGAGCGGCCGGCCCGACGCCGGCGACAGGATGTTGTTCGACGACAGCATCAGGATGCGCGCCTCGGCCTGGGCCTCGGCGGACAGCGGCAGGTGGACCGCCATCTGGTCACCGTCGAAGTCGGCGTTGAACGCCTCACAGACCAGCGGGTGCAGCTGGATGGCCTTGCCCTCCACCAGCTGCGGCTCGAAGGCCTGGATGCCGAGGCGGTGCAGCGTCGGTGCGCGGTTCAGCATCACCGGGTGCTCGGTGATGACCTCCTCCAGCACGTCCCACACGGCCGGCCGCGCGCGCTCCACCATCCGCTTGGCGGACTTGATGTTCTGCGCGTGGTTCAGGTCGACCAGCCGCTTCATGACGAACGGCTTGAACAGCTCGAGCGCCATCGCCTTCGGCAGACCGCACTGGTGCAGCTTGAGCTGCGGGCCGACCACGATGACCGAACGGCCGGAGTAGTCGACGCGCTTGCCGAGCAGGTTCTGGCGGAACCGGCCCTGCTTGCCCTTCAGCAGGTCGGACAGCGACTTCAGCGGCCGGTTGCCCGGGCCGGTGACCGGACGACCGCGGCGGCCGTTGTCGAACAGCGCGTCGACGGCCTCCTGCAGCATCCGCTTCTCGTTGTTCACGATGATCTCGGGCGCGCCGAGGTCGATCAGCCGCTTCAACCGGTTGTTCCGGTTGATCACCCGGCGGTACAGGTCGTTCAGGTCGGAGGTGGCGAACCGGCCACCGTCGAGCTGGACCATCGGCCGCAGATCCGGCGGGATCACCGGGATGCAGTCGAGCACCATGCCCATGGGCGAGTTGCTGGTGTGCGCGAACGCCGCGACGACCTTGAGCCGCTTGAGGGCGCGGAGCTTCTTCTGCCCCTTGCCGTTGCGGATGGTGTCGCGCAGGTTGTCGGCCTCGGCCTCGACGTCGAAGTCCGACGCCAGCCTCTGGATCGCCTCGGCGCCCATCGAGCCGGTGAAGTAGTCGCCGTAGCGGTCGATCAGCTCGCGGTAGAGCATCTCGTCCGCGATGAGCTGCTTGATGTCGAGCTTGGTGAAGGTCGTCCAGATCTCGTCGAGCCGGTCCAGCTCACGCTGGGCGCGGTCGCGGAGCTGGCGCATCTCCCGCTCGCCGCCCTCCTTGACCTTGCGGCGGACGTCGCTCTTCGCGCCCTCCTCCTCCAGCGCGGCGAGGTCGGCCTCGAGCTTCTGGGCCCGTGCCTCGATGTCGGAGTCGCGCCGGTTCTCGACCTGGCGGCGCTCGACACCCATCTCGCTCTCGCAGGTGGCGAGGTCGTTGTGCCGCAGCTCGGTGTTCACCGAGGTGATCACGTACGCCGCGAAGTAGATGATCTTCTCGAGGTCCTTCGGGGCCAGGTCGAGCAGGTAGCCCAGCCGCGACGGCACGCCCTTGAAGTACCAGATGTGGGTGACGGGAGCGGCCAGCTCGATGTGGCCCATGCGCTCACGACGCACCTTGGCGCGGGTGACCTCGACACCACAGCGCTCACAGATGATGCCCTTGAAGCGCACGCGCTTGTACTTGCCGCAGTAGCACTCCCAGTCCCGGGTCGGACCGAAGATCTTCTCGCAGAACAAGCCGTCCTTCTCTGGCTTGAGCGTGCGGTAGTTGATGGTCTCGGGCTTCTTCACCTCGCCGAAGGACCACTGGCGAATGTCGTCCGCGGTCGCCAGGCCGATACGGAGCTCATCAAAGAAGTTGACGTCCAACACGTCGGGTCTTCCCCTTTTGTTGGTTACAGCTGTTAGTTCTTGGGGATCGGGCGGCGGCGGGGCGCGATCAGCACGCGCCCCGCGCCGGCTCCACTCAATTCACGACGTCGTCAACTGACGGCGACTCATTGCGGGACAGGTTGATGCCCAGGTTGGCGGCCGCGCGCTCGAGGTCCTCGTCGTCCCCGTCGCGCATCTCGATCGCGGCGCCGTCGCTGGACAGCACCTCGACGTTGAGGCACAGCGACTGCAGTTCCTTCAGCAGCACCTTGAACGACTCCGGGATGCCCGGCTCCGGGATGTTCTCGCCCTTGACGATCGCCTCGTAGACCTTGACGCGACCGAGCACGTCGTCGGACTTGATCGTCAGGAGCTCCTGGAGCGTGTACGCCGCGCCGTAGGCCTGCATGGCCCAGCACTCCATCTCACCGAAGCGCTGGCCACCGAACTGCGCCTTACCACCCAGCGGCTGCTGCGTGATCATCGAGTACGGGCCGGTCGAGCGGGCGTGGATCTTGTCGTCCACCAGGTGGTGCAGCTTGAGGATGTACATGTAGCCGACCGCGACGGGGAACGGGAACGGCTCGCCGGAACGCCCGTCCAGCAGCGTCGCCTTGCCGTTCTCCGCGACCATCCGCTCGCCGTCCCGGTTGGGGAGCGTCGAGCCGAGCAGCCCGGTGATCTCGTCCTCCTTGGCGCCGTCGAACACCGGGGTCGCGGTGTTCGTGCCGGGCGCCACGTCGTAGAGCTCCTCCGGCAGCTTCGCGGCCCAGGACGGGTTGCCCTCGACCTTCCAGCCCTGCGACGCCAGCCAACCGAGGTGCAGCTCCAGCACCTGGCCGATGTTCATGCGTCGCGGCACACCGTGCGTGTTCAGCACGACGTCCACCGGGGTGCCGTCGGCCATGAACGGCATGTCCTCGGCGGGGAGCACCTTGCCGATTACGCCCTTGTTGCCGTGCCGGCCGGCGAGCTTGTCACCGTCCTGGATCTTGCGCTTCTGGGCCACGTACACGCGGACCAGCTCGTTGACGCCGGGGGGCAGCTCGTCCTCGTCCTCGCGGGAGAACACCCGGATGCCGATGACCTTGCCGGTCTCACCGTGCGGCACCTTCAGCGAGGTGTCGCGCACCTCGCGCGCCTTCTCGCCGAAGATCGCGCGGAGCAGGCGCTCCTCCGGGGTCAGCTCGGTCTCGCCCTTCGGCGTGACCTTGCCGACCAGGATGTCGCCGTCGCCGACCTCGGCGCCGATGCGGATGATGCCGCGCTCGTCCAGGTCCGCCAGGACCTCCTCGGAGACGTTCGGGATGTCCCGGGTGATCTCCTCCGCGCCGAGCTTGGTGTCGCGGGCGTCGATCTCGTGCTCCTCGATGTGGATCGAGGTGAGCACGTCGTCCTGGATGAGCCGCTGCGAGATGACGATGGCGTCCTCGTAGTTGTGGCCCTCCCACGGCATGATCGCGACGAGCAGGTTCTTGCCGAGCGCGATCTCACCGTTCTCGGTGCACGGCCCGTCGGCGATGACCTGGCCGACGAGGACGCGATCGCCCTCGGACACGATCGGCCGCTGGTTCACGCAGGTGCCCTGGTTGGAGCGGCGGAACTTGTGCAGCCCGTAGGTCCGGCGGCTGCCGTCGTCGGCCATCACCGTGATGAAGTCCGCGGACAGCTCCTCGACCACGCCGTCCTTCTCGGCGACGACCACGTCACCGGAGTCGACGGCGGCCTTCAGCTCTGTGCCCGTGCCAACCAGCGGCGAGGTGCTGCGCAGCAGCGGCACCGCCTGACGCTGCATGTTCGCGCCCATGAGGGCACGGTTCGCGGCGTCGTGCTCGAGGAACGGGATCATCGCGGTCGCGACGGACACCATCTGCCGAGGCGAGACGTCCATGTAGTCGACGTCGAACGGCTCGATGAGCTCGACCTCGCCGCCCTTCTTGCGGACCAGGACGCGCTCCTCGGCGAAGTGACCCTCGTCGTCGATCGGCGCGTTGGCCTGCGCGATGACGTGCCGGTCCTCCTCGTCCGCGGTCAGGTAGTCGATCTGGTCGGTGACCTGACCCTCGATGACCTTGCGGTACGGCGTCTCGATGAAGCCGAACGGGTTGACCCGCGCGTAGCTCGACAGCGAGCCGATCAGGCCGATGTTCGGGCCTTCCGGCGTCTCGATCGGGCACATCCGGCCGTAGTGGCTGTGGTGGACGTCCCGGACCTCCATGCCGGCGCGCTCACGGGACAGACCACCCGGGCCGAGCGCCGACAGGCGGCGCTTGTGGGTCAGACCGTCGACCGGGTTGGTCTGCTGCATGAACTGCGACAGCTGCGAGGTGCCGAAGAACTCCTTGATCGCGGCCACCACGGGGCGGATGTTGATCAGGGTCTGCGGCGTGATCGCCTCGACGTCCTGGGTGGTCATCCGCTCGCGGACGACGCGCTCCATGCGGGACAGACCGACCCGGATCTGGTTCTGGATCAGCTCACCGACGGTGCGCAGGCGGCGGTTGCCGAAGTGGTCGATGTCGTCGACCTCGACCGGCACGTCGGTGCCGTTCTGGCCCGGCATCGTCGTCTCGCCGGCGTGCAGGCGGACCAGGTACTCGATCGTCGTGACGATGTCGTCCTCGGACAGCACGCCCGCCTCGGGCGGCAGGGCGACGCCCAGCTTCTTGTTGACCTTGTACCGGCCCACCTTGGCCAGGTCGTACCGCTTGTCCTTGAAGAACAGGTTCTCCAGCAGCGTCTGCGCGGACTCCTTCGTCGGCGGCTCGCCGGGGCGCAGCTTGCGGTAGATGTCGAGCAGCGCCTCGTCGGTGCCGGCCGTGTGGTCCTTGTCGAGCGTCGCGATCAGCGTCTCGGAGAAGTGGAACCGCTCCCGGATCTGCTCGGTGCTCCAGCCGAGCGCCTTCAACAGCACGGTGACCGGCTGGCGGCGCTTGCGGTCGATGCGCACACCCACGGTGTCGCGCTTGTCGACGTCGAACTCGAGCCATGCGCCGCGGCTCGGGATGACCTTGGCGACGAACACGTCCTTGTCGGTGGTCTTGTCGACGGACGTGTCGAAGTACACGCCGGGCGAGCGGACCAGCTGCGACACCACGACGCGCTCGGTGCCGTTGATGATGAAGGTGCCCGTGTCCGTCATGACCGGGAAGTCACCCATGAACACGGTCTGGCTCTTGATCTCGCCGGTGCCGTGGTTGGTGAACTCGGCCGTCACGAACAGCGGGGCCGCGTAGGTCATGTCCTTGTCCTTGCACTCCTCGGTCGAGGCCTTGACCTCGTCGAAGCGCGGGTCGGAGAAGGAGAGGGACATCGAGCCGGAGAAATCCTCGATGGGCGAGATCTCGTTCAGGACCTCTTCGAGGCCACCGACCGAGTGCTCGTCACCGGCGTCGACACGGCGCTGGAACCACGCCTCGTCACCGGTGAACCACTGGAACGATTGGATCTGCAGGTCGAGCAGGTTAGGCGTGTTAAGCGGCTCGCGGATCTTCGCGAACGAGACCCGCAGCGGGGCGCCAGGGATACCAGAGTTCGACACGGTGGAGTTCGCAGCAGTGGCCTTGGTCGCGCGGGAGACTGCCAAGATGCGTCCTTCCAGGACTATGTGCGGTTGAGCAGCCTTGTTAGCAACTGTAACTAGGCTGTTCAGGGGTGCGGTCGTGCCCAACATCCTAGGGCATGCGAAAGTGGGCAGCGCAAAGGGGCAGTCTAGCCGTAAAGCCGGCGACTGTCTAGGCCCGCACCCAACCGTCCTCCTGTCGAAGGCGTGCTTGCTGAACAGCGTGACCCTGCCATGGCGTTGAGTCAAGATGCCGCGCCATGATCTCGCGCCTTATTAAGGCGAGACGTCAGCGTTGTTCAAGTGGTCCTTCAGCAGGTCGGCGCAGGTGACGCGCGGTCGGGCGGGCTGTCGGGCGCCGCCGCGCGGACGGTCTCCCAACCGGCGCGGCACCGGCCCGCGGCGTATGCGGAACGTCACATCGATCAGCACCTCGGCGCGGTTTCGCCGTTGAAGAGCGGCTGGTCGAACAGGTCGAGCCGGGCGATCTGCCAGCGGTCGCCGTGCCGCTCCGCGACCACCAGCAGCTGACCGCCGACGGCGACCGTCTTGTTCGCGTCCTGCCGCGTCGAGCTCTGGTCGATGTAGACCAGCGCCTCGGCACGCCGGTGGTCGAGCTCGGTCAGCGCGATGTCGCGGACCTTGGTGACCAGGACGATCTTCTGCGCGGCCGGGCTGGTGGGGTCTGGGGCGTCAGCACTTCGGTGCTGGCTTGCCGTCGAACAGTGGCTGGCCGAACATGTCGAACTCGGTGATCTTCCAGTGGTCGCCCTGGCGCTGGGCCATCACCGCGAACTGGCCGCCGACCGCGACGGTCTTGTTCACGTCGACCCGGGTGGAGCTCTGGTCGATGTAGACGAGGGCCTCCGCGCGGTCGCCCTCGAGGCGGACGAGCGCGATCTCCCGGACCGTGGTCGCGAGGACGATCTTCTGCTGCGGCGCGTACTGCTTGACCTCGCCGAAGAGCAGGTTGTACTCGCACAGGGCCTTGCCGGTGAGGTTCTCCTTCACGGCCTTCGCCGTGGCGTCGAGGTCGGTGTAGTTGTAGCTGAACGTCTGCTTGATCGCGTTGCTCAGCTGGCCGACGACCTGGCTGGTGCCGGCGGAGTCGGTCAGCGCCGAGTTGCTGTCCCCGCTGGTTATGGCGTCGGCCTTGCCGCGGAAGAAGAACGCGAGCCCGGCGAGCACGACCGCGACCACGGCCAGCACGATCGCCGTCGACAGGTACGTCGACGCCGCGGTGCGGGCCGGCGGGTCCTCGACCCGCGCGTGCCGGGCCGGGCGGGCGGCGCCCGCGTCGGTCTCGGCGCTCGTGAGGTCGGCAGGACGGGCGGCGCCGGTGGCGCGGCGCTTGCCGGCCGGGCGGCGGTCGCCGTCGGCGGGACGCGGCTTCGACCTGGTCACCGGGGCCGCGGCGGCCGTGTGACGGGGCTTGCGCGCGGGCTCGGGCTCGGCGGCGTCGGGCTCCGCCGGCGGCTCCGCGGCGGCCGGGCGCTCGCCGAGGATGCCGTTCAGCACCCCGGCGCCGGTCACCGGCTCGACCTCCGGCTCTGCGGACTCGGTGGGCTCTGCGGACTCGACCTCGGCCGGCTCGTCGGGGTGGCCGGGCCGGTTGCGCAGGCCGGCCACCTTCGGGCGGCGGATCGGCGGCGCCTGACCCGACGTGGGGACGGGGCGGCGGCGATGCGGTGGCACTGCTGGTCCTCTCCTCTACTGACCGGGCTGGGTGTAGGGGACCTGTGCGATCCCGTCCAGCTTCCAGCCGTCGTCGGTCCGCTGCAGCGAACCCTCGATCCGCTGGAACTTGTCGGCCGGCTCAGCGCCCTTGGTCTGCACGTTGACCTTGATCGCGACCAGCACGATCGCCTTGCCGGCCCGGTCGTCCAGCTCCTTCACGGCCGAGGACAGCACGGTGGCCTTGGTGACCGACTGCGCCTGCACGATCGTCTGCTTGCTCTGGTCCTTGAGGTTCAGGACCTCGTCGTGCAGCGCGCCCGTGGTGGCCGTCTCCCAGTCCTTCAGGCCCGCGTCGACGCGGCGGTAGTCGAGCGTGTTCATGGTGACGACCGCCGCCTGGCCGACGCGGTTCACCTCGTCGCGGGCCTGCGAGTACGCCAGCGAGTCGTCGTTTCTCGCCTGCACCCACGTCACGCCGAACCACACGGCGACCGTGGCGGTCGCCACGACCAGCGCGACCGCGAGCGCCAGCAGCAGCTGCGGCAGCCGGCCGCCGAACAGGCCCGGCTTCTCGCCGGTGTCGGGGTCGGCGGTCACCGGCTCGGCGGACTCCGCCGGCTCCGCAGCCTCCGTGGCTTCGGTGGACTCGGTGGACTCGGTGGCTTCGACGTCCTCGACCTCGGATTTCACATGCTCTCCAGACACTTCTCGCTGCTCAGCCCGGCAGTCCGAGCAGGGTGGCCAGGCTCGGTTGGCTCGTGCCCGGCTGGCTGACCGTGCCGGGCAGGCTGTTCGCCGCCAGCCCGCCCTCCGGCGCCGAGCCGGCCGGCGGACCGCTGTTCGGCTGGTCCGTCGCCACCGGCGTACCACCGTAGGGCGCGTTCGCGGAGCCGCGCACGTTGATCGGGCTCCCGGTGGGCTCCGCGCAATACGTCTGCGCGGGCGTCGGCGGGTTCGCGCTGTCCGTGTCGGTGCCGTCGCGCCGCTGGGTCTGCTCGTAGCCCTGGGTGCACGGCGGCGGGTTGAACACGTTGAGCGCCAGCCCGAGGTGCGCCTGACCGGGGTCGGCCGCGAGCAGCCCCTTGCCGGCCGCGCTGAACAGCGGGTAGGACACCAGCGTGTACTCCAGCCCGTCCTTGCGGGCCCGCACGATGTCCGACGTGGTCAGCAGGTTCGCGAACACCACGCCGAGGCCCGGCCCGGACTCCCGCAGCAGCCCGGACACCTGCGACGCCAGCTTCGGCGTCTCGGTGATCAGCCGCCGCAGGTCCGGGTCGGAGTTCTTCAGCTGCTCGGCGAGCAGGTTCAGGTCGCTCGCGAACGAGGTGATGTTCGACGCCTGCGCGTTCTGGGTGTCGAGCACCGTGCCGCCGTCGTTGATCAGCGTGATCGTCTGCGGCAGGTGCTGGTTGGCCATCTCGGTGAAGTCGTGCGTCGAGTCGAGCAGCACCTGCAGGTCGTCGCCGGTCCCGGCGAACGCCTTGTCCAGCTCGTCGACGACCGTGCGCAGCGAGTCGGTCGGCACCGAGGTCGCGAGGCTGTCCAGGTCGCGGATCACCGTGTCGGTCGACACCGGCGTGACGGTCCGGTCGGCGGCGATCACCGACGCGCCGGACAGGAACGGCCCGCCGTCCGCGCGTGGGCGCAGGTCCACGTACTGCTCGCCGACCGCGGACCGGTTGGCGACCACGGCGTCCAGGTCGGCCGGGATGTCCGGCGCGTCCGGGTCGATGTTCAGGTCGAGCTGCAGCCCCTCGCGGGTCAGGTGGATCTCGCCGACCCGGCCGACGTTGTAGCCGCGGTAGGTGACCTCGGCGTTGGTGAAGATGCCGCCTGACTCGTTCAGGTTCATCCGCACCGTGTAGCCGTCCACGCCGAACACGCGGCCGATGTCGGTGAACCGGAACGCCGCGTACACGATCGCGACGACGGCGATGACCGCGAACGCGATCAGCTGGAGCCGTACCCGCTTGGTCAGCATCAGCTACCGCCTCCCAGCAGTCCACCGAGCAGCCCGCCGATACCCGACCCGCCGGACGGCGCCTGCTGCCCGGACTCGGCGTTGCCGCCGATGATCGGGATCGGCAGCAACGGCCCGCCCGCGCCGTCCTGGCCGCCGGTCAGGTCGCCGAGGATCGGGACGTCCTGCAGCGGGTTGTTCCTGCTGCGGGACAGGTTGTTGAGGATCTCCTGCAGGTTCAGGTCGATCTTGAGGTACAGGTTGAAGTAGTCGCCCTTCACGCCGTTGACCGCCTCGTCGGTGAACGGGATCGTGAACAGCAGCTGCAGCGCCTTCGGCAGGTCCGAGCCGGCCTCCCCCAGCTTCTGCAGCGCCGGGGTGAGCGCCTTCAGGTCCGCGACGATGTCCTCCTGGCTGGCGTTGACCGTCGCCACCGCGACGTCGGAAAGCGACTGCAGGCTCTGCAGCATGGTCACGAGCTGGGTGCGCTGGTCGTTGAGCACCTGCAGGCCGGGGCCGAGGCTGTCGATGGCGCCGGCCAGCTGGTCCTTCTCGCCGTTCAGCGTGCCGGCGAGCTGGTTGACGCCGTCGATCGCGCGGGTGATGTCGGACTTGCTCTCGTCGAGCGTGGACACCAGCGTGTCGACGTTCGTGAGCGTCGCGCGAATGTCGGTCTCGTTGCCCTCGAGCGCGTTGTTCAGCTCCTGGGCGATGTTCTGCAGCTGCTCGACGCCGCCGCCGTTGAGCAGCATGGACAGCGCGCCGAGCACCTCCTCGATGTCGGTGTTGCGGTTGGTCCGCTCGATCGGGATCAGCGCCCCGTCCGCCAGGGTGCCGCTGGCTTCCTCCGGCGGCGGCGGGGACAGCTCGACGTACTTCTCGCCGAGCAGGCTCGACTGGCGCAGCATGGCCAGCGCGTTCGCGGGCAGCTCGACGTCGCCGTTGACCGACATGGTCACCTCGGCGGTCCAGCCGTCCGGGGCGATCTTGATGTCCTCGACGCGGCCGACCGGCACCTCGTTGACCTTGACGCCGGACTGCGGCACCAGATCCAGCACGTCCTTGAACCGCGCCTTCACCGTGTACGGGTGGTCGCCGAGGTCGGCGCCGCCCGGCAGCGGGATGTCGTAGATGCCGGTGAACGAGCTGCAGCCGGACAGCACCATCGTGCCGGCCATCGTGAGCGCGGCGGTGACCATGACGAGTCGCTTCATCAGTTCGCCCCCAGCAGGTTGCCGGGGATCGGCAGCGGCGGCGCCGTGCCGTTCTGCAGCGCGGTGAGCACCTCGGCGGCCGTCGGCAGCTGCACGAGACCCTCCACGACCGGTTTGAGCGTGTCGCACGCGTCGGCCAGCACCTGCGGCAGCTCGTTCGGCGTGCCCTGGCGGACCATGTTGCAGATCGCCACGATCGGCGGCTGGGCCAGCTCGTTGAGGTCCGCGCGGGCGTCCAGGGTGCCGGACGAGCCGTTGTAGGCGTTGATGATGTTGGACAGGGCGACCGGCGCGATGTCGAGCACCTCGGACAGGGCCGCGCGCTGGTCGACGAGCACCTGCGTGACCGAGGCGAGCTTGTCGACGTTGGTCTTGAGGTGCGCGCGGTTGTCGCTGATGAACTGCTGCACGGCGCCGAGCGCGATGCCGAGCTGCTGCACGGCGGCCGCGAGGTCGTCGCGTTCGTCGGCGAGGAACTTCGTGACGTCGGCCGCCTGCTCGCTGAACTGGTTCACGGCGTCGTCGCTCGAGGCGAGCGCCGAGGTGAACTTCTGCAGGTTGTCGACGGTCGCGAACAGGTCCTCGTCGCTGCCGGACAGCGTCTTCGCCATCTGCGAGAGCTGCGTGACCGTGTCGTTGAGCGCCTGCCCGTTGCCGTCGGCGTTCTTCGCGAGGGTGTTGAGCAGGTCCGCGAGCGCGCCGTCCTTGTTCACGCCGTTCGGCCCGAGCGTGACGCTGACCCGGTTGAGGCTCGCGTACAGGTCGTCGACCTCGAGCGGGGTCGCGGTGCGCTCCTTCGACAGGACCGCGCCCTCGACCATCGTCTGGCCACCGGTGTAGGCCGGGGTGAACTGCACGTACCGGTCGCTGACCAGCGACGGCGCGACGATCACGGCCTTGGCGGTCGCCGGCAGCTTGACCGACCGGTCGACCAGCATGTCGACGCGGACCGTGTCGCCGTGCGGGGTGACCTGGTCGACGTGGCCGACCTTCACCCCGAGGACCCGCACGTCGTTGGACTCGTACAGGCCGACGACGCCGGTGAACACGGCCGAGTAGCGGCGCTGGTTGCCCTCCACCAGCAGCCACCACAGGAACAGGGCGACGACCAGCGCGAGCACGATCGCGATGGACACGCCGCGGGCGAGGTCGCGCCCGAACCGGGAAGCGAAACTCATGACGTCGCCCCCAGACAGCCCTCTTGGTTGATGGGACCGAGCGGGGGTGGGAGGAGCCCGCAGAGGTAGTTGTCGAACCAGCGTCCGTTGCCGACCGCGTTGTTGAACAGCCGGATGAACGGCGCCATGTTCTTGATGCCCTTGCCGAGCGCGTCCTGGTTGCGCGCCAACATGCCGGTCAGCTGGTCGAGGCTCTCCAGCACCGGGCCGAGCTGCTGGTTGTTGTCGTCGACAAGGCCCTTCAGCTCCTTCGCGAGCGCCTGGGTGCCGTCCAGCAGCGTGCTGATCGCGTCGCGGCGGCGGCCGATCTCGTCCAGCAGGAGGTTGCCGTCCTGCAGGAGCTTGACCACCTCGGCGTCGCGCTCGGCGAGCGTGCCGCTGATCTGCTTGGTGTTGTCGAGCAGCGTGGCGAGCTGCACGTCGCGGGTGGAGATCGTCTTCGACAGCGCCTGGAGGCCGGTGAGCGCGCCGCGCACGTCGTCCGGGGTCTCGGCGAACGTGTCGGCGATGACCTCGAAGCTCTGCGCGAGCTGCACGGTGTCGATGGCGTTGGTGGTCTCCGCGAGCCCCCGGAACGCTTCGAGCACGTCGTAGGGCGCGGTCGTGCGGTCCCTCGGGATGCGCTGCGACGGGTCGAGCACGTCCCGGCCGTCCGGCGCGAGCGAAAGGTACTTGCTGCCCAGCACGTTCTTGATCTTGATGGCGGCCGTGGTCTTGTCGCCGACCCAGGCGTCCTTGACCTTGAACGTCACCACCACGCGGTCGCCGTCGAGCTCGACGTCGGACACCTTGCCGACCTTGACGCCGGCGATGCGCACCTCGTCGTCGGACTCGATGCCGGCCGCCTCGCTGAACTCGGCGCTGTAGCTCGTGCCGCCGCCGACGATCGGCAGGTCGTCGGAGAACATCGCCACGGTCAGCGCGAGTCCGATGACCACGATGCCGGCGATCCCGATGGGGATCGGGTTGCGGGAGCGGAACGACCTCATCGGGTGCACCTCTCGTGGTTCGCCGATGTGATCGGGATGTTGACGGGCGTGGTGATGATGCCCGGGATCGTCACCGAGCCTTCCGTGGAGCACAGGTAGAAGTTGAACCACGAGCCGTAGCTCACGGTGCGGGTCAGCGCCGCGGTCTTCTCCGGCAGGAACTGGATGAAGTGCTCGACGACCTGCTCGTTGTCGTTGAGGTTGTTGACCAGCCCGCCGAGCGCCGCGATGTCCTGCTTGAGCGGCTCGCGGGCCTGGTTCAGCAGGCCCGACGTGGTCTCGGTGAGCCCGCCGAGCGCCTCGATCGCGTCGCCGATCGGCTCCCGGTCCGCGGCGAGCCCCGACACCAGCTGCTGGACCTGGACGACCAGGTCTGACAGCTTGTCGCCGCGGGCGTTGATCGTGGTCAGCGCGCCGTTCAGGTTGTTGATGACCTGGCCGATCACCTGGTCCTTGCCGGCGATCGCGGAGGTCAGCGACGCGGTGTGGGCGAGCAGCGACTCGACCGTGCCGCCCTCCCCCTGCAGAACCTGGATGATCTCGTAGGACAGCTTGTTCACGTCGTCCGGCGACAGCGCGCGGAACAGCGGCTTGAACCCGTTGAACAGCTCGGTGAGGTCCAGCGCCGGCCTGGTCCGCTCGAGCGGGATCGTCTCGCCGGGGACGAGCACGGCGTTCGGGTCGCCGCCGGAGCCCTGCGACAGCGACACGTACCGCTGGCCGACCAGGTTGCGGAACTTGATCTGCGCGGTCACGTTCTTCGGCAGCTTGCGGTTCGCGCTGACCGAGAACGTCACCTCGGCCTGCTTGCGGTCCACGATGCCGACGTCGGTGACCTCGCCGACCCGCACGCCGGCGATCCGCACGTCGTCGCCGGGCAGCACCAGGGTCGCGTCGGAGAACCGGGCCGTGTAGTCCTCGGTCTCGGACAGGTCCACGTTGGTGATGCTGATCGCGAGCAGCGCGGTCGCGGCGACCGTGACCACCATGAAGACGAGCAGCTTGACCAGCGGTGCGACGACGCCCCTCACTTGAAGCTCACCTCCGCGCCACGGAACAGCGGGCCGAGCAGCAGCGTCGACCACCCCGGCACCTGCGCGGGCGCCACGCCGAGGTTCGGCGCGATCAGCTGGGCCAGGAACTCCTGCTCGGCAGGGGTGTTGGCGATCAGGTCACCGGTGGACGCCGAGTTCGGGTCGGTCTGGTACTGCGAGCCGTTGGCCGGCGGCAGCAGCCCGTCCTGCACCGTCCGGTTGCCGGGCGGGTGGGACGTGCCGTCCCGCAGCGGCCCGTCCGGCGGCTGGTCCGGGAACGGGTCGCCCATCTGAGCCGGGTCGTAGCAGCGCGGGCCGCGGTGCTCGTCGAACTCCGGCAGGTCCTTCTCCGGGTCGTACGCGCCCTTGTTGACCACGACCTCCAGCGTCGCGTGCAGCCCGGGATAGTCCGTGCCGGCGCCGAGCACCTTGGAGCCCGGCTCGATCAGGTCGGCCATCTGCTTGAGGAAGCAGGGGTAGGACGGCGCGTACTTGGCGAGGATCTCGAGCGTCGGGCGGGCGCTGTCGGCCAGCTGGATCAGGTTGTTCGAGTTCGCGCGCAGGAACGACTCCAGATCGCGGCTGGACGTGGTCAGGTCGGCGAACAGCGCGCTCAGGTTCGCCTGCTGCTCGGCGATGGTCCGCGAGGTGACCGTGAGGTCGTCGAGCGCGTCGACGAAGTCCGGGATCGCGGTCGTGTAGGTGTCGCTGACCTGCACCAGCGCCTGGAGGTCGTGGGTCAGCTGCGGCACGTGCGGGTTGATCTCGCCGACCAGCTTGCCGAGGTCGACTAGCGTCTGGCCGAGCTGCTCGCCGCGACCGTCGAGCGCGGTGGAGATCGCGGTCAGCGTGGTCGACAGCTTCTGCGGCTGGACCGCCTGCAGCACCGGCAGCAGGTGGTCCAGCGCCTGCGACAGCTCCACGGCCGGCGCCGAGCGGTCCTGCTCGATCTGGTCACCCGCGCTGAGGTGCTGCGGGGAAGGGTCCTTCGGGATCTGCAGCGCCACGTACCGGTCACCGAACAGCGTCTTCGGGATGAACCGGGCCGAGACGTTGCGCGGGATCAGGTCGACCTTGTCCGGGTCGAGCGCGAGCTCCAGCTCGGAGCCCTGCTCGGTCGGGGTGATCTTGCGGATCTCCCCGACGATCAGGCCGCGGACCTTCACGTCGCCGAGGACCTGCAGCTGGTTGCCGAGCTTGTCGGTCACCAGGTTGACCTTGACCACCGGCGTGAACGCCTTGTTGTACATGGCGATCGACAGGCTCACCAGCGCCGCGACCACCACGATGAACCCGACGCCGAGCAGGCGGCGCCGGATCGTGGCCATTTTCCTACTCATCCGCCGATCCTCACCGTCACGGTCGTCCCCCAGATGGCGAAGCCGATGAAGAAGTTCAGCATCGCCGCGGTCACGATCGTCGTTCTGACCGAACGGCCCACCGCCACCCCGACGCCGGCGGGGCCGCCGGTCGCGCGGTAGCCGTAGTAGCAGTGCACCAGGATGATCACGACGGCGAAGATCAGCACCTTGCCGAAGGACCAGAACACGTCTTCCGGGGGTAAGAACAGGTTGAAGTAGTGGTCATAGGTGCCGGCCGACTGCCCGTAGAAGTAGACGGTGATCGTCCGCGACGCGAGGTAGCTGGACAGCAGGCCGATGATGTAGAGCGGGATGACCGCGATGAAGCCCGCGATGATCCGGGTGGTCACGAGGAACGGCAGGCTCGGCACACCCATGACCTCGAGCGCGTCGATCTCCTCGGAGATCCGCATGGCGCCGAGCTGCGCGGTGAACCCGGCGCCGACCGTCGCCGACAGCGCGAGGCCCGCGACCAGCGGCGCGACCTCGCGGGTGTTGATGTAGGCCGACGCGAAGCCGGAGAACGCGGCCGTGCCGATCTGGTCCAGCGCGGCGTAGCCCTGCAGGCCGACGACCGTGCCGGTGAACACGGTCATGCCGACCATGACGCCGATGGTGCCGCCGATGACCGCGAGCGCGCCGGAGCCGAAGCTGACCTCGGCGAGGATCCGCATGGTCTCGCGCATGTAGCGGCGCAGCGTCCTGGGGATCCACCCGAGCGCGCGCAGGTAGAACGACAGCTGGTCGCCGAGTGTGTCCAGCCAGGTGAGCGGGGCGTTCACCACCCGCCGCGCGGCGTCCTTGACGGCCATGTCCCTCAGCTCCCCTTCTGCGGAACGACGGACAGGTACACGGCGGTGAGCACGAAGTTGACGAAGAACAGCAGCAGGAACGTGATCACCACGGACTGGTTGACCGCGTCCCCGACGCCCTTCGGCCCGCCCTTCGGGTTGAGCCCCCGGTAGGCGGCGACCACGCCCGCGATGAAGCCGTAGATCAGGGCCTTGATCTCGGAGATCCACAGGTCCGGCAGCTGCGCCAGCGCGGAGAAGCTCGCGAGGTACGCGCCGGGGGTGCCGCCCTGGAGCACCACGTTGAAGAAGTAGGAGCCGAGCACGCCGACGACCGAGACAAGGCCGTTCAGCAGGAGCGCGATCACCATCATGGCGAGCACGCGGGGCACGACCAGCCGCTGGATCGGGTTGACGCCGAGGACCTCCATGGCGTCGATCTCCTCGCGGATGGTCCGCGCGCCGAGGTCGGCGCAGATCGCCGACCCGCCCGCGCCGGCCACCATCAGCGCGGTCACCAGCGGCGCGGCCTGCTGGATGATCGCCAGCACCGCGGCGGCGCCGGTGAACGACTGGGCGCCGAGCTGCACGATCAGCGAGCCGAGCTGCAGCGCGACGACCGCGCCGAACGGGATCGCGACCAGTGCCGTCGGCAGGATCGTCACGCTCGCGATGAACCAGCACTGCTGGATGAACTCCCGGACCTGGAACGGCCGCCGGAAGATGTTGACGATGACGTCGAGGGCGAGTGCGAACAGCCGCCCCGTCTCGCGCAGCGCGCCGGCCCCGGGGAAGCTCGCCGGTGCGGAACGAGTCGTCATACAGTGTCACCGGCCTCGCTCCGCTCGGCGTGCAAGGCACTCGCACGAAGCAAGGTGGTCACCTCGACCGGTCGGCTCATGCCCCACCGCCCGGTGGTTCGCTACGCCAGTTCGACGCCGGCAGGTTCGCGACGTTGTCGGTCTGCTGCTCGTGCAGGTCGCCCTTGGCGCCCTGCCACTCCTCGTCGCGCGGCCGCGGGCTTGGCCGGAAGGGCGCGGTGTCGCCGCGCTGACCGGCCGGGACCGGGTGGCGGGCGCTGACGCCGTAGCGCGCCTGCTCCTCCGCCGTCAGCGACTCGATGATGCCTTGCTGCGCCTGCGGCGGAAGCGTGTGGATGATCCGCATAACCCGGTCCTTGCGGCGGCGCGCGCCCTGCCGCTCCGGGAGGCCCGGCGTCGGCTCGATCTGGGCGACCACGCCGCGGACGTCGTCGGTGGAGCCGTCGTGGTGACCGGCGTCCACCTGCGCCTGCTCCGCGGCCATGGTGGCCTCGTCCTTCTCCTCCGACATGCCGATCGGACCGATCCGGCTGCCGTTGAGGAACTGCTTGACCACCGGCTCGTCGCTGGTGAGCAGCACCTCGCGCGGTCCGAACATGACCAGCTCGCGGCGGAACAGCATGCCGATGTTGTCCGGCACGGTCCGCGCGAGGTTGATGTTGTGCGACACGATCAGGATCGTGGCGTCGATCTGCGTGTTCAGGTCGATCAGCAGCTGGGAGATGTAGGAGGTGCGGACCGGATCGAGGCCGGAGTCCGGCTCGTCGACCAGGATGATCTCCGGGTCCAGCACCAGCGCGCGGGCGAGGCCGGCGCGCTTGCGCATGCCGCCGGAGATCTCGCCGGGCAGTTTCTTCTCCGCGCCGTTCAGACCGGTCATGTCGAGCTTCTCGAACACGACCTGGCGGATCTCGGACTCGGACTTCTTCGTGTGCTCGCGCAGCGGGAAAGCGACGTTGTCGTACAGGTTCATCGACCCGAACAACGCGCCGTCCTGGAACAGCACCCCGAAAAGCTTCCGAATCTCGTAGAGCTTGTGCTCCGAGCAGGTGACGATGTCCACGCCGTTGATCTCGCAGCTACCGCGGTCCGGCTTGAGCAGCCCGATCATCGACTTGAGGAACACCGACTTGCCCGTGCCGGACGGGCCGAGCATGACGCTGACCTCGCCAGGAGGCAAGGACAGTGTGACGTCCCGCCAGATGGTCTGGCGGCCGAAGGACTTCGTCAGGCCTTCGACGACCACCTCGGCGCCCATCGAACCTCCCGATCCGCCTCGTCGCGTGCGACCCGGTCGCCGCGCGAGCGGACACCGACTATCGGTGTCATCCGTGCAACGAGCGTGCCGCCCGCGGGTTACTGCCCAGTCAACTAGGCCATGGTCGGGCAAGTTACCCAGTCACTCACCGTGCGTGAATCTGGGGTATTTCGTCCCTTTCACACGACCAGGGCCGGCATCCGAATTGTCGGATACCGGCCCTGGTTTCGCGCGTTTAGCGCAACGTCACTTGAGGTTGACGGTCGCGCCAGCAGCCTCGAGCTTCTCCTTGGCGGCGTCGGCGGCCTCCTTGGTGACCTTCTCCAGGACGGCCTTGGGAGCGGCCTCGACCAACTCCTTGGCCTCCTTCAGGCCCAGACCGGAGACGACCTCGCGGACGACCTTGATGACCTGGATCTTCTTCTCACCGGCCGACTCGAGGACGACGTCGAACTCGTCCTGCTCCTCGGGGGCCTCGGCGGCAGCGGCGGCCGGGCCTGCGGCGGCGACGGCGACCGGCGCGGCAGCGGTGACCTCGAAGGTCTCCTCGAACTGCTTCACGAAGTCGGACAACTCAAGGAGGGTCATCTCCTTGAAAGCGTCGAGCAGCTCGTCAGTGCTGAGCTTCGCCATGATGGCATTCCTTTCCTAAAAGTTGATGATCAGCTCTCGGCGGGGGCCGCTTGCTCGGCGGACGCCTTCTTTTCCTGCAGGGCCGCGGCCAGGCGGGCCACCTGCGAGGCAGGCGCGGCGAACAGGCCGGCCGCCTTGGACAGGTTGCCCTTCATCGCGCCCGCCAACTTGGCGAGCAGCACCTCACGGGAGTCGAGGTCGGCGATCTTCTTGACCTCGTCGACCGTGAGCGGGCGGCCATCCATGTAGCCGCCCTTGATGACCAGACCCTGGTGGTCCTTGGCGAAGTCGCGAAGTGCCTTCGCGGCGTCGACCGGCTCCCCCTCGACGAACGCGATCGCGGTCGGGCCGATGAACAGGGCGTCGAGGCCCGTCACGTTGGCGTCTTCCGCGGCGCGCTTGACCAGGGTGTTCTTTGCGACCCGGTAGGTCGTGCCCGTGCCGAGAGCGCGACGCAGGGAGGTCAGCTGGGACACGGTGAGACCGCTGTACTCGGTGACAACGGCAGCCGAGCTGTTGCGGAACCGGTCCGCGATCTCAGCGACGGCCTCAACTTTGCCTGCCTTCGCCATGGTCGCCTCCTCTCATTGGCTAAGTGACCGCTGAGCCTCGAGAGACGACAAACGCCCCGGCGCAGTAAGCACGGGGCGTGGAATGCGCGCGTTGCCGCGCGAGCCTCGTTCTTCCTGCGCGGGCCGCCCGCCGTATAGCGGGACCTTCGTCTGCTCCGTTGCCGGAACAGAGACCAGCGGTCTTCGGTAGAACCGTTGACAATCGTACGTTGCGGTGGTCTGTGGTTCCAAATCGGGTCGCTGTGGCCCCGAGCACGGCATGATGGACCCCGATGGCCGACAACGAACACCAGCCGCCGGCCCCGCGCGACGAGCCGCCCGGGTCGGTGCCGCCCGCCCAGCCGCCCGCGCTGCGCGCACCCACGGAGGTCACGCCAGAGCAGGTGCGCCAGTTCCAGGAGTTCCAACAGTTCCAGGAACTGATGCGCCAACAGGCCGAGCAGGGCCTGCCGCCGGGAACGCCGCCACCGCAAGGGTTCCTGCAGCCGTGGGGACCGGCACAGCCGCCGGCGAAACGCCCGAGCGCGCCGAGGCGCTTCCTGAAAGCGGTGGCCGGCAAGATCATCACCGGGGTGGTCGTGCTGCTCATCGTGGTGGCGGCCGGCTACTTCGCGATCGACTACTTCTTCGGCGAGAACCGCGACCAGCTACCCGCGTCCCAGACCGGCGGCGGGAAGACCGAGGACAACCTCGTCCTGGAGACCAACCCCTACGAGGCCGTCCGCAAGATCTACCACCACATCGCGAACGGCGAGGACGGTGTGCCGGAGCAGGTCTGCCTGCGCTTCCAGGACCGAGGCGAGAAGTTCGCGGCGGACCTCGGCTACGGCGACTGCACACAGGCCGTCCGTGGCCTCGCGGCGAAGGTGACCGACTCGAACGCCTATGCCGAGTCGATGCCGTCCTACACGACGAAAACCGTGCCGGGCAACGAGATCCGCATCAGCTCGTGCGACGACAACGTACGGGGCGGCATCCAGGGCGGCCCCCCGCTCGGCGCCTTCACGGTCAAGAAGATCGAGGGCTCGAAGGGCGGGCAGTGGATCATCACCGACCACGAGAACGAACCGCCGTGCACGAACACGAGCACGCTCCCGACAAGCTGACACACGCGCATGAAGAAGGGGCCGCGCCCCAACGGACGCGGCCCCCAGAAGCAAACGAGACTAGGCGACCGGCTCGTCGGTCATCAGGTTGCGCGTGCGAGCCGGGTCCACGGGAATGCCGGGGCCCATCGTCGTCGAGAAGGTGACCTTCTTCAGGTAACGGCCCTTCGCGGCGGACGGCTTCGCGCGCAGCACCTCGTCGAGGGCGGTGGCGTAGTTCTCGACCAGCTTCTCCTGGTCGAAGGACGCCTTGCCGATCACCATGTGCAGGTTCGACTGCTTGTCGACCCGGAAGTTGATCTTGCCGCCCTTGATCTCGTTGACGGCCTTGGTCACGTCCGGGGTGACGGTGCCGGTCTTCGGGTTCGGCATGAGGCCACGCGGGCCGAGGATGCGCGCGATGCGGCCGACCTTGGCCATCTGGTCGGGGGTCGCGATCGCGGCGTCGAAGTCGAGCCAGCCACCCTGGATACGCTCGATCAGGTCCTCGGCGCCGACCTCGTCCGCACCGGCGGCGACGGCCTCGTTGGCCTTGTCACCGGTGGCGAACACGATCACGCGCGCGGTCTTGCCGGTGCCGTGCGGCAGGTTCACCGTGCCGCGCACCATCTGGTCCGCCTTGCGGGGGTCGACCCCCAGCCGGATGGCGACCTCGACGGTCGCGTCCAGCTTCACCTTGGAGGTCTCCTTGGCGAGCTTGGCGGCCTCGAGCGGCGTGTACAGCCGGTCGTGGTCGATCAGCTCGTCGGCCTCGCGGTATGCCTTACTGCGCTTTGCCATCTCTCTGTTCCTAACAGTCAGTGGTCACGAGCCAGCGCGCCGGCTCTCCCACGCGATCCGGAGAATTGTCTCGACTCACTCGACCGTGATGCCCATCGACCGGGCGGTGCCGGCGATCATCTCGATTGACACTGCGCGGCCTGGTCGATGTCGTCACTATTCGACCGTGATGCCCATCGACCGAGCGGTGCCGGCGATCATCTCGATTGACACTGCGCGGCCTGGT
>Ga0193742_1000421_pt1 | contig 29269 bp, 50 predicted proteins | sample L2c1metaG_FD_165511 | JGI IMG/M metagenome (GOLD analysis project Ga0193742, IMG submission 165511) | Soil microbial communities from a riparian zone of the East river system, Colorado, United States - L2c1 | ecosystem: Environmental > Terrestrial > Soil > Riparian zone | place: USA: East River... | reverse complement strand
TTGTCGACTACCATGATCTCTCCCAGATCAAAGAAGTGTCTTGCGCCACTCGTTGGACTGAGCTTGGTGATCACGCAGAACTCGAGACCGTCCAGATCGGGCATGGTGCCTTCATTCAGGACGGTCAAAACATCTTTGGCTTTCATTCTGGATGTATCTCCTTGTTGTCGAACGGGAACCGGCAGTCCAGGCAGATGCCTGGATGACCGAGCTGTGGGTTGTACTTGTGAGGCTGAATGTCGAGCTTGTCCAGCGTCATCTCTTTTAGAGACTTGTGCCCCTGACGACGACTCGCCCTGTCTTCGCCCATGAGAAGAGACGTCAGTTCATCAAACCGCTTGTAAGTCCGTTCGGTGCCTGATTCGATTGCACCATCAAGTGCCTCCTTGAAGGTCTCGAGACCGATAGCGACGGCTTCCGCTACTCGCTCGTCCACCGCCTTCTGGGTTGCGATCTCGAGGTCTTCGCGATACTTCTTCGCCTCGCGCATGACCTCTTTGACGCCCTGGATTGCCTCGTTTGCCTGGCGTGTAGCCTCCCTGATGGTCGCAAGCTTCTTGTCTAGCTGAGCTAGGAGGCCATCGGGATCTACACCTCCCGGGTTCCGGCGTGTCATCAGTGCACAAACCCTCTCTCGTAGTACTTGTATCCCTTGTGTCGCAGGAAGCGGATGATCTCGCGTTCGCTGCACCGCCACTCGACAGGCGCTCCGTTGGGTGCGATGTTGCGGAAGACGATCCTGTCTGGATGCGGCACGCCGATCGAGCGTCCCATCCAGTGAGCGTATTCAAGCTTGACGTACCGCTCACTGACCGCCAGTAGCATGGCAACCTGGTCGATCGTGTACAGGAAGGGTCGGGACGGCAGACCAACCGAGACGCGATCCTGTTCGGACTTATTGCGGCTCTGATCTCCCGGATGAGGATCGGTCACAGACTAAACCTCCAGTGCCTGTCTTTACAGCAGCACTTGCGACCTCGACAGAAGCTCCCGTGGTGAGGACAGTGTGCCTTGCAGATATTGTACCAGGCTCGCCGTCGCCAGCCTGCTCGCTTACCGGTAGCCACGCTCAGCCTTTGCCCTGTTCGTACGGCGCTCCTGCTCCCACTTATACTTCAGGAAGTCGATCCCCTTCTCGCGGCCGATCTCCGTGTAGCCAGTGAACGCGAGGGGGTCTATGCCCAAGGTGGCAAAGCCGTACTTCACCCAGCGGAGTAGCACCTCACGAATAGCTCCAACAGACGCTGGCGGGTCAGTCGGAATCTGAATGGCGATGTAGCTGAGTGGCAGGCTGACCGGACCGTCGCTGGTATCCCAGAGGTCGCATACCTTCATCACTTCAGCTTCGAGCTGTCCACGTGCCCGGTATCCCGATGGGGTGGGTTCAAACGTGCGCTGACTGGGCTGTGGCACCCCGTCCACCGCATCCGAACCGTTCGCTGGTGTACCGGTGATGCCCCCGTCACGCTCGGCCCGCAGCGCGGCCATAAATTCCGGGGATGGCATCCAGAATGGGGACACTGCAGGCTCGTAGTCGGGATTCTTTCGAGCCACACGCTCGATCCCAGCCATCTCGCACATCTCGGTGATCTCCACGTGGCAGTGACAGGGGCACTCTTGCCACGCCTCGCAGGTCTTGAGGGGCTTGCCTGAGGGGCTGCGGGGCTTCTGTCCCTCGTGGGAGCCAACCAGACACCAGCCGGTGCGCAGCTTGCTCATCTTGTACGTCGTGATGATCGTGCTTACCACGAACCCCTCCTCAGGAGAATCGTTGCCTCGAACCCCGGCTGGGGCACCTTGGTGATTTCAGTGACCTTGTACATATGACCCTCGTCTGCCATGTACACCTCCTGGCAGATCACAGGCATGTCCTTGAACTCGATCACCCTGTTGTTCAAGTCACATGGGAGTCGCACGAAGATCTTCACTAGAACTCTACCGCCTTCTTCATCGTGTCCATCTGCGTCTCAGTGTAGATCTGGGTCGTGGTGATCGATGCATGACCCAGAAGTTCCTGCACGACTCGGATGTCTTTCGTCTTCGAGTTGATGATGGTAGCGAAGGTGGCCCGCAGATCATGGCTTGCGATCTCGTGCGCCAGTCCAGCGATCTTGCCTAGGCGTGTCACCATGCTGCGGGCGGCGCGATCAGAGATGGGGCACAGGAGGCCGTTGCCCTCTATGCACTCGACCACGGCGCTCATGATGGCCGACCAGCACCGGACCGAGATCGGCACATGGCGCACCTTATCGCCCTTGCCAAAGACGGTAAGGATCATCGTCTGCATGTTCAGGTGGGACGGACGGACTGTCCGCGCTTCGCTTACCCGCAGTCCAGCCATACCGCACAGGCCGACGAGTGCCTCCTCATGACAGCTCTTCGCGACCCTCAGGAGCGATAGCAGGCCATCCAGCAGCCCCGGGACTGGGTGGGGGAGGGATCGAGGGGGTGTCGGGGCCTTGTACTTCACGAGGACCGGCTGGATCTGTGCCCAGGTCGCTAGGCTCCTCAGACTCGTGATACGCCTCCTCGTAGTTCTCGGAGAAGCGATCTTCCTCTGGATCGCCAGCCACTCCCGGCTCTTCTGGTCCAGCTCCTCCATCGGAAGAGTCACCAGGCGCGGATGGACCCCCTGCTGCAGAGCTATCCACTCCAGGAACATCCTGAGATCCGACTCGTACCCCTTCGCCGTGTTCTCCGCTAGGCCATCGTCTAATAACGAACTGCGGTACTTGGCGATAGTTTCGGGGGTTAACGTCGTCACCAGATGTCTCCAATGCTTCTCGGGCTTCTCTGTCCCGGAGTTGAACAACAGGCCTCGCCCACTGAAAGGCAAGGTCTAGCAACTGCTGAAGCTCGTCGAGCTCTCGCTCGTTGAGGTTCGTCAGCATGAGCGTAGCACTGTGCCTGCTCTTGGTTGGATTGATAGTCACGTGCACGTTGTCGCCACCGCCGAACTGGAGATAGCTCGTAAGTGCAGCACCGTTCTCGTCAAACAGCTTCTCGGGGTCCTGTACGAATACGACAGTCTCGCCTTCGTAGTTGTTCACCCAGGCGAATCGCTCGGCGAGCTTCTCGCGTGCAGGCTGACGCGGGCCTGGTGTCCACCTTCTTGCTGGCATATCAACTCCTACGTCTGGTAAGCGGGCGCGTCATGCGAGGCAAGATTCCATGCAGGATCCTTCTCCAAGCATTCTGGACACAGCCAGTCGGTTGTGCGTGACTTGATGACCTTAGCCCCGGATCCTGGTGGCAGGAACTGAACTCTTACCACCGTCACCTGCTCGCGTGGAATGACCGCGCCGCATTTGGTGCACTTGTAGGGCTTGATGTAGGCCATTACAGATTTCCGAGTCCACTTGCAGTCGACCCAGCATTGACGTTCGCAGCTCCACGCTTCCACATGCAGACCACACACGAGCCAAACTGTAGCTTACCGAGGAGATCCCACATCCTCAGCATAGGCTTTAGGTCAAGGAATGGAACAAGAAAGTCGAGCTCGGCCTGCATGCCAATTCTGTGTGATGGACCACTGCAGTTACCGAATCTATCGCCCTCCTTGTACGCGACCTGACTGTTAATGAACTCCTGCGTCGTCTCGTAGATCGAGACGATCGCATCCTCGGGGTTCAGCATCATCAAGAAGTGCGAACCCTCGGTGGTGGGGAGCTCGATCGATCTCGTACCGTAGTCGTTGAGTGGCGCACTGACCAATACCGCAAAGGCGCCAACCTTCTCCTCGGTAAGTGACTCCTGAGCACCGAACATTCCCCCACTGACCCACCTTGGAAACTCGCCCGCCATAGGCAGGGCAACCCGCCCGTCAGGTATCTGGAGATCCTCGGGGGCGGCGTGGGTCATGAAGTCGAACGTATGCGTACAGACAAGTAGTCCGTCGCACGAGATCATGTCACACCCGAGCAACGTGACGTCTCCGACCTTCCGCCATGCAACGCTCACAGGTAGGTACTCCAGTCTTCAGGATTGAGGCCCATCTTCACGAGCTGCTTCTTCAGCCACTTGACGTCATCCTGCATGCGCCTCATGCGCCAGTAGTTCCGACGAATCAGCTCGCCACGGATGGCCTTGAGGTCACGCGGGCCACGCCTCTGCTCGATGGCTTCAGCGAATGAGATGACATCCTTGCGGCCAGCGCGCCGTCGAGGAAGGCCCTGATAGTTAACCCTCATTGCGCGCCCTCCATGCACGGAAGCGTGCCATCACGCTCTTGGGAGGCTTGCGCTCGATCACGTCGCGGTACTTGAAGCAGTCCGCGCTCGACAGCAGTCCACCGGCAGCCAGCGCACGGATCGCATCGTGCAGCATGACCTCGTCGCCCGTCAGGAGGATCGGCTCGATCTCGATCGGCTTGTCGGCGTCGAAGTACACGAACGCCTGCGTCTCGGTCTTGATCTCGCCCGCACCATTCAGCAGGGCAATCTCCCAGTTCTTAACGTCCTCGGTCGGCAGGACGAGATGCGTCCGGAGAGGCCCGAGCTCGGCGAATTTCTTATCCCAGGCGTTGATCGCGTCTTCGTTGAGCCCCTCAGGGATGGGTAACACGGGGGACGATGACTGGGACTGTGACGGGGGTGGCGGGCTGGGCCTCACTGGCATGCGAGGCGTGAGTGTCCTCCGTGCCTTCGGCTTCGGGCTCGGGTCCGACTCCGGGAAGAGGGAGGAGTCCGAGGAGTTCTTCTTCGACACGGTGAATCAGCCTCCAGGCTTGCTGTCCGGCGTCACGCTTCTCGAGGAGCATGACCTTCGTTTTGGGATACCACTTGTTGACCTGATCGATGTACGCGAGAGCGGCCTCGTCGGTCTGGACGGCGCTGGTCACATGAAGCAGGACAAAGCCTACACTGGTGTAGCGGTAACCAGCCTGTGCGTTGTCGGGAGCTTCGTACAGCCGATCTACGAACTCACTGAGGAAAGTCATAGAAGCTCCACCCTTACGATACAAGACTCATCGCGTTTCGGATGGTCTTTCCTCCACTTGTAGATAACCTCCGAGATGCTCTGCTGTCCCCGATAATGCAGCTCGGAGTAGCTGTTCACACTTCTTTCCCAGGTTAGGATCCAGTGCTTCATCGGTACGACTCCACTATAGCTAGGGGAACCTTGTAAAGGTCGGCCATGTCCTGGGCAGGGAAGCCTGCGGCAAGACCAGCCCGGATTTGCTTCTCCGTTTCAGATGAGACTGTAGGTAATACTACACGTCGTCGGGGAGCTGTAGTTTTCTTCGTCGCTGCCTTCAGTTCTGCAGGCGATCGAGTGATGATGCCGGTGTGCCCGTGGCAGCCAGCGGTATCGGGGAAGGGATGGCCTGTACTGATTGCAACGTACCGCGCCTTTCCGTGACGCGAGATCTCCTTGAGATCCTGAAAGAGTTCCTGTGCCCACCACTCGCTGCGACGATACAGCGCCTTGATGGCATAGGCAATCCCCTTCATCTCTCCCACGAGCTGATCGTTAACGTGAGGCTCGAGGATCTCGGCATCATAGAACCTAGTGAACAGCTCGTCCATCCGCTTCCAGAGAAGGTCGAACATGTTCAGGCCGTGCGGTCCGCCATAGGTAGGCAACGGATCTCCTTACTCGCTAAGGGTAAAAATATACTACCGGAGTTTTCCAAACATGATAGTGCTATCATTAAGTCTAACGAATGCCCGAACCATCAGGTAGCAGGTCCCCGCACTGGGGGCTCCGTTAGGTCCGGGCATCCGGTCAGTTTTTCAGGCTTAACTAGTACTCCCCAGGAACACTGACATCCCTGACCACTATGAGTTTAACGAGGTACCCTTTGCACGGATCCCCTCGCCTCCCACAAGCCCTGTCTTATTGACCAGGGGGGTGGGGTGGACTGGTGCAGTGGCCATCAGTCCAGTCTAGCACTGCCTGCTGTGTCCGCACAGGGTTTGTGAGACGGCACGAGCAGGCAGTGTGCTACGCGGCGGCCTGTTCGGCCTGCGCTGGCTCCTTCTTGTGATCGTGCCCGAGCTCGGCGTGCTCCAGGGTGGCGTGGAACTCCAGCGCCTGCTCCGGGCTGTACGCCTCGATGTCGCCGACCTTGTAGCCGTGCCGGTCCACGAGGTGCTGGCGGACGTTGTCGAACGAGACGGGCAGCATCGACTTGCGGGTGATCTTCTTGACGATGGCAGCGGCCTCGATGGCCTCGACATCGGACGGCAGGACGATGACCGTGCCCTTGCCCTTCGGCTTGAAGGCAACACCCTTGATCGAGGCAGCCTCGACCTTGCCCTCGCCGGACGACTCGGCATACTCGCCGGTCAGAACGATGTTGACATTCTTGCCAGCGTACTGGGCGAGGATGTTCGGGTCGACAGACATATGACTCTCCTTGGAAGGCGACTTTACTCGTAGCGGGAGGGGGCTTCGATCCCCCGACTTCCGGATTATGAGTCCGGCGTTCTACCAGGCTGAACTATCCCGCATCAACTGTCGGAGGGTGACTACGGGTAGCCCGCAACCGCCACCCCAGGCACCCTCCGACCGTGACCCATCATGCACGACACCCCCGCCCCGCGTCCAGCCAAGGGCGGCCGATGGGTGCTATCGGTGCATGTTCATTAGCACCCCGCCCAGGTGCTTGACGACCTTGATGATGTCGCCTTTATTGTCGACCCGGACAGTGTCCAAGCCGTACTCGCGGGGTGAATCCGTTCCGATGCCGACACCGAGCAAGGTGATGTTCATGCGCTTGTAAGTTTCGAGCTCGCGCTTGAGAACATCCAGCTCGTCGCCGTAGTTAGCTGCTGGCATCTCGCCATCAGTGTAGTAGAGCAGGATCTTATCTGTGGCCGCAGACTGCATGAGACGCTTCCGCAAAAACTCGAGGTTGTGACCGTCGAGGTTCGTCTCCACTGCATGCAGCCAGGATAGACCCTCCTGCTGCTTCTCGTTCCACGGATCAGACCAGCTCTTGATCTGATTCATGATCATGTCATACCCTTCGACCTCGCGGGTACGCTTATACTCCTCGGTGTATGCAGCAGTGTTCGCCCAGACCTCGAACGGAATGCCCATCCTGTGCAGCAACTCTGACTGTGCGAACATCGCCTGCTTGGTGACGACCATGGTCTTACCGAGATGCTGCGACCAGGAGCAGTCACCCGCCACGATGACTGCATAGTCACGCTTCTTGGGGCGCTCGTGCTTCTTGTAGAGGCGCTCCGGTTCACGTTGCCAGGCACGCTTCCCGAGGGCACGACCGTCAAGCCTACCCTTCTTCAGGTTGCGCTGGTCACGAGTCCGCTGATTGTCCGCGAAGACACGCTTCATCTCGAACAGGGCGGGCTGCAGAACCTCCTCGGGAGTGACGAGGATATCCCACAGAGACTGGCCTCGTCCTCCCGTGTCGTGGCGGCGGATGGTCAGCTCGCCCGGCTGGCGCATGCTCGACCAGGCCTCGCAGCGGCGATCATGCTTCGGCCACTCGTAGATATGCAGGCCGGTCACGGTGGACGAGGGTGCATCGAAGTACTTGTTCTGTACGATCGCCTTGTCGACAGCCCGCTGAAGTCCAGGGTCGCCGCCCATAGGACTGGAGGCTACCTGATCGTCATCTTCGTGATTGTGACCAGTGAAGTCCTGAATCAGGTCAGCAACATCATCAGCGGTTCCGCTGTCAGGAAGATTCGCTGGTCGCTGTTCTGCAGCTCCATCTTCACGTGCATCATCGATACCTGACTCCGAAGTCGGTGAGCTGTCTGGCGCATCAGTAGCGGGTAGACCCTGTGCGTCTTCGCCTGTTCTATCATCGCCAGGTGCCGATCCAGGGTTGTCAGATCCCACGCTGTTATCGACTGATCCCGGCTCTCCGCCACCTTCAGCAGAATCCTCACCTCCGGAATCGCCCTCACCCTGACTATCCCGATCTCCAGGCTCGCTTCCAGGATCCAGGTCAGATCCGGATTCAGCGGGTCCGTCTTCTTCGGACCCTCGATCGCCTTGAGGAGATGATTCGCCATCGTCCTCGCCTCCTGAGGTATCGTCGGTCGAGTCGGATCCCCCGTCTTCTCCGCTACCCTCATCATCGCCCGCTCCAGGGTCTGTATCCGCTGCCGCGTCAGATCCCGGTTCGCCCTCAGGCTCAGATTCCACGGACCGCCCGTCGGACTCAGATCCAGTGGCCCCTGCGCTTGCCCCCTCGTCGGTCCCGTCATCGTCGCCGGGTCCACTGCTGCCATCGTCTTGCCCGTCGCCGGGTTCTCCCAGATTACTGTCGTCTCGCCCGTCGCTGCCGTCGTCGTCGCGACGATCCTCGTCATTCCCGTCATCGCCGGAGTCTTGCTGAGGTTCGCAACCTCCTCCTCCTTGAGTGTCCCCAGAGTCCCCAGCACTTCCTCCATCGTCTGTGTCCTGATCGACGGGTCCGCTTGAAGGCTCACCACTTGCTTCCCCATCATCACTATCTTGTGAGCCATCTTGCTCGCTGCCTGGTTCATCTCCTCCGGGGTCTGAAACGTCTCCTTCCCCAGGTTCGCCACCTTCTGTCTCATCGATATCCGGCTGTCCAGGAGAATCTTCAGCTTGTGTTCCGCCGCCCCCCTCGCCATCCCCCCCACCTCCGGGATCGGACTCATCAGATCCAGGGTCTCCTGAATCTTGTTCAGGTGATCCTTCATCCCCCGAATCATTATCGGAGTCACCCTGATCTTCGGAGTCGTCACTGGGCTGCTCCTCGGGGTCGTCCTGCTCCTCGTCTTGGGGAGGCTCAGGTGGTGGCGGTGGCTCGTACGGTGGCGGTTCCGGCATGGCCTCTGGCGGCTCGCAGTACCCTAGCTCCCACAGGCGAACAAGGCACTCGACGGTTAGCGCTGCGACCTCGAGTGCGCTACCCGTACGGTCAACTCGAGAGCAGATGTCCTGCAAGACGGGATCCTGTATGTCCTTTTTGACCTTATCGTGCAGGTCACCCAGGTCGAACCCCTCTGCCTGCCATAGCAGGCCGATGATGATCTGGGCGTTGAGAGGGTTGTCGGCCCAGCGCACAGTGTTGCCGTCCAGGTCCACATGCCCGACAGTGGACAGTCGCTTGGCGTTGGACGCGAACATCTTCCGAACGCCAGGTCGAGCCTTGAACATCCTCAAGTCGATGCGAGCATCCTCGAGGGCCATGATGATCAGGCCGAGGAAAGGAGACATCTTGAACATCATCAGCTGGATGTCGTCGCCCCACCGTATTTGCCGAAGGCTCTCGTCCAGGTGCGCCTTGGCGATCGGATTCCTGGCGTACATCACGGCCCGACGCAGTGCCGTCTGCTGCTGCTCGGGGGAGGATTTCTCGAATGACCCTCCGACCTTGTGCGAAATCTCGTGAGTGATACTGCGCTCAACGGTCTCACGCACCGAGCAGGCGGGACAGATCAGGTGCCCATCGGGGTTGCGTCGATCGCACTGGTTGCGGTTGTGCGGCGACGGGTCACCCAGCATGAGCGGGGGTCGGTAGTAGATCGTGGTGCCGTCCGTGCGGGTTGTACCGGCTGACATGACCACGCGTGCGGCACGGTTGCCGGTGAGAACGCGGGCGAACGAGGTCCAAAGGTACTCCATACCCTGGAAGGTCTTCACTGCCCGCCGAGCCCACTCGTCTCGCTCTTCAGCTGACAGGCGAGCGATGCGGTTGGTGAGGTGGACCTCGATCAGATCGTCGGTCACTTACGCTCCTCAGGGTCACCACAGATGATGCACTCGTCGCGGCGGCGGTCCTCGTTCTTGTACCAGCAGTAGCCATTGGGCGAGTCCTTGCAGACCCACTGACCACCACCCATCTGCGGGCGCTTGTCGAGGCCGAAGAACTTCTGCGCCTCCTCCTCGGCCTTCTCTTGGGTCAGTCGCATGTCCTGGTCGAGTCGAGAGGTGACCACGTAGCGTGCCGACTGCAGCTTGGCGATATCGTCCGTCAGGCGCTTCATCTTGTTGCTGTGTCGAGTCAGGCCTGGCATGCTACTTCCCATTAGAACTTCTCCTCTGCGACTGGAATCACGATGTAGTCGACTTCCCACACCTGGACGGCGTACTGGTTGCCACGATCGTCAGCGAGGGTGATGATAGCCTCGGACCGGGTCTTCTTGTTCAACCAGGTCATCCAGTCCTCGAGGACCCAGGGATGTAGGGCTGTGACTACTGCGCGGGACTTCATGTGCAGCTTAACGAGTGGCATTACATCGGTCCGTCCGGATAGAAGTGCTCGTGCTTGCCGGTCCACATCTGGTCAGTATCCTGGTAGGCGTAGCAGTTGGCGCGACCTACGGTGTCGAGGTTGTGCCACGTACAGGCAGGACCCGGCTCGTGCTTGACGAGGTCAGGGCGGCAGTCTGACAGCCAGTGACGCCTGCCGTCTGATACGCCGATGCCATCTCGCACCCAGTCGCCACAGAAGTGACACTGGTGAGCTTCGACCTTTGTCTCGGGCATCTCACTCCTCCTGTTGCACAGTCTCGGTTCCGGGTCTCTGTGGAGGCACCGGCACGATGGGCACCGAGATCGTCTGTCCCGGTGCGAGTTGCGGCTCGACCGGTGCGATCGCCTTCGGTGCGGCCTTCTTCGCAGCGGCCTTCTTGGCTGGGTTGCCGGACTTGCTCGGCTGCTTGCGAGTGATCGCCTTGCGGGCCGGTGCCTTCTTGGCCGGAATCTGCTTCGCGGTCGTCGTGACTTCCTGGCGAGCCTGGCCGGTCTCCGCGACCTGATCGAAGTACCGATCGAAGTTCTCGGGATCGTCGGTGATCAGTTCGGCCATGGTGGCGAGGCCCTCACGCTGAGCCTTGAGCTCCTCGTCTAGCTGGGCGTACTCGTAGGGCGCCTCGGGGTGCTTTACCTTCTTCACTGCCGCAGCGTTAAGCTGGTTAGAAGTTGGAGCAATCACTGCACTGATACGCTTTCCTGTAGTCATCTCGTCCTCCTAGAACGGTAGATCGTCTTGTTGAGGGCGGTTGCTGTAGTAGCCACTACCTTGACTGCACCTGGCACATTTGTAACCATCTGACATCGTCCCGCATACCAGGCACATGTATTCAGTCCGATACCCTTGCACTACGCCACCCTCGCTGAACTTTGGAGGTGGAGGTGGGGGCGGTGGACTCTTCAGGACTGGCATTCCACCGTTGCGCGGTGGCGCAGGAGCTGTGACCATCCTGCCATCACGCATCTGCCGAAGGTGCTTGGGGTTACACTTCGGATCCACACAGTCCTCGACATCGTGCGTCCAGGCCTCGCCGCCATCCGGGTAGAGCTCGTGCTCGAGCCTCGCGATCGACCAGCGAATCTCATACCACTTCATGTCGGTCTTGAACTCGATCTGCTGGAGCGTGCGCCGTTCGATCTTGCGCGGCGTCACCACCCACAGGAGGCCCGACTTGATGGCGTTCCAGATTGGGATCACCAGGCCGAAGCGAATGAGAGCGACAACGCTGATGAAGCTGAACAGGATCGGTAGAACATCCTCAGATGACATTACCCCTCACAGCGGTTAGGAGTGACTCACGGGTCACTGGGTCCAGGTTGTTTGCCACCGCCTGCCGGTATGCCTCGATCGGACTGAAGTACCGTAGGGCTCGGGCCACCTTGATCTGTGGCCGCAGACCCCACGTGAGGGACGCCAGCGGACCCGCCGCGATCAACCCACGGATCTCACCTGCAACGTCCATCACCATCTTCTGCTGAATGTCATTCAGCTGCCAGCCATCGTGGGACAGGTGCTTCTGGATGATCGCCAACTCGACAGGCTCGTCGGGCATAGGCACCTCGATGTGCATGAGGCGGTTCGTGTCCGCGTCGGCCAGTGACTCGGTACCCACGTTGCGCAGGTCCCAGGCAGGGTTCATCGCAAAGCCCATGTAAGTGTAGTCACTGGGCTTGATGGTCTCGCCGACGTTGACGTCCATGATCAGCTGCTTAGAGTTGTCGATCAGCGGCCGGAAGAACTGCTGGACATCCTTCGGTCCGAGGTTCCATTCGTCCACGCACAGCCAGCAGATGGTCTGGTACGCCTGGACGAATCGACCGTACGCGAAGTAGGTGCCGACCTTCGGATCGAAGTGGGGGCGGCCAGCCAGGTCGTCGAGCTCCGACGAGCCAGTGATCGTGAACCTCTCGAACGGCATCCCACACATCCAGGCGAGGTGACGGAACAACTCCGTCTTGCCGGTGCCAGGCTCACCCCATACGCCAGGGGCCATCTTCAGCTTCGTGAGGTGCACACCGACAGCGTATACGCCTCCGAAGTGATCGACGTACTCCTCTGGGTGCTCACGGTCACCGCTCTGGGGGATCTTCACCCTGGCGGCTTCGCCGAAGATGGACTCATTGAAGATGGGGAGGTAGACCTCCTCGCCCGCAGTCGGATGGAAGTCCGGGTCAGGATTCTTGACCTCGCGCCACGCGATGATGCCCATGGCTTTGTCGGCATCCGACAACTCCTTGTCAGAGTCGAAGTCCTTCGGATCGCCGAGCAATAGGTCAACGAGTGGGCTGGCATCCACACCACCGAAGCTCTCCATGAGCTCTGGGAACAGTGTGATCCCGTGAGTGGACCTGTCGATCAGCCCAACCTCGCCCTCGTTGCACACCTCAGCGGCGGCGCGAAGCTCGGTGCTCAGGATCAGCTCGCCCTTCTTCTTGCAAAGGGAGGTGGTCCAACTGAGCTCCTGCATCACCACGTCCTCGGGCGCGTAGAACTTGCACGCCGAGCACGCAGGAGGCTTCGCGATTACCTGCGGCACGGGACCGCTAGGCCCAGGCATCAGTCCGATGGCGATGGGGAAGGCGTTGACGTCCTTCTTGATCGGACGGGGAAGTCCGTACTCGTTGCACTGGGAGGCGTAGTGCTCCTGCAGTTTCTGAGTGGCTCGCTGAGGCAGCCCGATCTTGCCGTACACCCACCCGAACCTGGCGCAAACCGGTGCGCCGACGGACTTGCCGAAGTGTGTTGCAGCTTGCTGCGGGGTGAGGTAGCTGGGGCAGTTCTCACATGACAGTGCGGTCGACACTGAGGGTCTCCATTTTCCTAATGGGTGAGTGCGTTATCAGGCAGACACACGGCGGGCGAACTGATCGCGGTTGAACTCCGCGAGATGCTCCTTGCAGAAGAAGATCGGGCGCCCCTTCAGGTGAATCAACGTCAGGCTGCGTACGTCGCTGCATCGTACCTCATTGCCGGGCCACCATCCCCCGCAGCGATTGTGATCCAGCTGAACGGGGGCATACAGGGCTTCGCCGGTCTGCTCGGTGTGGTGCTGATCGAGGCGAATCGCCCAGTCCTGCACGCGCTGGGACTTCTTGAGCTCGGACCGTGCGCGCTTCAAGTCCATGTACCAGGGCTGCACGATGTCACTGTTGACTGACAGCTGGATCGTGATGAGGCGCATCGAGTGATGCGATGGATCCAAGGTGTTGAACCGGCCGACGTTCGCCTCACTGCTGGTGAACTCGACGAAGGGTCCGTACTGCTGGAGTACGAACCCTCCCTCGTACTCCTTGACCTTCGGGTTGGCGAGCCGCTCATCGACTGCCACCACGAGATACGGCTGGTCGCGCACCCCCCAATCCAGAGGGTCCATGACCTCGAAATGTGTGATCTTCATGACTGGCTCCTCAGGCGAGTGGGATCGGGGGGTGCACATTGTACGCCGCCTTCTACTTGATGTCGAATCGCTTGCGGATATCCGCAGCGCGCTTCTCGAGCTCGGCAGCCTCCTCGTCGAGCCACTTGTCGTCGTCTGGCTCGGGCTCCTCGGTGCCGTTCAGAACGTGCTGCCGACGAAAGGACTCGTCCTGCTCGTCCAGGTTCGAGGCGAACATGTAGAGCTGGAGGATCGGGGTGAACACCTCCCAGAAGAAGGTGATCATCTCACCCTTGCTGCCCTTGTGTGCCTTGGACGCCTCCAGCCAGGCACCGTCGATGGCCGGGAACAGGTTCATCTCGATCTCGAACGCTGGCGGCACGGGGATCGAGGCGGACCGGAGGCCATACCTCGCCACGCGACTGGCGGCGATGTAGACCTCGAAGCACTCGGCAAGGGCACTGCGGAACCCTCGGCCGTATTCCTCGCGCCTCTTGTACGCCTGGACGGACTCCGCGTCGGCATTCCGCTCGGGGTAGATCTTCGCCCAGTTGCTGACGTACTTGCCGACGAGTTCGTAGCCCTCGTCAAAGCTGGCGACTTCGAATCGCATTTCCATACTGCATACCTCCTAGTTGATCTTGCGGACGACGGACAGGCCGTCCTTCTCGGGAACGGTCAGTACAGCTTCCGTACCCGAGAAGGTCAGGTGAACCTTCCGGGTCGGGTCTTCTCCGGGGTCATCGGCGGGCACGGTCTCGATGTCGCGACTGTACACGCGACCGCCCCCGATGGACGGGATCAGATCGTCGGTACGCACATCCCCAGCCTCGAGCGTGTGCTCTTCGAAGCCGGTCGCCAGCAGGGCGATCCGCCGAGCGTCACTCGAGAAGGTCGTGATCTGGCTGACGTTCGTGAACTTGAACCGCTGGAGGGGTCCATCCTCCGGCAGTACGTCGAGGTAGAACCCTCCCGGCGCCACCACCAAATCGACCATCTTGATCTTCATAGGCTCAGGCACTTCCTACTCCTTGTTCGATTATCCCCGCTGCCACTCGGCAGGCAGGGGGGCGGCTTTGTTGTCCGACAGCAGGTTGTCGAGATCCTGCGCACTGTCCGTCGCGTGCTGATTGTGGATCCCGACCAGGTCCCAGTAGCCCTCATCCTTCTGCTCTTCGGCGTCGAGGCAGCATTGACGGAACTGAGCAAGAATATGCTCTGCTGTGCGCACTTCACGATAACCAGCCTTGGTGCGCTTCGCCTGCGAGCTGTCGCGAGTAGCCTCGGCTAGGACGATCGCTTTGCGCAGCTGATCGTGGTCAAACTGATACCCGCCAGGCCGATAGTGATGCAGGAACTCATGCAACTCACGAGCGTTCGCGAGCGGCATAGCCCACAGTACGATCGGCTCGGGCAGGTCGGACGTGTTCACCAGTGGCGGATGCCCACCCATCAGCTGGTGCCGATGGTCTTGCTGACGGTGGTCGCGGCCTGGACCTTGGTCGCCGCGTCAGCGAACGCCTGGCCGAGGAACTCCGCGCCCTTGTCGGTGACGGCTTTGATGACGGTTGCCTTGGCCTCGGCCGCCGCGATCTTGAGGTCACCGTCGAACTGACGGCCGACCTCCTCGTTGACGAACTTCTTGAGCTTGCCCTTGTGGTTGTTGCTCCGGTCGTCATAGCGACCGGGCTCGGACATCGCTTCGGCAAGGAACTGCTTCGCCTGCGCGCCGATGATCTCGGTGAGGGTGGTCGGGTCGCCCTTCGGCTGGCCAGACCAGTCGGTCGGCTGGAACTGATGCGTCAGCATGTCCACGATGATGTCGCCGAGGGCCTCGTTGATCGAATCGCTGAGGCGCTCCTTGAAGGCGGCGTCGCCTCCCATGACCTGCTTGACCAGTCGGTCGGCGACCATGTCGAGCACCTGCTGGCGGATGTCCCGCGTCGGGTTGCCAGTCGGGCCGTCCTCGTCGTACTCCATGCCGAAGTACTGCATGAGCTCGTTGAGGTTGATGTTGATGTTGACCGGCGCGAAGCTCTTGATGGGCTCGGTGACGGGCTCCACCTTCTCGATGCCAGCATCCCGGAGCTCGGCGTCATGTGCCGCCAGCAGGGCGGCACGCTCGGCTACCTGACGATCCCGCAGCGCTTCCCGTCTGCGCTGCCTGCGGATCTGGGTAGCCGCATCGATAGCAGCCGTACCGATGCCCGCGTCGTCAGGCAGTTCACTGTTGGGGGTGGCACGGGGCCACGGCGTCTCGTTGATCGACTTGCCGGTCGGGACATCATCGAAGTAGGTCTTCGGCTTGGTCGGCTCGTCACCGAACGGGTCGGAATCGAACTCTGGCTTGTCGTCGCTCACTTGCTGTTCTCCTCGTCTTCGTCGTCGTACTCGTCTGGGTCATCCTGACCCAGGTACTCCTCGCCACCTTCACCCGAGATTCGCACGGTCGCAGATCCCATCTGGGACACCTCGGCAGCGTACGTCTCCATCTCGCCCGAGATGGCCGTCAGGATGTGGTGGTCAGGGTTGAACTCCTGGAGCTTCTCGATGAGCTCCTTCACGGTGATACGTGGGGGTCGAGTCACTTGCTCTCCTTCTCACACTGGTGCCACTTGGCACTGAACTGAGGCAGGATGATCGCGTAGTCCTGCTTAGCCTTGAGGGTGGCAGCGTTCAGCTTCGACACCTTCTCGGTTGCAGCGTTCATCTTGTTTTTGTCCCCGGAACCGAGGGCAATCCCAGCCTCCTTCATCGCATCGATGAGGGGCTCGGAAGAATCAGACATCGTGACCGCGTTGGTCGACAGCGCTGCGGCCAGGAAGACGGTATCCTTGCAGGACTGCGGCTGGTTGATCTCGATGGTCTTGATGGGAGGGTGGCCTTGCGGGGTTGCGTAGACAGTCTTCGTCGGGCCGACCTCGTGCTTGACGATGGTCTTGGGCGGACCGTACACACTCATGCCCGCAAAGACGAACAGGGCTGCGGCGACTGGAACGGTGACGATGTAGATCGGCGCTTCTTTGAGTGCCGTCCAGATGTCAGTGAAGTTAGTGTTCATTTGTCGTCCTCTTCCTCTTCGAGTCCGTCCACGTAAGCGATGACGTCGGGGTGGGACTTCTCGCACTCGGGGCCGATGCCGTAGTGACGCGAGCGCTCATCTGTCAGTGTGCGTCCGCAGATCTGGCATTCGCCAAGCTCCTCGGCGTACCTGCGGCCAGCGCCCAGCGGGTCAACCATGGCGAGGATGACGTACTTCTCCCAGTCGGCACGCTGTACGTGAATCCACTCAGACGGGTAGCGGGCATCGGGAGTGTCGAGTGCCCGGTACAGCATGATGAGGTGAAGATCATCACTGTGCTGCGACTGCACCTGGATGCAGCCTAGCTTCTTGGATGTCTTCGAGAACCGACGACTGATGCGAAGGAAGCGATACGCGTCCTTGTCATCCAGACGAACGGCGAAGCGTCCGTCCGGGGTGGCATCCAACATGGCCAGGGGCACGGTCGTACGGTGTTGCAACGCGTACGGGACGGCCGCTGGGGGTGCCGGGGTGGGTCGGGTCACCCTAGGGACAGCGGGTGCGTTAGAACCGAACACACGCGCCCAGCACTCACGGGATTCCTCTACGGATTCGTGCCTGTGCTCAGGCCCATTAATGCATTTGATACTGGCCATCTGTCTCATCCCTCCGGATGGTGAGGTGAATAACCTTCTAGGGCAGTACGAGCATTGGAGGATCGGCGGGGGGGAGTGCCAGATCCTTACCTCGTGGGGGTCGCGAGGACTACCGTTACTCGTACTGCCTTAGTAAGCTATTCACGTTGGAATCTACCTTTGCAGGCAGGAGCATTCAAGTGCTCCTGCCTGCACCTCACGATCACGACGGCTGACCACGCATCGATCACGGAGTGCCGACAGCAGCAACTGTCGGGGGTTTGGAACTACCAGGGCGCACCGTGTGCGCGTCCGATGCGCCCTGGTAGGCTTGTGGGTTACATCAGTGATGCAGGCACCAGCCGACGCTTGCGGGCAGGCCGGTTGCGCTTCACTGGCTTGGGCGCCTCGTCGGGGTGAAGACCTTCCATCGCCTTACCGTCGAGGCGATTGCGGATCTGCATGGCCTCCTTGCAGCCGCCAGCACCCCGCTCTTCGAGCAGTGCCAGCTGCTGCTCGTCGGACCTGTTGTTGCGATCGGCGCGACGCACGCGAGCCTGATCGTCACGCTCGATGGTGGCTCGGGACTTCGTCTTGCTTGGTCTCCCCTTCACGGCATTACCCTTTCACTAGAGGCAGGGCTATTCTACCCTATGGATACTATGAAGCTCAAACCGATCAAGATGGCGATCGTGAGCAGCAGGACAATGATCTCTTGTTTATGATCTCGCAACGACACGTCTGCTAGACAGGATTTGAACCTGCGACCTTCGACTCCCAAAGCCGACGCTCTACCAACTGAGCTACTAGCAGGAAGGTGCCCCCCCTCCCGCCCAGAGAGGGGACACCGGTCTTCAGTTCCAGCCGCCTGCACCCGGCGAGGGGCTACAGCTGACGGCGAGAGTGGCGAGTGCGGCAGCTAGGATTAGCAACCGACCCCCCGAGGGGAGGTGCAGGATCGCCTTGGTCATCACCGGTAGGGGATCAGGGTGACAGTGACACCCTTGGCGACCACGAGCTGACCAGACGAGGACGAGCCCTGGATCTTGTCGTAGGCGAAGGCGATCACCTTGGTGTGACAGGCCTTGTTGACACGGAACTTGGCGATGCCGGTCACCGTGACACTCCGGTCCTTCTGGTCCGGGATGGTGGCGTTGGGACTCATGACGCCCTCCCCGGTCTGCCACTCGAAGACACCATCATTGTCGCAGTCACGCCAGAGACTCAGCTGAGGCTGCACCTGCAGGTCCGGCGTAGTAGCCGTGGTGGCACGGTCGATCTGGCCGGACACGATGGCCTGGAAGTCGCCCGAGAACCCGGTCAGGTCGATGCCCGCGAGCACCGTGCCGTTGGTAGCGATCGGACCGCCTACCAGTGTGATGACCTGATCGGTCGTCGTCATCGCCGTGAACAGGCGCGTGTTGTCGACCTTCTGCTTGGTCGCCGTGTCGAACTGCCCGTAGCTGATCAGGGCTGCACCGACTGCGGCGGGACCACCAGCGAGGGCAACGCCAGTGCCGAGGGCAACGACGCCGAGGACCGCTACGATCTTCCCCCACGCCTTCGCATGGATCGCCTTCGCATGGATCTTTTTGAAGGACTGCATTGCTTCATCTCCTAGATGAGGAACAGTAGGATGGCTCGGCCAACACGCTTCCCGCACCTGATGGAGGTTCCGAAGTCATCAGGTGCTCCACCGGGTACGCGTGCCGACCGAGCCTGTATCATTTTATAGTAGCCTCATAGGCCACCGAGCGCCGGGCAGGAGTCGAACCTGCTTGATCCCCACTGGAAGTGGGGCACTCTTTCCATATACGAGTATCCGGCGCACTCGGGGGACAGGGTATCGGGTGAGGCGCCGACCCTCCCTGTCCCCCTTGCTGGCGAGGCCCACACCGTTCGCACAAGTGGCCCGCCAGATCCACGAACCTACATCCCTAGCAGCCTCGGCAGCCGCCGCACTGTGACCGGCTGGTCAGGTGCCTCCAAGGTGGGGAGGGCGGGGGGTGGCCGGTGACCGGCTTGGACGCCTTCCCCACACCACCTCGGTTCGTGGAGGTATTCAGTTGTCACTCGAGACACGGACTGCCAGGTGGACAGCCCGTGTCTCGAGTTAACAGGGGGACGAGGTGTGACCTTCGTACGGCCGGTAGCAGCAGTCCTCTTCTGTGATCCCGCACCGTGGCCCACCTCGAAAGGTCGCAAGCCCGATAGGTGCAGCTGAGGTTCTTAGCGCTGCTAGCTGCTCGGTCACACCTCGCTGACCGTACCGCCCAAGGTAACGACAAGGGCGGGCCGGTCAGACCAGCTGTGGATCAGCTCTTGCGAGCGCCCTTCGGCTGGCCGTCAGTGGCGTCCACCGGCTCGACACCCTCGAGGGTGCACTTGCCGGAACGCGGGAACAGACGGGCCGACACGGCACCCGGCGAGGGGGCCTCGTTGCCGTACTCGTCCGACTTGTGTGCAACGATCTGCGCGACGGTCAGGAAGTCACCGGCCGCCTTCTCCGCGAAGGCGTTCACGATGTGCTTGCCGATGTCCCGCCGCGTGCCAGTGAAGGGGACGCGAGCTCCGCCGCCACCACCGCCGCCACCGCCCCTGACCTTGCCGGTCGAGAGCTTCAGGGCGCGATGCGCCAGGGCACTGACCTCGGGCGCCTCGCCCTCGCCGCTGTACTTCGCCAGGGCGTCGACCTCGGTGACAGTCTTCTGGGCCAGCTCGCTCGCCTTGACCTGCCAGTCCTCGGACACGCCCTCGGGCACGTTCTGGGTGACGTAGCCGTACGCCAGCTGCAGCGCGACGACGTTCTGGACGAAGGCCTCGGTCGGGTCCGACGGAGTCTTGTCGCCAGAAGGCTTCGAACCCTTGGACTTCGTGATCTCACCACGGATGGTGTTCAGGGCACGAGCACGCGGGATGTCACCGGACTCCGGGGACAGCGCGTCCTTGACGCCCTGCTCGATGCCCGCACGGACTGACGCCTTGGCCTTCGCGCCATCGAGGTTCTGGTACGCCTTGACGATCGGCGCGAGCTGCGCCTCGGCCAGCGTGCCGGTGGACTGGTCCATCTCCGCGAGGCCGACCTTCAGGGCCTCATCGAAGGCGCTGGTGTCGATCGGAGCCTCGGGAGCCTTGTCGGCCGCCGGTGCCGGGGTAGCGGTGGTGCTGTCCTGCGATACGGGGGTGTTCTGCGCCGTGGCCTCGTCGGCTGGCGCGGTCGCCGTGGTGGTCACGGTGTCCTCCTTGGGTGGGGTTGCGGCGGCCTTCTTGGCTGCCGCCTTCTTGGTGGGCTGACGCACCATCGGAAAGCCTCCTGCGGGATCGGGCGTCGGATATTCGATCGTCGTTTTGACCATCTGTGCTGACAGCGAACCTAGCGCGGTCACCACACATGGTCAAGCCGGGGTGCGGAGTTGAATGTTATAACTTGCTATCGGAGACCAGGCCCCGGACCTTGATTGGGTCCGAACAAGGATTTAGGTCCAGGGCCTGGCAGCAGGAGTGAATGCGCGGTGTGAGTCGACAACGAGTTTTGCGCCTTTCTCCTGCCCTCCATAAAGGTAGGGCATCACGGCCGGTACATCTTGTGGATCAGCCGCCCCATATCGTCACCCCCTAAGTCTGTTGGGTAGGTGGACCAACACGCGCTCCTTCAGGTCACACTGTAAAAGGGCGTGCGGTATCCCCACGAGACAAACATTACTCAGCTTATGGGCTGATGGGAAGCATTTAACGGCATGGACTTCCGGGGCACACCGTAAGTCGCCTTCGGCTGTACGCCGTAGTTGATGGACGCTCGGTGGCACCTGTCGATGTGCCCCGCCCACTCTGCGTACGAGGTGAAGACCGCCTCGGTGCAGTGAGGGCACGCTCCTCGGTGTTGGATGCACATGCAAGCTGCGACAGTACGAAGTCCAGACATGGTCTCACTCTTCCTTGAGTGGTGGTATTGCGGTTACTGAAGACCGGCAGTGAACTGACTTACCTCGTCGGCCGTAAGGACAACCTCGAAGATCCCACCATCGGGACCTGTGACCTGCACCCATTCCGTGTAGGTGCCGCAGTGGTGGCAGCGCCGGAGGACCACGAACAGACCCGCCTGATGGCCGGGCTCGTCACAAGTGTGCGCGTGGCGGTGATACGTCCACGTGTCGTGAGGCGTATCACCGCCCTCTGGCTGGCACTTCATGACTCCGTAGTCGGGCTCCTCTGGCGGAATCAGGTACACCGTCATTACTGGTTGCGCTCCTTGACTTTGTTGAACTTCTTCGAACCGGCAGGTGGCGGTGGCTTGTAACCTCGGACGGTACGCACGATGGAGGCTGCGATGTAGTATGCAAACAAGAGCAGGATCACTATTGCGAGTGCAATTACGAGCTGCATGATCTCTCCAACTAGGAGGCGGTGATACTTCCTTTCAGCAGACCCTCGCGGATCTTGGCGTAACGAGTGTTAACAAGGTGCTTGGCATCGCCGGTGAAGATGTACCACCTGACGTTGCGAATAGTGATGGGCGAGTGGTCCTGATTCTCGTAGCCGTGCGTTACCAGGTTGCGCATCAGCGGCGTGTCAGGCTCGATCATCAGACGTTCCCTACGCGCAACTCCACTAGCACGCTGGTAGTCACGTGGACGGCAATGACTTCGGCCAGCCACCAATCCACAGGACCCCAACGCGCCTCGTAGGCAGCGACGGCCGCCTCGGTCGCCTGTCGCTGCTGCTCGATGCGGGTCCTGTTGCCAGCCCCAGCGCCGAGCTTCCACTGTACACAGGCCACCTTGGTTCCTGCGTACACCTCGAAGCGCCTTGTCTTGTAGTATTCGTAGGTCTGAATCGCATCGGTCTTGCCGTAGTTCTGGACCTTGAGGCGCTTCTCCTCGGCGGTGAACTTAGCCATTAGCCCGCTCCTCCTCGGCCTCGTACAGCGCTTCGGCGCGAGCCTCCTTAAAGGTCTCGATCAGGCCCACGAACTTCTCGTTGCCAGGCTGCGCGAACAGCTTCTCGAGCGCCACCACCTCATCCCACGGAAGGGACCAGGTGACACTCAACTCCTCGGGGTTGCCATCCCAGGGCTCATCGGCCATGATCTGGCCTCACGAGCGTACCGTTGTCTCGCAGGGACTCGATGGGCAGGTTGTAGCCCTGGTGCTGCGCCTGACGGAACATCCACGAGCCCTCGTGGCGGTAGATGAACGTCGGGTGTTCGAGGTCGGGCAACAGGTAGAAGCCACGGTAGCCGTCGAGGCCCTGATCGAGGGGTCGCAGCCAGGAGAGGAACAGCGGGATCTCGTTGTTGTGCTTGAAGCTGCTGTTCACGATCAGCTGATAGCGCTCGGTGTCCGGATCGTACCGGAACTCCGTTGTCGCAGTCATGTGCGTATCGGAGCTGAGTACCAGCATCGAGCGCCACTTCGGCGTATCGAAGAACGAATGGTCCGGAAGCTGACTGCGCTCCTTGGCTGGCTCCCCGGACAGGTCGATCATGTGCTGGATGACCGGTACGGCTAGGTTGCCTTGCTTGAACTCGGCTGCAAGATAGAACCAAGTCGGGGAGCCCATCACTCGGACGCCTTCTTCTTCTCGTGTGCCTCGAGCTTGTCGGTGAGGTAACGCAGCTCCTCGACAGCGTACTCGTCGACGCCGACTTTCTCCCAGGCGGTAGCTACGTTCCTGAGCTCCTGGATGCAGTCCGCGACGTCAGACTGCGGGTGCAGGGTGTACCACGACGTCTCGGTGTCGCCGAGCTGCGTGCCGTCGTAGAAACCAGCCTCCCCGTGCGAGATAGGGAAGGAGAACTTGGTTCCGTTCTCATCGTACAGCTGGACTCCGCGTGACAGGATCTCGCAGGTCATAGTCTTGCCAGCGACACCGAGGTGCATGCAGACCTCGGACCAAGGCATGATGGCCTTGATCTTATCGCCTACGTGGATCTTGAGCTTGTCACTCACTGTTCTCATCCTCCTGGATGGTTAAGTGTCCCCTGATCCGGGGCGGCACACCTCACTGCGGGAGCGAAGCGGCCGTACTGGATCAGGAGCCGTATCGTGCGACCAGGTAGCCGAACAGAACGGAGGCACCACAGCCTACGAGGCCTCCGACGAGCGAGCCGATGATGGTGGCCCTGATCTGTTCAGGTGTCATGCGTTCGTTCATGTCAGCTCCAGTGCTTAACCATGGCGTCGGTCGTGTAACCGTCCGCCGTGCGATCGGCATTGTCAAGGGGGGTACGACCGCCACCTGGCCGGTGGCAGCTGGCCTCGTATGCACGCCTGATGGTCTGCTCGTTCTCGTCGCGGTGCTCGTTGCCGGACTCGTGGACCGCGTGCGGCTGGAACCGTACGTCAGCGGCCTCAAATCGGTCCGTGCGCGACCAGACACCCCCGTCACGGGTGAACACATCAGCCACCACGCACGCGGCGTCATAGCGCGTCTCACGGGCTCGGATGTCCGCCGTGTACTTGGTGTACTTGAGGACCATGCGCTCATCCTCAACGATCAGGGCCTCGACCTTCGAGTGGAAGGGTAACCTGACCGGATAGCCGATGTGCATCTCGGCTGCCGCCAGCAACTGATGGGCGGTGAGCTCGTTGGATACCTTGTGCATGCCACGAGCGATCTGAACCAGCGGGTTAGTTGGCATGTCAGACTCCCGACAGGATGATATTCGCGGTGGCCAGGACGAGCGCCAGGGGAATCAGGACGGTTAAGGCGAGCATGCAGACGCGCAGCGATCGCGGCGCATCGCCGTAGCCCAGCCATACGAGATACCTGTGAATCATCTCTTCCTCCTGGGAAGGTTAGTACTTGAGTACTTCGAGGATGTCGGAGGCGAACCCCCAGACCTTGTTACCCTGGTTCTCGCCTGGGTAATCAAAGTCATCCTTGTCAGGCGTCTGGACGAGAACCTCAGCGTCAAACCTGACGGGGTCAAGGTTCCTGTAGATGTACGTGACTCGCACATCCTGCGGCCGACCACCAATGAGTGTCCTGACGTTACTGCCTACCTTGAACTTCACTTGCCGTCCTTGTCGCGTCCGACCGTGCCGTTCATCTCGTTGCCGATGCGATAGAAGCGCTCCCACTCCTCGGGGTTACAAGGTCCCAGATTCACGCCGTAGCGAGAGCTCCAGATGCGGCTGGCGTAGTCGCGCTGGTGCTCGGGTAGGTCTTTGGCCTTCGCCTCCCAGTCCACGACCAGGCCACGCGCCACTCCTGCCTGACGCAGGCTGATCTCGTGGTGGATGATCTGGAGCTTCCAGTGCGCATCCGGATAGACATTGTCGATCACGAGAGTCTCGGCGATCGTGCGTGCCCCTCGTAGCTCCATCATATCAGCTTCGCGTGCCCAGACTCGATAGCGGGCGTGCGCATCAGGCTCGATGTCAGACTCCACTAGCGACCGAAGCTTCAGCTCGCCCTTCACGATGCGGATCTCGTCGACTGCAACACCCACCTCACCGGCATCGCGGGCGGCAGTGCTAGCCGCCAGCTGCTGGTTGAGATCCTCGAGGGACGCGTTGCGTGTCCACTGGATGAACTCCAGGCGGGCGGCTGATTCAAGTTCCACCTCGCCCACGTTGTGCGTCAGCTCATTGAGCTTCGTGATGTGCAGGAACAGGTGCGGCGCACGCAGCATCGCGTCCATCAGGAGCGACTGGACCGAGTCCCCGATCTCCTCGTCGTTCTCGTCCAGGTCCTGCGGGCTGCTGTAGCCTGCGAACACCAGGAACGCGGCCGCCTGGTCCGACGCCTCATCGATGCGATCCTTCGCAAACGAGTCGAGCGCTTCCCACTGATGCGGCAGCTTCGGCAACTTCATGTGATCCCCTCCGATACTCGGTACTTCGTGGCAGGTCATGGGTCTGGCCCATATGTCCATTCTACGGCAACCTTGTAAGGCTTACCTAACAACCGATGGTATACACTTTACGCGGGGTGACCAGAACGTGACAGGCCCAGCTAGTTGCCCTAGGCAACAATACTGATTGCCCTAGGCAACTAACTCAACTTCTCGGAGATCCCCAGGAAAGCATTTAACTAAGATCACCCAGAGCGCGGTAAGTTTGCTACAATGGGGGTAGGCGGGATGGCCCTACCTGATCGCACTAGGAAGGTGCAGACATGTACACCTTGAAGCGTAGTGAATGGATAGACCCGAATGACCCTGATGAAAAGGTGCAATCCCTATCCGGCAAGGATTACATCTCAATGCGATTCATAGACGACTGCCTAGGTTGGGGATGGCGACCTACACCTATTCGCAAAAGGTGCACACATGAGTTCACCTGCTGCATTGAGTGCATTGACGACTGGGCGACCGACTATGACATCAGGTGGGATCGCACGTCCGGTGCCCGTGCCATGCGTGACGAGATCGTGCGCCTCGGCGTCCCGTGTCATGGGGTGACCACCGGCATCTAGCTAGACCTGATCACAACACCCCCGGTAGTAGACACTGTCTACCGGGGGTGTTGTGCGTGCGGAAGGTGTGTCGGGGTGGGTTGCTAGAACATGACCTGACTGGCCCGTGATGGGGCCTAGGAGGCGCGTGTAGACCTCGTGGGTAGGTAGGGGTGGGTCAGGGGGTCTAGGCCGTCAGGCGGGCATACACGGCGTGTGGCCCGTGGGCCGGTGTCGGCACGGGGGGATGGGGCGGCTAGACCTCGTGATGGGCGGGCCGTGGTGGGGCCGTAGGTCGATCCTGCGGGGTCGGCGCGGATGTGTGCCTAGGTCGGATCTAGCGACCCGTTAGACGGGCACGTAGGGGCGGGGCACGAGGTGTGTCGACTGTCCACGGCATACGGTACATTGGATACTGGATACACATCTTGCCGGGTCGGCAGACTGCATACAGTATGGCGTGTGACGCATACTGTATGCAGTCCTAGGCAGTAGAAAACCCCCGACCAAGGGGCACCTGGCCGGGGGTTTGTTTCCTACGAGGTCACGCCTGGGCGCGGAACCCCTTAACCTTCGCGTCGTTGGTGACGGACGCGATGCCGTCCATCTCGCGTCCGTGGGCGGCACCGATCGCGCCGACCGACGGGGACTCGTCCGGGCCGTACGCGTCGGACCGGTGGTTGTGCACCTGGGCGCAGGTCAGGATCGTGCCATCCGGGGCGGCATCGAGGGCGGACTTGATGTGCGCGGCGACCGAACGCTGCGGGCCGGTGCGACGCGACCCCGTACGGACCGTGGCGAGCTTCGTGGCCAGGGCATCACGCGCCGTGACCTCGTCATCGGTGAGGTCACCGTTGCCGACACCGGCCGGAACACGGGCAACCATGGCCTCCCACGCCTCCTGCCCGTGGGCCTCGGCGAACGCGTTGGACGCCAGACGCGTGGCCTCGGTCAACGCGGTCAGGTGGATCACGTAGGCGTCGGCGGGGTCAACCTCGGCCACCGGGCGGGATGTGACCATGACCGCGTTGACGTCCTTGACCAACGACAGGCGGGTCATGTCGAGCGCGTTGAGCGCGTCCGACTGGAACACACCCCACGCCTTGCGGATGGCAGCCTTGGTGCCCTTGTCCGCATCGCGGTAGGTGGTGCCGACCGTGGCCACGTACGCGGCCTGGTCGTCGGTGTCCGCATCGAACGGCGGGATGGCGTAGGTAGCCGGGGCGGCCTGGTCGGCATCCGGGGCCGTCACGGGGGCAACGGTGGCCTCCGGGGAGGCCTGCGTGGGTGCCGGGGTGGCGGTCGGCGCGGCGGTGGCGGTGGACTTGCGGGCGGGACGTGCGGTGCGTGCGGTCATGATCTCGGCTCCTAGCCGGTAGGTGGTGCGGCGGACACGGTGCCCGCCTAGGTACAGAATGGGTGCTGCGGTGGTGCGTGTCAACCTAGTCCGAATGGTGGACTGGTTGCCTTGGGCAACGACTACGGGGTGACCGGGAATCCGAACCGGTCGCACGAGTCCTCGGTGGGGCAGGCGGTGGTGCGGTGGTAGGTGTAGGTGTCGCCGGTCGGGAGGCGATCCGGCACGCCGTCTAGCCAGGTGCCGATGTGCACGGCGGCGAGTCCCATGGCGCACGATGCGACTACGGCGGCAATGGTCATGGCTACGAATCTCATGATGATCTCCTAGGGGTGTAGGTGGCCCTATGCGGGCCGTTCATAGGTGTTGGGTAGGTGGGTAGGGGTGCGGGCACCTAGGGCGGTAGGTGCCCGCGTGTGGCGTCTAGTCGTTGATGCCGTAGTGCGCGTCTAGGGTGTCCGACCATGCGGTGTAGTGCGCGACGGACGGGTCATAGGTGCCGTGGTCCATCGTGCGGACCAACGCGGCGTAGGCGGCACCATCGGTGCGGAACGGGTGGCCCATCGCGGCCATGATGTAGGCGTAGTCATTGACCATGTCGGCAACGTCGGCGCGTAGGACCGTGCGGTAGGTGTCGCGGTGCATCGGCACGCGGGTGACTACGCGGGTGTAGGTGGGGGGTGTCGTCGGCCCGTAGGTGCCCGCGTAGCGCGTCATAGCGGGGCCGGTGAACGTGTGCCCGTTCGCGTCGCGGTGGTCGGTGTGCGGGTGTCCGTAGGGTGCGATGCATGCGCCGTAGCCCGCGTGGTCATGTCCGCACGTGGCGACCATCGGCCACGATGCCGACGACACGCGGGCGTCATCGACCCAATAGGTGCCATCGGCAACTACGTAGGCCACGTACACCGTGTCACCGTGCGCGGTAGTGGTGGTCCACATGTGGGTAGCGTCCGCGTAGGTGGTGGTGCCGTCCGCGTAGGTGCGCGTGGTGATGGTGCCATCGGTCGTCACGGTGTAGTCGGTGCCGTGGCGGCTAGTGCCCGCGTAGGTGGCATAGGGGACCATGGCACCGGGCGCACGGTAGGTGTCGGGGGTGTCCACGTACACGGGGCCATCGGCGGTGTGTACCGCCATGTCACCGGTGTGGGTGTCTAGCCACGCGCCGACGATGCGCACGCCGTTGCGGTCGAATTCACGGACGCCCATCGGGATCCACGCCCATTGGGTGTCGTCATCGGTGTCGGTAGGTGCATAGGTGCCGGGGGCAACGATCGTGACCACGGCCAACCGTGACACGGTGATCATGCCGCCATCGGCGGTGTGGACGCGGTAGCCCGCGTTCCCCAACGATGCCATGCCGGTAGGTGTGCCCACGGTGCCCGTGTAGGCCACGTCAATCACGGTGCCGTCCGTGTCCGCATCGCGGTAGGTGCCCGTGATGGTGACACCGGCCGCGATGGTGCACACGTGGCCCGTGTAGCCCGGTTCGGTGTGTGCGCCCGTGTGGGGGGTTACGCCGTGCGGCGTAGGTGCGCCTACCGGGGACGCACCTACGGCCGCCATAGGTGCCACGGACGGCGTGCCATCGCCACCGTTGGTTAGGTAGGCCACGGGCGTACCGGTGTAGGTGTTCGGGATGGCGGGGGTGTGGTCGGTGTCGTCGCGGCTAGTGCCATCGGCGTTGGTCGTCGCGTCGCGGTAGGTGTCGGACGGGTGCGCCCACACGGTGTAGGTGATGGCGTCGGTGTCGTAGCCATAGGTGTTGCCATAGGTGTCCGTGGGGACCGTGTAGGACGCGCCATGGTGGAACCGGTCGGTGCCGTAGGTGGCGTGCGTGGCGATCCATGCGTTAGCGGCGTGTGCCGTGGCGAACCGGGCCACGATGACGGATTCGGTCAACGGTTCCCACGGGGCGGGGTCATCGAATAGCAACGCGGGATCGGTTTCGGCCATGGTCGGTTGGTCGCCCATGGGTACGCACCACACGTCATAGGTGGGCGCTAGGTCGGTCGGGTCTAGGTCCCCATCGGTAGCCACGTAGGCCATGCCCGTAGGTGCGGTGTGTGTGGTCACGTAGGTGTCCGCGCCACGGGTGGACCGGTAGCCCGAACGGTGTAGGTGCGCGGTGGTGGGGGTGTCGGTTGCGTGTGTGCGAACGGTCATGTGTGTGTGCCCCTAGGTCGGTACATGCGTGTGTGTAGGAACAACGTATGCGATAGGTGTTGGCATAGGTGGCGTAGACACTGTCTACGTGAGTATCGTTATAGACTCG
>Ga0193742_1000420_pt1 | contig 29285 bp, 25 predicted proteins | sample L2c1metaG_FD_165511 | JGI IMG/M metagenome (GOLD analysis project Ga0193742, IMG submission 165511) | Soil microbial communities from a riparian zone of the East river system, Colorado, United States - L2c1 | ecosystem: Environmental > Terrestrial > Soil > Riparian zone | place: USA: East River... | reverse complement strand
GGCGATCGTGGTGGCAGGCCGGGGCCATTGGGACGTCCGGCTCGAACGCCTCGCCGGCGAGTTCGAGCGCCGGGCCGCCGATGCCTATGTCGAGGTCGCCGCGGTGGCCGACGGCGACGACGCCGGCGGCGAGCCCGAGGAGTCGCCCTACGCGGCGTGGCTGCGGCGCCGGGCGGCCCGCGCCCGATCCTTGCGTGAGCTGCTGCTCGACCTGGTCGACCAGCTCGACTCGGCGGCCGCTGCTCCAGCCCCGTGGCACGAGCGGGTGGCCTGGGTGCGCCGGCTGGCCCGGCGGCTCCTCGGGGGGGATGCCGCCCGGGACGCCTGGCCGCAGGTCGAGCGCAAGGCGGCCGAGCGAGTGGAGGCCGCGCTCGACCGGCTGGTGGCGCTCGACGACGTCGACGCCCCCGCGACCCTCGACGTGTTCCACCGCACCCTCGAGCTGGAGCTCGACGCCGACCTGGGCCGGGTCGGGCGCTTCGGGGAGGGCGTCCTGGTGGCGCCGCTGTCGTTCGCGGTGGGGCTCGACCTCGACGTCGTGGTCGTGCTGGGGATGGCCGAGGGCTCACTGCCGGCCCGGGTCGCCGACGACTCGCTGCTGCCCGACCGCGAGCGCCGGGTCGCCGACGGCGAGCTCCCGCTGCGCCGCGAGCAGATCGACCGGCAGCGTCGCCAGCTCCACGCCGCGCTGGCCGGCGCCTCCCGCCACGTCCTGTGCGCGCCGCGGGGCGACCTCCGGGCCAGCAACGAGCGGATGACCTCACGCTGGCTGGTCGAGATCCTGCAGCTGGTCCGCACCGCGGCCGCCGACGACGTGCCGTCCTTCGCCTACGCGGTCACCCACCTGGCGTTCCCGGCCACCGAGCAGGAGTACCGCCTCGGATCGGGCGACTGGACCGAGACGCACGACCCGGTCGTCGTCGCCGGCAAGGCCTTGCAGTCGGCCCGGCGCAGCACCCGCTTCACCCGCTACGACGGCAACCTGCACAGCCACCCGGTCCGCTCTCCCCTCGACGACGTGGTCTCCGCCACCCGCCTGGAGTCCTGGGCGAAGTGCCCGCACGCCTACTTCATGCGCCAGGTCCTGCACGTCGATCCCGTGGAAGACCCGGCCGACACGCTCTGGATCTCCCCGCTCGAGAAGGGCTCGCTGGTCCACGAGATCCTCGAGCGGTTCGTCCTCTGGGTGCTCGACCAGCCGCCGAGCCGGCGCCCCGCACCCGACGAGCCCTGGGACGACGAGCACCATGCCGTGCTGCGTGAGATCGGCGGTGCGCTGTGCGACAGCTACGAGGCGCGGGGCGTCGTCGGCCGCCAGCTGTTCTGGCAGCGCGACCGGGCGCGCATCCTGATGCGTCTCGACCGCCTGCTCTACGAGGACGACACCTACCGCCGCCGCACGCTGAGCCGGCCGGTCGCGGCGGAGATGTCCTTCGGTCTGCCGCACAGCACCGACGACCCCGTCGACGTCCCCATCGCCGGGGGCCGCACCCTGCGGTTCCGCGGCTCGGCCGACCGGGTCGACCTCACCGACCAGGGCACGCTGCGGGTGATCGACTACAAGACCGGCCGACCATGGGACTACCGCAGCCTGTCGTCCGAGAGCCCCGACGACCGCGGCACCCACCTGCAGCTGGCCGTGTACGGCATCGCTGCCCGGGCGCACCACGGCACGCCCGACGTGCCCGTCGCCGCCGAGTACTGGTTCGTCACCGACCGCGAGGCGCTCACGATGATCGGCTACGACGTCACCGACGACGTGCTCGACCGGGTCGGCGGCACCCTGGCCACCATCGTCGACGGCATCGAGCAGGGCCAGTTCATCGCCCGGCCCACGGCGTCGAGCAGCGATCCCTGGGTCCGCTGCCGCTACTGCGACCCCGACGGCCTCGGCGTCACCGACCGGCGGCGCGAGTGGGAGCGCAAACGCAGGGACCCGCTCGTGGCGCCGTACGCCGAGCTGGCCGAACCGAGCCTGGTGGTGCCGGCATGACGGGCGCGACGGGCCTCAACGGCACCCACCCCGACCACGCCGCCACCGAGCGGATCCGCACCGCCCTCGACGAGACCCTCTTCGTGGAGGCGGGCGCGGGCTCCGGCAAGACCCGGGCCCTGGTCGACCGCGTGCTGGCCCTGGTGCTCGACGCCGGCGAGCCGCTGAGCGCGGTCGCCGCGATCACGTTCACCGAGAAGGCGGCCGCCGAGCTGCGCGACCGGGTCCGCCGCCGCCTCGACGCCGCCGCCGACGACGCCCGCCGAGCCGACGACGCCGCGCTGCTGGCCCGCTGCCAGGCGGCCCTCGACGAGCTCGACGCCGCGGCCATCGGCACCCTGCACAGCTTCGCCCAGCGGATCCTGTCCGAGCACCCCGTCGAGGCCGGCCTGCCACCCCGGGTCGAGGTGCTCGACGAGGTGGCGTCGATGGTCGCCTTCGACGACCGGTGGACCGAGCTGGTCGACGACCTGCTCGACGACGAGGCCCTCGCCCGGCCCATCCTGCTGCTCACCGCGGCCGGGGTCCGGCTCACGGCCCTGCGCGAGATCGCCCTGTCGTTCAACCAGAACTGGGACCTGGTAGCCGAGCGGGCACCGGCCGACGCGCCCGAGCTGCCCGAGTGGGAGTCGCGCCTCGCCGCCATCGTCGCTGCCGTCGAGCAGGCGTGTGAGGAGCAGGCCCACTGCTTCGAGGGCGACGACCCGCTGTGCCGGCTGCTCAAGGAGCTGGAGCAGTGGGTGCAGCAGATGCGTACCGCACCCGACGAGTCGGCCCGGCTGGCGCTCACCCGTCCCGAGGGCGGACGCCCGAAGGCCAGTCCCAACGGCAAGGGCGCCAAGCCCCGCTGGACGAAGGGCTACGACCTGCCGGCGTTGCGCGCCCAGCTCAAGGACCTCATGGAGCAGTGTGACCAACTGGCCAACGAGGTCACCCACGCCGCGCTCCAGCGCATCGCCGTCCAGCTGCGCCGGTTCACGCTGGAGGCTGCGGAGCACCGCCGTCGCGACGGGCGCCTCGAGTTCCACGACCTGCTGGTGATGGCCCGGCAGGTGCTGCGCGACCCGCAGCAGGGGGTGGCCGTCCGAACGGCGCTGTACGAGCGCTACCGGCGCCTGCTGCTCGACGAGTTCCAGGACACCGACCCGATCCAGGTCGAGCTGGCGGTGCTGGTCGCCTCGCCCGACCCGGACGCCGGCCGGAAACCCTGGCAGGAGATCGAGCCTGCCCCGGGCCGCCTGTTCTTCGTCGGCGACCCGAAGCAGTCGATCTACCGCTTCCGCCGGGCCGACATCGCGCTCTTCCTCCAGGCCGCCGACCACTTCGGTGGCGACGGCCGGCGCCTGTCGCTCACCACCAACCACCGCTCGGGCAGCGACCTGGTGGCCTGGATCAACGCCACCTTCGGGCGGCTGATCACCGGTAGCCCCGACCTCGTCTCGCAGCCGACGTTCGAGGCGTCGGTCTCGGTCCGGCCCGACGCCCCTGTCGGTGCGACGGTCTCGATCATGGGCCGCACCGCCCACGGCGACGACCCGACCGCCGACGACCTCCGCTCGCGGGAGGCCACCGACGTCGCCACGTCGGTCTGCCGCATCCTCAGCGAGGGGTGGCAGGTCGACCGCTCGGCCGACTGGCAGCAGCCCGACTGGCAACCCGCCCGCGCCGGCGACGTCACCGTGCTGCTGCCCACCCGGCTGTCGCTGCCGTTCATCGAGGATGCGCTGGCGGAGGCCGGGCTGGCGTTCCGCGTCGAGTCGGCGTCCCTCGTGTACAGCGGCCGCCTGGTGCGCGACGTGTTCCTCACGCTGCGGGCGATCGACGACCCGTCCAACGAGCTGAGCACAGTGGCGGCACTGCGCTCGGCCCTGTTCGGCTGCGGCGACGACGACCTGTTCATGTTCCGTGAGTCCGGCGGCCGCTTCGACCACACCGCGGAGCAGCCGGACACCGTGCCCGACGACGACGTGGTGCTCGCCGGTCTGCGGTACCTGTCGGAGCTCCACCGGGAGCGTCGCTGGCGAACGCCCAGCGAGATGGTCGACCGGGTCGTGCGCGACCGTCGGGTCCTCGAGCTGGGCGGCAACGAGGGTCGCGCCCGCGATCTGTGGCAGCGCATGCGCTTCGTGATCGACCAGGCCCGGGCGTGGACCGACACCACCCACGGCACGCTGCGCCAGTACCTCGACTGGGTGCGCCAGCAGTCGTCACCCGGCAGCCGGGTGGCCGAGGCGGTCCTCCCCGAGACCGACGACGACGCCGTCCGCATCATGACCGTGCACGCCGCCAAGGGCCTCCAGTTCCCGATCACGGTCGTCGCCGGGCTCTCGACCCTGCCGCAGAGTCGGCTGGCCGGCGCCCAGGTCGTGTGGCCGCCCGACGGCTCGTGCATCCTCAACGTCGGCAAGAAGGTGACGTCGCCGGCGTTCGAGGCCTGGCGCCCGCTCGACGAGCAGATGTCCCACGACGAGCGGATCCGGCTCCTCTACGTCGCCTGCACCCGGGCGCGCGATCACCTGGTCCTGTCGCTCCACCGGCGAGCCCGGGCCTACCCGGCGGCGACGCAGGCCCGGCTCAGCAACGCCGAGCTGCTGGCCGAGACGCTGGCGCCCGAGCTCGATGCGCTGCCCGACGCGTCCGTCGGCAGCGTCCTGCCGCTGGTCGACACCTCGCCGGGGGGTCGTGCGGCAGATGCGGCCGCTCCCCCGCCCTTCGACGAGTGGCAGGCTCAGCGGGCCAGGGCGCTGGCCGAGAGCGCCCGGCCCCGCACGGTCGCCGCCACCGCCCTCACCGACGAGGGCGAGCCCGACGCCGAGTCCGACCCCGGGCTCCGCAAGCGCCCGGGCGACCTCGACCTGCCGCCGTGGCGCAAGGGCCGCTACGGCACCGCCGTCGGCCGGGCCGTCCACGGCGTGCTGCAGCTGGTCGACCTCGGCTCCGGCCGCGGCATCGACGAGTTGGTGGCGGCGCAAGCGGCGGCCGAGGGTGTCAACGGCCACGAGGCCCACGTCACCACGCTCGTGCGGGCCGCCCTCGACTCCGCGATCGTCGCCGAGGCGGCGGCCGGGGCGCACTGGCGTGAGGTGTACGTGGCGGTCCCGCTCGGCGACGGCCAGACGCTGGAGGGCTACATCGACCTGCTCTACCGCCGGCCCGATGGGAGCCTGGTGGTCGTCGACTACAAGACCGGGCCGGAGACGCCCGACGACCCGCTCGACGAGCTCGTGGAGCGCTACCGGCTCCAGGGATCGTCCTACGCCCTGGCGGTCGGCGAGGCCACCGGCGAGCCGGTCGCCGACGTGGTGTTCCTCTTCCTGACGCCGCAGGGTGCCGTGGCCCGCCACCTCGACGACGTTTCCCAGGCGATCGAGAACACCCGAAAGATCGTCGAAGGAGGTGCATTCGCGGTCACCGACTGACCACTAGATTCAGTGTGAGTGGCGAACAGCAACAGGCTGGCGGAGACGACCTGAGTGGCGGACAGCAGGACAGTCGACGTCACGGGTGAGCTTCGCCAGGTCGTCGCCCAGCTCCCCGGCGGCGGAGAGGCTCGCGAAGGCCAGGTGGAGATGGCCGAGCGGGTCGCCGAGGCCATCCGCCGCGACAAGCACATCATCGTGCGGGCCGGCACGGGCACCGGCAAGACGCTGGGCTACCTGGTGCCGGCGATCCTGTCGGGCAAGCGGGTCGTGGTGGCCACGGCCACGAAGGCGCTGCAGGACCAGCTCGCCAGCAAGGACCTGCCGTTCCTGCAGAAGCACCTCGACCGTCCCTTCACCTGGGCGGTGCTCAAGGGCCGCGCCAACTACCTCTGCTCCCAGCGCCTCGCCGAGATGACCGGCGGCGGCACCGGCAAGGCGGCACCGCAGCTGGCGCTCGACGGCTTGGCGGAGCGCGCCGATCCGAAGCAGCTCGCCGCCCTGGTGGCGTGGGCCGCCACAACCACGGTCGGCGACCGCGCCGAGCTGGAGCAGGAGCCGTCCGACGCCACGTGGATGGCGGTCAGCACCACGTCCCGCGACTGCCCCGGCGCTCGCCGCTGCCCGCGGGGCGACTCGTGCTTCGCCGAGAAGGCCCGGATCGCCGCCGGCCAGGCCGACGTCATCGTCGTCAACCTCCACCTCTACGGGCTCGACATCGCCTCGGCCGGCGCGATCCTCCCGGAGCACGACCTCGCCATCATCGACGAGGCCCACGTCCTCGACGACGTGATCTCCGCCACCTGCGGCGTCGAAGTGGGCCCGGGACGCTTCGGGCACCTGGGTCGGTTGCTGCGCGGCATCCTCGCCGAGGCCGGTACGACAGTCGCCGACGTCGACGCCTCCGGCGGGCTGCTGGCCGACGCGCTCGCCCCACACCTGGGCGACCGTCTCGTGCCACCGCTGCCCGACGACGTCACCACCGCCCTGACCGCGGTGCGCGAGCGGGTAGCCAGGGCGCAGGCGTCGCTGGGCGGGCTGCCCGACGGCGTCCCCGAGGACGCGGCGGCCCGGGCGCTGCGGGCCAAGCAGGCCGCCTCGGCGCTGATGGACGACCTCGACGCGCTGGGCCAGCCGACCGATGCGCAGGTGGTGTGGGTCGAGGGCAGCGAGCGCTCGCCGGCGTTGCGGCTGGCCCCGATCGACGTCGGTGGCCTGCTGCGCGGCGCCCTCTGGGAGCGCCGGCCGGCGGTTCTGACCAGCGCCACGATCGCCGCCAGCTTCGGCAGCCAGGTCGGCCTGCCGGCCGAGGCCGCCGTCCCCCTCGACGTCGGCAGCCCCTTCGACTACGCCAACAACGCCCTGATCTACTGCGCCGCCCACCTCCCCAAGCCGACGGCACCGGCCTGGGGCGACGCCGCCGCCGAGGAGCTGGCCCAGCTGATCGAGGCCGCCGGGGGACGCACCCTGGCGCTGTTCACCAGCTTCCGGGCGATGGGCCACGCCATCGAGGTGCTGGGCGACCGGCTGCCGTACCCGATCCTGGCCCAGGGCGACATGCCCAAGGCCCGGCTGGTCGAGCGCTTCACCGCCGAGCCCGAGACCTGCCTGTTCGCCACGATGAGCTTCTGGCAGGGCATCGACGTCCCGGGCTCGTCGCTGTCGCTGGTCACCATCGACCGGCTGCCGTTCCCCCGCCCCGACGAGCCGCTGCTCCAAGCCCGCCGCGAGCGGGTGGGCGCCAACGCCTTCGCCACCATCGACGTGCCCCGGGCCGCCACCCTCCTCGCGCAGGGCGTGGGCCGCCTGATCCGCACCGCCACCGACCGCGGCGCCGTCGCCGTGCTCGACCCCCGCCTCGCCACCGCCAAGTACGGCCCGAAGATCGTCGCGGCCCTCCCCAAGATGCCCCGCACGAAGGACCTCTCCGAGATCCTGGCCTTCCTCCGCGAGCTGCCCCGCTAGAAGCCGAGGCGGTCGAGCGAGCCCGGCCGTCGCTGCCAGTTCTTGTCGACGGTGACGTGGAGGTCGAGGTAGGCGCCCTCCGGGAGCTGCGCCCGGACGGCCGTGCCGACCTTCTTCAGCTGCTCGCCACCCTTGCCGACCACGATGCCCTTCTGGGAGTCCCGCTCGACCACGATCTCGCAGCGGATGTACGGCCACTCCCACTCGGTGACCCGCGTCGCGATCGAGTGGGGCAGCTCCTCCCGAGCCACGGCGAGCAGCTGCTCCCGCACCAGCTCGGCCACCCAGAACGCCTCGGGCGAGTCGGACACCATGCCCTCGGGGAAGTAGCGGGGGCCTTCGGGCAGCAGCTCCACGAGATGGTCGACCAGTGCCGTCACGCCGTCGCCGTTGCGGGCCGACACGGGGAAGTACGCGGCCATCTCCAGCTCACCGGTCCGCGACAGCTGGCTCAGGACGTTGGCCGGGCTGGCGATGTCGGTCTTGTTGACGACCACGATCGCTTCCCTGGGCAGGCGCTCCGCGACCCAGGTGTCGCCCTTGCCGAAGGGCTGGGTGGCGTCGACCACGAAGACCACGGCGTCGACGTCGCCGATGGTCGCCCGGGCCGTGTCGTTGAGCCGCTCTCCCAGCGTCGTGCGGGGCTTGTGCAGGCCGGGCGTGTCGACGAACACGATCTGCACGCCGGGCCGGTTGAGCACTCCCTGGATGCGATGCCGGGTCGTCTGCGGCTTGTCCGAGACGATGGTGACCTTCTGCCCGAGGATCTGGTTGAGCAGCGTCGACTTCCCGACGTTGGGCCGGCCGACGAGCGTCACGAACCCCGAGCGAAAGTCACCCTCCTCGTCAGACATGTCACCGACGCTACCCACCATCACACGACACGCTCGACGCGCACCCGTACACCCACGCGGATCTCCTCGAAGCCGACCATGCCGCCGACCGACGACGGCACGACCCGCGGCGGCTGGCTGACGGCCCGACCGACGACCGCGTCGGCCACACCGTCGCCGTCGTCGTCGACCACCGACAGGACGATCGTCGTCCGCTCACCCATCTCGCCGAGGCTCGCCTCGGCCTCGGCGGCGAGCCGCGCCAGTTCCGACGGAGTCGCCGCACCCTGGTTCGCCGCCCGGGACGCGGCATCGTGCAGCGTCGCGCGCACCGTCGAGGTGGCGTAGAGCCCGAGCATCACCTGCACGGCGAAGGCGAGGAACATGATCGTGACGACGAGCCCCGCGACGGCCCCCACCATCCCGACACCCCGATCGTCACTGCCCGATCTCGGCGACCTTGGCACGCGTGTTGGCCTCGGCGTCCAACCAGATCGTCCTGAACCCCACCCACATCAACGATCCGATGGCCGCCATGATCAGGACGGCGATCGCGGCGGAGATCACTCCTTCGCCGACATCGCCGCCTCGACGGCGGCGCACCCGGTGGTCACGACCTCGACGGCGCAGCATGGGGCAGTCCTCCTTCACGCTTCGGAGAAGAGGCGCAGGGCCTCGATGAACGGAACGGCCAGGAAGATGACGCCGGGCACGAGCGTCGCGACCGTCACCGGGATCCAGACCTGTTGGCCGCGGCGCTCCATCGTCGCCACGATCTGCCGGTGCAGCTCGCGCCGCATCGACCGGGCCTCGTCGCTGGTCAGCCGGCCGAGATCGCCCGCCTTGCGGTTGAGGGTCAGCACGTTGACCAGGCGGTGCAGGGCCGGCACGTCGGCCACCTCGGCCCACTCGCGCAGCGCAGCCGTCTCGCTGAGGCCCAGCCCGATCCGCTCGCACACCCGGGCCAGGTCGCGCCCGCAGGCACCCCGACCCCGCTGCGCCAGGCGGCTGAGCGCCGCCGACAGGGAGTAGCCGGCGCCCAGCAGCATGCCCAGCTGCTCGGCGACGATCGGGAGCTCGATGGACAAGCGGCGTTTCCAGCGGTCGGACTCGGCGGCCAGTCCCTGCTCGACCACGAGGAAAGCCAGCAGCGGACCTCCCACCACGAACAGCAACCCGACCGGCCCGACCAGTCCCAGCGCCGCCGCCACCAGCGTCCCCGTGACCAGACCGCCCCCGACCCAGGCGAGCTGACGCACCCGGAACTCGGTCACCCCGAGCGGCGAGTGCACCCGCCGCAACCGCACCGCGAGCGGCTCGGCGACCCCGAACAGCGCCGCCAGCCGCCCACCGACCTGCCGGGCGAACGGCTCCAAGAGCTCCCGCCACGACCCGGCCGCCCGGAAGTTGACCACCTCCCGACGCCGCGGCACCCCGCCGGCAACGTAGGGACCGATCCGATCCACCAGCGCCCGCCTTCGAAACCAGGGCAGCTCCCCCAACACCAAGGCCCACCCCAAGAACCCGACCAACCCCCCGATCGCCAACCATCTCAAAGCCATGACCGCCCATCCCCAATACCGCGCGCCGCGGCGTAGATGGCGAGCTGGCGGCTCGTCCGGTCGCTCGGCACGGCTCGCGGGATCCGGCGGGCGGTCATTGGAACACTCGCTCCTCGTCGGGGAGGCGAAGGAGCACTCCGGCCCAGACCCAGCAGAGGCCGACCGAGAGGAGGCCGAGCACGACCAACACCTGCCCGAAGGTCGTCTGGTAGGCGGCGCGACCGGTGCCGATGCTCATCCCGGCCAGCGCCATGCCGCACGGCACCAGCAGGACGAACCGACGGGCGAAGCGGACACCCGCCTGCTTCGCCACGGCGTCCTTGCGGCCCTGCACGTCGATCACCCGGTCGCGGGCCAGGGCCTCGAGGCGCCGGTCGAGGTCGGCACCGCCCACCTCGTGGGCCACCAGCAACGTCTCGCAGGCGGAATCGGCCGTCGGATCCGCGAGCCGCGCCTTGAGCACCGCCGTCGTCCGCTCGAAGTCGGTCGACAGCACCCACTCCCGGTGCGCCGCCTCGAACGCCGGTCGCAGCTGCGACGGAGCCCGCTGGCCCGCCTCGAACAGCGCCTGCGGCACCGACCGTCCCACCGACGACGTCAGCAGCCGTATCTCCTCGATGATGTGGGGCCACGCCTCCTGCGCCGCGGTGCGGAGCGATCGTCGTCGCCCCCGCCACGCGGCGACCGGCCAGGCGGCGCCGCCCAGCGCCAGGGCGATCGCCGGTGACGGCGACCCGAAGAGCGCCAGCCCGAGGAAACCGCCGGCCAGCCCTGCCCCGACCACGGCGACGGCAAGATCCCGCACCCGCACCTCGGCGAGCCCCGCCTGCGCCATCCAGTCGCGCAGGCGGGCCACCCGCGCCTGCCACGATCCCGATCCCGACGGACGCGACGCGGCGCCGCCGAAGCCCCGCCAGCCGAACGCGATCGAGGTGTAGATCAGGTAGGTGCCGGCCGACGCCGTGCACGCCAGGAGCAGGCCAGTCACCACGGGTCTCCTCCCGTCGCGTCGCCCAGCAACTGCCGTACGTCGTAGCCCGCCGCGGCGAGCCGGCGACCGACCCGGATCGGCACGTCGCCGCTCCACACCAGCGGCCGGTCGGCACCGCTGCGGCGGAAGACGTCGGTGACCGTGAACTGCGTCGCCTCGGGACCGCCGGCCTGGTCCTCCACCGCCACGACCTCGCTGACGATCGGCCCGGACGCCGAGCGCACGCAGTGGACCACGAGGTCGACGCTCTCGCTGACCAGGCTGTTCAGCGCGGCCAGCGGCAGCGCCGTCGACGTGTCGGACAGCTGACAGACGAAGCGCAGTCGGGTCAGCGCCTGCCGGGCCGAGGCGGCATGGATGGTCGTGTAGCCGGTGACCCCCGACGAGAGCGTCAAGAGGAGGGGCAGCGCTTCTCGATCCCGGACCTCGCCGACGATCGCCACGTCGGGCGCCATCCGCAGGAACCCGGCGACCAGACGGCGCAGGTCGACCGCCGGTCGGTTGCCGCGGGACGGGCGAGTCTGCATCTGGGCGACGTTCGGCAGCGGCACGTCGGCCTCGAACACCTCCTCCGCCACGACCACCCGCAGGGCCGGGTCGAGCAGCGCCGTGACGCAGGACAGCAACGTCGTCTTGCCCGCACCGGGCGGCCCGGCGAACACGATCGAGCATCGCGCCCGCACGCAGGCCCTGACGAAGGCGGCGACCCCGTCGCTCAACATCCCCCGCTCGACCAGCTCGCCGATGTCCTTGTAGGGGATGCCGGTGAACTTGCGGATGTTGACCAGCACATGGCCGCCCCGGGCCACGTCGCCATGGACGATGTGGACGCGGGCGCCGTCGTCGAGCTGGGCGTCCTGCAGGCCCTCCGCCGGGTCGAGCTTGCGGTGGGCGCTGTCGCTGTCGTCGAGCAGCTTGGTCAGGACGCGAGCGACGTGCGCGTCGTCGTGGAAGACCTCGTCGTGGTAGCCCGAGTTGCCGCGATGGCGGCGGACGAAGATGGACGCCGGGGCGTTGACCATCACCTCCCACACGTCGTCGTCCTCCAGCAGCGACGTGAGCGGGCCGTACCGGGCCAGGTTCCGGAACGCCCGCTCGGCCACGGCCGCCGGGTCGGGCAGGGCGAACGCCCGATGCCCACGGCGGTGCTCGTCGGCCCACCGCGACACCTCGTCGTCGATCAGCTGTCGCAGACGCCGCTCGCCGTCCGGCGCCGACACCTCCAACGAGATCTGCTTGGCCTGCTCCTGCACGGCACGCTCGATCTCCGCCAACGGCAACGGCGTCTCCACCAGCCGATCGTCGGTGCCCGCACTCATCCGGCCGTCTCCGTCGGGAGGGTGGCCCACGAGCCGAGCGAACCCGGCGGCACCGCCACAGGCCCGGCAACCGCAGCCGAGTGCTCCGACACCCGCTCCAGCACCGCTCGCACCGCGGCGGCCAGCGGCAACGTCATCGCCGGCGGGAGCCCGGCACCGTCGCGCAGCAGCTCGTCGAGCCGCCGACGCTCCGGCACGAACACCGGCGAGCTGGCCAGCTCGGCCCCGCCGAGCACACCGCTCGACAGCGCGCCCAGGGTCCGGACCAGATCCGCCCGCGCCCGCGGGTTGCGCGGCGCCCGGTTGACCAGCGGAACGATCCGACCGGGCTCGACACCCAGCTCACGCAGGTCGGCGAGCACCCGCAGCAACGAATGGACGCCGCCGATGCCGGGAACGCCCGCGGCGAGGACGACGTCGGCCGCCGTCAGGCAGCTGCGAGCCAGCACGTTGCGCTCCTCGACGTCGACCGAGCCGCACTCGGCCTCGCCCTCGACGTCGGCATCCACCTCCACCACGACCGCCCGGTACGAGCGCCGCAACCCGTCGAGCGCCGCGCCCACGGCACGAGGCCGCAGCGCCGCCCAGTCGCGCTGCCGCCGCAGCCCGAGCAGCAGGTCGTAGCCGCTCTCGGCGACGACGAAGCACGTCTGACGCACCTGGTCGGGGTCGAGATCGCCCGACCGATGCGCCTCCACCAGCTCGGACAGCCCCGGCACCACATCGCCCGCATCGTGGAGCAGGTGCTGCTGCGCGTGGAGCGCGGCGTCGGCGAGGACGACCGCTCCCCGGTCACGGGGATCCGAGGCCAGCCCCGCCGCCAGCGCCATCGCCAACGTGGACCGCCCCGTACCGCCGGCGCCGGTCAGGACGACGAGCGGGGCCCGCCACGACGGGCGGGACCCCGGCGGCTCGGCGGGCGACACCCGCAGCTCCGCGTCGTCGACCCGTTGCACCGGCCGGGCGACGGCCCGCAGCGAGGCGAGCACGTCGTCGCGCGCCGGTGCCGGCGGCAGCACCGCGGCCGCTCCGAGCTCGACCCACGACCGTCGGTTCGGCAGGTCGTCGATCACCACCACCGCACAGCCGGCCCCCGCCGCCAGGTCGAACAGGTCGCGATCGCAGCCGGACACCCCGGCGTCGATCAGGAGAGCCGAGAAGATCCGTCCCGAGCGCAGCCGGGCGTACAGCTCCTCCGTGCTCAGAACCATCAGAAAATCGACCGGGAGCGCTCCGGAGTTGGCCCAGCGCGCCACGTCGCCGAACCACGGCGCCTGCGGCCGTGCCATGCCCAGCACCACGTACTGCCCCGACGGCATCAGTCACCCTCCTCGCGAGCGGAGGCGGACGGGCTGCGGGTGAAGGTCACCTCGGCCCGCCGCACGGCGTGGATCAACGGGCTCCGGTCGGCGGCGTCGGCGAGGCCGAGCGTCACGACGATCTCGGCATCGGTCGTGAAGGAGCCGCCGGCGCCTTCGTCGAGGGCCACGACCTGGGCTCTCGACACGATCTGTGTGGTCGCCTCGTCGTCGGACGCGAACACGTCGACCCGATCGCCCGGCCTCAGCCGGCCGTCGAGCAGGCGGTCACGTGGCAGGGAGAAGGCGACCTCGACCGGCGACGTGCTCTCCCCCACCTCACCGAGCTGGGCCGTCTGGAGCAGCTCACCCTCGCCGACCGGTCCGAACGTGGAACGCCCGACCACGGCGTCGACGTCGGGGAACGCCTGGCCGGCGACGGCGGCGGGAAGGTCGAGGGCGACCAGGCGCACGTCGGACGCGGTCACCGTCTCGCCAGGGCGCAACGCCCGGCCGGCGACCACGTAGGGCTCGCCCGCATCGCCCGTCGCGCCCTGCCACGCGGCGAACGTGGCCACCCCGGAGATGGCCAGGAGCAGCGCACCCACGAGCGCCCTGCTGCTCGGCAGGACGGCACGACTCGTGGTGCGCAGGCGAGCGCGCAACCCCGCATCGTCGTCGTCGAGGAACCGTCCTCTGCCGAGGACACCTTCAGTCCGCACCATCTGTCCGCACCCACTCCGCCGTCCGCGTTCCGCACCTTCGTCGTAGTCCACCACTCAAACGAGTGGCAGCACCACAGTACGCAGTGGAATCCGGGAATGGAAGAGCCCGCAAAGGAATTGAAAATAATCTACGTCATCCGAAGGGCTCGACCTGCTCACACGGGGTGCGACCGAAGTAATCTGCGGAACTGTCGAAAGAGTTGTATCGAAAGGCGCCCAAACGACACAGCGGGCGTGTAATCTGCCGATTCGTGAACACAGACGAGGTCGGAACCGTCAGCTCAGCGAGCGTCTCCGGCGGTGACGACGACATCACGAGTGAAGTGTCCGTGGGCTCCGACGAGACCGAGTGGCTGTCGACGCAAGAAGCTGCTCGCCGGCTCGGCATCACCCCACGCACGCTGTATCGCTTCATCGACCACGGCGATCTGCCGGCGTACCGGTTCGGACGCGTGATCCGACTCCGCGCGCACGAGGTCGAAGCCTTCATCGAGAGCTCCCGCATCAAGCCCGGCGAGCTCGAGCACCTGTACCCGGAACCCGTCAGTCGCGAGGACTCCTGACCCCGCCTACCGACGAAAACCCAGCGATCTGTGGACAAATCCTCGAGATCCACAGAGTTGCACCTCTCGTAGCTCACAGGGCAGGCGTCGTACCGTCGGCACATGCCGCAGTTCGAGGTCACGCTCCACGACCAGACGATCGAGGTCATCGAGGGCGCCGACGCGTACCAGCAGGAAGGGCCCATGACCACGTTCTTCCGCTGCGGCAACGGGCGTGACGTCATCGACTCGTGGAGCACCCGCGTGGCCAGCTTCCGCACGGCGGACCTTCGAGTGATCCGGCGGCGGGAGCGGGCCGCGCGCCCCGCGAAGGTCGCCTGACGCCTCAGTCGATCGTGAGCTGGCTGATCGCGTCGAGCGGGACGTACACGGTGGCCGCGATCGCCTCGCCGTCGACGCGCACGACCACCACGTCCTGACCGACCGACCACAGCGTCCCCCGCACCACCTCCTCGCTCCCGGCCAGCACCAGAACCGCACGCTCCCGGTCGCCGGCGAGACCGATGACCACCTCGGTGAGGGTCATCCGGCTGCGGACCGACCGGTCGCCGATCGACACCGGCTCCCCGGGCTGGGTCCCCACCGCCACCACGGCCCGCATGGCGACCAGCACCTCGCCACCACGACCGTCGACGTCGCCCACCGGCGCCAGCGCCACGAAGTCGGCGCCGATGAGCCGCACCCGCCCCCGGCGAGGCCGTGCCGATCGCAGCTGCAGCGTCACCACCGTGCCCCGCTCGGCGAGGTCGGCCAGGATGCCGAGCAACGTCGCCTCCTCCCGCGCCTGCTGCTCCAACCAGCGCTCCCGGGCCCGCCGACGTGCCGCCTCGTCGATGCGGGCGTCCGCCGCCCAGCGCTCCAACCGCCGCGCCAACCCCTCCCCCAGCAGGCCCGACAGACCCTCCAGGTGCTCGGCATCGGGCAGTCCGCCGAGCGGATCGTACGGGTCGTTCACACCCGGAACTCTCCCAGACCACGCCGCATCGGAACAGAAGGGTACGGAGCGCGCTGAAAACGGACGTGAGAGCGAGCGCGGGCCTGCGGCCACCCTCTAGGCTTGCGCCGCGGTGACAAGCACGCAGATCAAGATCTCCGTTCCCGGCAACCATCTCATGGCCGATCTCCTCGGCCACCGAGACGAGCTTCTGCGGGTGGTCGAGTCCGCCTTCGAGGGTGTGGAGATCCACGTCAGAGGCAACGAGATCGCGATCGCGGGCGAAGAGGCGCCGCGCGTCGGCCACCTCTTCGAGGAGCTGGTCCTGCTGTTGGAACAAGGCCATCGACTGGAGCCGGCCAGCGTGACACGAACGATCGAGATGGTCCGCTCCGACGAACGACCCTCCGAAGTCCTGACCTCCGAGGTGCTGCGGGCCTCCCGAGGGCGCAGCGTCCGGCCCAAGTCGAGCGGCCAGAAGCGCTACGTCGACGCCATGGGCGGCAACGTCATCACCTTCGGCGTGGGCCCCGCAGGCACGGGCAAGTCGTGGCTGGCGGTGGCCATGGCGGTGCAGGCGCTGCAGGCCAAGTCGGTCGACCGGATCATCCTCACCCGTCCCGCGGTCGAGGCCGGCGAGCGCCTCGGCTTCCTACCCGGCGACCTGGCGGCGAAGATCGACCCCTACCTCCGCCCGCTCTACGACGCCCTGTTCGACATGGTCGAGCCCGAGGGCGCGCAGCGGCTGCTGGAGCGCGGCATGGTCGAGGTGGCGCCGCTGGCGTTCATGCGCGGCCGCACGATCAACCGCAGCTTCATCATCCTCGACGAGGCCCAGAACACCACGCCCGAGCAGATGAAGATGTTCCTCACGCGCATCGGCTTCGGATCACGGGCGGTCGTCACCGCCGACATGACCCAGGTCGACCTCCCGGTCGGCCGCAGCGGCATGACCGGCCTCGACAAGGTGCTCGCCGGCATCGACGGCCTCGCGTTCGTCCACCTGACGTCGAAGGACGTGGTCCGGCACCGGATCGTCCAGGACATCGTCGACGCCTACGAGCGGGCCGACACCACGGCGCCCAAGGCCGACAAGTGACCGGCCCTCTCTCCGACCGCGGTCGTCCCGGTGACGACGGGGAGGGCCCGCCGTTCTCCCGACGCCCCCGGCGCCGGGGGCCCGAGGAGGGCGAGGTCCAGGTGTTCGGCGCCGACGAGCAGGACCAGAGCCCGGTCGAGGTCGACCGCTGGGTGCTCCTGGCCCACGAGGTGCTGATCGCCGAGGGGGTCGAGGGCGACGCCGAGCTGTCGCTGCTGTTCGTCGACGAGCTGGCGATGTCGGAGCTCAACGAGCGGTTCATGGAGAAGACAGGGCCGACCGACGTCCTGGCCTTCCCGATCGACGAGACCGGTCCGATCGGTCGCTGGCCCGATGCCGGCAGCACCGGCCCTGACCGCACCGATCCTGACGGCGATGATGCCCCCCTGCTGCTGGGCGACGTCGTCCTGTGCCCCGCGGTCGCGGCCCGCCAGGCGCCGGAGCACTCCACCACGGCCGACGACGAGATGGCCCTGCTGGTGGTGCACGGCGTGCTGCACGTGCTCGGCTACGACCACGCGGAGGACGACGAGGCGGCGCGCATGAAGGCTCGCGAGCGCGAGCTTCTCGACCAGTTCCACCGCAACCAGTGAGCCGTTCGTGCGGAGGCCGGCACTACCCCACCCGACCCTGCTCGTAGTTCTCGGCGGCTCCGTCGCGGGGGCGGCGGCGATCGTCGGCCTGGCGGGCGTGGCCTACGGGAGACCCGGGGAGTTCGTCGCGGCCCTGCTCTGCGTGGCCGGCGGATTCGTCGCCGCGAGCGTGGCGAACGTCCGCCTCGGCGGCACGGCGGCACGGCCCCCGGGTTCTGGCACCGGCACCGGCGAGGCACGCATCGATGTCGAGGAGCGGGCGCTGGTCGACTCCATCATCGACTTCGGCGACACCGTCGCGCGCGAGGTGATGGTGCCCCGCCCCGACATGGTCACGGTCGAGGCCGACTTCCGCGCCGCCGACGTGGTCGAGGTCATGCTGCTCAACGGCTACAGCCGCCTGCCAGCCTGCGGCAGCACCATCGACGACGTCGTCGGCCTCGTCTACGCCAAGGACCTCATGCGGGCGGAGCGCGACGGCCTCCAGGACCGCCCGGTGTCCGAGATGCTGCGCCCGGCGACGTTCGTCCCCGAGACCAAGCGGCTGCCGGAGCTGCTGCGGGAGATGCAGCAGAACCAGTTCCACATGGCGATCGTCGTCGACGAGTACGGCGGCACCGCCGGCCTGGTGACCCTCGAGGACATCATCGAGGAGCTGGTGGGCGAGATCGTGGACGAGTACGACGTCGAGGACCCGATGATCGAGCCGCTGCCCGGCGGCGGCGCCCTGGTGCGGGGTCGCACGCCGCTGGCCGAGGTCAACGACCTGCTCGACGCGCATCTGCCGGAGGGCGACTGGGACACGGTCGGCGGGCTGGTCTACAGCCGGTTGAGCCACGTGCCCGTCGAGGGCGAGACGGTCGAGGTGGCGGGCTGGCAGCTCACCGCCCAGCGCATCCAGGGGCGCCGCATCGGGCGCGTGCGCATGTCCCGGCTCGACCGCAGCGGTGGCGACGAGGGCGTCGTCGGCGGCGCGGAGGCCCTGCCGATCGGCCTGCTGGTCTTCGTGGTCGGTGCGCTGATCGTGGCCAACGCGTGGAGCGTGATCGACGCCAAGCTGGCGGTGAACGCGGCGGCGCGGGAGGCGGCCCGGGCCTACGTCGAGGCCCCGGTCACCGACGCCGGAGGTGGTTCGCTGGCCGCGGACGAGGCGACGGCTGCGGGGCTCGCGGCGATCGCCGCGCACGGGCGCGACGCCGCTCGCGCCGACATCGGGCTGGTCGGGCTGGAGCACCCTTCGTCCGACGGCTACGTGCGCTGTGCCCGGGTGACGTTCAGTGCCTCCTACCAGGTGCCGGCGCTGTCCGTCCCCTGGATCGGCGGCTTCGGCGACGGGTTCGACGTGTCGGCGCAGCACAGCGAGCTGGTCGATCCGTTCCGCGACGGCGTCCCGGGTGAGGCGTCGTGCTGAGGCGGGGTCTCCGAGTCCGCCGAGACCGGGATCGCTCGGATCGGGGCAGCGTGCTGATCCTCGTGCCGGCCTGCCTGCTGATCCTGCTGGTGCTGGCGTCGATCGCCGTCGACATGTCGCTGGTCCACCTGCGGCAGCGCCAGGCCCTCGACGTGGCGGCGTCGGCCGCCAACGACGCCGTGACCGCGGGCGCCGACCCGGTGGCACTGCGGTCGGGGGTGTTCCACGTCGAGCCGGCGGCGGCCCGGCGAGTGGTGGCCCGCACGGTCGCGGCCAGCCAGCTGGCACCGCACCTGGCCGGTCCTCCCCGGGTCGAGGTCGACGGGGAGACGGTCGAGGTGAGCGTCACGCTGCGAGCGGACTACCTGTTCACCGCCGTCATGCCGGGAACACCCGACGCAACCACGGTGACCGCCACCGCCTCGGCAACCGCCGTATCTCCCTGATAACTCTTATTTTTCTTCAAGTCCTCTCGACATCTTTCACGCTCCTCAGTATCCTCAGGCGTCATGAGCGCACGAGTGAGAGTGGCGACGGACGAGGGCGGAGCGGTGGCGGTGAAGTCCGCCCGTACGACCGACGAGCGGACGGCGCTCCGTTACGAGGCCGAGCTCCTGCAGCGTTGTGGCCATCCCGGTGTCGTGGCGGTGGTGCGGCCGGACGACGTGGAGGAGCTGCTCGCGGCGGGTGAGCTGTGGCTGCGCTACGCCGGCGATCCGGTCGACCGCTGGCGGGGCGACCTGCGACAGACGGCCGGCCTGGCGGCGGCGATCGCGGCGACCGTGGGCGACCTGCACGACATGGACGTGGTCCACGGCCGTCTCGACGGCAGCCACGTGCTGGTCGGTGCCGACGGACGCCCCCGGCTGTGCGGCTTCGCCCCACCGGGCGACCAGACGCCCGCCGACGACGTCCTGGCGCTGGGGCGCGTGGTCGCCGACCTGGTCGACCGCATCGCCCCGTCGGAGCCCCGCTGGCCGCTCTGGCGACGGGGCGACGTCGCCGACCGGCGGGCGCTCGACGACGTGGTGCGACGTGCGAACGACGAGGTGGCCGACCGTCGGCCCTCGGCCCGGACGATGGCCGCGGCGCTGTTGGCTGCGGTCCCCGGAGCGGCGCTGCCGACCTCGCCGCGAGCCGGCTCGGGGTTCACCCGGTCGCCAGGCGAGGCGACCGAGCGGCTGTCGGTGCCCCCGGCCGCCGACCCGGCGGAGGACCGCACGGAGCCGCTGGCACACCTCCTCGCCCTCCGCGCCGACGATCCGACCGAGCCGGTCGCGGCGGACGACGACGGCCACGGCGGCAGCAGTGGCTCGGATGCCGAGGCCGAGGCCGACGCCTTCGTGGCGGCGGCCGAGGCCGCGGAACGAGGCGGATTGCGCGGCCCCGGTGCGTTCGACGACCAGCGGTCGAGCGACGTCGACCCGCTGTTCGGCGACCAGCGGTCGGCCCAGGACGACGACGTGTTCGCCGACCGACCGTGGCCGGCGGTCCGTACCGACCGCCATCCGCCACGTCGTCCACCGTCGATGGAGCGACGTCCACCGACCCGGGAACGCTCCCTTCCGCGGGTCGTGCTGGCTACCGCCGTCGTCGGAGTGGGCGCGGTCGTCGCCGGGGCCCTGCTGCTGCAGGCAGGGCGCCCGGCGGCACGCGCCGCGTCCAGTGCAGCACCACCGACGAGCTGCCAGGCGGCGGCCGCGGCGGCCGACGCCGACCTGGTGGTCGCCGACATCGACGGTGACGGCTGCGACGACGGCGTCCGCATCGTCGACGGCGTGGTCCAGGTGGAGGACCAACGCTGGGCGGTCGCCGGTGCCGACGACTCGATCGCCATCGGCGATTGGGACTGCGACGGCCGGGCGACGCCTGCGGTCTACCAGCGGGCGACGGGCGACGTGTTCGTCTTCCCTGCCTGGGCCGACAGTTCCGGCCCGCTGGAGGTCGAGGCCGCGGCTTCGGTCCCCGGGGCCGACCAGATCGGTGCGTCGTCCGGCGACGAGCCCTGCCCCGAGCTCACCGTCGAGATGCCGGGCGGCGAGCGGCGGACGGTCGAGGTGCCGAGATGAGGCCCGGTCGCATCGTGGCGCCGGTGCTGCCGGCTGCCGGGCTGGTCCTGCTGGGTCGCACGGGCGGCGGCACCCTCGACGTCCCGCTGGGCTCGGCCGCTGCCGTCGCCGACTGGACGGCCACCACCGCGCCGGTCCCGCTGGCGATGGCGCTGGTCCGCCTCGCGGCCCAGTCCCTCTGCGGCTACCTGTTGCTGGCCACAGGGCTCCAGGCCCTCGCCGAAGCCCTCGGCTACCGCTGGCTGCACGCCCTGGCCACTCGGGCCTTCCCCACGGTGCTCCGCCGGACCCTCGCCAGCGGCGCCGGGTTCGGCCTGGCCGCCGGATCCATCCTCTGGACCGGCGGCACCCCCGCCGGAGCCAGCATCCTGCCGGCCGTGAAGGTGCTCGCCGGGCACGAGGACCTGGCAGGCCAGTCGACGGCCACCATGGTGCTCCTCCCACCCGCGCCCTCCCACGCCACCGCCACGATGACCCTGCTCGCACCGCCACCCGACACCACGACGCCGGGCACCGGCCCTCCGACGACGGCGGCTCCGGCCACCACGCCGAAGGCGACGGCCACCATGCGGCTGCTCGAGCCCTTGCCGACGACGACCGCCCCGGCGTCGGGGCAGCCGTCGGTGCCGGTGGCGGGGGCGGACGACGACGAGATCTGGGTCGTCGAGTCGGGTGACTCGTTCTGGTCGATCGCCGAGGACATGGTCGGCGACGGTGCGGCGCTCGACGCCTACTGGCACCAGCTGATCGCCGCCAACCGCGTGCGGCTCGCCGTCCCCGACCAGCCCGACCTGCTGTTCCCCGGCCAGGTGCTGACGCTGCCTAAGCCGGCGACCTCCGGATCGGGGGTGTGACGTGGAGCCAACGATCCGTCGCCGCCGCGAAGCGACGCTCCCGATCGCCCACCACGGCGGTGTCGAGGGCCGCGGCCACCGCGGCGTCGAGGGCGTCCTGGCCGTCGCCGATCACGTCGTCGACGATGCCGAGCTCCTTCAGGTCACGGGCAGTCAGCTTGAGGCGCTCGGCCACCTCGGGAGCCTTGGCCGCGTCCCGTTCGAGGATGGCAGCGGCGCCCTCGGGCCCGATCACCGAGAACACGGCGTGCTCGGAGATCAGCAGCCGGTCACCGCAGCTCAGCGCCAACGCTCCCCCGCTGCCGCCCTCCCCGACGCACACCGAGACGATCGGGGTCGGGCAGGCGGCCATGGCGGCGAAGGTGCGGGCGATCTCCAACCCGATCCCGTTCAGCTCGGCCTCGGGCGACGGGTCGGCACCGGGGGTGTCGACCAGCGTCACCACGGGCAACCCGACCCGCCCGGCGAAGGCGAACGCCCGCTGGGCCAGCCGGTAGCCCTCGGGGGTCGGCCGACCGTCGGCGTGGTAGCGGTCGGTGGCGACCACGACGCAGCGCCGACCGGCGACGACGCCCAGCCCCGCCCGCACCGTCCGATCGCCGCTGTTGAGCTCCAGCCACGACGAGCACAGACGCGCCGCCCGGTCGATCCCCGTCGGGCGCCCGACGGCCCGGGCCCGCAGCACCTCACCCCAGGCGCCGTCCACACCCGGATCGTCGACGGCCGGCAGCGGACGCGTCGGCAGGCCCTGCTCGCGCAGGCCCAGCGCCACCTCCACCCACGCCGCCTCCTCGCCCGGCTGCACCAGCTCGTCGAGCAGTCCGATGTCGTAGAGCGACTGCGCCGAATGCGACCCCGCCGGCAGGCTCGTGCCCAGCGCCTCCTCGGCCACCCGGGGCCCGGCGAAGCCGATCGTGGCCGTCGGGTGGGCAGCCCGCAGGTCGACCAGCGAGGCGTACGAGACGAAGACGCCGCCGGTCGTCGGCGAGCCGTAGACCCCGAGGGACAGCAGCCCACCGGCCGAGTGCCGCTGCGCCGCCGCCGCCGTGCGCCCGAGCTGGGCCAGGGCGACCATGCCCTCCTGCACGCGGGCGCCGCCGGTGCGGGTGAACACCACCATGGGGAGCCGACGGTCGACCGCCCGGTCGTAGGCCCGCACCACCTTCTCCCCCGCGGCCGCTCCGATGGTCCCGCCGTGGACGTCGAAGCGGCTCTCGACGAACGCGTAGTGCTCGGTGCAGCCGGTCCTGACCGACTCGCCGTCGAGGTCGGCAAGGCGCGCCGCATAGCCGGGGAAGCCGAGCGGATCACCGGCGGTGAGGCCCGCATCCCATTCTTCGACCAGGGGGTGGAACGGCACGGGCGGAGAGTCTCGCGTCCGCGACCCCGCGCACACCAAGACCCTCCCCGGCCTGGGCCGGAGCGCCTAACGGAGGCGCAGAGCCACTTCGTTGGCGAGCAAGCGTCCCTGGACCGTGAGCACCAGCCGCCCGCCGTCGTCAGGTACGTGACCGGCGCTCCCACCGGCCACCTCGACCAACCCGTCGAGCTCGTCGACGGGCAGCGCGCTCGCCGGCACCCCGGCTCGGGTGCGTACCGCCAGCTGCAACGCCTCCAGGCGACGGCCGTCGGCGTCGAGGCTCTCGTCCCCCGCCACCGGCGACACGTCGCGTCCGACGGCGTCGATGTAGCGCTCGGGGGTCCGCACGTTCCAGAACCGCCGGCCGGCCCGATGGGAGTGCCCCGCGCAGCCGACCGCCTGGTAGTCGCCCATCGACCAGTACAGCCGGTTGTGGCGGCACTCGTGCCCGGGTCGGGCCCAGTTGGAGATCTCGTACCAGGCCAGGCCCGCGCCCTCGAGGGCGTCGCACGCGGCGAGGTACTTGTCGGCCTGGTCGTCGTCGTCCGGGTGCCGGGCGACGTCGTCGGCCAGCGCCGTCCCGGGCTCGACCGTGAGCGCGTAGGCCGAGACGTGGGGCGGTTCCAGCTCGAGCGCCGCGTCCAGCGTGCGCCGCCAGTCGTCCAGCGTCTCGCCGGCCCCGCCGTAGATCAGGTCGAGGTTGAACGTCGGGATGCCGGCCGAGCGCAGGAGCTCCACGGATCGGCGGACGTTGTCCGGATCGTGCGTGCGACCCAGGCTGGCCAGCACGGACGGCACCATCGACTGGACACCGAGGCTCATGCGGGTGACACCGCCGCTGGCGAACACGTCGGCCAGCTCCGGGGTGACCGTGTCGGGGTTCGCCTCCACGGTGACCTCGCAGTTGGCCGAGCGCGGGATCAGGTCGAGGACCTCGACCAGCTCAGCCGGTGGCATCAACGACGGCGTGCCTCCCCCGACGAAGACGGAGGTGGCCGGAGGCATCCCTCCGGCCACCAACCGCTCGATGTCGGTGCGGCACGCAGCCAGGTAGTCCTTCTGGAGGTGGTGGCGATCGGTCCACGTGGCGAAAGCGCAGTAGTCGCAACGGGTCGTGCAGAACGGCACGTGCAGGTAGACACCGAACTGCTCGCCCCGCCCGGCGTGCTGGCCAAGGGGGACCGACACCACCTCAGCGGACGAGGCTGAGCCCGAGGCTGTTGAGACGCGCCGGCACCTGATCCGGATGACAGTCCAGGATGCACGCGATGGCACGAAGGTCGTCGCGACGGATCGTCAGCATCCGCCCGTTGTAGTCCCCTCGCTGCACCTGGATCATCCGCAGGTACCGGGCGATCATCTCGCCCTCCTGCCCCCGCACCTGCTCCACAGCCGTGAGGTCGATCGTCACGGGACGATCGTCACGACGTGCACCACGTGCCCGCTCCGTCAGGTCGACGACCTGCTCGTCGGCTCGGCCGACACCGAAGTCGTCGTCGGCGGGGAGCATCTGGTCGACCGGCACCTGGTAGAAGCGAGCCAGGCGCTGCAACCTCGGGACCGAGATCGCACGCTCACCTCGCTCGTATGCACCCAGCACAGATGCCTTGAATTCGTGCTCCGACGCCGCTTCGACTTCCTGAAGCGACAGGTGCTTCTGACGTCGAATCGCACGGAGCCGGGCACCAACCCGTACGGCATAGCCTGTCTCGCGCTCGGCTTCGAGCTCGTTGTCCATCCTGTTCCTCCTGGCCACCTCGGCGGGAATTTCAAGCGGTGGCCTACGCCCGCCCACCCAGGAACGCGCGGTGGGACGTTGCCTACTCTACGCACTGACCATAGGTCGAACAATCACGTCCCGTGCGGGCCTTTGACCTGGGCCGCAATAGAGGGTTCGACGATGTGGCTACGGATTGCGACGAGCAACGCACCTGCTGTGATAGCCGCAGTCTCGGAGCGTAAGGTGTGCGCGCCCAGCCGGACGAGAGGGAGTCCAAACCCCCGCTCCGAGGGTCCCCAGCCCCCTTCGGGACCTACCAGAACGGTCCGCACGGATAGTGAGGGCGCTTCGCCGGTCGCCTCGGCCATCGTCGCCCCCGGAAGCTGCGCCACCGTAGCGAAGTCCGTGAGCTCGCCCACATCCGGCAGGAACGTCCGTCGGCACTGCATCGCCGCCTGACGGGCGATGGCCCGGAACCGCTCGACCTGGCGCGCCGCCTTGGACGGGTCCCAGCGTGCCACGGAGCGCTCGGCCTCGAACGGCACCACGCGGTCGACGCCGAGCTCGGTCAGCTTCTGCACCACCAGCTCCGGACGGTCGCCCTTCACCACGGCGAAGGCCACCGTGACGGGTGGGTCGGGGCGCTCGTCGACGACGACGTCCCCCATCGGCTCCAAGGCCGCGCCGGCCGTCAGCCGGCACGGCCGCCAGCGCCCGGCGCCGTCGCCCGCCGTCACGTCGCTGCCCGGCCCGAAGCGCAACACCCGCTGGAGGTGCCGCTGGTCGTCGCCCCCCAGATGCGGCGACGCCAGGTCGTCGACGAACACGTGCGCCTTCGCGGAGCTGGGAGTGAAGTCGGGCATCCGACCGGTCGACCGGACGGGGCTACTTGAACGCCGAGCGGAGACGGGACATCAACCCCGCCGGCGGTGGCGCCACGTCGTCGCCCCGCAGCTCGGCCAGCTGCCGGATCAGGTCTTCCTCTTCCTCGTCCAGCTCGGTCGGCACCTCGACGACCACCGTGACCAGCAGGTCGCCCCGGGCCCGGCGGTCGAGGTGCGGCACGCCCTTGCCCCGCAGGCGGAAGACCGTGCCCGACGCCGTGCCCCGGGGCACCTCCAGCTCGGTGGTCCCGTCGAGCGTGTCGAAGTCGAGCGTGGTGCCCAGCGCCGCCTGGGTGTAGGGCACCTCCACCTCCGACACGAGGTCGACGCCGTCGCGCTGGATGTACTCGTGCGGCCGGATCCGCAGGTGGACGTAGAGGTCGCCGGGGGCGCCACCCCGGGGCCCGGCGGCGCCACGACCCGACAGCCGCAGCGTCGAGCCCGTGTCGACGCCCGCGGGGATGTCGACCGTGTAGGTGCGCTCGTCGAGGTTGCGGCCCTCGCCCCGGCACTCCGAGCACGGCGAGGCGATCACCTCGCCGGAGCCGCTGCAGCGGGGGCAGGGCGACGTGGTGACCATCTGGCCGATGAACGACTGGCGGACGCGCTGCACCTGGCCCGTGCCCCGGCAGTCGACGCAGGTGACGGCCTTGGTGCCCTCGGCGGCGCCGGTGGCTCCACAGGCGTCGCACGGCACGGCCGTCTGCACGACGACGCTGTGCTTGCAGCCGAACACCGCGTCCTCGAAGTCGAGGTCGACCACCACCTCGATGTCGGCGCCGCGGGGAGGCCCGGACGGACCGCGACCCCGGCCGCCGAACGGGCTGCCGCCGAAGAACGCCTCGAAGATGTCGTTGAAGCTGCCGCCCATGAAGTCGCCCACGTTCGGGCCGTTGACCCCTTCGGGGCCGAGCTGGTCGTAGCGGCGGCGCTTCTCGGGGTCGGACAGCACCTCGTAGGCGAGTGAGATCTCCTTGAACCGTGCCTCTGCCTCGGGGTCGTCGGGCCGCGTGTCGGGGTGCAGCTGCCGGGCGAGCTTGCGGTAGGCCCGTTTGATCTCGTCCGGCGAGGCGCTGCGGCCCACACCGAGCAACTCGTAGTAGTCAGTCGCCACAGCTCTCTTCTCTAACCCTCGGCCAATCGGTCGGACAACCGGTCACTGACGACCGCAACGGCGGCCAGCGCCTGCGGGTAGTTCATCCTCGTCGGTCCGAGGACCCCGATGGTGCCCAAGCGCTCACCTTCGATCTCGTACGGCGCCACCACGAGGGCGCACTCCGCCAGGGGCGCGACCCCCGTCTCGGACCCGATGGCGACGTGGAGGCCCCGATCGAGCACGTCGCGCAGCAGCGTCACCACCACGTACTGCTGCTCGAGGATGCCCAGGACCGACCGCACCGTCTCGATGGCGTCGAACGCCTGTGCGACCCGGGCGGCGCCACCGACGTAGACGTGGTCGATCTCCGTGCGCCGCTCCTGGCCCGAGAGCGCCTCGAGCGTGCGGTCGACCAGCTGGTCGGTGGCCTCGTCGCCGGTCGCCGGTACAGCCGGGATCAACGACCGAGGCGCGTGTTGCAGCTGCGATGCCAGGTGCGCGGTGGCGGCACCGAGCCGCTCGTCGCCCACGCCCCCGGGCAGCTCCACGGCGTGCTTCTCGATCGTGCCGTCGCTGAGCACCAGCACGACCAGCGCCGCCGACCCGGTCAGGCCCACCAGCTGCACGGAGCGGATGGTCGCCTCGACGGACGACGGCGACACCACCACGCTCGCCAGGTCGGTGAGGTTCGACAGCAACCGCCCGGTCGCCACGAGCATCTGCTCCATCTCGCCGTGGGCCCGCTGGAAGAAGGCCTTGACCTGCTCGGCGGAGGCGCCGGGCAGGCGGACGGGGCTGCGCAGGTGGTCGACGAAGAACCGGTAGCCCTTCTCGGTGGGCACCCGTCCGGCCGACGTGTGGGGCTGCAGCAGGTAGCCGTCGGCCTCGAGCTGCGCCATCTCGTTGCGGATCGTGGCGGACGACACGTCGACCCCGGGAGCGGACGCGACGTGACCCGAGCCGACGGGTTGCGCCGTCTCGATGTACTCCTCCACCACGGCCCGGAGGATCGCGGCCTTGCGGTCGTCGAGCATCTGGCAGTCGAGTCTACCGAGTGCCAACTCGCTGGTAGAGGCCGGGAGCGCCTGCTCGCTCAGTCGTCGAGGCGGAGGGCGCTGATGAACGCCTCCTGGGGGACCTCGACGCGCCCGATCGACTTCATCCGCTTCTTGCCCTCCTTCTGACGTTCGAGGAGCTTGCGCTTGCGGGTGATGTCGCCGCCGTAGCACTTGGCGAGCACGTCCTTGCGCTTCGCCTTGACCGTCTCCCGGGAGATGATGCGCCCGCCGATGGCCGACTGGATGGGCACGTCGAACATCTGCCGCGGGATCAGCTCCCGCAGCTTCTCGGTCATCCGCCGGCCGTAGTCGTAGGCCTTGTCGCGGTGGACGATGGCGCTGAACGCGTCGGCAGCGACGGCGTTGAGCAGCACGTCGACCCTGACCAGGTCGGAGCGGGCGTAGCCGGAGGGCTCGTAGTCGAGGCTGGCGTAGCCCTGGGTGCGTGACTTCATCTGGTCGAAGAAGTCGCGCACGACCTCGGCCAGCGGCACCCGGTAGACGAGCTCGATGCGCTCGGTGGACAGGTACTCCAGCTTGATCATCTCGCCGCGCCGCGACTGGCACAGCTCCATCAGCGTGCCCGTGTAGGTGGTGGGCGTGAGGATGGTGCAGGTGAGGAACGGCTCCTCGATGTGGTCGATCTCCTGCGCCGACGGCATCTCCGAGGGGTTGTCGACCTCGATCTCGTCCCCGTCGATGGTGTGCACCCGGTAGGCCACCGACGGCGACGTGGCGATGAGGCTCAGGTCGAACTCGCGCTCCAGGCGCTCCCGGATGATCTCCATGTGCAGCAGGCCGAGAAAACCGCAGCGGAAGCCGAAGCCGAGGGCGCCCGACGTCTCGGGCTCGTAGGTGAAGCTGGCGTCGTTGAGCCGCAGCCTCTGCAGCGCCTCCCGCAGGTCGCCGAACTGGTCGCCGTCGATCGGGTAGAGGCCGCAGAACACCATCGGCTTGGGGTCCTGGTAGCCGTCGAGCGCGGCCTCGGCGGGACGGGTGGCGAGGGTGACGGTCTCGCCGGAGCGGGCCTCGGCGACGTCCTTGATGCCGGCGATCAGGTAGCCGGTCTCGCCGGGGCCGAGGGTGGCGACCGGGGTGCTCTCGGGGTTGCGCACGCCGATCTCGTCGGCGTCGTGGATGGCGCCGGCCTGCATGAACCGCAGCCGGGCACCGGTGGCGAGCACGCCGTTCATGACCCGCACCGACGACACGACCCCTCGGTAGGCGTCGTAGTGCGAGTCGAAGATGAGGGCTTGGAGCGGTGCGTCGAAGTCACCGGTCGGCGGGGGCACCCGCTCGATCACGGCGTCGAGCAGCCCGGCGACGCCCTCGCCGGTCTTGGCGCTGATCCGCAGGATCTCGTCGGTGGGGATGCCGAGGACCTTCTCGATCTCGGCGGCGTAGCGGTCGGGGTCGGCGGCGGGGAGGTCGATCTTGTTCAGGGCGGCGACGATCTCGAGGTCGTGCTCGAGGGCCTGGTAGCAGTTGGCCAGGGTCTGGGCCTCGATGCCCTGGGCGGCGTCGACCAGCAGGATCACG